>OMED01000078.1_pt1 | contig 58233 bp, 54 predicted proteins | sample 1673411 | NCBI WGS metagenome assembly OMED01 (sample SAMEA103958110, study PRJEB25191) | human gut metagenome | reverse complement strand
CCCGCCGCTCTGCAGAAGGTTGGGCAGGGCGCTTTCGGGGGGCGGGGGCTGCCTCTGCCGGGCGCTTCTTCGCAGCCTCTTTTCTCGCTTCCACGGGCCGCCGGGGTCTTCCGCCCACATCGGACGCGCTCATCCGGGGGGCCGCTTTCTTTGGGTTCTGCTCCCCTGGGGTCCGGCTATTCTCGTTTGTATCCATGCTATGTTCCTCCGGGCCTTACTCAGGCCTTGGTCAGTTCCTCAACAATGTCGCAGATGCGCTGGGTGGAATCGACCCGCGCCATGGTTTTCAGGGTCTTGCTCATGTTCTCCCGTCTCTCCGGGTCAGCCAGCAGGCGGCCAATCTCATCAAAGAGCACCTGGGCGGTGCAGTCCTTTTCCACAATGGTCACCGCGGCGTTCCTATCGGACAGCACCCGGGCGTTGCGCTCCTGGTGATTGTTCGTCACATTGGGCGAAGGGATCAGGATGCTGGGTGTGCCGGAAACGGCGATCTCATTGCAGGTCGCCGCACCGGAACGGCTGATGACGATGTCCGCAGCCGCCATCTCCACAGGCATATCGTAGATATACTCCCGCATATCGATGCTGGGAGTGTGGGGCAGGTCCAGGCCGTCCTTCCGGAGCAGCTCCGGCATCCATTCCCAGCCGAAGCCGCCGGTGGCATGGATATGGTGGAAGGGATAGCCCGCTTCCTTTTCCAGGCACATAAGCTCGGCCATGAGCTCATTCATATGCTTTGCGCCCAGGCTTCCGAAGGCAGACAGCACCACAGGCTTGTCCCCCAGGCCCAGCTTCTCCCGGGCAGCCTTTTTGTCACCGTACAGGAACCCCTCCTGGACCGGCATTCCAACAACTTCTACCTTCTCGGGATGGTCGTAGTATTTTACGCTTTCCTCAAAGGCCACCAGCACCCGGCTGGCCCGATTGGCAATCGTCTTAGTGGTGACACCGGGCACGGCGTTGGACTCGTGGACGCAGGTGGGAATGCCCATCTTGCTGCCGGCATACAGGGCCGGGAAGCTGGCATAGCCGCCGGTGCCGATGACCGCATCGGGCTGAAACTCCCGAAAAATCTTCTTACAGGCGCTGACGGCCTGCAAAACACAGTTGACTGCGTGGATATTCTGCTTCAGGCCTGCCAGGCTCTTTTTGCGGCTCAGGCCGGAACCCGGAAGGGTCCGCAGCTCGTAGCCCGCCTGGGGCACCAGCTTTTCTTCCATATGACCAACGGCGCCGATAAACAGCACCTTGCAGTTCGGATCGCGTCGCCGCATTTCGTTGGCGATGGCAATGGCAGGATTGATATGTCCGGCGGTACCGCCGCAGGTAAAGATAAGATTCACGTATTTGCCTCCTGAATGGTTCTTTTGCGTGATATATTTAATACGATCCCCATTTCTCCCAGATTCACCGCCAGTGCCGTGCCGCCATAGGAAAAGAAGGGCAGCGCAATGCCGGTGGAGGGCAGGAGATTCGTAACAACACACAGATTCAAAATGGTCTGCACCGCAATGAGACTGATGAGCCCCGCGGCCAGAGCCGTAGAAAATCGGGTTTGTGCCTGCCGGGCGATCCAGAAGCCCCGCAGGATCAGCAGTGCAAAAAGCACCATAATGCCAACCGCACCCACGAGGCCCAATTCCTCGCAGGCGATGGCAAAGATATAGTCGTTATACTGAAAAGGCAGATAGAGGTATTTCTGTCTGCTTTTGCCAAGCCCAAGGCCAAACAGGCCTCCGGAGCCAATGGCATAGAGAGACTGCAAAATCTGATACCCCGTGTCTCCGGGGTCCAGCTCCGGGTGCCGCCAGGCAGTCACCCGGTCGCCGGCGTAGCCCATCAGGCGGGTATACACCAGCAAAAACGCCGCCGCCCCCAGCGCCCCCAGCAGCAGCCACTTGGGATGGGTTCCGGCAATGTACATCATGAGGACGGCCACCATGCCCATAAGCATAATGGCGCTCAGGTGCTTTTCCAGGGCCAATGGCACCAGGATGCCCAGCAGCGCCCCGCCAAAGCCCAGGACACCCCAGCGGAAAAACCTGGTCTTTTCTCCAAAATTCTGGGTCAGCCGGGCAAGCAGCACGATCATGGCGAACTTTGCCACCTCTGAGGGCTGGAACTGGAGCCCTGCAATGTTGATCCACCGCTTCGCCCCGTTGACCTCCTGGCCGACGACCAGGACGCTCAGCAGCAGGGCAATGCTGCTGAAATACAGGGGCCACGCGGCGTGATACCACACCTTGTCAGGGATCCGGCTGAAACCGTACATCGCCCCCAGCCCCAAAAGGGCGCACACGGCCTGCTTTTGCAGATACCGGGTGGTAATGGCATAGCGGGTATCATAGGCGCTTTGGGCAGAGCTTGCGGAATACAGCACCACAAGCCCAACCGTCAGCAGCAGGAGCGTCAGCGCCAGAAAAGGCAGGTCCACATTTTCGCCCTTTCGGCGGTCCTCTTTGGCAAAGAGCTTTGCTCCCGCCATACAGCGCTCCTTTCCGGAATCATTAACGGGTCAGAGAAGAAATGCTGAGCCAGGCCACCAGGCACATAATGGCAGACACGGATGCGAAGGTGAGAACGATCTTTTCTTCCTTCCAGCCGCTCATCTCAAAATGATGGTGGATAGGCGCCATTTTAAACAGCCGCTTGCCATGGGTCGCCTTGAAATAGCCCACCTGCAAGATTACGGACAGGGTCTCCACAATGTAGACAAAGCCCGCAAAAATCAGTACCAGGGGAATATCCAGCGCAAAAGCCAGTCCGCAGACAACGCCGCCCATGAACAGGGAGCCGGTGTCGCCCATAAAGGCCTTGGCCGGGTGCCAGTTCAGGCGCAGATAGGCAAGCAGGCCGCCGATCATACAGGCCGGCAGCAGGGCCAGATTCTGCCGCCCCAGTGCCACGGACGCAGCCACAAAGAAAATCATGACCGGAATGGTGACCGAAGCGCTCAGACCATCGATGCCATCGGTCAGGTTCACGGCGTTGACCGTGCCCACAATGACGAACATGGCAAACAGGGCAAACAGTGCCGGATGGATATAGAATCGGACGCCCCAGAAGGGAATGTACAGGTCACAGGTCAGAACACCTTCCCGGTACAGCACATACAGGAATACCGCCGAAACGGCCATTTGCAGCAGGGACTTCTGAATGGCCGTCAGGCCCATGTCCCGCTTCTTCTTCACCTTGCAGTAATCGTCCAGGAAGCCCACCGCACCGAAACAGAAGGCCAGAGCATAGACATAAAAGTGCGTATAGTCCGTCATGCCAATGGCCAGATTGATCAGCAGACAGATCAGAGTGCCCCCGATGAACATCAGGCCCATCATCAGGGGGGTTCCCGCCTTGTTATTGTGCCAGGTTGGGCCGATGGAACGCACGGACTGGCCGGCCTTCAGTGCCCTGAGCACCGGCAGCAGGAAATGCCCCAGCAGCGCAGATACGCCGCAGCAGCATACAGCAGTTAAAAGAATTCGGATCATGCAGGATCTCCTCCGTTCAGGTCTTTCTCGTATTTCATGAAGGCCTCCAATACGCGCTCCATGTGCATACTGTGGCTGCCCTTAAACAGGATCACGTCGCCGGGCTTGGCGATGCGCTGCAATTCACAGGCCAGGGCGGTCTGGTCCGTAAAGGCCTGAGCCCGCCTGTCAGGCATGCCGCCCGTAATGCAGCCGCCGATCACCCGGTCGGCGCAGTCGCCATAGGCCAGGACAAAATCCACCCGCTCAGCGGCGATCCTGCCGATGCGGTAGTGCTCCGCAGCCGCCCGGTCGCCCAGTTCCAGCATATCGCCCAGAACGGCAATTTTCCGTCCCTGCTTCTCGCCCAGGACCTTCAGCGCAGCCTCCATGGACTCGGGGCCTGCATTGTAGCAGTCCTTGATCAGCGTATAGCCATAGGCCCGCAGGGTTTCCTGCCGCCCGGCCAGATTCCGGAAGGTGCGCAGTCCCTGCCGGATCTTCTCCTCCGGGACCCCAAGCTCCAGGCCCACAGCCACGGCGGCCATGGCATCGCTGACGAAATGGCGGCCCTCCAGATTCATAATTACAGAGAAGCTGTTCTCCCCGTGGGTCACCCGGAACCGCAGCCCATCCAAAGCATTGACGATCTCCCGGCACCGCACCTGGCAGCCCTCGTCAGAGCCAAAGTACACAATGCGCTGCCTGGGTGTCTGGCTGAGCTCCCGCAGCATGCGGTCATCTCCGTTGAGCAGCAGGGTGCCGTTCTCCGGCATTCCCTCCACGATTTCCATCTTTGCCTGACGGATCCCCGCCTGGCTGCCCAGAAATTCAATATGGGCCGTGCCGATGTTCACGATCACGGCAATATCCGGCCTGCCGATGGAGGAAAGATAGGCCATCTCCCGAAAATGGTTCATGCCCATTTCCAGAACTGCCACCTCCGTATCCTCCGGCATGGCCAGAATCGCCATGGGCATACCGATGTCATTATTGTGGTTCACCGGAGTTTTCGCAGTGCGGTAGGTCTTTTCCAGCACCGCCGCGATCATCTCCTTCGTGGTGCTCTTGCCCACGGAGCCGGTGACGCCGACGACCTTCATGCCGATGCGCTTCCGCTCCTCCCGGGCGATATCGCCCAGGGCCAGGCGCACATCCTCCACGATAATGGCCGGGTAATCCCCTACGCTATGGGTGCACAGCACAGCCGTCGCGCCCTTTTCCATAGCGGCAGGGATGAAGTCGTGGCCGTCCCGGGCACCCTGCAGGGCCAGAAACAGTTGGCCGGGCTGAAGGGTCCGGGTATCGTTGTTGGCACCCAGAAACTCGATATCCGCGTATTTTTCCTCTACAGTGCCGCCGCACCAGGCAGCCGCCTGCTTCAGAGATATTTTACTCATGTAGCTTCCTCAATTCCGACAGGTAAGATTGGACCTCTTCCCGTTCGTCCAGATGATACTTATGGCCATTGATTTCCTGATAGGTCTCATGGCCCTTTCCTACCAATACAATTATATCATCTTTTTTGCCAATGTCCATAGCGTATCTGATGGCTTTGCGCCGGTCCTCTATAACAGTGTACTCTCCCATCTCCGGGGTAATTCCCTTCAGGATGTCCCCAATAATGGCCATGGGCGCCTCTGTTCGGGGATTATCCGAGGTGATAATGGAAAAGTCCGCGTTTTTGACGCCGATTTGCCCCATAATTGGCCGCTTCATGGGGTCCCGGTCTCCGCCGCAGCCGAAAATCGCAATGAGTCTTCCCTTGCAGAAATCCCGCACGGACAGCAAAACCTTTTCCAGGCCGTCCGGCGTGTGGGCATAGTCGATGAGCACGGTATAGGGCATTCCGGGGGTTGGAACCACCTCAATGCGGCCCTTGACACCGGATACCTTTTCCAAGGCTCGGGCACATTCCTCCAGAGAAATGCCAAGCTGCCTGGAAACGCCCAGCACCGTCAGGGCATTGTAAACCGTAAAGCGGCCGGGAATGGGCACCGCCACGTGGGTCGTCTCTTCTCCGCAAACCGCCGTAAATTCCACGCCCTGGGCATGGAGGGCAATATCCTTTGCATACAGCCCTGCCTCCTTGTGGGCAGAAACCGTCAGAACCGGACAGGCGGCTGCCTGGAGCATCCGGGATGCATATGGGTCATCCTGATTGATAACGGCCCGGTCACAGCGGCGGAACAGCTCCGCCTTGGTGTCGCAATAGGCATCCATGGTCCTGTGAAAATCCAGATGGTCCTCTGTCAGATTTGTAAAGGCCGCCACATCGTAGTGGACCCCGCCGATGCGGTCCAATGCAATGGCATGGCTGGAAACCTCCATAACGGCGTACTGACAGCCCGCGTCCCGCATCCGGGCAAAGAGCTGCTGCAGCTCCAGGCTTTCCGGGGTGGTCCGTTCCGAGGGGAGGGCCTCCTGGCCAACGAGATTGCCCATGGTGCCAATGAGTCCCACCTTTGCCCCCCGGGTCTGCTCCAGAACGGATTTCAGCAGCAGGGTGACGGAGGTCTTTCCGTTGGTGCCGGTGATGCCGATGCACTGCATGGACTTTGCCGGGTTCCCGTAAAAATTGCAGGCCATCTGGGCCAGCGCCAGACGGTCAGAGGCAACCAGGACATAGGGGGTCTCTACATCCGGCTTTTTCGCCGTAACCGTCACAACGGCTCCCTTTTCCACCGCCATGGGGATGAATCGGTTCCCGTCAGAGGCAAAGCCGGAGATGGCCGCAAACAGGCACCCGGGCACCGCCTTTCTGGAATCGTAGACGATGGAAGCAACTTCCGTTTCCAAATCGGCGTGGACTTCTGTTACGGCCACGCCCTTTAACAGTTCCTGTAATTTCATAGCAAACGCTCCTGTATCTCTAATCTTTTGCCGTCTGATCGGCAAAGCGAATGGGAATCGTAGTTCCGACCGCAACCTGAGTTCCCGGCGGGATGTCCTGGGCAATGGCCCGGATCTCCGCCCCCGACTCCGGGTTCCCGGTGGGCAGAATATACAGGCCCAATGCGCCCGCCAGGTCTGCAGCCTGCTGCTTGCTTTTTCCAAGGAAGTCCGGCACTTTTACACTTCTGATCTCCGGTGGCCGGCCCAAATACAGCAGCACCTGGCTGCCGCCGGGAAGGCTCTGCCCCGCTGCCGGAATCTGTCCCGCAACGGTCTCTCCGTTCCCTTTGCAGCGGGCCGAAAAGCCGGATTCCTTCAGGCATTTCTCCGCCTCCTGGGCCGTATACCCCGTGAGGTCCGGCAGAATGATCTGCCGTCCAGGCAGGTCCTCTTCGGTATAGTTCTGCCGGACGCCCAGGTAGGGCAAAATGTCCGCCAGAATGGCGCCCACCGTAGGCGCCGCCATTACGCCGCCGGAAATATAGATCCCCGTGGACCGGGACGGGGTATCCAGCGCTGCCAATACAATATACTCCGGATCTTCCATTGGCGCAATCCCCACGAAGGAGACAATTTTATCCAAAACCCGCTGACCGTTTTCATCGAAAACGTCAATTTTCTCGCTGGTCCCCGTTTTTCCCCCTACGGAATACCCCACAACGTTGGCATTTTTCGCGGTTCCCTCTGTGACCACCGAGCGGATAAGGGTGCGCATGGTCTCGGAGGTCTCCGGGGAAACGGTCTGCCGGACCACCGTGGGCTCCTGCTTGAGAACCGTATTGCCGTCCTTGTCGATGACCTCGGAGACAAGATAGGGTTCCAGGAGCTTCCCGCCGTTGACAACGGAGGCAATGGCCCGGACCAGCTGCAAGGGCGTGATCTTAAAGGTCTGGCCGAAGGAGCCGGAGGTCAGGCTGGCCGTGCCCCATTTGTCGGTATTGGTAACCAGCGCCTTGTCGAAAAACACACCCTTGCTCTCACCGGACAGGTCAATTCCCGTCTTCTCCAGGATTCCGAAGGTCTTCACATAGTCATAAAACCGCTGGCCGCCCAGCTTCAGAGCGATATGGGCAAAGGCCAGATTGCAGGAGTTCTGCAGGGCCTGGGGTGTCTTTTCCGCCCCATGGCCCGCCGCACGCCAGCAGTGCAGCAGCTGGGAACGGCCGGGGATCTGCTCGGCTCCCTTGCAATAAAAGGAGGTATTCAGGTCAATGGCCCCGCAGTCCAGGGCCGCCGCCATGGTCAGCACCTTGAAGGTGGATCCCGGCTCATAGCCATCGGACAGCACCCGATTGCGCCACTGCTTCAGCCGCGCCTGGGTCAGGGCAGCATCATATGCCTGCTTTCCGGCGGTGTATTCCGGGCTTCCCTGGGGGCAGCGTTCATAGGCCAGCCGCATGTCTTCCAGGTTCTGACGGGTTTCCTCGTCCCACACCAGCTGGTAGTCATTGGGGTCGTAGCTTCCCAGCGTTGCCATGGCCAGGATTTCGCCGGTCTTGCAGTTCATGACCAAGCCAAAGGCGCCGTTTTGCACATCATAGCGATCTATCGCAGCCCGGAGCTGCTTTTCCAGGATCTCCTGCACCGTGGCATCCAGTGTCAGAACCACGCTGCACCCGGAATGGGAGGCTGTAAAGCCTTCATAGGAAAAGGGCATATCCATTTCGTTATTGCCCTTGGTTGTGATCACCTTTCCGGTTTTCCCGGAGAGGAAGCTGTCATAGGCCGCTTCCACGCCCTCGCTGCCCTGGCCGGATAGGTTGGTAAAGCCAATCACCTGGGCAGCCAGTGTTCCAAAGGGGTAGGTCCGCATGGCGGCGGGCTCCAGATGAATGCCGGATATGGCATTCTCCTGAATAAAGCCGCGAATTTTCTGGGCTGTTTCCTCGGAAATCCGACTGCCTACCTGCTTGTAGCGGCGGCGAAAATCCTGCCCCTGTTCCAAGATCCACTCCGGCTCCCTGTCCAGCAGCGGGGCCAGAAATGCGGAAACCGCATTCAGGTCCGCACCGGACTGCTTCAGCTCATGGGGGTCCAGATACACATTCTCTACCCCAACAGAGGAGGCCAGGATGTTCATATTCCGGTCGTAGACCAGGCCGCGGTCCGAGGCGGCTGCCGTAGACCGGGTCTGATTGTTCAGTGCCTTTGCCGCATAGTAATCATAGTCCACCACCATGAGCTTGGCTAACCTTGCCGCCACGCCGAGAAAGCCCAGAAGCCCCAGTACCAGAGCCGTCAAGCGGATCCTCCAATGCTGGGCGCTGTCCATCCGTACGCGGCGGTAAGTGGTTTTTTGCATGGTCCGGCCCCTTCCGGCGGCTGAAATCTTTCAGGAAGCACCCAAAAGAGTGCCCCTTTGAAAATGGGCGGCAAGGGAATCCCTCGCCGCCCATTCGCAGCTGCCGTTTTGAGTATATGCGTGCCCGGACAGGTTATGATTCCGGCTCTTCTGCCGGGCCCAGCAGGCCGGACAGGAACCACAGGAAGTTCTCCCAGGCCGTAGGCTCCTCTTCATGCTCCGGTACGGAGACCCGAACCGTCATCTTCTCCGCTTCCTCCGCCGGGATCATGCCCATGGCCTCGGCCTTCTCCTGTACGGTATCCAGGTCCAAGGCTGTGCGGTAAGCGTGTTCCAGCTTTGCATTTTCCCGCTTCAGCTCTGTCAGCGTCTCCAGCTCCTGATTGTATTGGTTCATACTGGCCGTCAGCTGCACCGCACCAACCACCAGAGCCACCAGCACCGCCACAGCCAGGACGATACCGCCCATGGCCACGGGGTCCACATAAATGCGGCGCTCTTTCCCGGTTTTCGGCTTCTTTGGCAGGAAGACCTTTGCGCTCTGCTGCTTCTTTTTTGGCGCCTTGACCTCACTGCCATACACGTAAAACTGGCCAACATATTGAATAACAGGTTTTTGATCCATGTTTCCTTCCTCCGGCCAAAATTACCGTTTCTCACAAATGCGAAGCTTCGCGCTTCTGGCTCTGGGGTTGCGCTCCAGCTCCTCTTCGCCGGAAACAATGGGCTTCCGGGTAAGTACCGTCACCTGGGGCTTCCTGCCGCAGACGCACACCGGGAATTCCGGCGGGCAAATGCAGCCCTTGGCCGCTGCGGCCATGGCGTTCTTGACGATTCGGTCCTCCAGGGAGTGGAAGGTGATCACCGCCAGCCGTCCGCCGGGATTCAGGCAGGGAATGGCAGCATCCATAGCCTTGGACACGGAATTCAGCTCGTCATTTACCGCAATGCGGATGGCCTGGAAGGTCCGCTTGGCGGGATGCTGCTTCTCCCGCAACGCTGCGGGGGGCATGGCCGAGCGAATCACATCCACCAGTTCCAGGGTGGTGCGGATGGGAGAAATCTCCCTTTTGCGGACAATGGCCGCCGCAATGGCAGGGGCATAGCGCTCCTCACCATAATCATAGAGAATGCGCTTCAATTCCTCATAGGACCAGGTGTTGACCACGGTATCGGCGCTCAAAGCATCCCCATTGTCCATGCGCATATCCAGGGGAGCGTCCGTCATATAGGAAAAGCCTCTGCTCCCGTCGTCCAGCTGGGGAGAGGATACGCCCAGGTCCAGCAGAATTCCGTCCACGCCGGAAATGCCCAGCTCCTGCAAAACCTGCCCCATACGGCAGAAATTGGAATGGACCAGCGTCACCCGGTCTGCAAAGGGAGACAGCCGCTCTCCGGCAGCCTTCAATGCCACAGGGTCCCGGTCGATGCCGATGAGCCGACCGGTGGTCAGCCTTTCGGCGATATGATAGGAGTGGCCCGCACCGCCCAGGGTGCCGTCCACATAGATACCGTCCGGCTTGATATTCAGGCCCTCAATGCATTCATCCAGGAGGACGGAAACATGATGAAATTCGCTCATAGTCCAATTGCCTCCAAAGATGCCAAGAGTTTTTCGGGCGTGAGATTCTCCTCTTCAAATTTCCGGAATTCCTCCGCGTCCCAGATTTCCGCCTGGCCTGCCCGGCCAACGATCATGACCTCCCGGTCGATTCCGGCATAGGATTGCAGGAAGGGTGTCAGAGAAAAGCGGAACTGCTTGTCAGGGCTGCACTCCGCGGCGTTCATAAAGATCAGGCTGGTGGCCCCTGCCCGCTGAGAGATGCTCAGGGCATTGAAGTTCTCACTGAGCCGCTGCCATTCATCCGCCGTGTAGACTGTGAGACAGCGATGGCCGCAGTTCACGCCCAGGGTCACAAAGAAGCTATCGCCCAGTTCCCCCCGGAGCTTGGCCGGAACGATCAGACGGCTCTTGTCGTCCATCCGGGCTGCATATTTGCCGATCACGATCTCACCTCCATTCCATTTTCCTCCACTTTACATCCACAGCACTCCATTTTTTGATAGTATAAATCTTCTTCCGAAAAAAATCAATCATTTTTTGCCGAATTTCCCTGGAACGCCCTGAGAAACCCCATTTTTTCAGGAATATTCAAACGTGTGTTCACTTATCCGGCAGGTTTCAGGCCCCGAACCGCAGCTTTCCCTCCTCCAAGCGCAGATGGATCCTGCCCGGCTTTTTGGGGCAGCGCAACAAGAACGTGGCAAGGCCGTCCTCCACTTCGGTCTGCACCAGCCTGCGCAGCTGCCGGGCACCGTCCCGGCCCATGCAGCGGGTGCTCAGCATATGGGCAAGCTCGCCGGGCAGCAGGAGCTGAATGCCTGCGGCGGCACTGCGCTGCTGCAGCTGCCGCAGATACTTCTGGGCAATGGCCTCCATGGCATTCTCCCCCAGGGGCTCGAAATACACCGTTGCATCCAGCCGCCCCAAAAATTCCGGAGTGAACTGCTCCTGCAAGGCCTGGGCAAACACGCCCTTTTTCCCTTCCCCGCAGAAGCCCAGCCCCTCCCCCCGCAGGCCGCCGCCCACATTGGAGGTCATGACCACAATGGTATTTTTGAAGCTCACGTGTCTGCCGGTGGAATCGGTGAGGGTCCCCTCCTCCATGATTTGCAGCAGCAGGCCCAGCACCTCCGGGTGAGCTTTCTCGATCTCATCCAACAGCACCAGGCTGTAGGGGCGGCGGCGAACCGCCTCGGTCAGCTTGCCGCCCTCATCGTAGCCGATATAGCCGGGAGGCGCGCCGATGAGCCGGGACACGGAGTGCTTTTCCATATATTCCGTCATATCCAGCCGCAGCATGGCATTCTGGCTGCCGTAGACCTCCGTGGCCAGAGCCCTGCACAGCTCTGTTTTTCCCACGCCGGTGGGACCGGCAAACAGCAGGCAGGCGATGGGCCGGCCTGCGTCCCGAATGCCGGAAAAGCCCCGGCGGACGGCCTCCGCCACGGTCTTCACCGCTTTGGGCTGCCCCATGACGTGGGCAGAGAGCAGCCCCTCCAGATTCAGGAGCCGTTCCCGCTCCCCTGCCGTCAGCCGTCCCACAGGAATGCCCGTCCGGGCAGAGACCACCAGGGCAATGTCCGCCCCGGTCACCGCCCGGGACCGCTTGCCATCCGGCGCACGCTCCATGAGGCTCTGCACCTTATCCCGCAGCTCTGCCGCCCGCTCAAACCGGCGCTCCCGCACGGCCTCCCGCAGTTCCTCCTCCAGCTCTTTCCGGGCGGAGGAGCCCCGGGCGCTGGATACGCCCTCCATTTTCGCCCGGGCCGCGCCCTCGTCCAGCAGGTCAATGGCCTTGTCCGGAAGATAGAGGTCCGGAAGATACCGGACGGACAGCCGGACCGCCTCCTTCAGCGCCTCCTCCGTAATGCGCAGCCGGTGGTGCTGCTCCAGTCCGGGCTTCAGGGCCCGGAGAATTTCCACCGCGGTGTCGTTATCCGGCTCCTCCACATTGACAGGGCGAAACCGCCGCTCCAGAGCGGCGTCCTTTTCGATATACTTCCGGTACTCCTCCCGGGTGGTGGCCCCAACCATTTGCAGCTCTCCCCGGCCAAGGGCAGGCTTTAAAATATTGGCCGCGTCGATGGCCCCCTCTGCGGCCCCGGCCCCGACGATGGTATGCATTTCATCCACAAAGAGGATCACGTCCCCGCTGCGCCGGATCTCCGCCAGCACATCCCGCAGCCGCTCCTCAAATTCGCCCCGGTACTTCGTCCCTGCCACCAGGCTCGCCATATTCAGGCTATAGAGCCGTTTTTCCTTCAGCTGAGGCGGCACGTTGCCCACCGCCATACGCTGGGCCAGGCCCTCGGCTATGGCGGTCTTTCCCACGCCCGGCTCCCCGATCAGGGCGGGATTGTTTTTATTCTTCCGGCAGAGAATGCCGATCACCGTATCGATTTCTCTGTCCCTGCCAATGACCGGGTCCATGCTCACTGCCTTCTGAACCAGATCCTCGCTGAATTGTTCCAAAAGCTTCGTAGAAACCGCCTCCTTTTTCCCGTCCCGCAGCCGGGGCGCATCCAACAGATATTCCAGAGTGTGGGTAAACAGTGCGTCGGCGCTGACGCCGCAGGTATGCAGCATCTGATAGGCCCCGCTCTGCTCCTCTCGGGCCATGGCCAGCAGCACATGGGCGGGACGCACCTCCCGTCTGCCTTGCCGTCGCGCCTCCACGGCAGCCTGACGCAGAATTCTTCTCGCCGCCCGGGTCAACCCCTGGGGCAAAGGCATCTCCGGCCGCCCCACGCCGTAACACAGCATGGTCAGCTGCCGCAGCAGCTCCGGCTCCACACCAAAAGACCGCAGCAGCTGGGCCGTACCGCCGGACATCTGGCACAGGGCGAGCAGCAGGTGCACCGAGCCCACATAGCTGTGGCCCATGTGCCGTGCCTCTGCACCGGACTGCCGGATCAGCGCCTCCATTTGTCCGCGATATCCCATGAAATTCCCCCTTTGGGCTTCAGTTTCGCCATCCAAAAGAGGAAATATACGGAAATCAAAAAAATCCGAAAAAAGGAATTGCATTTTTGAAAATCTATGCTAGAATGTAGATGCATTGTATGGATGCACACTGAAAAAAACAATAGGAGGTATTTTTCATGGCTTACAATATCACCGATGCTTGCCTGAAGTGCGGTTCCTGCGCTGAGCAGTGCCCCGTCGAGGCTATTTCCGAGGGTGAAGACAAGTACGTAATCAATCCTGACGTTTGTGTCAGCTGCGGCTCCTGCGCCGAGCAGTGCCCCGCTGATGCCATCGAGGAAGGCTAATTCTTCGGAACCCACCGGCCTGCGTCTTTCGCAGGCCGGTTTTCACTATAAGGAACACAACTTGGAAACACTTTTGAACGGTTTTACCCTGGATGTCCCCAAAGGCTGCTTCCCCCTGAGCACTGACAGTATGCTCCTTGGCTGGTTTGCAAAGCTCCCCAAAAACGCCCGGGTGCTGGACCTTGGTTCCGGCTGCGGTACCCTGGGGCTGCTGCTCTGCGCCCGGGACAGCACCTGCCGCGTCACCGGCATAGAGCTGACGCATGAGGCCCACCGGGCCGCTCTTGACAACATCGCCCGCAACGCGCTTGCCGACCGCATGGAAAGTATATGTGCAGATGTGCGGCAAGTTCCCTCCCTGGTTTCCCCCGGAAGTTTCACCACGCTCCTCTCCAACCCGCCCTATTTTTCTGGCGGACCGCAGAGCAGCGCTTTGCCCCTGGCCCGGCGGGAGGACTGCTGCTCCGTCCGGGAGCTGCTGCACAGCGCCGCCTGGGCGCTGAAATACGGCGGCGACTTTTTTCTGGTCCACCGCCCGGAACGGCTGGGAGAGATCATCGCCCAGGCAGGTACCTTTCATCTGGAGGCCAAGCGGCTGTGTCTGGTGCGGCACGGCCCGGGCAAGGATGTCAGTCTGATCCTTCTGCAGCTGCGCAAGGGTGGAAAGCCCGGGCTTACTTTTGAGGAGCTGTCGCTGACGGATGAATTGGGGCAGCCGTCCAGGCAATACAAATCCATTTATCATATCGAATAGGAGGCCCCTATGGCCGGAATGCTGTACCTTGTCCCCACCCCCATCGGGAATCTGGGGGATATCTCCAAACGCGCCCGGGAAACTCTGGAAAGCGCGGATTTCATCGCCGCCGAGGATACCCGGGTCACCCTGAAACTATTGAACCACCTGGAGCTGAAAAAGCCCCTGGTGAGCTACTACGAGCACAACAAGTCCTTCAAGGGCGAAAAAATACTGGACCGGATCCTGGCAGGAGAAACCTGCGCTCTGGTCTCCGACGCCGGAAGCCCCGCCATCTCCGACCCCGGCGAGGACCTGGTAAAGCAGTGCGCCGCTGCGGGCATTCCGGTCTGCGCCATTCCCGGCCCCTGCGCCGCCATCACCGCCCTGAGCATTTCCGCCCAGAGCACCGGCAGATTTTGCTTTGAGGGCTTTCTCTCCACCGCAAAAAAGAGCCGCCGGGAGCACCTGGACAGCCTGAAAAAAGAACAGCGCACCATGATCTTCTATGAAGCCCCCCACAAGCTGCTGAACACACTGCAGGATATGGCGGAGGTCTTCGGCGCTGACCGGCCCATCAGCCTGTGCCGGGAGCTGACCAAGCTCCACGAGGAGGTGGTCAGGACCACCCTGGGAGAAGCCGTGGAAAAGTACACCGAAACGCCCCCCAAGGGGGAATTTGTGCTGATCGTAGCCGGCGCCCCGGAAGAGATCAGGGAAGCACCCTCAGAAGCCGACGCCGCCGCCCGGGTGAAGGCGCTCCTGGAGCAGGGGCTTTCCCGCAAGGACGCAGTCAAGCAGACCGCCGCCGAGCTGGGCCTGCCGAAGAACACGGTCTACGCCCTGGCGCTGGAAGAGGAGTAGAGCAATCACGCAAAGTACAGACGCAGCCGACTGCAAAATGCACCGGCTGCGCTTTTTTTCGCACTGTTCTTTTTGTCCTTCCCCGGCATAATCTTGTGCCAAGGGAGGGAGCGCTATGGTCATGGGGTGGATTTGGACGGGGCTGATTGCCCTGAGCATTCTCTCGGCGGCGCTGACCGGGCGGGGGGAGGCTCTGGCCGGAGCGGCTATGAAAGGGGCACAGTCCGGGGTGACGCTGACGGTTTCTATGGCCGGGGCGGTGTGCCTGTGGTCCGGGGTTGGGAAGCTTTTGGAGAAAAACGGGGCCATGGAGCTGCTGTCGAAGCTGCTCTCCCCCATCCTGGGGCGCATTTTCCCGGACAGCCGGGAAGACGGCCTTCTCCGGGGGTATCTCTGTGGAAACATCTGCGCCAACCTGTTGGGGCTGGGCAATGCCGCCACGCCCATGGGCATCCAGGCGGCCAAGCGGCTGAAAACGCCCGGAAGCGACGCGGCAAGCGATCAGCTGTGCCGCCTGGTGGTGCTGAACACCGCCTCCATCCAACTGCTGCCCACCAATGTGGCCGCCGTCCGGGCGGCGCTGGGATGCGGCCGACCCTTTGACATTCTCCCGGCGGTATGGGTCACAAGCATTCTCTCCGCCGGGCTTGGCGTCTGCGCGGCAATTCTTCTGGGACGGATCCGGAAAGCATGACGGACTACCTGATCCCCATGATATTGCTGCTGGCCTCTGCCCTTTCTCTGGGCAAGAAAGAGAACAGCTATTCACTCCTCTTAGAGGGCGGGGCCGAGGGGCTGCGCCTGCTGAAGGACATCCTCCCCACCCTCGTTCTGCTGCTCACCGCCGTGGAGCTGTTCCGCGCCTCCGGGGCAGCGGAGCTGCTGCAAGCGCTCTGCGGGCCGCTGTTTGCCCTCTTCGGCATTCCGGCGGAATGCGCCCTGCTGGTGCTGGTGCGGCCCATCAGCGGCAGCGCGGCTCTGGCCGTGGGGACGAGCCTGATGCAGACCTACGGCGTGAATTCCCAGATCGGCCGGACGGCGGCGGTCATGCTGGGCTCCACGGAGACCACCTTCTACACCATCAGCGTTTATTTCGGCGCAGCCGGTATCCGCCGCACCCGCTATACCCTGCCCGCCGCCCTTTTTGCCGACCTGGTGGGCTTCACCGCAGCGGCCTGGACCGCAAAATTGTTTTTCTAGGGACACAAAGGGGGCGCAAAGACGTTCGATCCAAAAAACTTGGACCGAACGTCTTTTGCGTATTATCGCACCTTTTGAACGCTGTCCGCCAGTTGTTGCAGCTGGTCAGCGGTCATGCTATCCGCAGTGATCTGAAAGACCACCTTGTTCTCCCAATCCACCCAGACGATATGTCCCTGGGTTACAGCGGCAGGCATTCCCTGAACCGTTGTGGCTTCTCCGCCGCCGTTCATTTTGAGAATTGTATCCGGAGTCTCTGGAACCGGCTCTGACTTCTGGGCAGAATCCTCATCTTTGTCCCCATTCAGGAGGAAGGTTTCATAATTCAGTTCCACTGTGGTATTTTTCTTGGCATCAATGTACCAACGATACACATAGGCAAACCAACCGCCGTCCTCCTTGGGACTGGCGATAAATTCCGTCTCCGGGTAGTTATCCGGCAGTCCGGTGATCTGATAGTCCCCCAACTCCTCCAGTGCCAGCCGGTAACGGTCTGCATTCGTGGGTTTCAGGTCCGGGTTCAGCTGGATGCTTTCGGCAACCCGCATCAGATCCAGCTCCGTGTCTCCTGTCAGCAGCATGAACCCAACGCCCCGGTCCTCATCCGTCCAGAGCAGCACCCGCTCACCGCCGGTGCAGGTATACAGTGTTCCGGGAAGGCTCCCCACGGTGATGGGTTCTTCCTTTGTGACACTTTCAAGCACCAGGTCGGCGGCATTGTCTCCCCGGGTCGTCTCCAGCACGAGGGCGCTTTCATCCGATGCCGTCGCAAAGTGCAGCGTCTGGTGTCCATAGGCCTTGTCACTGACAAAACGCAGACGATAGCCCTCCGGAAGCCAAGTAGGGCAATACGTTTGCAGGCCCTCATAGGTATCGGCTGTCGATTGAAAATTGATTTCCGCCTCATAGGGTACAGAGGCATTTGCATCTACGCTTTCTCCGGTCCCTTGCATATACCGCTTGGTGTTCAGCTGAATTTTCGCCGTTACCGCGTAGGCTGTAACGCCCAGCAGGCTGACAAGCGCTGCCGCAATCAAAAAAAACCGAAGCTTACCGCTGTGCTTTTTCATAGAAATATCCTCCTTATTTGGAGCGTCCGCCATAGCAAGATATCGATCCTCAATACCGCTCATTGCGCTGTAAAGGTCTTTTACGGTCATTGTGTATAGCCCTCCTTTTCCAGAAACCGCTTCAGTTCCGCCCGAAGTTTTTTCAGCCGGTATTTTACCTGGTACTCCCGCATATTGTACTTTCTTCCCAGTTCTGCCGCTGTCCGATTATAGTAGTATCTGCCCACAAACAAGGCGCAGTCGATTCCACTCAGTCTGGACAGAAACCGATTCAGGGTCTTCGTCAACTCCCGCTGTTCGGCACGCATCTCCGGCTGTGCCGCCGGATCCGGAATGCACTCCTCCAGCTCGGAAATGGCGACCTCCGCAAAGGCGGAACGCTTTTGGGCGTTCCCATAGTCAAACCGACTCAGGGCCAGATTCCGGGTAATGCGGGATAAGTAGTATTTGAGCGCTTTTGGCACCTCCGGCGGGATCTTGTTCCAGGCCGCCAGATAGGTGTCGTTTACGACTTCCTCGGAATCCTCCGGGATAGAAAGAATCCGCCCGGCAACACTCCGCAAAAAACGGCCATATTTTCGGTCCGTCTGCGAAACAGCTTCCTCAGAGCGCTGAAAGAAAAGCTCGATGATCTGTAAATCTTCCATGGGTTACTCCTTGGGTCACTCTTTTTGATTGTAAGGCCTTACATCTACACAGTAGGATTTTTACGCTCGTGCGGAGAAAATTTTTCAAAACAAAAAGACGTGACCGCAAATGTCACGTCTTTCTGATTTCCGGGCAGGCTGCCCGTATCCGGTGGGATTCCCCGGTCATTCTGTTTTCTGCTTTCCCGCGCCGCGGGAGCGTCTTCTTCTGCGGCGGCGGGGGCGCTCCTCGGGGTCGGCCTTTTCGGCCCGACGGGCATAGGCCTCGGCCGCCTCGGAGGTGGCCTCATAGGTCAGGCGGCTGACCCGAACAAGTCCGTCCGGCTGCTCGCTCAGGCGGATGCGGATCAGAAATTTTCCATGCTCCGGGCAGGTGGCCAGATCCATATACCGGTGGCCCGCCTGGGCAAACCAGCGGGAGCCCAGCATCTGCCGCCCGCACTCCGGGCAGAGATTGTCCCTGCCGGACATGGCGGCCAGGGCCGCGGTCTTATCCGGCAGGTCCCGGAAGACCTCCCGCTGAATGCAGCCGGGAAGCTCCGCCCCATGGAAGCCGTTTTCATGGCTCTTGAGGGCAGCATCGTATTCCCTTGCCCCACGCTCCAGATCCAGCTTGGCGCAGATGAGGGCTGTATGATAGGCATCGCCCAGGGCATCATGGGCCGGGCGGCTGGCCTCGATTCCGCACAGCTCCATCGCCGTTTTCAGGGCCTTCTGAGAGGTGGAGCCATCGGTCTGGGCGTTGAAGATCATCTGGGCATTGTACCAGCGGTCTGTCCAGCTCTCGTCCAGGTCATACAATCGCAGATTTTCCCGCAGAATGCCAATGTCGTCAAAGCCCCAGGTCAGGAAAATGATGTCCTCGCCGCACCAGCTGTGAAACCGCTCCATGGCCTCCGGGAAGGGGATGCCCTCCTCCCGCAGCCGGGCTTCCTTAATGCCCGTCAGCTTGCTGACCCGGCGGTTTAAGTGGCGGTAGACCTTGGGGCGCACCATGATTTGAAATTCATCCGCCACCCGGCCTTCCTGCGTGACCCGGACAGCGCCGATCTGGATGATCTCCCCCCGAATGGTCACCGGCAAGGGCTTTTTTGAGGAAGGCGAGCCGGGCCAGGGCTGATTCCATTCCATATCCAAAACAATATAATCCATGGTAAAAAACCTCTTATATTCCTTCTTTCCGTGTATCATACCACAAACATAGGCTCCGTGTAAATATGTTCTTCCGAATTCTTCGGAAATTATTCCGATTGCATTTCCCGGGAAGATGTATTATACTTAGGGTAGGGTTTGTAGGATTTCCCTTTTATCCCCGGAATCGACCCGTTTCTATTTGTTGATTCTGTTACAATTCAGGAGGTAAGATCCCATGCCGAACACAAAGGATACCGCTGCCGAACCGGCTGCGGAAAAACCCGCAAAAAAGAGAACGGTCAAGAAAGCGGAGGCCGCCGAAGCATCCGAAAAACGCGCGCCCCGCAGGCAAACCAAATCTTCCCAGCCCGCCCAGGAGGAAGCGCCCAAAAAGCGCCGCACCCGGAAGGCTCCGGCTGCCGAACATAAAGAACCCGCCCAGGAACAGCCTGTTTCTGAAACCCCCGCCGCCCCCATCGCCGAAGTGCCCCCGGTGCCTGCACCGGACGCAGCAGCCGCCTCAGCCCAAAGCGCACCGGAAGCTCCGGAGCCTGCGGTTGACACGGTGGCACCGGAAGTACCCGCTGAAATTCCTGCCGAAGTTGCCGCCGAAATTTCCGCTGAAGTTGCCGCCGAAATTTCTGCCGAACCGGCTCCACACGTTCAAAAGGAGGTTCAACCCATGCCCGAAAACCAGATTTCCTATATGCCCCAGCCCGGCCCCAGAAGAAGCGTTGCCTTCATCGGCTCGGAGTGCTATCCCTTTGTGAAAACCGGCGGCCTGGCAGACGTGATGTACGCCCTGCCCAAGGCCCTGTCCCGGATGAACTGCGATGTAAAGGTGATTCTCCCCCGCTATGCCTGCATCCCCTGGGAATACCAGAGCAAGATGGTCTACCGGGGCGAATTCCAGATGAACCTGTGCAGTGATGGCCGGAGCTTCTATGTGGGGATCATGGAATACGTGTGGGACGGAGTCGTCTACGACTTCATCGACAACCAGGAGTTCTTCTCCGAGGGCAACCCCTACACCAGTATCATCGGCGACATTCCCAAATTCTGCTTCTTCTCCAAGGCAGCCCTGGCGGCCCTGAACTACATGGACTGGATCCCCGACGTGATCCACTGCCACGACTGGCAGGCGGCGCTGGTGCCCGTGTATCTGCGGACGCTGTTCCAGAATACGCCCCTGAGCCGTGCCAAATCCATGCTGACCATTCACAATCTGCGCTTCCAGGGTGTTTACAACATTCCCACCATCCGCTATTGGTCCGGCCTGCCGAACTATGTGTTCAATAAGGATGCCCTGACCCAGAACTGGCTGGATGCCAATATGCTCAAGGGCGGCCTGACCTACTGCAACATGATCACCACCGTCAGCGGCACCTACGCCGGGGAAATCCAGACTCCCGAGTACGGCGAAAAGCTGGATGCCCACCTGCGCTACCACTCCGGCAAGCTCCGGGGCATCGTCAACGGCATTGACTACGACATCTGGAATCCCTGGACGGACCCCATGCTGCACACCAACTACGACATTACCAATGTTCTGCCCCGGAAGAAGGAGAACAAGCGGGCATTGCAGGAGGAGCTGGGGCTGTGGCAGGACGACCACAAGTTCGTCATCGGTCTGATCTCCCGGCTGACCAACCAGAAGGGACTGGACCTGGTGAACGCCATTCTGCCCCAGATCATGGATGAGCACACCCAGGTGGTGGTGCTGGGCACCGGCGACAGGGGCTATGAGGACGCCTTCCGGTACTACGAAAACGCCTACAGGGGCAACCTCTGCGCCAACATCATGTATGACGAGGGCCGGGCCCACCGAATCTACGCCGGTGCGGACGCCCTGCTGGTGCCCTCTCAATTCGAGCCCTGCGGCCTGACCCAGCTCATCGGTATGCACTACGGCACCATCCCCATCGTTCGGGAGACCGGCGGTCTGAAGGACACCGTACAGCCCCACAACGAATTCACCCACGACGGCAACGGCTTCACCTTTGACCGGTACGATTCCGGCCTGCTGCTGGATGCCATCAACCGGGCCAAGACCTTCTACTTCACCAACCGCTACTGCTGGGACGAAATGGTCCAGCGGGACATGGGCAAAAATGTCTCCTGGGAGAATTCCGCATGGCAGTACCGCAATCTGTACTTAGAGCTCACCGCCGATAAGACATAACCCCGAAACCAAAAAATCTCCGCAGAGGTTTTTCGTCCTCTGCGGAGATTTCTATTTACTTCTGCCGCTTCAATACGGCATCCAGGGTCTTCCCCAGGATGCCGCCCAGCACGCCGCAGGCACCTGCTTCCGCCAGGCCCTGAATGCCCACCAGCAGCACCACGAACATCAGCGGATTGGTGGCGCCGAGCTTGGAAACCAGGCCCTGCACATAGTCGCAGCGATAAAAAACAAGCACGATGTAACCCATGAAGAACAGGGTATTGAGCAGCGGGGCGCTGACGGCACCTACAAAATAGCTCCAGGTGCCCTTTGCATCCGCCCGTCTGCACAGCTTATACACATAGCCGCAGCAAAGACCCATGAGCATCCGCATGCCCACGCACAGGATGACCGTGTGTACAGGGCTGATGTTGAAAAAAGTCCCCGTCATGAGAGACCTTCCGGAAATTGCGTCCGTCAGGCTCAGAATGCCGAACACAGCACCCAGGACCATCCCCTCCACCGGGCCGCAGAGCATGGCGGCAATGGCAATGGGCAGGGTCAGAAAGCTCATGTTCAGCGGCCCTACGGGAACGGCACCCAGGCCGATGGCCCGCATGGCCAGCTCAATGGCCAGAAGCAAAGCCAGCTTCGTCAGTCTCTGAACGCTCGTACTTGTGGTTTTCATATTCAATTCCTCCTGCTGTCGTTCCGGTCTTCCGGATACAACGCATTATTTATTTGCCGCAGCATATGCCTTTTCTTCCGCTGCCGTTCCCGAAACGGGATACAGCGCGGACACCTCCGGTCTTGCCGCAAACATTCCCCATTATAGCAGGCTATGCAGGAAATGCAAGCCTATTTTTCCTTTTTATTCAGCCGGTAGAGGTACGCCAGGCCCTTGAGGATCATGTCCGGGTCGTAGCTGTGGGGGTGGGTGACCAGCCTGTCCACATAGGCCGCGCCGCCGCCGGTGATGACAAAGCTGACGCTCTCCCCCAGCTCCCGCTCCACGGCTGCAACAACGCCGTCCAGCAGGGCCGCCGTACCGTAGACCGCGCCGGAGAGCATGCAGCCCTCCGTATTTCTTCCGATCACCCGTTCCGGGGTCTGCAATTCCAGCTTCGGCAGCTGGGCCGTATGGGCCCCCAGGGCTTTCAGTCCCGTCTCCATGCCCGCCGCAATGATGCCGCCGCAGAAGATGCCGCCCTTTTTGATCACATTAAAGGTAGTCGCCGTGCCCAGGTCCGCTGTCACAAGAGGGAGCTCATAGTGGGCCGCCGCCCAGGCGCTGTCCGCCAGGCGATCCCGGCCCAGCTTTTGGGGTTCCGGCACATCCAGGGTGATCCCCAGCTTGCTTTCACAGGTGACAACCAGAGGCTCCAGGCCAAAAATCGAATTCAGGGCCTCCCGGATCACATCCAGGACCCTGGGCACCACGCTGGAAATCACAATGCCGGAGAATTCCTCCCGTTCTTTTCCCAAAAGGTGCAGCTTTTTCAGCAGCCGGACCGTATAGTCCGCCGTGTCCCAGGTGCAGTTTGTGTCCAGCTTGGTGGTAAAATCCACACGGTATTCATTGCGGTCACTGATTTCAATGCCGCCGAAGGAAACCGTGGTATTGCCAATGTCAACTACCAATATCATACTATTTTCCCCTGTTGGAAGGCTCACCCCGGCGAAACGCCGTGGGCTGGTGGATTCATTATACCCGGCTTTTTTCCCGTTGGCAATACCCTGTTGCAAATTCTGCCTATCTTTGGTATACTTGTAATAAATCAAGTGCAGGAAGGGATAGTATGGAAAATTTACAGGGGAAATGCGTGCTTCTGGGCATTACCGGCGGAATCGCCGCCTATAAGATGGCAAATGTGGCTTCGGGTCTGCGCAAGGCAGGGGCAACGGTACACGTGATCATGACAGAGAACGCCACCAAGTTCATCACCCCTCTGACCTTTGAAACCTTGACCAACAACCGCTGCGTGGTAGACACCTTCGCAAGGGATTTTCAGTACGATGTGAAGCACATCTCCCTGGCCAAGGCGGCAGACCTGATCCTGATTGCCCCGGCCACGGCCAACGTCATCGCCAAGCTTGCAAACGGCCTGGCTGACGACATGCTGACCACAACGGTTCTGGCCGCCCGGTGCAAAAAGCTGGTAGCCCCGGCTATGAACACGGCCATGCTGGAAAATCCCATCACCCAGGACAATCTGGCCAAGCTGAAAAAATACGGCTTCGGTATCATCGAGCCCGCCGTAGGGATGCTGGCCTGCAAGGACGTGGGCAGCGGCAAGCTGCCGGAGCCGGAAACCCTGCTGGACTGCATCGCCATGGAGCTGGCAAGGGAAAAGGATATGGCAGGGCTTCATGTCACCGTCACCGCTGGTCCTACCCAGGAGGCTCTGGACCCCGTAAGATACCTCACCAATCACTCCACCGGCCGCATGGGCTATGCCATTGCCCGGGAGGCCATGCTGCGGGGTGCGGATGTGACCCTGATCTCCGGTCCCACTGCGCTGAAACCCGTCCCCGGGGTCAAAACCGTGGATGTGGTCTCCGCCAAGGATATGTTCGAGGCCGTCCAGGCTGCCCTGCCGGAGACGGACATTCTCGTCAAGGCCGCCGCCGTAGCGGACTACCGTCCCGCCAATGTAGCGGACGATAAAATCAAGAAGCAGAACGGTGATATGGCCATTCCCCTGGAACGGACAGACGACATCCTGGGCTGGGTGGCTGAGCACCGGCACCCGGGGCTCTTCGTCTGCGGGTTCTCCATGGAGACCCGGGACATGCTTGAAAACTCCCGGAAGAAGCTGGACAGGAAGCACCTGGATATGATCGCCGCCAACAATCTGAAGGTGGCCGGGGCAGGCTTCGGGGTGGATACCAATGTGGTCACCATTCTCACCGCCGACGGCATTCAGGAGCTGCCCCTGATGGGCAAGAATCAGGTGGCCGCCAAGCTGCTGGACGCCATTTTGGAAAGACGCTCCAAGTAATTTTTTGCGCCCCTGCTTTCAGGCAGGGGCGCAAATCACGGAATAGAAACAGAAGAGTAGAAAGGAAACACTATGCGAACTCCCATGAAGCGAACACAGTCCCTGACCGCGGGCAGCATTTCCGGCAGTATTCTGCGGTTTGCGCTGCCCCTGTTCCTGGGACAGCTATTGCAGCAATTCTATAATATGGCGGATGCCTGGGTCATCGGCAATTTTGCCAACAACAACGCCTTTGCTGCCGTCAGCAGTGGCGGCAATCTGACCTTTATGATCATCGGTTTCTTTAACGGTATCGGCATTGGCGGCGGTGTAGTCATTTCCCGGTACTTCGGGGCAAAGGACAACGCCAATACCCAGAAGGCCATTCACAATGCCTTCCTTTTTGGACTCCTCGCGTCCCTGATTGCAACGGCTGCCGGTTTGCTGTTCATTCCCAAAATGCTGGTTCTGATGCGGACACCGGTGGAAGTCCTGCCCTACTCCCTGCAATACTTCCGGGTGTACTTCGGCGGCGTGACCACCATTGTTCTCTATAACGTCTGTATGTCCATCATGCAGGCTCAGGGGGACAGTCTGCGGCCGCTGTACTATCTGGGCGTTTCCTCCGTGACCAACGTAGTTCTGGATCTTGTGTTTGTTGCAGGCTTTCACTGGGATGTTATGGGCGCTGCCGTTGCCACTGTAATTGCACAGGGTCTCAGTGTGGTACTATGCCTGCGGCGTATGCGCCGGGAACCGGAAGCCCACCTGCGGCTGGATTTCCGGCTGCTGCGCTGGGACAGGGCCATGATGTCCCGCATCATTCGGCAGGGTTTGCCCACCGGCATTCAAAACTCCGTGATCGGTCTGGGCAATGTGGTCATTCAGTCCAATGTCAATTCCTTCGGTGCCTACGCCATGAGCGGCCTGGGTGCCTACAGCAAGGTGGAGGGCTTTGCATTTCTGCCCGTGACGGCCATGAGCATGACCCTGCCCACCTTCGTCAGCCAGAATCTGGGGGCCGGCAATGTGGACCGTGCCAAGAAAGGCTCCCTGTTCGGCGTCCTGTCTGCCATGGTTGCGGCAGAGCTTATCGGCGTTATCATGTACATTTTCATTCCCCAATTGCTGAAGCTCTTCATCAGCGATCCGGAAGCCATCTCCTATGGCATTACCCACGCCCGGATCGATACCCTTTTCTACTGTATGCTGGCCCTGGCCCACTGCGCGGCAGGCATTCTCCGGGGCTGCGGCAAATCCTCTGTGCCCATGGTGGTTATGCTGGGCTGCTGGTGCGTACTGCGCAGCATCTATGTGACGGTGATTCTGCAATTCATCCGCGAATTCCGCATGATCTCCTGGGCCTACCCCCTGACCTGGACGGTCAGCTGCATTCTCTTCGTTATCTACATCTTCCGCCTGAACTGGGACAAGGCGGCGGAAAGGCTGTAAAATAATTTGGGGGCTGCTACAAAATCTTTTGCAGCAGCCCCATTTTTATTGTTTTTTCTTTCTCAGAAGCAGCAGGCATAGAGCGGAAGCTCCGGCGGTGAGCAGGGCCGATGCCGGTCCGGCGTCGCCGGTGCGGGGGTTCGTTCCCTCCGTTTTCTGGGAGAATACCACCAAAAGCGTATTTTCTTCCGCTTCCGGACTGAGCCGCAGCTTTCCGCCGTGCACCCGCGCCGTCACATCCTGGCCGTTCCACAGGACCTGCTTCAGACGGCAGCCGCTGCCCGGCGTGAAAGCCGCCTGCCATGGATCCCGAAGGATCAGGGCAGCATCGCCGGAGTCGGAGAACAGCGCATCTTCAACCTGGACGGTTCCCGCTCCATGCAGCTCAACGGAAAGCTTCGCCCGTTCCGGCACCGTTGTATACAGCGTCAGCGACTGGCTGTCCGCGAAGGCGGGCAGAAGCAGCAGAATGAGAAGGGCGAAGAAGGCGCCCGCCCGGAATACTCGATTTTTCAAAATTCCAACGATGGTATTACTTTACCGCTACGACCTTGGAGGTGAAAGTGATCGTAGAGGTATAGTCGCCCGCCAGAGCATTGGCCCAGTAACCGGATGCGATCTTAATTTCCATCTGAGTCAGCTGGTTGTCCGAAGCCGGTTTGGGCGGATTCTTGGTAACGCCGTTTACATCAATGCTAGTCGCATTGCTCTTTACTGTTCCGTCTTGCTGGCCCTCAAAGCGCAGCACAGCCTCTGGATACATCTTTGTATCAAAGGAGTAGTAGCCTCCGTCGTTCCATTTAGTAGCGATTTCATAGGGAATTGTCGTATCAACGCCCTTACTGGTGAACTCCTTAAGGCCCACTGTTACCTCAACATTTTTCTTCTCCGAAAAACCTTCCGAATTTTCGATCGTCACAATTCCAATTTCGGTATGCATAGCACCATACTTGATCGTCTGGTCGGCAGGGACCTTCATCGTATAGCTTGCAGCCGGGACCTTGGTAGTCAGGGTCGTTGTACCGCTGGTAACGGTGTCCGCGGAGGCCGCCACCGCAAAGGACAGCAGGGTGCAGACCGCAAGGATCAGTGCGATTGTTTTTCTCATGATTTTTGTCTCCTTATATTTTGCCCTCTCGGGGATTTTACGGACTTATTCCACAGTCACAAAAGGCGGGCGGAAATAGAAAACGGGAAGCGCAAATAAAGCGCCCGCCGGAATACTCGATTTTTCAAAATTCCGACAACGGTATTACGTTACAGCTACAACCTTGGAGGTGAAGGTAATCGTGGAGGTATAGTCGCCTGCCAGAGCTTTGTCCCAGGAACGGGGAGTGATGCCGACTTCCATATACTCCAACTCTGCCTCCGGATTATTGCGACTGCTACCTTTTTCGCGGTAGGCAGTCGCACGGCTCTTAACTGTTCCGTCTTGCTGGCCCTCAAAGAGCAGTACCACTCCCACGCCCGCATAAGTAAAGCCATAACTTCTGCCTGAACTCCATCTAAAGCTGAGCGAATAAGGAATTGTCGTATTGACTTTCTCGCTGGTGAACTCCGTAGTGCCCACTGCTACCTCAATTCTTTTCAACTCTGAAAAGCCTGTCGATTCTTCGATCGTCACATTTCCAATTTTCTTAGTCGTAAGACGATAGTCAATCGTCTGGTTAGCAGGGACCTTCATCGTATAGCTTGCAGCCGGGACCTTGGTAGTCAGGGTCGTTGTACTGCTGGTAACGGTGTCTGCGGAGGCCACTACTGCGAAGGACAGCAGTGTGCAGACCGCAAGGATCAGTGCGATTGTTTTTCTCATGATTTTTGTCTCCTTTTACTTTACTCTCTCGGGGATTTTACAGAGTTATTCCATGGTCACAGAGGCGCTGTAGTTGATGACCGCCGCATAGCTGCCCGGGTAGGCGGTCTGCCAGTCGGCGGGGGAAACGTACAGCAGAATCGCCTCCGGCACCGCGCCCTCCGCCGTATGGCCGTTGGGAGTCAGCCCGCCATCCTCCGTCCGGCTGAAATAAAGGCAGTCTCCGGAATTCCAGCCAATCTCTCCGATTCCGGTGCGGAAGGCAAAGCGGTAAGGAATTACCGTAGAGACCCCGGGGCTGGAAAAGCTGCCGCTGTAGCTGACGGAAAGCTTCAACCCCATGCCCTCCCGAAAGCCGGAAGCCGCCGTGACCGTTGGAACACCCAGCGTACAGGACGCGTCCCCATACCCCATGGCGCTGCCGGAGGGAATGCTCAGCTGGTAGCTGGGCTGGGGGACCTCCACCGTAATGACCGTAGAATCCGCGAAAGCCGTCCCGGAGCAGCACAGCACCAGGCACAGCGCAGCCAGAACACAGCCTATTTTCCACATGATGTACACCTCCTATCTGACCCAAAGCGTCAGCCCTGTCTCCGCGCTGTTCAGCGGGGTCATAGAGCCGTCCATGGTATAGCAGGAAAAATGCAGCACGGCGTTGGGATAGGTCCCCGCCGGCAATGCCTCATTCAGCTTCATGGGTTCCGAGACTTCTCCCGGCTCCACCAGCTGAGACTGCCACAGCACCGTACCGTCCTCCAGGGACAGGGTGATCTGGAAATAGCAGGTATTCTGACTGGGGTTGGGCAGGCCAACCGTCTGTTGCCGGGTATCCGCTTTCAGATCGATGCCCTCATAGCCGGGGATCGCAATGGAATCCGGGTCCTTTTCGCCGCCTCCGAATTGGTCCGCGCTCACGCCGTTGGGCGTTTCGGCTTTGGGCTTCCCCGCCTGGTGAAAACCATAGGCCGCAATCCCCAGAATCAGAGGAATCAGCAGCAGAAGCCAGAGCCATTTTTCCTTTTGGGTAGCGCATGTTTTCTCTTCATAGTGCCCTTGTTTCATTTCCTCACGCATCTTTCTTTTTGATTTTTTACATGATAGCTGATTTTTTAGGAAAAAACAATTACCTGGCTGCATAGTATGATTTTCCATCTCCGCCCTCATTTTTCTCCTGAAAACTTTTCGTTTTTAGAATTTTCGAAACAAAAAGGCAAAAAAGCAGAAAAACAGAGCTTTTATTTTCTCTGTTTTTCTGCTTTCTATCGCATATTTTTGAAAATTTTATGGAATATTCTCCGTATACCGGCACAGTGGATAACCGGTGCAGCCGTAGAATGCGCCAAAGCGGCCCCGGCGCTTGGCCAGGGGCGCGCCGCAGAGGGGGCAGAGCTTCTCCGGGGCGGAATCGGCCTCCGGCTCCCGGGCCAGGAGCTCAAAGACCTGCTGGTTCATCCGGCAGTCGTTCAAGGCCCGGTGGGCCCCCATTGTAGACAGGCCGTAGTGCTCTGCCAGAGCCGTCAGCCGGTAGGTGGGCAGCCCCGCCAAACGGCAGCGGGCAAAGCGCAGGGTATCCACATAGTCGTTGCCCGGCACCAGGCCGAAGCGGGTACGGCAGTCCCGAACCAGGAATTTCAGGTCGAACCGCTCAATGTTGTGGCCCACCAGCACGTCGTCGCCGAAGAAGTTCAGAAACACCGGCAGAATCTCCTCCATAGTCGGGGCATCCGAGACCATCCCGTCCGTGATATTGTTCACCTGACTTGCGCCCCAGGGAATGGGTCTGCCGGGGTTTACCAGGCTCGAGAAGCTATCCGCAATGGTTCCACTGCGGACCTTCACGGCAGATATTTCAATCACCTCATCGCAATTGCAGGAAATTCCCGTGGTTTCCAGGTCAAACAGCACATAATCCGGCACATAGCGATTCAGGTTTTTCCCCTGTGCAGAAGCAAGCATAGCAAATCTCCAATTTTCTTTTTGTGTACACAGTATAGCCTTTCCCGGCTTTTCTGTCAAGTCAGGCGATTTTTTGGGTGCCCCAGGCTGGGGCACCCCGTTTTCTTATTTCGCTTCCTTCTTTTCAAAGATCCCGGCGACCTGCTTCAGCAAAGAGCGAATCTCCAAATGCTGGGGGCAGATCTCCTCGCACTGGCCGCATCCCACGCAGTCCGATGCCTTGCCGGAATTGGCCGTATGGACATCGTAGTAGAAATCCGCATTCCAGTCCTTATGGGTCTGCTTGGTGTTCATCACCGCAAACAGATCGGGGATGTGGATCTGCTGGGGGCAGCCTGCCTCGCAGTAGCGGCAGGCCGTGCAGGGGATCAGGTTCATGCTGCGGAATACATTCCGCACCCCCTCAATGGCATTCAGTTCCTGCTCGTTCAGAGGCTTGAAATCCGCCATGTAGTCCGTGTTGTCCTTCAGCTGCTCCATAGAGCTCATGCCGGACAGGACCATTTTGATGTTCTCAAAACCTGCCGCAAAGCGAATGGCATAGCTGGCGCTGCTGCCGCCGTGGAGCTCGTCCAGAATTTCCTGGGCCTTCTCCGGAAGCTGGGTCAGTCTGCCGCCCTTTACCGGCTCCATAACCAGCACAGGCTTGCCATGCTTCACACAGACCTCGTAGCAGGCCTTGCTCTGGACGGCGGGGTCTTCATAGTCCAGGTAGTTAAATTGGAGCTGAACGATTTCGATCTGGGGATACTCCGTCAGGATCTTGTCCAGGAACTCCGCGGAATCGTGAAAGGACAGCCCTACATGGCGAATCTTTCCCTCGGCTTTCAGCTGGAAGGCCTGCTCATAGGCCCGGCACTGCTTGTAGTGGTCGTAGTTCTCCTGGCACTGAGCATGCATCAGGTAAAAGTCAAAATAGTCCACGCCGCAGTCCGCCAACTGCGCCTCAAACAGAGGGCGCACATCCGCCTCGGTTTTGAAGAAACTGCCGGAGAGCTTGTCCGTCAGCAGGTAGCTCTCTCTGGGGTGGCGGCTGGTCAGGCAGGTGCGCAGGGTCGTCTCCGCTCTGCTGTTCAGATAGCCACGGGCCACGTCAAAATAGTTAAAGCCTCTGGCCAGGAATTCATCCACCATGCCGCAGGTCTGGGCAATGTCGATCTCGTCCCCCTTCATTGGCAGACGCATAAAGCCGAAGCCCAGCTTTTTCTTCATCTTTTCCATAGAAAATCCCCCTGTTTATAGAATATAGCACTCGTATACAACCGATAGTGCCGTTTCGGTTAAGCTTTTTTTCGGGCCAATTCCAGAATTCCGGACATTTTTTCGCAGATGGCGCCGTAGTTTTCCCTTCTGTGGGGCCGCAGGCACCGGGAGCAATCCTTGATGCCGTCCTTGGTATAGGTGAAGCTGCCGCCGCAGTTCTCCCCCAAGGCATACAGCGGGCAGTAGCAGAACAGGCAGCTGAAGGTCTCCGGGTCCGCCCCCTGATGGCAGGGGAAATACTCACAGGCCTTATGCTGAAAGAAGTCATAATTTGGCATATTTTTGCCTCCTCAGTCAAATTCGTTCCAGGGGTATTCCCTGGGCGGTTCCTGGATGAATTCCATGGGTTTCTCCGTTTTCGGGTGGATGAAGGCAAGGCGATAGGACCAGAGGGCAATTTCGCAGGGGTCGTTTCGCTCGGAATACTTCCGCTCTCCCACCAGAGGCATTCCCCGGCTGGCGAACTGGACCCGAATCTGATGGGTCCTGCCTGTATGCAGGCGGATGCGCACCTTGCTCATGTCATTTTGGGACGCCAAAAGGGAATAGTCCAGCACCGCCTCCTGAATTCCCTTGCCGCCCTGCTCTGCAACAAAGGTCATGCGCCGGGCCTTGTCCCGACCCAGCAGGTCCCGGAAGGTCCCGCGCTCCTCTGCCGGGGCTCCATGGACCACCGCCAGATATTCCTTTTCAAAGCCGCCCTCCCGAATCTGCCGTGAAAGCTCGGAAGCAGCGGCGGCATTGCGGGCCAGGACAATGAGCCCGCTGACCACACGGTCCAGCCGGTGCACCGTGCGCACATCCGCGCTTTTGTCTCCAAGAGACTCCCGGACGAGTTCCGGAAGTCCACCGGGCTCGTCTGTAGACAGGACCCGGGCAGGCTTGATGCAAACAAGAATATCCGCATCCTGATACAAAATCTCCATAGCACCACCTCGTTTCCTTTATTGTAGCAAAGTCACATTCTGATTGCAAGTCAGATTTCTTTCCGGGTATTTTTGCGAAAAAAGGGCATTCTGTTCTCAGGAGGGATGGATATGACCCAAAAGCAATATGCAAAAATGGTGAAGGAGCTGTGCCCCAAATCCCCGCTGTGGAAGGACTGCATCTGCGCCTTTGTCATCGGCGGGCTGATCTGCACCCTGGGGCAGGGCTTGACGGAACTGTACGGCAGCATCGGCTTGCCGAAGCAGGATGCCGGAACCGCCGCGTCCATGACATTGGTTGCTCTGTCTGCCTTGCTGACCGGACTGAGCCTCTACGATGACATTGCCAAGGTGGCCGGGGCCGGGACACTGGTGCCCATCACCGGCTTTGCAAACGCCATTGCCGCCCCGGCTGTGGAATTCCAGACGGAAGGGTTCATTCTGGGGGTGGGCGCAAAGATTTTTACCATTGCCGGGCCTGTGATCGTCTACGGCTTGGGCGCGTCGGCTGTCTATGGCCTGATCTACTTTTTCACGACACTGTAAAAGGGCCGCTGCGTTTTTTGCAGCGGCCCTTTGGCTCTTTACTTGCGGATGGACCGCAGGCTTCCGGAAAGCTTCTTCAGGGAATCCTTTGCAGCGGCACCAACCTCGGCCAGACGGCCCGAGCCCCTGAACTGGGGCTGCAGCTGGATTTGGGGCTGCAGCTGAATCTTTGGCTTGGCCTCCAGGGTCTTCTCCAGGACCTTGCAGCGCTCCTCAGCCTGGAGCGCTTCTGCCCGGGCAGCTGCCAGAGCTTCGTTCAAGCTCTGGGTCTGGGCCTTTTCCGCCTCCAGCGCGGCCTGGACGTTTGCCAGCTCTGCGCGGAGTGTCTCGGCCTCCTGCTGCCCTTCTTCCATCTTGGCGGCCAGGAAGCTGATTCGGTTCTCCTGCTCCGTGCCCCGCTGGGACTGCTCCTGGAGCTTCTTTTCCAGGTTTTCCTGTTCCAGATCTCTGCGGCGGAACATCCCCTCCATACGCTCCAGGAAGGCATCCACCTCGGCTGTGTTGTAGCCCCGCAGGCTGCGGGAAAACTCTATTTCTCTGACAATATCCGCATCCATTTCCGTTCCTCGGCTTTCTCTTTTAGTTGGGGACATTGCCGCGGTTGGCCACATCCAGAACCACATTGCAGTCAAAGTAGTTGGTGAAGAGGTTGTTGTGCCATGCCATGGCGTTGCCGGTGACCATCAGACGGCTCTGGTGGACATAGGTGATGTTGATCTCGGTCTTGATCTCCTGGGACGCGCCGATGAAATAGCGGTAGCCGGCACTGTAGAGCACATCAAACTTATTGTCGGAGTAGCTCTCCAGATCGACGCCCTGGGCAAAGATGATGGTATCCACATCCCCCAGCACAGGAATGGCCTGGTTGGTAAAGTTCTGCAGATCTGTCCGGAGCTCATTGACGCTCATGTTCCGATAGTTTTTGTTGGCATAGGTGTAGCAGGCGATGGTGTAGCCCTTTTCCCGCAGGGCATCTACAACCACCTTGGCCTGGGCCACCTGCTCATCCCGGTACTCCTGGCCCTTTTTGGCCACATAGGAGCTATCCGTCCGGTAACCGAAGACGCCCTGAGAGCCGGTGACGGCCAGCGTTGCCCGGGAGCCCTTGTAGACGAAGTCCGGGTGGGCCTTGATGAAGGTCTCCAGAATGGGCACCAGGTCGTAGTCACCGGTCAGAGTCTGGTTGCTCTCGTCCACGTACTGTGCCTTGATGTCCCCGTTGGCATCCACCACCAGGCGGCAGGCAAATCCGTCGCCGCCGGCATCGGGCTCGCCGTCGTCGTTGCTGTCTACCATATACTCAAAGTAGTTGACCATGGTCTCGGTGATCATGACGGGCTTCTTACCCTCGGGCAGGTAGATGGACTTATAGGAATAGTTCATAGAGCCGGTCAGGTCCTGGTTGCTGGCCACGAAGCTCTTCATATCCACCAGGACATAGCCGTTGCTATACAGTTGCTCCAAAATCTTGGAGAATTCGCCTGTGGTGACGAAGTTTCTGTTGTACTGTCCGCCGAACTCCTTGTCTGCATAGGCCCGGACGGGATTTTCGATCAGTGCATGGAAGGACAGATTGGGAATGGCGTTGACATCCTTCCACTCCACCAGCTTGGACTTCTCGTTCAGATAGGCGGCCTTCTTTGCCGTCAGCTCTTTCTTGATCTCATCGGAGGCATCCGTCAGGCTGTCCAGCACTTCGACGGCCCCGTCGTAGTCATATTCCGTAGCCTTCAGCTCGGCCTCAGCCAGCAGCTGCTGATAAGCCGCAGCTGCTGCATCCGCTTTCTCCTGGGCGGCAATGGAGGACTGCTTCGTCTGCTCATCCTTGATTTTCTTATTCTTGAAGCCATTGGTAATGGCACCGACCACAAAGGAGAGGATGAGGATCACCGCAACGCCTGCAATGATGGCAGGCAGATAGGCCTCCTTGAAAATCTGAGCCTTGGTGGGCCGTCTTCTTCTGCGGCGGCGGCCGTTTTCATCCACGTATTCCGTCTCCGGGGCGTTGCGCCGGTTGAGGGGCTCCATATACCAATCTAGGAACTTGGAGAAGAAGCTGGGCTTCTGCGGCTCCCGACGCTCCTTCGCCTCCCGCTTCCGGCCTGTATCGGTCTTCTTGGGGAAGAGATTGGAGAAGGTTTTTTTCAGGTTCAGCTTTTTCCGGTCCTCCCGGGTACTGGGTTCATCCACAGGCTCGCCGGGTGCATAGGTATCCACGTCCCCGTCGTTTTCGCCGCCCTCTTCGGGGGCATAATCCTCTGGATCGTAGGTCTCGGGGTCGTAGTTTTCGGAATCGTTGTCCTCCGGCTCAGCGCCTTCGGCGTCATACGCTCCCTGATCGTCGCCCTGGCCGTCGTTCCGGCGGCTGCGCTTGGGGAAAAACAGGTCCTCGCCCAGGTCTTCGCTCTCGCCGTAGTCCGCGTCCTCCCCCTGCTCAGGGGTCTGGTCCGGAGGATATGGCTCGAAATCCCCCTCGCTGCGGAGCTCCTCCTCGTCCATATTATAGTCCTGGAAGTTCTCCTCACCGGAAGGTGCATCCTCGCCCAGCAGCTCCGACAGGTTCAAATCGTCATCGTCATACTGCGACATATCAAATTCCCCGGGATCGTCACTGCCCAGGAGCTCGTCAGGGTCAAAGCCCAGGTCCTTCGAAAAATCAAAATCGACATCAAAATCGTTCTTATCCATGGCAAATCCCTACCTTATGGTATAGTCAATGATATTCTATCATCCCTGCCGAAAAAAAGCAAGCCGCATTGACATAAAACATTTTTAAGATTACATGAATCTTTTTCCTTTTGTTCTCACACCGTTCCTTGCATTTCGCCCATTTCTATGGTATCATGTCCGAGAAAAATACAAAATACCCCGGAGGGTTTTTATGGAAAAAATTACCAGCTTTACCATTGACCATATCCGCCTGCAGCCCGGGCTCTATGTTTCCCGGAAGGATGCCGTGGGCAGCGAGGCCGTCACCACCTTCGATCTGCGGCTCACCAGCCCCAATGAGGAACCGGTAATGAACACGGCGGAGGTGCACACCATTGAGCATTTGGCCGCCACCTTTCTGCGCAACGACCCCGCCTGGAAGGACCGGGTGCTGTACTTTGGTCCCATGGGCTGCCGCACCGGCTTCTACCTGCTGCTGTCCGGCGACCTGAGCTCCCAGGACGTGCTGCCCCTGGTGACCGACTGCTTCCGCTTCATCCGGGACTACCGGGGGGAGGTCCCCGGGGCCAGCCCCAGAGACTGCGGCAACTACCTGGACATGAATCTCTCCATGGCCAACTACTGGGGCAGGCGCTATACCGCCCTGCTGGAAAACATCACGCTTGATCGGCTCACTTATCCGGAATAAGGAGGACATCATGACAAAACTCGGAATTATCGGTGCCATGACCCAGGAGGTTGAGACTCTGGTGGAATCCATGGCCGAGTGCACTTCGAAGGAAATTGCAGGAAGCACCTTTTACGAAGGCACATTGGACGGTCTGCCCGCCGTCATCGTCCAGTGCGGCGTGGGCAAGGTCAATGCTGCGCTGTGCGCCCAGATCCTCTGCTCCTGCTTTTCCGTCACCCATTTGGTGAACACCGGCATTGCCGGCTCTCTGAGCAATGATTTGGACATTGCAGACCTGGTGGTCAGCCGGGACGCCATGTACCACGACTTTGACTGCGTCCACTTCGGCTACCCCTATGCCAAGGTACCCGGCATGGATGTGATAGCCTTCCCTGCGGACGACGCCCTGATGGCCTACGCCTTCTCCGCCGCCGAGGCTGTAAACCCCGGCCACACCAAAATTGGCCGTGTTGCCAGCGGCGACCAGTTCATCGCAGACAAAGAAAAGAAGGACTTCATCATCGAAAAGACCCAGGCCCTTTGCACAGAGATGGAGGGTGCCGCCATTGCTCAGACCGCTTACCGCAACGGCGTTCCCTTCGTGATCCTGCGGGCAATCTCCGATAAGGCCGACAACAGCGCCGAGATGGACTACCCCACCTTTGAAACGCTGTCCGCCCACCGCTGCGCGGAAGTGACCCATCGGCTGGCCCGGACGCTGCTGGAAGCGGAGTCCGCCTGAACCTTTCACAAATAAATATACGGAAGCTGCCGAAAGAAATCTTTGAAAAATCTTTAATTCTTCCGGCAGTTTCTTGCATTTCCAGGTCGACTGTGATATAGTTAGTGCATTATGTTTACTGGAGGCCATACCCCATGGGCTTGCACCGATTCCCGAAAAAATGTGCGATTGCACTGCTTGCACTCCTGCTTGTCGGCTGCGGAAAAGCGGATCCCGTCCCGGAGGCAACGCAAACTGCAACCGAGACCACTTCCGCCCAATATCTGCAGACAGAGCTTAAAATGATCATCACCTATGAAAATCTGGGTGACCTGGAAAATTACAAAAACCTGAAGCTGCTGGATGCCACAGGCTCCACCGCCTACCCCGCCCTGGAGGCCTATGCCTCCAGGCATCCTGACGTAGACATCATCTATACGGTGGACCTGGGGAAAAAAGCCGTTGCCCACGGGACACCGGAGATCACGCTGACTGCCGAGGAAACGGACTACGAAGCGCTGATGACAAACCTTTCCTACCTGAAAGACACCCAGCGCCTGATTCTTCCCAAAACCATTCTCACAGCCGATGAGCTCAGCAACCTGCAAAACGCCTACCCCAATCTGGAAATCACCTACACCCTGGGGCTGGCCGGTCAGGAATTCACCGCCGACACCACCACCTTGGACCTTTCCCAGTTGACCTCCGGGCAGATCAACGCCGCCCAGGAAGTCCTTGCAAGACTCCCCCAGCTGGAAAGTGTGGAGCTTATGCGCGCCGACGGAACCACAAGCCTCAGCCAGGCCGATGTGGAGTGGCTGGTCAACGCCGCCCCCAACGCCAGCTTTCACTACACCTTCACCCTCTTCGGCAAAGAGATCTCCACCAACGACAGCCGCGTGGAATTCAAGAATCTTTCCCTGACAGAGGACGATGTTCCCGCTCTGAAGCAGGCTCTGGCAATCATGACAGACTGTGAGGCCTTTGTGCTGGAGAACTGCGGCCTGGACAACGACACCATGGCCACCATCCGGGCGGAATACCCCAGAACAGAGCTGGTCTGGAAAATTCAATTTGGCAAATACAGCGCCTGGACCAACACGGATACCATCCGGGCCGTCTACAATGTCTTCGATGACACCTGCGGGAACCTGAAATACTGCTGGAAGACCAAGTATATGGACATTGGCCATAACGAGACCCTGACGGATCTGAGCTTTGTAGGCTATATGCCGGACCTGGAAATTCTTATCGCCTCCGGCTGCGCCGTCAAGCAGCTTCCGGAAGGGATTGGAAACTGCAAGAAGCTGGAATTTCTGGAGCTGGCCTATTGCTACAAGCTGGAATCCGTTGATCCGCTGGCCGGCTGCGAAGGCCTGAAAAACCTGAACATCTGCTATTCCAAGGTTTCCGACCTGAAGGCCCTGGACGGTCTGCCCCTGGAGCAATTCATGTGCAAGCAGACCCGGGTCCCCGCCGCTGAGCAGCAGATTTTCAAGGATATTCATTCCAACTGCGTTACCAATTTCTACGGCAAGGAGCCCTATGCCGGTGCAGGCTGGCGCTATGTCGACAACGGAAAGACCTATACGGAGATCTACAAAAAAGTCCGTGAGGTCTTCGACTATGACGATATGCCCATGCCGACTGTTGCCAAAAAATAACCACAAGAGGGCGGCGCAATGCCGCCCTTCTTGCTTAAAGAGGAAAAAGACATGAACTACATCATTTTTGACCTGGAATGGAACCAGCCGGCAGACGACCTCTCCACCGTTGTGGACCCCATCTATTTCCCTGGGGATATTATTGAAATCGGTGCTGCCAAGCTGGACGAGCACTTTCAGCTGGTAGACACACTGCGGGTCTACAGCAAGCCGAAATTCTACCCCAAAATGCACAAGCGCATTGCCTCCCTCACCGGCATCCACGACAAGCTTCTGGAAGAACAGGGACTTCCCTTTCCGGAAGCCTACGCAAAATTCATCGACTGGTGCGGAGACGAATACGCCTTTATGACCTGGAGCATGAGCGATCTGCCCACCCTGATCGACAATATGGTGGCCTACGGCGTGGATATCTCCGACCTGCCGGACTGGTATGACCTCCAGCGGATCTTCGATCGGGAGATCATGCGCAGCACCGTGAAATACTCCCTGGAATACGCCATGGAGGTTCTGAACGAGACCGGCGGCGACGCCCACGATGCCATGAACGACTCCGTGAACACGGCCAAAATCTGCGACCACCTGGATCTGGAAAGCTATCTGGACGAATACGCCTCCCGGGTCTTTGCGGAGGCCCCGGGCAGCCACAGCTATGAAAGCACCCAGGCCGCTTTGCAGGACGCGAGTTTGCTGCGCTTCCCCTGCCCCTGGTGCGGCGATACCGTCAGCTGTGAGCCCTGGATCCACAGCTGGAAGCAGGACTACGTGAGCTACGGCAAGGATGAAGCCGGAGACGAATTCTATGTGACCCTCACCGTCTCCCATCTGCCGGACGGCAGCTGCCGGTGCAAGCGCATTTTCCAGGAGATGAGCGACGACCTGTGGGAGCAATACCAGGACCGGAAGGCTCCGCTTGGGGTATGAAAAAGCACAAAACGGAGAGGAACGCAAAATGCGGTCCTCTCCGTTCTTTTAGCGCATATAGTCAAATTGCATATCGTAAATATCTACCGTGTCGCCGTCCTGGATGCCCATCTTCTCCAGGCGGTCAAACAGGCCGCACTTGCGGAGCATCTGGTCAAAGTAGTTCCGGGACTCATAGTCATCAAAGTTGATGTTCTGTACCAGCCGCTCCAGCCAGGTACCGGTGATGACCCAGGTGGAACCAAGATGCTCGATGGAAAGCTCCTGGGGATCTCCGGCCTCGGGCTGCTGCTCCACATATTCCGGCTCATAGATCGTCACAGGGGGCAGGGTGCGCAGCTTTTCAGCCACCACCCGCATGAGATTCCGGGTGCCCTGGGTGGTACCGGCGGAGATCTCGTACAGCTCGCAGCCCGCAGCCTCCACGCAGGCCCGCAGCCGCTGGAGGTTGTCGCTGTCCGGGGGCAGCAGGTCGATCTTATTAGCAGCCACGATCATGGGCCGGTTGCTCAGGTCCACGCTGTAATTGGCCAGCTCGTCACAGATGGCGTTAAAGTCCTCTACCGGGTCTCTGCCCTCGCTGCCGGACACATCCACAACATGAACCAGCAGCCGGCAGCGGTCAATGTGCCGCAGGAAATCATGGCCCAGGCCCGCACCCTCAGCCGCACCCTCAATGATGCCGGGGATATCCGCCATGACGAAGGACACGCCCTCATCCACATAGATGACGCCCAGGTTGGGGAACAGCGTGGTGAAATGGTAGTTTGCGATCTTCGGCCGGGCATTGGAGGTGACGGAAAGGAGCGTGGATTTTCCAACATTGGGGAAGCCCACCAGACCAACGTCTGCCAGAAGCTTGAGCTCCAGGATCACATCCCGCTCCTGGCCCTTCACGCCTGCCTTGGCGAAACGGGGAACCTGACGGGTCGCTGTAGCATAGTGGGCATTGCCCCAGCCGCCCCGGCCGCCCTTGGCGATGACAAAGTCCTCGCCGGTGGACATATCCACAATGATCTGGTTGGTCTCCGCATCCCGGACCACGGTGCCCCGGGGGACCTCGATAATCAGCGGCTCTCCCCGCTTGCCGCTCATATTCCGGCCCAGGCCGTTCATGCCCGCCTGGGCGGTGTACTTCCGCTTATAACGGAAATCCAGCAGTGTGGAAAGATTGTCATTGACCCGCAGGATCACGCTGCCGCCATGGCCGCCGTCGCCGCCGTCGGGACCGCCGGAGGCCACATATTTTTCCCGGTGGAAGGCCACGGCGCCATCGCCGCCCCGTCCGCCGCAGACTGTAATTCGAACCTTATCTACAAACATTGTTTACCTCCATGGTTTCACGGTGGGTGACACAAAAAAGGAAATTTGCCGGACATTTCTTTTTTTCTGCCACCCGCATTTCAAAAAAAGGACTGCCGCCGAAAAGCAGCAGTCCTTCATTCACAGGCTTGTCTTACTGCTCAGCGTAAACGGAGCACTTCCGACGGTCCTTGCCCATGCGCTCAAACTTGACGGTGCCGTCAACCAGGGCGAACAGGGTATCATCCTTGCCGATACCAACATTGGTGCCGGGATGGATGTGGGTGCCTCTCTGGCGAACCAGGATGTTGCCAGCCAGAACGAACTGACCGTCAGCACGCTTGCAGCCCAGACGCTTGGACTCGGAATCACGGCCGTTCTTGGTGGAACCGCCGCCCTTGTGGTGAGCGAAGAACTGAATACCAATCTTCAGCATTGTATTACACCTCCAAAACTTCGATATTGTCGGGATAATCGTCCCGCAGGCTGCACAGATACAGCATCATTCCGGCGAGGCACGCCTGGACGCTCTCTTCTTCATCGCAGCTTGTGGGGAGGGTCAGAGTGATGCGGGCATCCTCCTCTTTGACCCGAACCTTGGCCTTCGCGCCGCACACATCATTGATGGTGGCCTCGGCCATGGCAACAGCGGCGGAGATGGCGGCACAGACAATGTCGGAGCCTGCCTCAGCGTAACCGCTGTGACCGGAGACGGAGAATCCGGTGATCCGCTCGTCCTCGGTAAAAAATTCGATCTTTGTCATACTCTTAAATTACAGAGCGATCTTGGTGATCTCGACCTTGGTATAGGGCTGACGGTGACCGATGTGGGTCTTCTCGTTCTTCTTTGCCTTGTACTTCAGCACGTCGATCTTCTTGCCCTTGCCGTTCTTCACGACCTTGGCCTCGACCACAGCGCCCGCAACCACGGGAGCACCGATCTTGGAGTTCTCGCCGTCCAGGACAGCCAGAACCTGGTCAAACTTCACGGTCTGCTCAGCCTCAACAGCCAGCTTCTCGATGAACAGGACATCACCCTCAGCAACGGTGTACTGCTTACCGCCGGTAACAAAAACTGCCTTCATTTCTCATTTCACCTACTTTAATTGTGTAGTCTCGCTCGAAAGGCGGCTGCTTTTGGGCAGCACTTGTAAGCCTCTTTGATGCGGCTGAATCATTTTACCATTGATCTTTTCAAAAGTCAACATTCTTTTTGAAAAATATTTGAATTTTTCGCTCTTTCTTTATGGTTCATTTCCACAAATGCGCGGGGTTTTGTTCCTCCTAAAAAAATTCCCGCAGGAAGCCCTGCGGGAATTTTTAATGGGAAAAGTTACGCCTTGCCGTCGGAGCCCAGAACGTGAACGATCTTGTGAGCGACCATGTCCTTGACAGCCTGACGAGCGGGCTTCAGGTACTGGCGAGGATCGAAGTGATCGGGATGCTCGTAGAAGTACTTACGGATGTTGCCGGTCATAGCCAGACGGATATCGGAGTCGATATTGATCTTGCAGACAGCCAGCTGAGCAGCCTTCCGCAGCTGATCCTCGGGGATGCCGATGGCATCGGGCATGTTGCCGCCATAGGTGTTGACCATCTTCACGAATTCCTGGGGAACGGAAGAGGAGCCGTGCAGAACGATGGGGAAGCCGGGCAGACGCTTGATGCACTCCTCCAGAACGTCGAAACGCAGGGGGGGCGGAACCAGAATGCCGTCGGCATTCCGGGTGCACTGAGAGGGCTTGAACTTGTAAGCGCCGTGGCTGGTGCCGATGGCGATGGCCAGGGAGTCACAGCCGGTGCGGGAAACGAACTCCTCAACCTCTTCGGGATGGGTGTAGCTTTCCTTGCCGTGCTCAACAGCCACTTCGTCTTCCACGCCGGCCAGAGTGCCCAGCTCAGCCTCGACAACAACGCCGTGGTCATGGGCATACTCAACGACCTTCTTGGTCAGAGCGATGTTCTCCTCGAAGGACTTGGAGGAGGCGTCGATCATAACGGAGGTGAAACCGCCGTCAACGCAGCTCTTGCACAGCTCGAAGCTGTCACCGTGGTCCAGGTGCAGAGCGATGGGGATTTCGGGATTTTCAATGACGGCAGCCTCAACCAGCTTCACGAGGTACGTGTGGTTGGCGTAGGCACGAGCGCCCTTGGAAACCTGCAGGATGACGGGAGACTTCAGCTCGCCGGCAGCTTCGGTGATGCCCTGAACGATCTCCATGTTGTTGACGTTGAAAGCGCCGATGGCGTAGCCGCCGTCGTAGGCCTTCTTGAACATTTCGGTTGTTGTTACGAGAGCCATTGGAATCAATCCTTTCATATATAGAGGACTTGCGCCCTCCTGTATTCCGAAACATATTATAGCACATTTTGGGAATAATTCAATAATTATATTTGCCAAATGAATGTCTTTATGCTATAATGTTCACCGTATGGGTTTTTAAGCGCCCATTTCCAGCATTTTCCACAAATCTTTATATCAAACCTAATATGGAGGTATAGTAAATGTCTGAAAAGAATCTGGTTGGTTCCCTGATCGTCGGTCAGTCCGGCGGCCCCTCTTCCGTCATCAACTGCTCCGCTTACGGTGTTATCAAGACCGGTCTGGAGAACCCCAACATCACCAAGGTCTACGGTGCCTTCCACGGCATCAAGGGTGTGCTGAACGATCAGCTGATGATCATGGACGAGGAGGATCCCGCAGAGCTGGCCAACATGATGCATACGCCCTCTTCCGCCCTGGGCTCCTGCCGTTATAAGATCGCCGATCCCGATGTGGACGATACCGATTACAAGCGCATCCTGGAGATCTTCAAGAAGTACAATGTGCGCTACTTCTTCTACAACGGCGGCAACGACTCCATGGATACCTGCAACAAGATTTCCAAGTACATGGCCAAGGTTGGCTACGAGTGCCGGGTCATGGGCGTGCCCAAGACCATCGACAACGATCTGGCCGGCACCGACCACTGCCCCGGCTTCGCCTCCGCTGCCAAGTACATCGCTACCTCCTTCATGGAAGTCTCCCGCGACAGCAAGGTCTACGACACCGGCATGGTGACCATCATCGAGTGCATGGGCCGTCACGCCGGCTGGCTGACCGCCGCTGCCGCTCTGGCAAACACCAAGGGCGACGGCCCCGACCTGATCTACGTTCCCGAAGTTGACTTCGACATGGACAAGTTCGTTGCCGATGTGAAGCGCATCTACGCCGAAAAGAAGAACTGCCTGGTTGCCGTCTCCGAGGGCATCCACTATGCCGACGGCACCTTTGTGTCCGAGGCCAAGGCTTCCGGCACCGACGGCTTCGGCCATGCCCAGCTGGGCGGTCTGGCCGCTCGCCTGGCCGACGTGGTCAAGGCTGCTACCGGCGCCAAGGTCCGTCCCATTGAGCTGAGCCTGCTGCAGCGCTGCGCTGCCCACTGCGCTTCCGGCACCGATATGGCCGAGTCCTTCATGTCCGGCAAGGTGGCTGTGGAGTCCGCCGTTTCCGGCACCACCGACAAGATGGTCGGTTTCGAGTGCACCCGGGATGCCAACGGCTACCACTGCGAGCCCAAGCTGTTCGATCTGAGCCTGGTGGCCAACACCGAGAAGAAGCTGCCTCTGGAGTGGATCAACGCCGAGGGCAACGGCATCAACCAGGGCTTCATTGACTACTGCCTGCCCCTCATCCAGGGCGAGACCGATATGGTCAAGGAAGACGGCCTGCCCCGGTTCGTCCACCTGAAGCGGGTCTTCGCCAAGTAAATCCCTTTTGCCCCCTATGGGAGGCCGGAAAACCGGCCTCCCATTTTTGCTGAAAAAGTTCTGTGGTCACTTCCCGGGATTTGTTTCAGAAAATGAACAATTTGAAAACTCACTCAAAAAAAAAAAAAAAAAAAAAAAATAGAATAAAAATGCAAAATGTGCAAAAAGCGCCGGACCATCGGCCCGGCGCTTTCTTGATTCTGTTTTTTACAGCTCGTTCAGAGCTTCAACGATTCTTTTCGCCAGAAAAGCAGCAAAAGAATCGATATCCTGCTTCATTCCGCTCAGGAACCACTCCCGGACCAGGCCCACGGCACCGCAGATGGTATAGGTGCTCATATCCTCATAGGCATTTTCCTGGGAAACCCCTTCAAAAACGGGGTACGACTCTCTCGCCTGCGCAATGGCCCGATCCCGGATCTTATCGAAAATATCATCCCGGAATCCGTCGGCAGAAAGAGCCTGAAACAGGTCCTTATGCTCCATAATATAGCCGAGCTGTTCCGCAATATTCTTCATTGCGGTGGCTTCGTCCGTCAGTTTTCCCTCCCACTGGACTCCGGAAAGGATCTTGTTCTCCATCTCCGTCTTCAGCTGGGAGATATTCCGGTAGTTCCGGTAGAAAGTGGAACGGTTGATTCCAGCCTTCTCACAGATCTGGGCCGGCGTAATATCGCTGAAGGCCTTCTCCTGGAGCAGCCCGACAAGAGCTGCCGATAATTTTTGTTTTGTTTTCCGAACGCGTGCATCCTCTGCCATATGACCGCTCCTCAATTTTTATTCTTGTTTTATCTTGTCGTATTATAGCATCATATTTCAAAAAAATCAACTATCTAACAAGAATATTTTATTTCAAATTTTAAATATATATTCACTTTCTGCGATAAAATCTCAAAATTTTGTCTGTTTTGAAAGTTTTTACGAAAGGGATTGCATCCCGCTTCAAAAAGGAATATAATGCAGGTATTCATACAGAGTCTTGAGGCGTTATCTCAATGGAAAACAATCATCTGCGCATGTGTCCTCCAATGCGGGAGAAAGTGGAATGACAAAAACAGAGCTTTTCCTGCCGGGGGATTGGCTGGAGGCCCGCGACGGTTTCTGCCTTTGCCGCCGCCCCCTGTCCACCCTGCTGCACCGGCTTGGCATCCGGGACACCGGAATTTCCCCTATCAACAAACAGGATGTAGACGGCTACTTTGACGACTGGCACCTGTTCCGCCTGGGCCAAAATCCAAGGGTCTGCGGTCTGGCAAAGCTGCGGGAGCAGGAGCACGACTTTCTCCCCGGCTTCTCAGACCGGGATGACCCGGCGGTTACCATTTCTTTTGTGGCCTTTCCCCTGGAAACGCTGGAAGCGCTGTCTCCCGGGGATACCCCCGGCAGTCCCGCTATGGAACGCTTTGTGGATGCCTTCCGGGACGTAACGGAGCGGTTTTCCCGCCCACATGATCCCCAATTGCAGCGCTATTTCAGCAACCCCGCCAGTCTGGGCAGCTATGCAATCGCAAACGCCTATGTAGGAAAAATTCTGTCTCTCTTCCCGGATGGACGCATCCCGCTGCCGGACAGGTTTCTTCTGGCTCCCCGACGGCTGCTTGCCGGTCTGGAGCAGCTGGGCGGTGATCTCTACTGCCCCGGAGAAAAATGCCTGAAAATCCGGGACCCCAAAAATCCCACGCTCCGGGAACAGCAGGCCATCCTGGCGGTACACACCTGCAATCTAACCTTCAATTCCTTTGCAGCAGAGGTCAAGTTTCATGCTGATGCTCTGATTCTCTGGCCGAAACACCTTCCCTATGTGGGCAAGCGCTTCTGGTACCGGTCCGCCCTTCGGGCCGATATGCAGTTCGGCCCAGAGCGGCGGCTATATGAGGCCATGCTCTGCCCCTATCACGACCCAAACAGCCGCCTTGTAAAGCAGCAGCGCCTGCTTCACGGGGCGAAATAAGGAGGCTTTTTAATGGACAAATACGCTCTCACCAACTGTATCCTGCTGGACGGCACCGAAGCCATGCAGCCCCGGAAGGACCTTGCTATTCTGGTTGATCAAGGCAAAATTCAGGCTATTGTCCCCGCAGCTGCCGTACCCAAGGACTACCCCAAGCGGGACCTGGACGGGCAATATGTACTGCCCGGGCTGATCAACCTCCATGTCCACCTGGCAGGCTCCGGCAAGCCCAAGAAGAAGCAGAGTGACCCCGTAAAGGCCGTGAAGCTGGTAACCGCCAATGACTTCACCAAAAAGCTGGGCAAGGCCATGGTGGCAGGCTACGCCAGGCAGCAGCTGCTCTCCGGCGTCACCACCATCCGCACCGTTGGCGGCATCCTGGACTTTGACTCCCAGCTGCGGGATCAAATCAATGGAGGGCATCAGATCGGCCCCCGAATTCTGGCGGGCAATATGGCCATTTCCGTCCCCGGCGGCCACATGGCCGGGTCTCTGGCCTACGCGGTCACCTCTCCCGAGGAGGCCCGGCAGCGGGTCAAGGACATTGCCGCCACCAAGGCAGACCTCATCAAGCTGATGATCACCGGCGGTGTGCTGGATGCGGTGAAAAAAGGAGAGCCGGGCGTGCTGAAAATGGACCCCGCCATTATCCGCGCCGCCTGTGACCAGGCCCATGCACTGGGGCTGAAGGTCGCCGCCCATGTGGAAAGCCCGGAGGGCGTGAAGGTTGCTCTGGAAAACGGCGTAGATACCATTGAGCACGGGGCCATGCCGGATGCGGAGATGCTGGAGCTGTTCCGCACCCACGGTGCCAGCCTTGTAACCACCATCTCCCCCACCCTTTCTTTTGCCCTGTTCGATCAGTCCGTCAGCCATGCCACGGATATGCAGAAGTATAACGGACGCATTGTCATGGACGGCATTGTGGGCTGCGCCAAGGCCTGCCTGGAGGCCGGCATCCCCGTAGGCCTGGGCACAGACACCGCCTGCCCCTACGTCACCCAGTATGGCACCTGGCGGGAGCTGACCTACCTGCGCCGGTTCTGCGGCGTCTCCAACACCCAGGCCCTGCACATTGCAACCCTGGCCAGCGCCAGAATTGCGGGCGTTGAGAAGGAAACCGGCTCCATTGAAGCCGGAAAGTCTGCGGATATGCTGGTCTGCCGGGAGAATCCCCTGAACAACCTTGCCGCCCTGCAGCAGCTGAGCAGCGTCATCTTCCGGGGCAAGTGCTACACCCCGAAGGTGAAGCCCATTCCCCAGGTGGAGCAGGAGCTGGACAACTACCTATAACGCAAACGAGGCGGCCAACCGGCCGCCTCAATTTTTTATTCTGTGCGGAATTCATCCGCCATGACTTTTACATAAGCACCCAGGCCGTCGATTTCTGCAAGCGGGTAATGCCTAATCACCCCATAAATGTCGTTGTTGATTTCTCTTTGCTGAAAACCGATGGACAAAAACGCCGTATTATCCGCGTTTCCTCCCGACACACCGCCGCTTTTGTCCTCGTACAGGGCATAGTCGGAACCGCCGGCCGACAGGGCCCATTGGACAGCATCCTCATGGCTGTCGGTCTGAAGATTTACCACCATAAACCAGACATCCGGATTCTCCCGGCATACCCATTTCTCCGCAGCAAGTCCGCCATAAGTGGTTTCCTCCCGGGAAAAGCCCTCCTTGGGCACATAGATAGAGTACCCGTAAACCCGGTATAGCTGGAAATCCGCTGCGTAATCCTCCCAGCGCTGCTCGGAATCGATATAGCGGGTGAGATTAAATGTGGTCTGTGCATTGCGTTTCTCAAAAGTCTGGATATAGGGGAAGTATTCATCCGGCCAGCGCTCAAAGCTTTCCCACATAGCGGCCATAGTCGCCCCGGCCCCCTCCGTCGCTTCCAGCGGATATTCCTCCACGCAGACGAATGCACCGTTCCCCGCCCGGAGGAAGAAAACGCACATTTCATCGGCATACAGATTGCCCTTGGCGTTTTGTTCAAAGGATACTTCCGGATTTGCCTGCCGCACCCAGTCCCGAAGGGTATCATCATCCATGCCCGCATGGTAGAAAACCGTCATGCGAATGGGGTATTTCCGGTCGTAAAACACCCGCATGGCCCCCCAGGAGGTAAACTGGAGGGTTGTATTCTGCACGAACTCCACCAGATTTTCATCGGCGTAAATCCACCTGACCGCAGCGACTCCGTGATAATCGACGGATTCATAAACCCAGTGCTCCTCCGGCACATACATGGAAAAGCCCTGGCCAATGAACAGCGAGGCCGGGACGGTGCTCTCCATTCCCTCCTGCCACACAGTCAAGCTGCCATTGTTTTCCCGCATAGGCAGCGTCGCCGCAGAGTCCGTCACCTCTGCCGTGCCCAGGCTCACCCACTGAGTCCAGGCCACGTCCGGTTCATCCGTATAGTCTCCTTCCAGGTCCTCCACAGTCCAGCCGTCAGCGCTTCTTTGCAGTCTGGCCCAGGAGCGGTTTCCAATGCCGCCGGAAGCATAGAACACGCCGTCGGCCTTGAGCTGGCTCATCTGGCGTTCATAGTAGATTTCTCCCAGGATCTGCCCGTCAAAGCTGCCCAGTACCAGCCTTGGCAGATCGCCGGTGCCTTCCAATTCCACCACCAGCTCCTCAAGCCCATCGCCGTCCATATCCAGCTTTGTATACCGGGCAGGCTTCGGCGCTTCCTCTGTGCCCATCCACTTTGCCAATACCCCGCAGAATTCGGACACGGTGTAAGAATTGTAAGAATTTGCAAAATCCCCGTTGTAAAACCGGATCCCGTCCCGCAGGACCATTCTCTGCCAGTCCTCTGCATCCGCCATTGCGCTGGACTGCGCCGCCATGGTCTCGCTGGCTTTTTCAGAGGCCTGCTTTGCTGCAAGGTTCTGCAGGCCAAAATAGCCCGCCCCCAGAATCAGCACAAACATGGCAGCCACGGAAAGAATCTTCAATGCGGTCACCACCGGCCGCTTTTTCCTGACGATTCTCAGCCGCCCCTCCCGGAAGGCATCCGCCTGCTGGATATAGCTGCTCTGCACACCGCTGAGCATTTCCAAAAGCTCCAGCTCCGTCATCTCAGGCCCTCCTTTTCCAGGTATGTATCCAGTCTGCCCCGAATGCGGTGAAGCATGGAGCGGACCTTGGTCTGGGAAAAGCCGGAGTGCTCGGCAATCTCCTGGGAGGACTCCAGATACCAGTACCGGCACAGAAACACATTGCGCTCCACCACACTGAGCTGCCCTAAGAAGCGGTTCACCGCCCCCAGAGTTTCCCGGCGGATCAGGTCATTTTCCAGTGTCCCCGCCCCGGAGACGCAGTCCTTCAGTTCCTCCAGCGCAAGCTCCATCTGTCCGCCGCCCCGCTTAAAGGCCCGGGTCCTGCGCCAGCGGTCAATGGACAGGTTCCGGGTGATCCGGCCTAAAAATGCGGAAAAGGGCGAGGGCCGCTTGGGTGGAATGGAATTCCAGGCTGAAAACCAGGTATCGCTGACGCACTCCTCCGCGTCCTCTTCGTTTTCCAATACGTGCATCGCAATGGAGTGGCAATAGGGGCCATATTTGCTTGCCGTCTCTCCGATTGCCTGCTCTGAGCGGGAAAAATACAGATTGAGAATCTGCTCGTCCTCCATCCCGGCTACCTCCTTTTTTGTCTTTCACTTATAATAACGAAAAACACTGGGCGTTGTTGCACGGAAAAACAAAAATATTTTTCTTTTTTTATTATAGTTCAGCCACGCCCGCTTTGCAACGGCATTTGCTGCTGGACAGGAGGACTTCTGCGCGGTAAACGCCGTTCCGGAAAGGCGCCAAACTATGAAACCAAAAACCAGGCGCATACTTGTCATTCTCGCCGCGGTGCTGACCCCTCAGGAGCAGACCGCTCAGGCTGCCGATGCATATTCGCCTTTTTGCAGGAAGGCAATGCCGCATGATTCGCAGCTTCCATCCATCCTGAATCCCGAACCCTAAAAGACGCGAAACGGCTAGCAAGCCATTCCGCGTCTTTTCTTATATTCGTTTACCGCAAAACCGTCCCATCCGCCAATGTAATGGTGTAGCCGTTCAGATTCAGGGAGCCGTTGTTTTCCAGACTGGTGAGGGTGCAGTCGCCAGTGAGGGTCCAGGTAGCCCCGGCGGCAATCTCTGCCTTGGTAACCCCATGGGCCTTTGCGTTCTGCAAGTGGTGCATCAAGGAGGAATCCGTAATGCCAAAGGCCATCAGTGCCACCACCGTAATGATACCTTGGTCTTCACATCGATTTTCTCCTGATTCCAGACCTCACCGAAAAGCACATCATCATTCAGGTGGGCAAACATAGGCGCAAAGTCCCCTCAACCGGGTGCGGCCTGCTGTCTAGGTGATTTTTTCAGCGTATTCACACTCCTGTTGTATTATCCACAGGGCTTCAACAGCCCCAGTGTTACCGAATTGCCTGCTTTTCCTCTTGGCCGTCCAGCCAATAGGTGAGCTGAATGCCGCCATCTGCCTGAACTTCCGCCTTTTCTGCCTGGGCAAAGATGCGCTGAACCCGGTCGAATCTCGCCATTGTCTCCGGGCTGTAGTTGGCGGGATTGTCTGAGCAGAGCAGAATATTGCCAAACAGCGCATTGGCTGTGCTCAGCTTGTCCTTTTCCTCCGGCGTCAGCTGACAGTTCTCCTCCCGCAGCAGGAACACATCCGGGTCATTTCCAAAGGCCCGGCCGTTGAGCTGGCGGCGGAAAACCGTATTGTCGATGGACTGCCTGGTGGAGATCCGCTCCCGGTGGAGCAGCCGCATGAACCACTTGTCGTCCCAACTGAGGCTCACATCGCAGCCGATGCGGCAATAGTCCACTACCCCGAAGCAGGGCATCAGCGGCACGCCGCAGCCGAGGATCAGCTTGTCCCCGCACCACTGCCGCAGCAGCTTCATGGCCCGGCCCATTCTGGCGGCCCTGGACTCCCGCTCGTTTCCAAAGGGGGCCACGGCATAGAGGAAATCCAGCTTCACAAGATCAAAATGCCACGTGTCAAAGACCCGTTCAAAAACCCGCCGGAGATAGTCCTGCACCTGGGGATTGTCGATATCCAGCGCATAGAAGCCGCTCCAATTGCAGCCGCAGTACCAGCTCTGGCCATCGGTTTTCAGCAGCCAGTCCGGGTGCTCCCGGTAGATTTTAGACTTTGTCTCGCACACAAAGGGGGCCAGCCACAGCCCAGCCAGCAGGCCGCTCTCATGGCTCTGCTCTACAAAGGGGGCGAGGCCATCCGGGAATTTCTTCGGGTCCGTTTCCATCCAGTCTCCCACAAAGGGTTCCCAGCCGTCGTCAATCTGGAATAGACTCCCTTTGGGCAGTACCTGCCGGTAGCCCTCCAGGTCCTCCGCCACGGAGGCGGCACTGATATCCTGGTAGCGATTGTACCAGCTGGAATAGCCCGTCAGCCTGGGGGCTGGTCTTGCCGTGCAGCACATGGCCGCAAACCAGGCATCGAACACCTGTTTCTCACTGCCCTGGGCGAAGAACAGGTCAAAGGCCGGGAATTCTCCGCCCGGATGGCGGACTCCCGCGCAGTCCCGGCGGACGGTCAGCTTCCCTGCCTGGGCATCGTAGCCAAAGATGGTGTAGCCGGGGGTTTCATCCAGGGAGCCGATCAGGCGGTAGATATCTCCTTTGCGGAAATAGCAATAGGAAAAGCCATGGCTTTGGCCCTTTTTTCCGCTGTAGGGCACGAAAAAGTAGTCCCCGTAGCGGTCCAGGCCATAATGCTTCCGGATAAACCCAGGCACACCGTCCAGGCCCCGGAGCTTATCCTGCTTTCCCAGCTCCGGGCAGTGGGTCCAGGTCTGGTAGCCGTTCATGAAGAGCCTTTCCGTCTCCTCCATGGCCCAGGGCAGCTCTGCCCGGGCATCCGTCAAAATTCCTGCCGGGAGTGCCGCCCGGATGCGGAGCACGCCGCAGTCCGGGGAAAAGGCCGCCGTTCCTTCCAGACTTCCGGCGTCCGTTCCGGCGCAAAATGTTAGAAGCTGTTCCATTTAGCCTTCCTCCTTTTCGATTTCAAAGACAACGCTGACACTTTCGCAGCCCGGGGCGCTAACGGTCAGCTTCGCCTGTCCGGCTGCGCCCACCGTGCGCAGGTAAGTACCGCCCATGCCGCCCTCGGCAGTCTGGATGCCGGGACCCACCAGCTGGGCCGGTCCCTCCAGGGTATATTGCAGAGGCAGCTGGGCATAGGGTGCCACATTGCCGTTCTCGTCCAGAATGCGGACCCGGACCGCTGCCATATCGTAGGAAGCCCCCTCTGTCAGCTTCTCCCCAGAGACGCGGACCTCCAGATGGAGCTTGCCGCCGGGGCTCACGGTCACGGAAGCAACGGTCTTCTCCCCGTCCTTCGCGTCAAACCGCCAACGGGTGGCCTCGCCGCCCCAGTTGCCCACATACTTTCCGTAGAGGTCCACTCCATCGGAAAATTTCATCTTGTAGCGGACCATACACCGGGCCATTTTCAGCTTCTTATTCAAAGGGAGCCCAGCCAGGCCGTATTTTCCGGCAGCAAGCAGGCAGTCCCGCAGGGCATCCGCCTTGGGCTTTTCAAAGTGCTCCTGGGTTTCCAAAAGCTCGCCGATGGTGTCGTCTACACACAGGGGTGGATGGGGCAGCGCCGTCCAGGGGCTGGGCTTCAAGGTTGTCACATACACATCGTTCTTATAGAGCTCCACCCGCTGGGCATTGGAGAAGACATAGACCGTGCCCACCTGTCCCGCCGGATAGTCGCCGATGTCCATGGAGGAGCTAACCGCCAGCACCGGTGTCTCTGCCTGAGAGGCATAGACCGCTGCCGCCAGCTTGGGATTGCGGAAGCTGTCCAGAACGCCATGATAGCAGATACGGTCCCCGGAACCAAAATCCTTGTGGGTGGCGTAGTCGAACATACACCAGCCGAAGCAGCCCACGTGCTCGCCGTCTGCATAGGCCGCGTTCAGCACCCGGGCGTGGCGCAGCGCATGCTCCTGCCGGTGGGGCCAATCGTCAAAGGGCTTTGTGGGGTACATATGGCCATTGCACTCAGAGATCAGCAATGGCTTGTCCCGTTCCCGCATAACGTCCTTTTTCCGCTTTACGCCGGGGTTGTTTCCCGTATGGGAAAAGTCGTTAAAGGCGTACACATCCTCCAAAAGGCTGCTCTTTTCCAGATACCGGACGCCGGAGGTGGCCCGGCTGGGATCCAAAGCGTGGGCAATGGCATTTGTTCTGGTATAGAAGGAGTCGTCATCCTGGCTTTCATTGATGCGTACCCCCCACAGGACAATACTGGGATGATTCCGGTATTGCAAAATCATCTCCTCCAGCATATGGCATGCCAGGTCTTTCCAGGCTGCGTCACCGATGTGCTGCCAGCCGGGCAGCTCCGTGAAGACCAGAAGGCCCATTTCATCACAGGCATCCAGAAAATGCTGGCTCTGGGGATAGTGGCTGGTGCGCACGGCATTGCAGCCCAACTCCTGCTTCAGGATGCGGGCATCCTCCCGCTGCAAGCGCTCCGGGGCGGCATAGCCGATATACGGGTAGCTTTGATGCCGGTTCAGACCTCGCAGAAAGGTCTTTTTCCCGTTCAGATAGAAGCCGTCCGCCCGGAAAACCGCCGTGCGGAAGCCGAAACGGGTCCGGCACACATCCAGCGTCTGCCCCTTTTCATCCAGCAGCTCCGCCATGCAGGCATAGAGCACCGGTGTTTCCGGTGTCCAGGCTGCCGCATCCGGCAGGGAAATGCGCGCGTGGATCTCCGCCGTCTGGGAAAGGAGTTTGGTTTCCACGGTCTCCCCAGCAGGATTCTGCAAAGACAGGCGCAGCTGTCCATTTTCCCGGGGCCGGTCCAGCTTTAAGCTGATGTCGGCCTCCGTCAAAGACGGGGTATATACAAACAGCTCCTCCATCCGGCATTGGGCGGAGGTTTCCAGCCAGACCTCCCGGTACAGCCCGCCATAGGTGAGATAATCAATGACAAAGCCGAAGGGCGGCAGCGTCGGATCCTCCCGGGTGTCCAGGCGGACAGACAGGAGATTTCCCTCTCCGGGGTGCACCAGGTCCGTGATTTCCAGGGTAAAGGCCGTATAGCCGCCCCGGTGCTCCCCGGCCTTCTTTCCGTTGACAAATACCTCCGCCTGGTGGGCCGCACCGTCAAATCGAAGAAAAAGTCTGTCCCCAGACTCCGGCGCCGCAAAATATCGCCTGTAGCCGCAGACCATTTCATAGTCCTTGGGGGCAGCATAGTGCAGGGGCAGCTCCCGGCAGGTGTGGGGCAGCCGGACACGCTCCGCCTCTGCCGGTTCTCCCCGCAAAAAAGCATCATCGCAATGTTCCGTGAAAAACCAATCATTGCACAGACTATCGTTCATGCCATTCACTCCTCTTTTTACACTCTACCGGTATTGCAAACCAGATACAGAATCTGGTGTGTTTCCGCCATTTCCTGCAGCATCCCCAGCGCCCGCCGGGTGTGCTCATCGTCCAGGTTTACAAAGGGGTCATCCAAAATCAGGAAGGGAGTCTCCTCGCCAAACAGCGCATCCACCAGCGCCAGACGCATACACAGCAGGATGCTGTCGGCTAGCCCTGCGCTGAAGCTCTCCACCTCTCGGGCCGCCCCCCGGACATCGATATGGGGCTGCAGATCCTTGTCCACCATCACGCTGCCCAGCTGCCGGGGGAAAAGCTGCTGGGTATAGCTGCGGAACCCCTGCTCGATTTTGTCCATATAGCTGTTTGCCAGAGCGTCCTTGGCCTTTTCCAGCAGGGCCATGGTGCGATCCGTCAGATTGCACTTTCGCTCCGCCTCCCGAAGATCATCCTCCAGGACTGCCAACTGATCCTCCCATTCCGGGATGCACTCCACGCTTGCCTGCAGACTTCTGCGCTGTGCCCGGGCCTGCTGCAATTCCTGCTCCAGTTCATCCAGCCGCGCCTGAGTAAGCCGCTCCTGCTGCTCCAGCACCTCTGCCTCCGGCAAAGCGTTCTGCTGCGCCGGGCCCACATCTCCGTTTTTCTTCAGGAAGTCATCCAGCGCATTTTTCGCATTTTCCAGTTCCTCGCAGAGCAGCTTCCGGCGGTGCAGGTCTGTCTCCATCCTTTCCAGGCATTCCGATTCCGTATCTCCAATGAGGTCATACTCTTCCAGAAAATCCCGCACCGTTTCCACAGCCTGTTTGGCCTCCTGCCGGTCCTGGGCATTCTCTATATCGCATCTTTTTCTATTCTCGGCAATGCGCCAGTTCAAACGCCGGTAGGTTTCCAATGCTTCCCGCAGTTTTTTGAGGAAAGCATCGTCATAGCACTCGTCGGGATAAAAGCGGTCAAACACCTGCCGCAAATCAGACTGCACCTGCCGCAGCTGCGTTTCCGTCCGGCTGCGCCGATCTGCCCAGTCCGCTTTTCGTCCGGACAGCTCCAGGTAGCGCTGCCGATCCGCTAACAACGCCGCCAACCTTTCTTCCGGGGTTGCTCCATCAAGCGCATAGTGCCCCAAGAAAGCACTCAGCTGCCGCTGCAATTCCTCCAACGCCCGGACATGCTCCGCAACGTCGTTCGCAGCTGCCCGGGATGTTCGAATTCTGTCAACGATCGTCCAAATCAGGGCCCCGACACCCAGCGCCATAGCGCAAATTCCGGGAATTGTCACTTTCAGCAACAGTCCCAGGATCGCAGACAACAGCCCGAAAATCAGCCAAAAAAAGTCACGCTTTTTCCCGGGTCCTTTCGTTTCCGTGCTTTGGCTATTTTGCAGTTCTTCGATGCGCCTGCACTGCCGCTGGGCCTCCCGAATCTGCGCATCGTCCGGGATGCCCTGGGCAAAGGTTTTCGCCAAAGCCTGATAGTCTGCCTGTTCCCGTGCCGAAAAGCAGTCCGCATTCCGGCTTTCCAGCAGAGCATCCCGCTTCTGCCGCATCTTTTCCCAGGCTTCCAGCTCCTCTTCTCCGGGGATACCCTGAGAGAATTGCCTGTTCAAGGCCTCCAACCGTGTTTTCTCTTCCTCCGACAGGCCGGAAGCATCCGCATTGGCCCGGCGCTCGATCCGCTGCCGGGCGTGGGCTGCTCTGGTCAGATTTTCCTGCTGGGCACGCAGCGCCTCCAGCGCCGGATATCCCTTCGGATATTGCCCATCCAGGTCAGAAAGTTCCTTCTCCCGCCCCCGGACCTGCCCGCGCAGCCGCTCCAGATTTTCCTGCTGCAGGCGCAGCGCCTTCTGGACATCGGCCTGCCGGATTTGCTCCCGCAGAAATGCCTGCTGCGCAGTTTTTTCGTTTTTCTCCCGGTTCAAGGCGTCAATTTGTTGGCAAACCGGTTCCAGCAGCTCCTTTTTCTCTGCCGCGCTGTGAATGGACGCTTCCAGCTCCCGGCATTCCCGGCGCAGCTGGGCGGTCTGGCCTCCCTCGCCCTTGAAGAGTTTCAGGCTCTTGCGGTATTCCTGGAGCTGTTTCATGGCGGTATCATAGTTATTCAGATCGTTGGTGTCCTCCACCAGGTTGGTCAGCTTTGCGCGAATGGAAGTCGTGGCCGTGATCTCCCGGTCGGAAAGCTGGGGAACAAAGGTGCTCCTGGCAAAGGAATCCCCGTCCAGCTGAAAAAGCTCCTCTCCCAGGTTTTCCGAAAACGCGGTGCTCTCCGCGCGGTTTGTCAGGTCCGTCAGAGAAAAGCTATCCTCCTTCTTCCCAAAATACCGGGTCACCCGGTATTGGTTCCCCCGGTATTCAAATTCCAAAAAGCCGCCGTATTTTCCCCCTTGCCAGGGGTCATAGCGCTTGCGTTCGCTTGCCTTGGCGCGGGTTTTGGGCAACCCATAAAACATGGCCTTGAGAAACGCCGCCAGGGTGCTCTTTCCGAAACCGTTCTCCCGGCAGAGCACATTGAGGCCCTCTGTAAACGTAAGGTCAAAGTCGGACAAAATGCCGAAATTCTCCACATGGCACCGCAATAGCTTCATAGCCCGATCTCCTCCCCTGCCAGCGCTTCCAGCCCCGTGCGGATGATCGCTGCGCGCTCCTCCTCGTTCTCCACCTCCGAAAGCACCATGCGGATAAACATTCCTTTCAGAGAAATGTCGTTTTGGAACTGCTCCGGATCCAGCGCCATGGCGGTTTCATCCTTGACCTTGGTGAAGGCAAATTTTCCCTTCACCAGCTCCTGCAAATAAGGTACAGACAGGTCCGTCCCCGGGTCCGTCTTCCCCATCAGCAGAAATTCCACCATATCCTCTTTGGGAATTTCCGCCACGGCCTGCTTCATGGCCTGGGCGATCCGGGCATTGTTATCCAGGCCGGTAACATCCACAGTCACTCTGTGCAGGCGGCATTTGGCAAAGGGCACAAACGTGGGGTGGACGTTTTTCTCGTCCACGTCCAGCAGTACAAAGCCCTTCTCTCCGCACTCATCAAAGCCCCGGCCCTCCAGGCAGCCGCAATAGCAGTAGACACCTTTCTCGTCCAGCGGCTGCAAGGTGAAGGAATGGATGTGGCCTAAAGCCAGATAGTCGATTCCCCTGCCCTTGAGCGCATTCAGGTTCACCCGATTCTCCCCGCTGACGGTGCCTGCCTGGCCATGGAGCACCGCTATATTGACGCAGCCCGGAACATGGGGAACGTTTTCATAAATGGTTTCCCCATTGTCCGCGCAGAGCTGCACACCGGAGATTGCCGCGTTTTCGTAACAAAAGGTGGTCCAGTCGGTCGGAAACTGCTTCAAATTCTCCGGCAGTACCCGGTCGGAAAAGGCCCTGGCTGCACCGTCATGATTTCCCGGAAGATACAGGTAGTCAACCTCCGGTGTCCGCTCCATGGCGGCGAGAATTTCGTCCACTGTCCGGCTGCGGACACGGGTTCCATCGAACAGATCCCCTGCAATGATAACCGCCCGAACGCCATTTTCCCGCGCAAACTCCGTCAGCCGCAGGAACGAATCCGTGATCTGCGTATTCCGCGCAGACGCCTGCTGCATGGTCATGTGGGTCCCCATGGGGGAATCCAGGTGTAAGTCGGCGCAGTGGATCAGTTTCATAGGCCCCTCCAAATTCATCCGGCGCAGAATTTGCTGCATCCTGTTGCCGGGCAAAAGCTCTCGCCTATATTATAGCAAATTCGTTCGGAAAATCAATGTATTTCCAGAATCGCTGCAAAAAGGCGGCCGCCCTTTCCGGCAGCCGCCCCGCAATTTACTTGAGTCCATTTTGCATTTGAGTGGGTTCGAGTCCTGTCCACCAAAAGAAACACCACCCTCTCGGGTGGTGTTTCTTTTGGTGGACGATATAGGACTCGAACCTATGACCTTCCGCACGTCAAGCGGATGCTC
>OMED01000076.1_pt1 | contig 58925 bp, 46 predicted proteins | sample 1673411 | NCBI WGS metagenome assembly OMED01 (sample SAMEA103958110, study PRJEB25191) | human gut metagenome | reverse complement strand
TTTGAGAGAAAAGTTATCCACAGCCTTGATGGGTAAGAAAAAGCAGACCCTTTCCGTTTTGGAAAAGAGTCTGCGATTTGCTTTTGGGGTTATTTAACAGCCCCTTTGCTGTGTACGGGATTCGAACCCAATTCCGGCTTGACGGAATTTGCTCTATGATGTTATCGAATCCTGTCACCCCGCACCAAAAACGGGAGCGTTCCGTAAGGAATGCTCCCGTTTTCTGGCTATTTTGTGCTTTTTTAGGCCATATCTACAAAGCCCAGCTTGATGGCGCTGTAGTCGATCTTGACATCGGCGGCCTCAACGGCGTTGTTGATGAAGTCGTTGGACATCTGTGCAAGCAGATCGGATTCTGCCTGGGATTCCCACAGCAGCTGGGAGCCGCAGAAATACATGATGTGGTAGCCGTACTGGGTCTTGACGATGCCGTAGTCGCCGACCTTCCGGTCAGCATCGAAGCACCAGTCGTTGAAGGCCTCCACCATCTGCCCCTCGGTCACGCCGGAGTACAGGCCGCCGTTGGTATTGGAGCCGGTGTCGGCGGAGTTTTCGTTTGCCAGGGTGGCGAAGCTGTCCTCGGTTTTGTCGCCGGAGAGCCACTGGTCCAGGATCTCCTGGGCCTTCTGCTCGCCTGCGGCCCAGGCCTCGTCGGAAAATTCCTCGGTGGTGACGGTTTCAACGGTGGCACCCTCGGGCAGGATCAGGATGTGCCGCACATCCACGGAGCTTGTGGTCTTGTCCAGACCGTTGTCTGCATATTCTGCCTCGTGGGTGTTGAAATATTCGGCGATCTCCTCGGCGGTGGGGGCGAAGCTGCCGGTGATCTCATTGTAGTAGTCGCTGCTCAGGAAGTACATTTCCCAGAAGCTCTTGTAGTCCTCCAGAGTGGCGCCGGCGCTGAAATTGCGCTCGATCATGGCGGTGGTGTCTTCAAAGCCATTGTTCGTGGCGGTCTCCAGCAGGCCGTCCTCCATGGTGTTCATCTGTTCCCGATTCTCGTCGCTCATCCGGAAGCCTGCTTCCCGGGCCTGCCGGGCGACGGCCTCAAAGATGGTCCAGTTGTTCAGCGCATCCTGCAGGAAATACTGCTCCCAGGTGAGGCCGTCGGCAACGCCGCAGACCTGGGTGTCCATGCTCTGGGTGTGGTCCAGGCCGAAATACTGGGCATAGGTGCCATACTGAGCATAGAAATTCTGAACGGATCGCCAGTAGAGGATCTGCAGCTGGCCGTTGGTCAGGGTGCTGTCTCCGGCGGTTGCCACGATGTCTCCATTGGCGGCCTTTGCCTCCTCGTCGGAGACGGTGTAGCTGCCCTTGCAGGTCACGTCGTCCGGGTTGCCGTCGGCGGGGACGGTGGCTTCGGTGGCTTCGGTGGTCTCGGTGGCCTCGGTGGCTTCGGCGCTTTCAGCGACTCCCGTGCTCTCCGGGACCTCCAGCTGCTTCTGCTTGTCCTTGCCGTCCAGGATCAATACAGCCAGAATGGCGGTCAGCAGCAGCACCACGGCCACGCCGAGGGCAATGGCGGAGGCACTGGTAATGCCCTTTTTCACAGGGGCGGCCTGGGGGGCATTCGCAGATCCTTCCTCGGGGGCATTCGGAGCTTCCTCCACAGGGGCGGCCTCGGAAGCGCTCTGCGCATTCTCAAGGGGGGCGGCCTCTTCGGCGGCAGGCTCCTGGGGGGTATCCGGGGAAGCAGCTGCTTCCTCAGCGGCCGGGGCATTCTCCGGCTGCTCTTTTCCACAGGCGGGGCAGACGGTCAATTCCTCGTCAAATTCCTCGCCGCAATAATGGCACTTTTTCATGGGTTCCTCTTTTCTCCGATGTTCGGAATGATAATCCTGCCAAGTTTACCATGTTTGTTGGAGAAATGCAAGCAAAAAACAGATTGTTTACAATTAAGAGACAATTAAGAGACCTGCTTTTTTGTTTTCTCGCGGTCTTGCAAAGAATGGGGGAATATGCTATTATATAAGATACATTTTAATGGAATCCTATGGGAATTTTCGGCGCAGGGACATTTTTGCACGGACTTTTTCAAAATCCAAATCCAATTTTAAGGGAGCAGCCCAATGAATACAAAAACCACCGTCATCAACCAGGAGCAGCTGGAGGCGCAGTTTGCCTTCTGTGATAAAATTGCGGCCTATTGGCAGTCCCAGGGCCGGACACCCACGGCCTATGTGGAGACCTATGGCTGCCAGCAGAACGAGGCAGACTCCGAAAAGCTGCGGGGCTACCTGACCCAGAGCGGCTATGCCATCGTCCAAAATGCCGAAGGGGCCGACGTGGTGGTGATGAATACCTGCTCCATCCGGGAGCACGCCGAGCAGCGGGTTTTCGGCAACCTGGGGGCGCTGACCCACACCAAGCGCCGCCATCCGGAGCAAAGAATCTTCCTGTGCGGCTGCATGGCGGGGGAGACCAAGGTTTCCGACCGGATCAAAAAGAGCTTCCCCTATGTGGACGGCGTTTTCTCTACCCACCATCTGTGGCAGTTCCCGGAGATCCTCTACAACGTGCTCACCAAGAAAAAGCGGCAGTTCTATATTGAGGATGAGGCGGGCTCCATTGCCGAGGGCATTCCCCAGGTGCGGGATTCTTCCCTGAAGGCCTGGGTGTCCATCATGTACGGCTGCAACAATTTCTGCACCTATTGCATTGTCCCCTATGTCCGGGGCCGGGAGCGCAGCCGCCGCCCGGAGGCCATCCTGGCCGAGTGCAAGGCGCTCATTGACAGCGGCTGCAAGGAGATCACCCTTTTGGGTCAGAACGTCAATTCCTATGGCAAGGACCTGGACTGCGGCGTGGACTTCGCGGACCTGCTGGCCCAAATCGCCCAGCTCCCCGGGGACTTTTTGATCCGCTTCATGACCAGCCACCCCAGAGACGCCTCCGAAAAGCTCTTTGACACCATGGCGCAGTACCCCAAGATCGCCAAGCAGCTGCACCTGCCCTTCCAGTCCGGCTCCAGCCGGGTGCTGAAGGCCATGAACCGGCACTATGACCGGGAAACCTATCTGCAAAAGGTGGAGTATGCCAAAAAGGTCATGCCGGAGCTGGTGCTCACCAGCGATGTGATCGTGGGCTTCCCCGGAGAGACCGAGGAGGAGTTCGAGGAGACCATCTTCCTCATTGAGCGCGTCCACTACGACAGCCTGTTCACCTTTATTTTCTCCCCCCGTACCGGCACCCCGGCGGCCAAAATGGAAGACCCCACCCCTAAGGAGGAGAAAAACCGCCGCTTTGACAAGCTCTGCGCCCGGCAGAACGCCATTTCCGAGGAAATCCACCGGGGCTATGTGGGCAAGACCCTGCGCTGCCTGGTGGACGGCAAGGATGGGGACCAGCTCACCGCCCGCACCGAAGGCGGACGCCTGGTCCGCTTCGACGGCCCCGAGTGCCTGATCGGAAACTATGAGAATCTGCGCATTACCGGCGCAACAACATGGAGCCTGACGGGAGAATTGGCGGAAAGGAAGTAATTATGGCAAAAGAAGAACTGACTCCCATGCAGCGGCAGTATCAGGAAATGAAGGCCCGGAATAAGGACTGCATTCTGTTTTTCCGCCTGGGTGACTTCTATGAAATGTTCAACGAGGATGCCAAACTGGCAGCCCGGGAGCTGGACCTGACCCTGACCAGCCGGGACCGCAGCAAGCCCAAGGAGGAGCAGACGCCCATGTGCGGCGTGCCCTACCACAGCGTGGATGCCTATATTGCGCGGCTGGTGCAGAAGGGCTATAAGGTTGCCATCTGTGAGCAGATGGAAGACCCGGCCCTGGCCAAGGGACTGGTGGAGCGGGACATTACCCGCATCATCACCCCCGGCACCGTCACCGAGAGCTGCATGCTGGAGGAGCGCAAGAATAACTACATGGGCTGCGTCTTCGGCCAGAGCGGCCAGTTCGGCCTTGCCTTTTGCGACCTGTCTACCGGCGCGTTCTTCGCCACCACCTGCTCCGACCCCAGAGCCGTTGCTTCCGAATTGGGGCGCTTCACCCCCAGCGAGGTGCTGCGCTTTGGCCAGGGGGTAGAGGATGAGGCCATCTCCGATGTGCTCTTCCGCCGCCTGAGCTGCTGCGTGGACGAGGGTAAGGCAGAGGACTTCGATTTTGAAAAGGCCTGTACCTGCCTGGAAAGCCATTTCGGCCGCTCTGTGGAGGAGCTGGGCCTTGCCTCCTTCTCCGCAGCCCTGACCGCCAGCGGGGCTCTGCTGCAAACTCTGCTGACCCTGCAAAAAAATGACCTGAAACACATCCGGGAGCTGCAATACTACACCACCGGCCGGTTCATGGAGCTGGATCTGGATGCCCGGCGGAACCTGGAGCTGACGGAGACCATGCGCTCCAAGGAGAAAAAGGGCACCCTGCTGTGGGTGCTGGACAAGACCCACACGGCCATGGGCGGGCGGATGCTGCGTTCCTGGCTGGAAAAGCCCCTGCTTGACCCGGCAGAGATCACCCGGCGGCACGCCGCCGTGGAGGCCCTGGTGGAGAGCCCCATCGCCCGGGGCGAGCTGGAAGAGGCCCTCAAGGATGTGACGGATCTGGAGCGGGTCATGACCCGCATCGTCACCGGCACCGTCAACTGCCGGGATCTGCTGGCCTTTGCCCGTGGACTGCGGGCGTTGCCCCAGGTGAAAGCAATTCTGGCAGAGCTGGGGAGCCCCCTGCTGCAAAGGCTTGCTGCGGCCATTGACCCGCTGGCGGACTGCGCGGACGGAATTGAAAAAACCATTGTGGACGACCCTCCGCTCACCGTCCGGGAGGGCGGCATCATCCGCAAGGGGGCCAACGCCGATGCAGACCGGCTCCGGGACATCATGGATGGCGGCTCCGGCACCATTGCGGCCATTGAGGCCAGTGAACGGGAAAAGACAGGCATCCGAACCCTGAAAGTGGGCTTTAACCGGGTGTTCGGCTACTATATTGAGGTTTCCAAGTCCTTTATGGACCAGGTGCCTGCAAATTACATCCGCAAGCAGACCCTTGCAAACTGCGAGCGCTACATCACCCAGGAGCTGAAAGAGCTGGAAAACCAGGTGCTCACCGCCAAGGACCGGCTGACGGCTTTGGAATATCAGATCTTTACCTCCCTGCGGGAGGAGCTGGCCCGGCAGGCTGCCCGGGTTCAGGAGTCCGCCTCTGCGGTGGCGGCGGCGGATACGCTGTGCTCCCTGGCTGCCGTGGCGGTGCAGCGGGGCTACTGCCGCCCGGAAATCAGCCTGGGGCCGGAGATCTCCATCACCGACGGACGGCATCCTGTGGTAGAGGCCATGCTGAAGGACACCCTGTTTGTGCCCAATGACACCGCTCTCGGCGGGAAGGACAACCAGGTTGCCATTATCACAGGCCCCAATATGGCGGGCAAATCCACCTACATGCGCCAGGTGGCCCTGATCGTGCTCATGGCCCAGATGGGCTCCTTCGTCCCGGCCCGGGCTGCCCGAATCGGTCTGGTGGACCGGGTGTTCACAAGAATCGGCGCCAGCGACGACCTGGCCTCCGGCCAGTCCACCTTCATGGTGGAGATGTCCGAGGTGGCCTCCATTCTGAAATATGCCACTTCCAGGAGCCTGCTGATTCTGGATGAGATTGGCCGGGGCACCTCTACCTATGACGGCATGAGCATTGCCCGGGCAGTGCTGGAATTTGCCGCCAGCCCCAAAAAGCTGGGGGCAAAGACCCTGTTTGCCACCCACTACCACGAGCTTTCTACCATGGAGAGCAAGCTGCCCAATGTGAAAAACTACAATATCGCCGTGAAGAAGCGGGGAGACCAGATGCTTTTCCTGCGGAAAATCGTCCCGGGAGCTACGGACGACAGCTACGGCATTGAGGTCGCCAAGCTGGCGGGCCTGCCGAACAGCGTCATTACCCGTGCCCGGGAGATCCTGGCAGAGCTGGAAGCGGAGGGGCCCCAGTACACCCCCGCTCCCAAGCGGGAGGAAGACGACCAGGTCAGCCTGCTTGATCTGTCCGCCAATCGGGTCCGCGACGCCCTGAAAGCCATCCAGGTGGAGACGCTGACGCCTATTGAGGCTATGAATCAGCTGTACCAGCTGCGGAAAATGCTGGACGCGTGAATTCCGCAAATTGGGGGTTGTCGGACAAAATGCCTTCCCCTGGGGGAAGGTGGCCCGCCGTAGGCGGGTCGGATGAGGGTGGTGCTCCGCGCAGCGAATCAGAAATAATCGATTGCCGGTGGCAATCGCACCATAATTCGGGCGATACGCAGAACCGGTGCGGAGAAACATCTGCAATCTTGGTTCAGCCAATAGAAACATACCTGCTTAGGCTGATTCCATATCGATTTTGCATGCCGCCCCTCATCAGTCAGGGCTTTGCCCTGCCAGCTTCCCCCAGGGGAAGCCTTTGTTCCGACAACCCCCAATTTACGTACAACCACAGATTGGAACGATCAATATGGCAAAAACATCCCTCTCATCTCCCATCCCTCGCCGGGATGAAACCATCGTGGGCTTCAGCTGGTTTGGCTTTCAGCTGCTGCTCCTGCCGAGCATCCTGACCGGCCTCAATGGCCTGCTGAAAAAGCCGCTGTCTCTGGCCGAGGTGAATTTCACCTTTTTTCTCATCAATTTCCTGGCAACCCTTTGGATTTACCATCGGTTTCTCTCCGGCTCCTGGAAAAACGTAAAGGCCCATCCCATTCTCTTCGGACAGGCCATTGTCCTGGCGCTGGTGGCCTACTGGCTCAGCACACTGGCTATGAACTGGGCCATCCGGCAGCTTGACCCCGGTTTTGTGAACCGGAACGATGCCTCCATCGCCTCCATGACCCAGGGCAGCTACTATCTGATGCTGCTGGGCACGGGCATTCTGGCCCCGGTGGCGGAGGAATGCGTCTATCGGGGGCTGGTGTTCCGCAATATCTATTCCACGGCCCCCTGGGCGGCATATCTGGTGTCTATGGTGGCCTTTTCCATGGTGCATATCGTCTCCTATGTGGGAGCCTATACCCCCTTGCAGCTGGTGCTTGCCTTTGTGCAGTATTTGCCTGGCGGTGCGTGGCTTTGCTGGTGCTATACGAAAAGCGGCAGCATCTATGGCCCAATCGTTATGCACAGCCTGATCAATCTGTATTCCCTGAACCTTTTGAGGTAACGTTATGCCGAAAATCATCCAATTATCCCCCCATATTGCCAATCTGATCGCCGCCGGTGAGGTGGTGGAGCGGCCGGCATCCGTTGCCAAGGAGCTGCTGGAAAACGCCGTGGACGCCGGGGCCACCAAGGTCACCGTGGAGATCCGGGACGGGGGCATGACCTTCCTGCGGGTGACGGACAACGGCTGCGGCATGACCGCAGAGGATGCCCGCACGGCCTTCCTGCGCCACGCAACCTCCAAGCTCCGCTGCGCCGAGGATCTGAATGCCATCGGCACCATGGGCTTCCGTGGGGAGGCTCTGGCGGCCATTTCCTCCGTCAGCCGCATTGATCTGCTGACCAAGACCCCGGATTCCCTGACCGGCGTCAGCCTCCATCTGGAGGCCGGGGCCGTGACCGAGGAGAACGAGGCCGGCTGCCCGGACGGAACCACCATTATCATCCGGGACCTGTTTTACAATACCCCGGCCCGCATGAAATTCATGAAGGCCGATACGGTGGAGGGCTCCCGGGTGACGGGGGCGGTACAGCTGCAAGCTCTGGCCCATCCGGAGGTTGCCATCTCCCTGATTCGGGACGGCAAGACCGTTCTGTCCACGCCGGGCAGCGGCGGACTCCGGGCGGCGGTGTACTGCGTCTATGGCCGGGACTTTGGAAGCATGATCCCCGTGGACAGCACCTGGGAAAAATACCGTGTGACCGGCTTTGTGTCCAAGCCCACGGATGTCCGGCCCAGCCGGAATTTGCAGACCTTTTTCGTCAATCACCGGCCTGTGAAATCCAAGCTCCTGGTCTCTGCCCTGGAGGAGGCCTACCGGAATCAGCTTATGGTGGGCAAATTTCCAACCTGTGTGCTGTGCCTGGAGCTGCCGCCGACGGCGGTGGATGTGAATGTCCACCCGGCCAAGACGGAAGTGAAATTTCTCAATGAAAAAGCGGTTTTTGACTGCGTACACTATGGGGTGCTGGGGGCGCTGAACAAGACCCCGGACCGGCCCCAGGTCCATTTCTCTCCAAAGAATACCACCTTTTTCCCGGAGACCCAGCCGGAAAAGACGGCTGCGGCAGCGCCCGGAAAGGACTTCTTCCGCACCATGACTGCCCAGGACTACCAGGCCTTCTCCAAGGCTGTGCAGTCCGCACCGCAGCCCGATCCCGCCGCAGCCAGAGCGGCTGCGGCCAAGCTGCCGGAGAGAGCCGCGCTGCGCTCCCAGGTGATCCTGCCCTCGGCAGCTCCGGCAGCACCGCCGGTCCCGCCGGTGGCTGCGCCGGTATCCGTGCCGCCGAAAGCGGCGCAGCCCTTGCCTGCGCTGCCCGAGGAAAATCCACGGCCCGAGGAAAGGATCGGGAAGAAGCCGGAACAGGCTTATGCGCCGGAGCAGACGGCCCTGGAAATGCCTGCGGCAGCGCCCTGGCGCATGGTGGGGGAGCTGTACCGGACCTATATTCTGGTGGAGCAGGGGGACGAGGCCTTCCTCATCGACAAGCACGCTGCTCACGAGCGCATTCTTTTCAACAAGCTGAAGGCCAATCAGGAGGCCATTGTCGGCCAGACCCTGCTGACCCCCATTCCTGTACGCCTGAATCCGAAAGCTGCCGCTGAAATCGTGAATCACGCGGATATGATGGAGCAGCTGGGCTTTTCTCTGGAGGAGTTCGGGGAGAATACCCTGCTTCTGCGGCAGATTCCCATGGACCTGAGCCCGGATGACGCCGCCGAAACCGTGGAGACCCTGGCAGAGGACCTGCTCCGGGGCCGGGTGACCGAGGCGGACACGGTCCGGGATGAAATGCTCCACACCGTGGCCTGCAAGGCCGCCATCAAGGCCGGGTGGGTCAATGACGAAAAAGAGCTTCTGGCAGTGGCCAAGGCGGTCATGTCCGATGAGAGCCTGAAATACTGCCCCCACGGCAGACCCATCTGCGTGTCCCTGAGCAAAAAGAATCTGGAGCGGCAGTTTAAGAGGACGTAAAGGAGCGAAGCCCATGAACCCAATTATTTGCCTTGCCGGGCCGACGGCCTCCGGGAAAACCGCCCTGGCGGTGGAGCTGGCCAAGGAATTGGACGGCGAGGTGGTCTCCTGCGACTCCATGCAGGTCTATCGCCGCATGGATATCGGCACGGCCAAGCCAACAAAAGAGGAGATGCAGGGCATTCCCCACCACATGATCGATGTGGCCTCCCCGGAGGAGGACTATTCCGTCAGCCGCTACTGCGCCCAGGCTGCGCCCATTGTGGAGGACATTGTCGCCCGGGGGAAAACCGCCATTATTGCGGGCGGCACGGGGCTGTATATGGATTCGCTCATCCGGGGCAACGACTTTGCGCCGTTTCCCTCCACCGGTGTCCGGCAGCGCCTGGAGGCCCAGGCGGATGCGGAGGGGCTGGAGGCCATGGCCGCCTGGCTGCGCTCCGTTGACCCGGAGGCGGCGGAGCGAATCCAGGACCGGAAGCGGCTTCTGCGTGCGCTGGAGGTCTATCTGGAAACCGGGGAGACCATCACGGAGCACAATCGCCGTACCCAGGCCATCCCGCCCCGGTTCACCCCTGTCTGGCTGGGCCTGGATTTTGCGGATCGGCAGCAGCTCTATGACCGCATCGATCTGCGGGTGACGAAAATGCTGGAAAGGGGCCTGCTGGAGGAGATTCGGGGGCTGCTGGCTTCCGGTGTTCCCGAGAAGGCCACGGCCATGCAGGCCATTGGCTATAAGGAATTTGTGGATGCCCTGGCAGGCAGGGAGCCTCTGGAAGCTGCCGCCGACCAGGTGCGCCAGTCCTCCCGCCGCTATGCCAAGCGGCAGCTGACCTGGTTCCGCCGGAACAAGGCCATGCACTGGCTTATCCGGGGAGAGAACACAACCGGAGAGGATATTTTCCTTTCCGCCCGACAGCTTCTGCGGGAAATCGACAAGTGAATCGTGCTAGCATATGCGTACTCCAAAAATGAACAAGAAAGCGGGTATACATATGAACGAAACCATGAATTTGCAGGACGCCATTCTCAAGGAGGTCCGCCGGGACAAGGTTCCCGTGACGCTGTTTTTGATGAATGGCTTCCAGCTCCGGGGGATCATTACGGGATTTGACAGCTTCGTGGTCGTCCTTGTGACTGACGGGAAGCAGCAGATGATCTACAAGCATGCCATTTCCACCCTTGCGCCCATCCGGCCTCTGAAGGCGGCTGCGCCCAGTCTGTAAGGCGCGTCCCCCTACCGTCCCGGAAATCAGGCGGCGGAGCGATTCCGCCGCCTTTTGCCGTATACAGAAAGGAAAACGCCTATGTCGATTGAAGAAAATGTGGAAAAAGTTTTGGAAGAAATCGCCGCCGCTGCCCGGGCAGCCGGGCGGGAACCGGGGGAGGTTACCCTCTGCGCAGCTACCAAGATGAATGATGCCCAGGCGGTGCGCCGGGCCATTGCGGCCGGTGTCCGCATCTGCGGGGAAAACCGGGTGCAGGAGCTTACGGCCAAGCTGGCAGACAATGCCTATGCAGGGGCTCAGGTCCATTTCATCGGCCATTTGCAGACCAATAAGGTGAAGCAGGTGGTGGGAAAGGTGGACCTGATCCAGAGCGTTGACAGCGAGCATCTGCTTGCCGCGATTTCCCGGGAAGCCCAGAAGCAGGGCCTTTGCCAGGACATCCTTTTGGAGGTCAACATCGGCGAGGAGGCTGCAAAGTCCGGATTTGCGGAGGAGGATATTCTTCCGCTTGTGGACAGAATTGACAGTTTTTCCAACATCCGGCTCCGGGGACTTATGGCAATTCCCCCAATTTCCCGGAATCCCGGCGATAATTTAAAATTTTTTCTTAAAATGCGGCAAATATATGTTGACATACGGGCAAAAAAGAACGATAATGTTTCGGTAGACTGTTTATCTATGGGAATGTCCGGCGACTTCGCGGATGCCGTCGCCGCGGGCAGCACCATGGTTCGCATAGGCACCGCCATTTTCGGTGCAAGAGATTACACCACTGCTCATCAGAAGATGTAAAGATACAGGAGGAAAAACAGAAATGAGCCTTTGGGACAACGTGAAAAAGTTTGCCGCTCCCTATTCCGACGACGATTACGATGATTACGACGAAGACGAAGAGGATACTGAGGACGAATACGAGGAAGAAGAGGAAAGACCTGCCCGCCGCAGTGCCCCTGCCCGCCGCCCCCGCGCTGCAGCCCCGGTAGAGGATGAGCCGGAGGAGGATGAGGACAGCGATTTTGGTTTCGGCTCCATTTCTGCGTCCGGTTCCGGCGCGCTGGGCAGCAGCTCCGGCTTCAATGGCCCCGTGCTGCACACCGGCTCCTCTGCCAATAAGCAGGAGGTTGTGCTGTTCCGCCCGGGCAGCTTCAACGACACCTCCAAGGCCGCCGACGATCTGCGGGACCACAAGGCCGTGATCGTCAACATGGAGAATGTGGACAAGGCCATGGCCCGCCGTGTGGTGGATTTCCTGTCCGGCTGCGTTTACGCACTGGATGGCGATGTGAAGAAGATCGCCCAGTCCGCCTATCTCTTCTGCCCCCACAATATGGAGATCTCCGGCGATCTGGAGACCCTGCAGGCAGAGGTTGAAAATTACATCTAATATAAGGCAGCACCGCACAATTCGCCTGGGGCGGCCGATGGAGCTTTTCCGTCGGCTGCGCTGATTGGATCGTGGGGCACTGCCTGGGGAAACGGTTGCTTTTACGCAAGCGGATATCCGACTACTTTTATTTACAGATCATAGGAAGGAGAAGATAGATATGATCACTCCGCAGCAAATCGATCAGGTGTCTTTTTCCAAGGCATCCTTCGGCGGCTACAACATGCAGCAGGTGGATGAATTCCTGGAGCCTCTGACCGAGGATTATGTTACGCTGTATAAGGAAAATGCACTGCTCAAGAGCAAGATGCGTGTCCTGGCCAGCAAGCTGGAAGAGTACCGCAAGAGCGGCGTGGAGGCCAAGACTGCCTCCGGCGACGCCAAGGCGGCTGCCGACAAGATGCTTCTGGAGACCAAGGCCAAGTGCGACCGGATGCTGAAGGAGGCCACTGCCAAGGCGCAGGCCATCACCGCTTCCGCCGTCCCCGCTGCCCCTGCCGCAGCTGGCAGCAATGCCGAGGCGCTGATCGCAGCAGAGAACGCCCGGGTGGAGGAGGCCCGTCTGGCCGCCAACGCCAAAATTGCCGAAATTCAGGAGCAGATGCGCGCCTGCATTCAGGCTCTGGAGCGCATTAAGGCCGCAGCCCCCGCTGCCAAGCCCGTTGCTCCCGTCGCACCCGCAGCCCCTGCTGCGCCTGCGGAACCTGCTGCAGTTGTGGCTGACGCCATGCACTATGACAGCGGCAGCGTGGCCGATGAGATCGCCCACAATGTGGAGGCCCTGGTGGGCTCCACTGAGGACACTGCTCCCAAGGCAGAGCCCAAGCATCCCACGACCGATACCACCACAAGCCGTTTCGCCAACCTGAACCTGCAGTTTGGCCGGAACTACGACCCCACCCACAAATAATTTTTTCCCGATATGCAATGCCAGGACGAGGACAGGAGCCTGGGACGATCCTTTTCAGAGAGCTGCCGGAAGGTGCAAGGCAGCAAAGGAAGCCCGGATGCTTATCCCCTCGGAGCAGTGCGCCGAACCCCAAAAGGGAAGTAGACCGCACCGGGTGCGCCCGATACCGCGCAGACGAGTGCCGCGCAAAGCGCGGAACGAGAGTGGTACCGCAGAGGAAATTATGCCTTTGTCTCTTATTATGGGAGACAAAGGCTTTTTTAGTTGACAGTTGACAGTGAACAGTTGACAGTTGGATACAACGAAAGCTGTTCTGTAAAATCTAAAAACTGTCAACTGTCAACTGTAAACTGTCAACTCATACCGTATTCTGTAATACGCAAATCAATTCAATAAACGCTCAATAGAACAATCGACGGAGGTTATTCCAATGGACTACAAAAATACGATCATCACCCCGAAGACCGACTTCCCCATGAAGGCCGGTCTGCCTGCACGGGAGCCGGGAATGCTGGAGCACTGGCAGAACCTGGACCTGTACAACGAAATGCTGAAGAAAAATCAGGACCTTCCCCGCTTCGTCCTGCACGACGGCCCTCCCTTCTCCAACGGCTATATCCACATGGGCCACGCCCTGAATAAGACGCTGAAGGACTTCATCGTCCGCAGCCATGCCATGATGGGCTACTACACCCCCTATGTCCCCGGCTGGGACAACCACGGTCTGCCCATCGAGCGGGCCATTGAGACCTCCAAGAAGAAGCTCAATAAGGATATGTCCGTGCCCGAGTTCCGGAAGGCCTGTGCCGAGTTCGCTGAGGACTTTATTCAGAAGCAGATGGGCGGCTTCAAGCGCCTGGGCGTTGTGGGCGACTGGGAGCATCCCTACCGCACCATGGACAAGCATTTTGAGGCCCAGGAGGTCAAGATCTTCGGCCGGATGTTTGACAAGGGCTATATCTACAAGGGCCTGAAGCCTGTCACCTGGTGCCCCTACTGCGTCACCGCCGTGGCCGAGGCCGATATCGAGTATAAGGATGACCCCTGCACCACCGTGTATGTCAAGTTCCCCATGAAGGACGATCTGGGCAAGCTCTCCCAGTTCGACCTGTCCAAGACCTACTTCGTGATCTGGACCACCACCATCTGGACTCTGCCCGGCAACCTGGCCATCTGCCTGCACCCCAGAGACAGCTATGTCCTCGTCAAGGCGGACAATGGCGAGACCTACATCATGGCCGAGGCCCTGATGGACAAGGTCATGCATATCGGCGGCTTTGAAAATTACGAGGTCCTGGCCAGCTACCCCGGCTCCTTCTTTGAGAATATGCTGGCTCAGCACCCCTTCATGGACAAGACCTCCCGCCTGGTGAACGCAGAGTACGTCACCATGGATTCCGGTACGGGCTGTGTCCACACCGCCCCCGGTTTCGGTGCCGACGACTACCAGACCTGCATGCGCTACGGTATGGAGCTGGTGGTGCCCGTGGATGACTACGGCCGCCACACCGACTACGCAGGTAAGTATGCCGGCATGAAGACCGAAGAAAGTAACCCCGTCATCCTGGAGGATATGCGCGCCTCCGGTGCCCTGTTTGCCTCCGAGGAGATCGTCCACTCCTATCCCCATCACGACCGCTGCAAGAAGCCCGTTATCTTCCGGGCCACCCCTCAGTGGTTCTGCTCTGTGGAATCTTTCAAGGACCAGGCCATCAAGGCCATTGAAAATGTCCAGTGGTACCCTGCCTGGGGCCAGGACCGCATGACCAGCATGATCCGCGAGCGCGCCGACTGGTGCATCTCCCGTCAGCGCCGCTGGGGCCTGCCCATCCCCGTGTTCTACTGCAAGAGCTGCGGCAAGCCCGTGTCCACCCCGGAATCCATCGAGAAGCTTTCTAAGCTCTTTGACGAGTACGGCTCCAATATCTGGTTCGAGAAGGACGCCATGGAGCTGGCCCCCGAGGGCTTTACCTGCCCCCACTGCGGCGGCAAGGACTTCACCAAGGAGAAGGACACCCTGGACTGCTGGTTCGACTCCGGCTCCACCCACTATGCCTCTCTGATGCACCGGCACCCCGAGCAGTGGCCTGCCGATGTGTATCTGGAGGGCGCCGACCAGTATCGCGGCTGGTTCCAGTCCTCTCTGCTGACTTCCGTCGGCGCTCTGGACCAGGGCGCGCCCTTTAAGCAGGTGCTGACCCACGGCTGGACCGTGGATGGCCAGGGCCGGGCCATGCACAAAAGTTTGGGCAACGGCGTTGACCCTGCGGACCTGATCAAGGAGTTCGGTGCGGACATCGTCCGTCTGTGGGCCGCCTCCTCTGACTACCATGCGGACGTGCGCTGCTCCAAGGAGATCTTCAAGCAGATCGCCCAGAACTATCTGAAATTCCGCAACACTGCCCGGTACTGCCTGGGCAACCTGAACGAGTTTGATCCCGATGATCTGGTGGCCCCTGAGGATATGGAGGAGCTGGACAAGTGGGCGCTGACCAAGCTGAACGCTCTGGTGAAGGAATGCCGGAGAGCCTACAATGTGTATGAGTTCCACATGGTCTCCCATGCCATCAATGATTTCTGCGTGGTGGAGCTGTCCAGCTTCTACCTGGATATTCTGAAGGATCGGCTGTACTGTGAAGAGAAGAACGGCCTGCGCCGCCGTTCCGCCCAGACTGCCCTGTTCCTGATCCTGGATGCCATGGCAAAGGTCTTTGCCCCAATCCTGGCCTTCACCTGCGACGAGATCTGGCAGTCCATGCCCCACCGCGCCTGCGACGACGGCCGGAACGTGCTGCTCAATCAGATGCCCGAGAACTTTGACGCCTATGCCCTGGACGATGCCGCTATGGCCCGCTGGGATACCGTCATGAAGCTCCGCCAGGACGTGAACGGCGTGCTGGAAAAGGCCCGTGCCGACAAGCGCATCGGCAAGGCGCTGGAGGCCCATGTGACCCTGCAGACCGCTGATGAGGATCTGAAGAAGGCCTGCGCCGGGCTCAACCTGGCTGAGATCTGCATCGTCTCCGATTGCACCTGGACTGCCCCCGAGGAGGGCGCTGAGGTTGCCGCCGGTGTGAACTTCCCCCAGCTCACCGTGGGCGTATCCGAGGCCAAGGGCACCAAGTGCCCCCGCTGCTGGATGCACTCCGTGAACGCCAACGCCGAGGGCCTGTGCCCCCGCTGCGCTGCCGTCATCGCCAAGATGGACGTGGAGCTGTAAACCAAAATAACATACGCCCTGCCGCGTCTGCTCAAAAGGGAGACGCGGCAGGGCGTATCTGTTTTTGCTGGGAACAAAATCGGAAGGAGAATCGAAACCAAGACCGAAGTCATTGCCCGCCGCAGGGAAAACTTGCGGCGGGGTCAAAGTGTTTATGCGGTTATGCCAGCACCAGTTCGCCATCCCGGCAGTCCACGGTGACGGTGGAGCCGGTGGTGATGCGGCCTTCCAGAATCTTGCGGCTGAGCATGGTCTCTACGGTGTGCTGCACATAGCGGCGCAGAGGACGGGCACCGAACTCGGGGTCGTAGGCTTCGTCCACAATGTGCTGCTTGGCTGCATCTGTCAGGCGGCAGGTGATCTGCTGCTCGGCAAGACGCTCGTTCAGCTTGTCGATCTGAAGGTCGATGATCTTGGTGATGTTGTCCTTGGTCAGGGGCTTGTAGAAGACGATCTCGTCCAGACGGTTCAGGAACTCGGGGCGGAAGCTCTGGCGCAGCAGCATCATGACCCGCTCCTTGGCGGCGGGGTCAATTTCGCCGTCGTCCCGGATGCCGCCCAGCAGCTCCTGAGAGCCCAGGTTGGAGGTCAGGATCAGGATGGTGTTCTTGAAGTCCACGGTGCGGCCCTGGGAGTCGGTGATCCGGCCGTCGTCCAGCACCTGCAGCAGGATGTTGAACACATCGGGATGGGCTTTCTCCACCTCGTCGAACAGCACCACGCTGTAGGGCTTCCTGCGGACGGCCTCGGTCAGCTGGCCGCCTTCCTCGTAGCCCACGTATCCGGGAGGCGCGCCGATCAGACGGCTGACGGAGAATTTCTCCATGTATTCGGACATATCGATCCGCACCAGGTTGTTCTCGTCGTCAAACAGGGCTTCAGCCAGTGTCTTGGCCAGCTCCGTCTTGCCCACGCCCGTGGGGCCCAGGAACAGGAAGGAACCGATGGGCCGGTTGGGGTCCTGGATGCCTGCACGGCTGCGCTGGATGGCCTCGGTCACGGCCTTGACGGCCTCATCCTGGCCAACCACACGCTTGTGGAGGATGCTTTCCAGGTTCAGCAGCTTCTCCCGCTCCCCCTGGACCAGACGGCTGACGGGAATGCCCGTCCAGCGCTCCACGATCTTGGCGATTTCCTCGTCGGTGACCTTCTCGTGCAGCAGAGCACTCTCGCCTTCGGACTGGTTCCGGCGCTCCTGCTCTTCCAGCTCCTTTTGCAGCTGGGGCAGGCGTCCGTATTTCAGCTCTGCGGCCTTGCCCAGGTCGTAGCTCTGCTCTGCGGCCTCAATCTGGCGGTGCAGGTCCTCAATGTCCTTACGGATCTTCTGGACCTTTTCCAGGGAATTCTTTTCGTTTTCCCACTGGGCCTTCTTGGCGTTGAAGCTTTCCTGCTCCTCGGCCAGCTCCTTGCGAAGCTGGGCCAGGCGGCTCTTAGACAGCTCGTCCTCTTCCTTCTTCAGGGACTCCTCCTCAATTTGCAGCTGGATGATGTGGCGGTTCACGCTGTCCAGCTCCGTGGGCATGGAGTCCTGCTCGGTCCGCAGCTGGGCACAGGCCTCATCGATCAGGTCGATGGCCTTGTCCGGCAGGAACCGGTCGGTGATATACCGGTGGGAAAGGGTAGCGGCGGCGATAATGGCGGGGTCTGTGATCTTCACGCCGTGGAAGTTCTCATAGCGCTCCTTCAGGCCACGGAGAATGGCGATGGTGTCCTCCACCGTGGGCTCATTGACCATGACGGGCTGGAAACGGCGCTCCAGAGCGGGATCTTTTTCAATATACTGCCGGTATTCGTCCAGGGTCGTTGCGCCGATGCAGTGCAGCTCGCCCCGGGCCAGCATAGGCTTCAAAAGGTTGCCGGCATCCATGCTGCCCTCGGTCTTGCCGGCACCCACAATGGTGTGCAGCTCATCGATGAACAGCAGAATTTTGCCCTCGGACTGCTTGACCTCGTTCAGAACGGCCTTCAACCGCTCCTCAAATTCGCCCCGGTACTTGGCACCGGCCACCAGGGCGCCCATATCCAGGGAGAAAATGGTCTTGTCCTGCAAAGAGGAGGGGACCTCCTTCTTTACGATCCGCTGGGCCAGTCCCTCCACAATGGCGGTTTTGCCCACGCCGGGCTCGCCGATGAGGACGGGGTTATTCTTGGTTTTCCGGGAGAGAATTCGAATCACATTCCGAATCTCTTCGTCACGGCCGATGACCGGGTCCATTTTCTGCTCTTTGGCCTTCTTAACCAGGTCCGTGCCGTATTTTTCCAGAGCATCATAGGTGCCCTCGGGGCTGTCGGAGGTGACCCGCTGGTTGCCCCGGACGGATTGCAGGGCCTTGAGCGCGGCCTCCTTGGTAATGCGGTAGTCGGAGAAGATCCGCTTCACGCCGCCTTGGGCGGTTTCCAGCAGACCCAGGAACAGGTGTTCCACGGAGACAAATTCGTCCTTCATGGTGCTGGCCTCTGCCTCGGCGGCAGTAAAGGCGGCATCCATGTCGGCGCTGATATAGAACCGGTCGGCTTCCCGGCTGCCGGTGACGGAGGGGACCTTGCCCAGCTCCGTTTTCGCGGCGGCTTCCAGACTCTCCACCGTCACATCCATCTTCTTCAGCAGCTGGGGCACAAGCCCTCCATCCTGCTGCAGCAGCGCCACCAGCAGATGGATCTGCTCCATTTGCTGATTGCTGTTTTGAATTGCAAGGTTTTTGGCGTTCTGGACAGCCTCCATGGACTTTTGCGTATAGTTCTGAAAATTCATAGCCATCCTTCTTTCATGGTTTAGCACTCTCTTGATACGAGTGCTAATTTTTATTTGCTTATACTATACTCCAATTCCGCCAAAAGTCAAGGGACAGACACAAAATGTTTACAACTATACAATATGCACAATTACAAAAGGAATAATTTGACACGGTTAATATATATTTAACAAAATAAAGCTTGCATTTCTGGGAAAATGCGGTATAATAACCATGCGAGTGCAAGGCAGCTTCCGGAGACGGAAGCGAAAGTGAAATTTTTTTCTTACCTCTCTTTTCTCTGGAAACACCCCCTGCGGTCCGGTCAACCGCAGGGGGTGTTTTCGTGGAAAATGTTCGCCGGTGCAAAAACAACTTCACAAATGGAAGAAAACCGTGTATGATGTGTAATATGCTTGCGTAAGCACAAATGTAGGAGGAAACCATGGAAGTATCTTTGGCGGAAATGCTGGAGGCCCGGGAGAAGCGGGCCTGGCGGCAGCGGGAGCTGCTGAGACGCGGGCGGACGGTGATCTGCTTCACGATGAACATTGCGGGCCCCATCAAAAACAGCCCCCTGATCGGCAGCGGCTATGACCTCGGGAAGCGGCTGCTGTTGGGGCAGCTGGACGTTGCGGGCGTGACGGTTTCCGATTTTGAAGAGGTCCGGGAGAAGACGGGCAACGAGTGTATTCTGCTGGTGGATGCCGAGCCTCTGGCCGTCAAGGCCATTACGGCGGAGCTGGAGGATCATGCGCCCATCGGGCGGTTGTTCGATATGGATGTGCTGCGGCCGGACGGCAGCAAGGTGGAGCGGCAGGAGCTGGGCCTGCCCGGGCGGCGGTGCCTGCTCTGCGGGGAGAGCGCCCAGGTCTGCGCCCGGAGCCGGAAGCACAGCGTAGCAGAACTCCAGGCAAAGACCCGGGAAATCCTGCGGGAGGCTGTGGACGAGGCGGACAGCCGGGAGGCGGCCCGGTATGCCTGCCAGGCCCTGCTGTATGAGGTGGCGATTACCCCCAAGCCGGGCCTGGTGGACCGGGAGAACAGCGGCAGCCACCGCGATATGGATTTCTTTACCTTCCAGGCCAGCGCCGCAGCCCTGCAGCCTTATTTTGCCCAGTGCGTCCGCATCGGGCGGCAGGGAGGCACGCCGACAGAGACCCTCCGGGCGCTGCGTCTGCCCGGAAAGCTGGCCGAGGCGGAAATGCGCCGGGCAACCGTGGGCGTCAACACCCACAAGGGGGCTATTTTCTCCATGGGCATCCTCTGTGGCGCGCTGGGACGGCTGGACAGGAAAAACTGGGCAGATCCGGACCGCGTCCTGGAGGAATGCGCTGCTATGGCAAAGGGCATCGTCAGCGAGGACTATCGGGGTCTCACCCCGGAAACAGCAAAGACTGCCGGACAGAAGCTCTATATACTCCATGGCATTACCGGCGTTCGGGGCCAGGCAGAGGCGGGCTTCCCGGCGGTGCGGGAGGTGGGCCTGCCTGCCCTGTACACAGCCCTTGGCATGGGTATGGACATCAACGAGGCGGGCTGCGCTGCGCTGCTGGAGCTGATCGTCCACACGGCGGATACCAATATGATCCACCGGGGCGGCTTTGATGGAATGCAGCAGGCCACGCTCGAGGTACGGGAGATTCTGGACCGGGAGAACTTCCCCAGCCGGGAGACCCTGGAATCGCTGGATAAGCGCTTCATTGAGAAAAATCTCTCTCCCGGCGGCTCGGCAGACCTGCTGGCGCTGACGCTGCTCCTGTTCTTTTTGAAGGAACATCCCCAGAGATGAGAAAGACCGCAGAGGCCGGTGCTTTAGGAGCACGTGACCTCTGCGGTTTTTTATCCGTTCTGAGATGCCTTTTGCCTATGCAGCTGGCCCCGAATCTTGCCCGGCAGGGAATCCCGCCGGAGGAAGAGCACGCCAACAAGAATGTAGAGCACGGCCAGCATGGCAATGCCGACCCACCAGACTCCGGACAGCAGCAGATCGCCTGCAAGGCAGGTGACGAAGGTGGGCACGGGCAGGGCCAGCAGCAGCGCCAGGAAATAGCGCCGCCCCTGCAGCCCGGCGTGGGCTGCGGCATAGGGGATGATGCCGTTGGGCAGCCCCGGGGCCAGCAGAAGGATGGTGGTGTAATAGGTGCGGTTCCGCTTGACGGATAGGGCATCCCGGGCCTTTTTCAGCTTCGGGGAGGCCTCCTCCAGGGCGGCGAGGGATGTCTGGGCGTGGGTCGCGGCGTAAAAGACGGCTATATGAGCGGCCATGCAGGCGGTCAGGCAGACCGCGCAGCCCAGCCAGGGCCCCAGGACGATCCCGGCCACCAGCTGAACGGGCATGGCGGGCAGAACCACGGAGAGGATCTGGACGAAGGACAATAGCCACAGCAGCCCGGCGCTGTAGGCGGTGCTCTGTCCGTCGAAGCAGGTCTGCAGGGCATTTTCATCCCCGCTGGAAAAGGCAGCCCAGACGTTGGGAACATAAATACGAAGCAGCTCCACCACCAGTCCGATGGCGATGAGCAGAAAAAGAACCATGACCGCCAGAGACCTGACGGCGGACTTTTTGGATTTATTCTGCATAGGAAGATTCCTTTCCCTTATATTGTACAAAAGCCCGGCCCGGAAACCGGGCTGGGCCAAAATTGGCACATTCTTCTGCTGAAATGGGGGAAAATTCTCCCATTTGCTTTGGCAGCAGGATTATATCATGGGGAATATGGAATTTCAAGCTTTTTTTCTCATTCCAAAAGACACAAGAAAAGAGAGGGACTTGGCAGCAGCTTTCTGCGTCCTGTGCCCCTCTTTTATATTTCTATTATAGCAGAAAACTGCCTTGTTTTCAAGACTTGAAAAGGAAAAGCGCAACATTTATACTGGTATTATCGAAAAGGAGGCGCGGAAAATGGAACTGTATGACAAAATTGCGGACCTTGCGCTGCTGTGGCGGCGGACAGCGGAGATATTCCCACGATTCGAAGAAGTAAAATGTGATTGGGATCAGGCGTTTTACGATTTTTTGCCCCGGCTTGCCGGGACGGATGACGCTCAGACCCATCTGCTGTTCGCGGAATTTATGAATCTTTTGGGAGATGGGCACACGGAATATCAGTTCCCCGGGGCATTCCTGAAGGAAAACGGATTTCTGCCGTTTTCGCTGCGATATTGCGGGAACGCCTATTTTGTAGACGGCACTCTGCCGGGGCAGGAAGACCGTTTGGGTGCGGTTGTGGAGAAAATAGACGGCAGGCCCTTTTCGGATGTTCTGGATGAGGCGGCAAGATATGGCTACCGTGTGGGGAAATTTTTGCCGGAATTTCGATTGAATGGGTTGCTTCCCCTGCTGCTGCCCGGAAAGGTGCACACATTGGAAACCTCCGAGGGCATATTTCCTTTCCGATTGCTGCCGGAAAAAATTGAGCTGCATTCCGTCGGAAAAAGGCGGAAATTTGAAATTCGGGATTTGGAAAATGATATTCTTTATGTAAATCTTCCGGACTTCATGCATGGGAATTTTGCAGCCACGGTTCGTGCTGCATTGGAGAAAAAGATGCCTTCCGGGCTGATCCTGGACATTCGGGAGAACATAGGCGGCATGACGCTGCTGGGGGCACAGGTGGCAGAGCTGCTGATTTCCGGAGAGTTCTCCGGCTGCCGGAAGCGGACCCGAATTGGCAGGGGCGTGGACCTGGCTTCTGCCAGCCAGATAATCCTAGAATCCCCCGAGGAGCAGGCACGGGAAATTGCCGCGGGGCTTTATACACAGGAAGATGTGGAGGCCAGCCGCAGACAAATGGCGGGAACATATACGGAAAGCTATCAGGACCGGTTCGGCAGGGAAGGGCAGCAGGCCCTTTTCACGGGGCCCTGCGTCGTATTGACCTCACGGAGAACGGTTTCCGCAGCTGAGGATTTCCTGGCGATGCTGCGCAGCAATCGCCGGGCAACGGTGATCGGAACGCCGACCTGCGGCACGACGGGAACGCCCATGCTCCTGCGCCTGCGCAGCGGCGGCGGTGCCCGCATCTGTTCCGTAGGCTACCGGCTTCTGGACGGAACGGAATTTCTAGGATGCGGCATCCGGCCGGATATCCCTATGGAATCGACACCGGAGGATATCCTTGCCGGCAGAGACCCGGTGCTGGAGAAGGCAATCGACTTCATGCGGAAATAAATTGCGCGTTTTCCAATAGGACAATGCAACCGTATTTTGAGACGGCATTGCAAAACCGGGAAGCTGTTCGGCGTGATATGCTCCCCATAGAGTAGACACTCGAAAGAACAAAAATTCGAGACTACACTGTGGGGAGCATATTAATTCCCCTACAGCCTTTTCTACACTGTCCACCTATGCCCACGCTACACCAGGCATGAAGAAGGAAAGCGCCAAGCGGATGACAGAATTTATTCGTTCCGTACAAAGCACGTAGCCGTCGCCTGCTGACCGCAAAATTTTCGCGTTACGGTCACGGTTACGGTCAAAGTAAATTTGGCAGAAAAAGCTTCAACTTTTGGAGCAAGAAAATTAGCCTTTTCCCAGTAAAACAAAAGAAATCCCGCACCAAAACTGGTGCGGGACTGGTGGGGGAAGGTGGATTCGATGGCTTGCTTTGCACGGCAAAGCAATAAGGAGAAAACCAGTTTGCGAACTGGTTTGTTAGGCAGGCCACTGGCCTGTTGGATTTAATTGGGTTCGAATCCGCCTTCGATACCAATAAAAAGAGGACACCCTACGGATGTCCTCTTTTTATTGGTGGGGGAAGGTGGATTCGAATTTTGTTAGGTGCGTCTATTATAACTTTTTAGTATAAAATCATGCAATTATATTTCAATAGGTGTGTTATTTCATAACATACGGTCTATTATTTTTACCCTGTTTTCATCGTGATTACGGTCACGGTTACGGTCAAATACCAATATCATAGGCAAACGACAAGTATTGCCGTAGCAGCTGCCTCTCTTTTTGAATTATAAGCCATGCTCATTGTGAATGCAATCACGATGAACATGGCTTTTATTTTTTGCGGAATTTGCAAGTTCATTTCTGTGTCTACGGCTCATGGATTGTCCCAAATTGTGAGCAAATCTGCTAAAATCTTTTGCACAAAAAAATTTTTCTAAAAAATTTTTGCGGAGATGGAATAATTTGGGCCTTCTCGATGCCTACCACATGGAAAGGCACTTACGGGTCTTTCCGATGAACCTTGAAAACTTCATAATCATTCATCTGATACATTCTTCTGGACCAGAGCCGGGAGGACAGTACGCCGTGACCACCTGCCCCGTAAGGGGTACGAAGCGAGGAAGCCCGCAAGGGCTGAAGCAAAGGTGCTGAGCGAGAAATACTGCCTCCAATGCCGGTTTGCCACCGGCAAGGCGACGAAGGCCCAGACAGGACAATGATACTTCTCTACGGAGCTGGCGGAGAACCCGGCAGGGGTGAAAGGCCCATGGACTCGATTCGCTCTCGAGCGTCAGATGATTTCCCTTTGTGTGTTTAGGGGGCGAGGCCGAATGAAACGCACCGACCAAAGCGCAGAAAGATTTTCTGTGTTTTGGTGGAGCAGAAAAATAAGCAAAATAACAATAGGAGGTACAAAATGAACCATTGCAAAACCATTGCCATTGTCAATCAGAAGGGGGGTGTCGGAAAAACCACTTCCACCGTCAATCTGGGAGTAGGTCTTGCTCAGGCCGGAAACCGGGTGCTGCTGGTAGACGATGACCCTCAGCATAGTTTGACCATCAGCTTAGGAATACGGAACGCTGACGACGATCTGGATACCACACTGGCTACTGCCATGCAGGCTGAAATCCGGGATGAATCCGTTCCCTGGGAAAAAGGCATCATCCACAGCGGCGAGGGGGTCGATCTGCTTCCTGCGAACATTGAACTGTCCGGCGTGGAAATGAGCCTGTTCAATGCCATGTCCCGGGAGCAGGTGCTGAAATCCGTTCTCAGCCGGGTGAAAGAGAACTACGACTACATTCTCATTGACTGTATGCCGTCTTTGGGCCTGATGTCCATCAATGCTCTGGTTGCCGCCGACAGCGTGATCATCCCGTCTGCACCGGACTTTCTTTCCACAAAGGGTCTGAATCTGCTTATCCGCACCATCAGCAGAGTGCGGCGGCAGATCAATCCGAAACTGAAAATCGACGGCATCCTTATGACCATGGTAGATGGACGAACCAACAACGCCAAAAGCATTATCGCCGCCCTACGCTCCACATTGGGCGGCAGTGTCCGGGTATTTGACACGGAAATTCCCCGCTCTGTCCGAGCCGCCGAGGCCTCCGGCGAGGGCAAAAGCATTTTCGCCTTTGACCCCAAAAGCCGGGTGGCCCAGGCCTACACAAGCTTGACAAAGGAGGTAGCCGAACTTGGCAAAGAAACAAATCGATCTCGGTCTGACGGGGCTAGATGAACTGTTCATGGATGATCGGGAGCGGGCGGAATCCAAGCTCCCTAAAATCCATGAAATTCCCCTTTCGGAAATTGACGAATTTCCGAACCACCCCTTTCACGTCCGCTTAGACGAGGACATGGATCAGCTGGTGGAGAGCATCAAGGAGCGGGGAATCATCACTCCCGTGACACTGCGGCAGAAGCCGGATGGGCGGTACGAAATCGTCTCCGGCCACCGCAGGACAAAAGCCTGTGAACTGGCGGGCCTGGCCACCGTGAAAGCGGAAATCAAGGAGCTTTCCAGAGACGAGGCCACTATTCTTATGGTGGAAAGCAATTTGCAGCGCACCACCATCCTGCCCAGCGAAAAAGCGTTTTCCTACAAAATGCGGCTGGAAGCTATGAAACGGCAGGGGCAGCGCACAGACATAACTTCCACGCCACTGGCGGGGAAGTCCAGAAACGCCGAATCCGCTGACATTGTTGGCCAAAGTCAAGGAGATAGCGGAGATCAGGTACGGCGGTATATCCGTCTTACCAGTCTTATCCAACCTCTGCTTGACCTGGTGGATGCCGGAAAAATCGCTTTCCGGCCCGCCGTGGAGCTTTCCTATCTGACCGAGGAAGAGCAGAACAGCTTGCTGGATTCCATCAGTTCCGAGCAGTCTACGCCGTCCCTGGCTCAGGCCCTGAAGATGAAAGAGTTCTCTCAAAACGGTAGGCTCAACGCCGACGTGATTCTCTCCATCATGTGCGAGCAGAAGCCCAACCAGAAAGAGAAAATCAGCTTCCAATCGGAACGGCTGAAACCTTTCATTCCAAAAAACTTCACCGCCAAGCAGACGGAGGACTACGTCATCAAAGCCCTGGAGTATTACCACCGGTATCAGGTCCGGCAGAAGGAGCGTGACCGATAATGGCTCCAGGGTGTCGTTCCCCTCCCCCTCACACTCCCCCTTATATTGTATTACCAGCTGTACCAGCTGAAAGAAACGTAGACACCTGCCAAAATCGGCGGGTGATTCTTTTGTGAAAGGAAAATGCCATGCGAAAAATCATGAAACGAGGGTTCTGCCTGTTTCTGGTGGCCGTGCTGCTGGCAGGGCTGGTGCCCTGTGCCTTTGCGGATGAAGCGAAGACCTCCGAGGAAGTGGAAGCATCCGAGGCCGCAACGGAGGCAGCGGAAGAAACGACGGCCCCACCGGAAACGGCAGTTCCCTCAGAATCCACTGAACCGCCAGAGGCAACGGAAACCACGGAATCGGAAACGGAAGTCACAGAACCGGAAGCTGACCCGGTAGAAGATGCCCCGGAAGATGCCGTTGAGGATGACCGGCTTGCCGCCTATGCCTCCACAGTCACCAACGTACTTCTGTTTGACAAGGCAAGCCCCAATTACACCACGGTCCTGAGAAGCCAGGTGTCTGTGACCTACAACCCCAACGGAAGCGATGCCGCAAAAACAGCCTATATCAAAAATCTGGGTTGGCACTTTGCCCGGTACAACAATGTTCCCTATGAGGACGATCCGCTGTACTGCATCGAACCCTGCAAGAATTACGCAGCCAGCACTTCGGGCAACTACATGGACGAGGATCTGGGGGTATCCGGCAGTGGCAGCACCCGTGGCAGTAATGTCTGGTATGCCATGCCCTATTCCTACCGCCAGGCCATTGCACTGACGCTGCTATACTCCCGGCAGCTGTGGGACAGCAATTACAGTGTCAAAACCACGGCCATGGCCAACAACCCCAATGTGTCCACCCGGATTGCTACCCAGTTCCTGATCTATGAGATCGTAACAGGATTGCGGGATGCGGATACCTTCAACCGCCGTGGCTCCAACGGCTATACCAGCGGGGATGTATTCTACAATGCGGGTGTCGCCAGCGTTTCCGGCTTTGCGGAGAAGTACAACAGCATTGTTTCCAGTGTTCAGAACGCCATGAAAATCCCCAGCTTTACCAGCCGCTCCTCCGGCTCCGCACCCACCATCACCATGAGCGGGAACCAGGTAAGCATTACGGATTCCAACGGCGTTCTGGGGAACTTCTCCTTCACCAATGGGAACGGTGCATCCTTTTCCAAGTCCGGGAACACCTTGACCATCACCAAAACAGGCTCTATTTCTCCGTCTACAGTGTTCAGTGCTACCCGGAGTCTGCCCTCTGCGGAAAACTCCACTGTATCCATTTACTACAGTGCCAGCAGCACTTACCAGACCTGTGTCAAGCTCTATTCTCCCCAGGTGGATACACTGCAGGCCTATTTTAAGATCAACGCCCCGGACCCCGGTGCCATTGCCCTGGTAAAAACCACAGAGGACGGTCAGAATTTATCTGGTTGGCGTTTCGGCGTGTATTCCAACGCCGCCTGCACCACTCTGGTATCCGGCCCGCACACAACGAACAGCAACGGAAAAATCAGTATCACCGGGCTGAACGCTGGAACCTACTACATCAAGGAACTGGGGCATACCAACAGTGCCATTTCCTCCCGCTACACCTGTTCCGGAGAGAATCCAAAGATGGTCAGCATCTCCAACGGCACTACCACCAGCGTCAGCTTCTATAACAAGCTGTCCTCCGGCTCCGTGAAGATCACGAAAACCACAAACACCGGCCAGAACTTGGGCGGGTGGAAAATCGGCCTGTACACGGATTCCGCCTGCACCAATCCCATCTCCGGTTCTCCCTTTACAACCGGCAGCGACGGCACCGTGACCGTATCCGGCTTGCAGCCCGGAACTCTGTACGCCAAGGAGTTGGTTTCCGGTGATCCCTATTGGGTCTGCGATACCAGCGTGAAAACCGTGACCATAGTAGCCGGTCAGACGGCTTCCGTAAGTTTCTCAAACACCCAATACGGCGTACTGGAAATCCGAAAGTCTACCAACACCGGCAACCACCTGGACGGCTGGAAGTTCATCGTCAAAAAGGACGGCACAGAAATCCCAGGCTCTCCCTTTACTACGGACGAAACCGGAATCATCCGCATTTCCAATCTTGCCTCTGGAAAGTATCTCGTTATGGAATCTCCCACCGAGGACCCCTATTGGTCTGTGGAGCTGGGCTTCCACACCGTTGCTGTGGAGTACGGAAAAACTGCCGTTGACCGGTGGCTGAACAAAGAGCAGGGTCTGGGCCACTTCACGAAATCCACCAACACGGGCGACGAGATTTCTGGCTGGCATATTACTGTCTATGCGGATGAAGCCTGTACCCAGGAACTCCGTACCCTTATTACCGGCCAGGACGGCACCGCCGGTATCTATCTGGAACCCGGCACCTATTGGGTCAAGGAAACCGGCAGTGAGGAGGTCCGGGACGATTACTGGAAGATGGATGATTCCGTGAAAAAGCTGGTGATCCGCGCCCATAAGGAAACCACCCTGGCGTTTATCAACAACTACAGCGGCAGAATTTCCATCCAGAAAACCGTAAAGCCGGAAGGTACGTTGGAGGGCTGGAAGTTCAAAATCACGGATGCGGACGGGAAAGAGGTTTCCGGTTCTCCCTTTGCCACGGATAGGGACGGAAAAATTATCACCGGCAATCTCACCCCCGGAGACTACACCGTGGAGGAAGTGCTGCCCGCTGACAGCCTCTATTCCGGAGAAGCCCCGAAAACCGTTACTGTCACCGCAGGCAAAACGGCAGAGGTATCGTTCCTCAACAAACTGCGTACCGGGACAATCACCATCCGAAAGGTGGACACCAAGGATGAACCTTTGGCGGGAGCCACCTTCCTGCTGGAAGGCAGCGAGGATGGGAGCCTCTGGTATCCGGCCATTCCAGGCTCTAACGGTGTTTGCGTTCTAGGTGAGCCTTCGGAAGAAAACCTTGCAGCCGCCAGTAAGTGTTCCGGTGAGGATGGTCTGCTGACCTGGGAGAATCTGCCCATCACCTTGCAATATCGGATCACGGAAACGAAAGCCCCGGTGGGCTATACCCTGCTGAAAGAAGCCGCTTTCGAGGGTACTCTGCCTGCGGATACACTGGAACTGCGGGTGGTCAACGGAGAAGCCTTCGCTCTGCCTAAGACCGGTTCCACCGGCTTTGTCCGCATTCCCATGGCTACCGTTTTTTGTCTGATGCTGTGCGCCGCAAATCTTTGGCTGCTCCGTAAGAAAGAGCAGTAATCCGCCAACCGGGGAAACACCCCGGATTTTTTAACCTCAAATTCAAAATCTTAATTCAGAAAGGACTTTACTATGAAAACCATGAAGAAAATTGTTTGCGCCCTTATGACCCTTGTCCTGCTGCTGTCCAGCGTTCCCGCTGTTTTTGCAGATGAAGCCAAAACCATCGACCAGGATGCCGCTTGCAGCCTGACCATCTGGAAGTTCGACTACACCAACGCCAAGAAGGACGGCGTGTGGGATGAAGAAGCCTTTCCCTCCACCGGCTGGCAGGAGAGCTATGTGGAAAACACCCTGGTGAACACCAACCGCAAAGGCGACACCGACGGCCAGAACGGCAACGCTCTGGGAAACGGTCAGACCAGCAAGGGATATGCCATTGCCGGTGTGGAATTCACCTATCTGAAAGCCGCGGACATTGTGACCTTTGAGAACCAGGGTACGACCCAGGTCCTCTACGGCTTTCACAAGACGGATGCCGCAGATCTGCTGAAAGCCATCGGTCTGGAAAGCGGTGCCAACCGCTGCGCTGAGGCGGACAGCCTGGATGCTGACCGCTACTTCTACACCTCCGATACGCTGAACAAGGCCCTGGCCCAGAGCCTGGAAGCCAACTCCACCACGGTGAAGAACGCTCTGGAAACCTTCATCCGTAACGGCGGCACCGCTATGGCCCCCACCAACGAAAGCGGCAAGACGGTGGCAAGAGACCTGCCTGTGGGATTGTATCTGCTGGTGGAAACCAAGGTCCCTGAAATGGTCACTTCCACCACCAACCCGTTCTTCGTCTCCCTGCCCATGACCACCGTCACCGGCAATGACAACTCCGCTTCCCAGGATGGCGGCACTGCCTGGAATTATAATGTAGTCGTGTACCCTAAACAGGAAACCGGCATCCCTACTCTGGAAAAGACCGTCCGGGAAGCCAAAGCCGACACCGGCAAGAATGAAGGCTCCGCATCCATTACGGATGGCTTTGCCCACACCGCTACCGGCTCCGCCGGGGACACCATGGAATACCAGATCGTTTCCACTCTGCCCACCATCACCTCCCAGGCAACGGCCCTGTCCACTTACAATTTCTACGACACTCTCTGCGAGGGCCTGACCTATGACAAGGACGCAGGTGTGACGGTGGAGTTCTTCACCGATGCCGCCTGCACCGACAAGGCAGCCTTCTGGGACAAAGATTCCGGCAAGTTCACCGTTACCTACAGTGAGGATGGCCGCCATATGACCGTGGACATTGCCAAGGCCGGTCTGGAGGAAATCAATGGAGCCACCGCCAACAAGAACGGCAAGCTCTACACCGGTTACTCCAACTACACCATCCGTGTGACCTACAGTGCCGTCATCAACGCCGACAAGACCTTTGTCTACGGTGAAAAGGGCAATGAGAATACCGTCATTCTGACCTGGAAGCGTACCTCCGGCGACTACTACGACACCCTCATTGAAGACTGCCATGTGTTTTCCTTCGGCCTGGACCTGACCAAGCTGTTCTCCGATGTGGATGCGGAAACCGCCGCCGAAACCAAGCTCTATGACAGCGTAAAGTTCAAGATTCAGAACAAGACCGACGGCACCTGGATCATTGCCAAACGCAATGACGAGGAAGGAGTCTACTATGTCACCGGACATACCGACAAGGAAGCAGATGCCACCGTCTTTACCCCCGTCACCATGGGCAAGTCCTACGGCCACATCATGGTCAAGGGTTTGGAGGAGGATACCTATACCGTCACCGAAACCCAGACGGCTAACGGATATACTCTGCTGAAAAACGCAATCACTGTCACCATTAGCATCAAGGAAAACACTTCCAATACCTGCAATGTCTACGCCAAGGATGTGCTGGGCGTTCTCCAGAATGACCCTCACTACGCTTTTGACGGTGGAGAGAATCTGAAGCTGGCCAATATCCCCCAGCGGGCACTGTCCCACAACTACCCCACCGCTTCCGCAACTGTGGACAAGAATGATGTCACCATGCTGGAGGACAACGGCTCTGCCAACGCCGAAGTCCCCCTGACCGTAAAGAACACCAAGGGGTTTGATTTGCCCAAGACCGGCGATCACGGCACCTGGATGTACAGCCTGGTGGGCATTCTTCTGATGTCCACCGCAGCCGGTGTCATTGTTCTGACTGTCAAAAAGAAGAATGGCCGGTAAGTATCTGGCACCCCGGAAAAACACTCCGGGGTGCCGTCCGAAAGGAGGAGATCCTATCCGAGACAAGCGCAGAAAAATCATCACCATCGCTCTGGCAGTCCTGTTTTTCCTGCTGGCACTGGGGCTGACCGTCTATCCCATCTTCAGCAGCCGCTACAATGAGGTCCACCAGTCCCAGATCCATACGGAGTATCAGGATGCTGTCCAGGCGTTGCCAGACACTGCCGTCCCGGAGGCCAGGGCCGCAGCCCGGGCGTACAATGAGGAATTATGGAGCAGCATCGTCCGGCATGGCAGCTATTCCAAGGATTCTGTAACTTCTGCTGTAGAGGAATACGCCCAGCTCTTAGACCTTACCGGGACAGGCACCATGGGCTATGTCCACATTCCCAAGCTGGGGGTATCTTTGCCCATCTACCATGGCACGGAGGAAGAAACCCTGGACCGGGGCGTTGGTCATCTCATCGGCAGTTCCCTGCCCATTGGCGGCAGCAGCACCCACGCCATCCTCACCGGTCACTCCGGCCTTGCAAGCCAGAAGATGTTTTCCGACCTGGACAGGCTGGAAATTGGGGACACCTTCTATCTGGAGGTGCTGAACGAAGTCCTGGCCTATGAGGTGGACCAGATCAACACCGTTCTGCCCCACGACACCACCTATCTGGGGCTGGAGGAAAACAAGGACTTGTGTACCCTTGTGACCTGCACCCCATTTGGGGTCAATACCCATCGGCTGCTGGTTCGTGGCCACCGGATTCCCTACACCCCAGCGAACACGGAAAATCCCGCCATAGAACTGGCTGGAACAGAGGAAAGCGTCGATTCCACTTGGGAGCAGGAGTACGAGAAGGGCGTGTATCTTGCCATTGGCATTGTGGCTCTGATCTGCCTGATTCTGTTCATTATCTGGCTGACGCAGAAAGGAGAAAACAATGCGGCGTAAAGGCGTTCTCATTACTCTGTTGTTACTGTGGATTTACCTGGTTGGCATGGGGATCCTTCTGTATCCGGCGATCAACAACTACTACACAGGCAAACGAATGGAAAGCTCTGTGGAATCCTTCTATGGCACCAGTCCCACGGAAAGCACATTGGATAATCCGCTTACCACGGAACCGATTGCGGAAACAGAGCCGTCCACGCCCTACCCGGAGCTGATGGAAATGCTGGAAGCCTACAACCGGGAGCTGTATGAAGATGACCAGTCGAAGCTCAGCAGTCTGGCAGCCACCGAGCAGCCGGGCGTGCTGTTCAGCGTCAGCGGCCAAGCCGGGGATGTGTTCGGGGTGCTGTCCATTCCAAAGCTGGAAATGGAAATGCCCCTGTATCTGGGAGCCACCGACAAGCACATGGCAGACGGGGCCGCCCAACTGGGGCAGACCAGTATTCCCATTGGCGGTGAAAATACCAACGCCGTCATTGCCGGTCACCGGGGCTACAATGGCGCGCCCTACTTCCGCTATGTGCCGGAATTGCAGGTTGGGGATTCGGTGGACATTACGAACCTTTGGGGCACCCTGCACTACAAGGTTGTGGAAACCAGGATCATCCAGCCCAATGATATTGATGCCATCAAAATCCAGCCTGGGCGGGATTTAATAACCCTGCTGACCTGTCACCCTTACGCCAGCGGCGGCAGGCAGCGGTTTTTAGTGATTTGCGAAAGAATGGAGGAAGAAAATGGAAGATGAAAAAAGAAAGGCCGGCAGCTATGAGATCATCCAGGCATTCCGCATCGGGGACCGGGAAATCGTCCTTGGGGAGGACCTGAACGCCAAACCGGAGGAACGCTACATGTGCGCCTACTGCCAGCAGAACGAAATTGCGGCCCTCTACAATGCGGTCATGGTCAGTGACGATTACTGTGAAATCGTCAAGTGCTTTGCGGACCGGCTGTCGGAACAGGCTGGGAAAACCCGTGCAGAGGTATTGAAACCCAAATTTCAGGGCATTGATGCGACACCCCTGACGAACAAGGACTGTACCCCCGTTACCTATGACGATGACCTGAATGGAAAAGTCGTAGTGATCCGTCCGGGTGTGCTGCGGAAGGAGTATCAGTTGGCAACCCGTCAGCTGAAGCTCTGCATCGGCGGTTTTGGAGCCAGTCCCCACAGTCGGGGTTCTGCCTGTTTCTGTGTAGATCTGTATTCCGGTGACAGTTCCCGGTTTGAGCGGCGGGACATTCTCGGGACACTGGAACCCGAACAGCTCCCTCAGTGGGCGAAGCTGGGACTGGAACAGTATCAGCGGGAACATTCTGAAAAGCGAAAGGAGCGTGAACGCTAATGTTTCCACCCGAATATACAGAGTCATATTCTTCTCAACACTGTCCTGCTCAAAGTCCCACCGCTGGGTGCATTCCGAATCTGTGTACCATCCGGCGAACATGGCCCCAGCCTTGGTAGGTGTCATGGGCGGGTCAATCTTCTCGCCCTTGCGGACAGATACGCTTTCCAGCTCCGTGCCGCCACGTGTATCGAAGTCCACCCGTTTTTTGCCGAACAACATCAGCAGCAGGAACGCCAGCAGTGCCAGCAGCGGCAGTACCAGCAGCCACCACCAGGAAATCGAGCCGCCAGCCTTGTGCTCCTGCTCCGGAGCCCCCAGCTTCCAACCGGCGTACAAGGTCATATTGCCGGTAACGGTATCGTTGTCAAAGTCCCACAATTCTGTTCTGTCCAGGTTTTTGTACCAGGCATCGAATGTATAGCCGTCTCGCGTGGGGTCCTCCGGCTTGGTGAGCTTTTCACCGTAGGGAATAACCTGGTCTGGCACGTCGCTGCCGCCGTTGCTCAAGAACTTAACCGTGCAATCCGTATCCAGAATGACCCGTACCGGGTTATCCGCACTCTCAAAGGAATCCTTGCCATCCTTGGTGGACACCAGGCAATTCACGGGCTTCACTTCGGACACGCCGCCCTGGCCGATAACTTTCAGCTGAAAAGAGCCGATAACCGTTTCCTTGGGCCACTCCTGGCCGCCAGAAAGGGACAGGAAATTCATGTAGACCACCCGGCCACCGGTACGCCGTCCCATTTCTTTCCAGGTGATATTGGAAGCGGTCATGACAGAGCTTTCCACGAACTCGAAGAAGGTATCGTCGTATTCCAGCTCGGCCTGCATGGCGTACATCTCTCCCGGAGCGCCGCTGTCCGTTTGAGCCAGGGACAGGCTCACGGTTATGGTATTGCCGGTAGCAGAGGTCACTTCCTTGGCTCCATCCACCGTCAGTCGAAAATCATAGCTGCGGCTATTGTCTGTGGCAAATGCCTGGCAGGGCAGCAGCACCGTGGCCAGCAGACACAGGCACAGCAGCATGGTCATCCATCGTTTCATAGTCATTCTCCTTTTGAGATTATCGGGCAGTCCGCCCGTCCACAACAACATCCGCATCTCTTACATTCACAATGCCATCCCGGTTCGTATCCGCTTCCAGGAAAGATGCCATGGGCAGGTCGTCAAAATCCCAGAACATTGCATTGTACACGTTGTACACGAGCTTGGCATCTTTCTCATTGATTTCACCGGAGCCATCCATATCCAGGTCAGCATCAATAGTAGGGGAGGTGCCCTTAACTTCTGTAATTTTCTTGGCAGCATCCGCTTCCAGAAGGGGCTCGCCACTCTTTACGATTTGCAGATAGAGGTACACATTTTCTCCGAACGCTGCCCCGGAGCTGCGGTACTTTTCCGTATAGAACATGGGGTCGCCATCGTAGGCGTAGGTCTGGCCGCTCTTGGGACTGCCGGATACGGCAATCAGAAAAACTGTCGTATTATCCAATTCTACATAGGGCTGAACCCACAGTTGCTTGTAGCCAGCTGTGGTCCCGGCTGCACTGCCTGTCCCGGTTGTCGAAGAACCTGTCGTGCTCCCCTTTCCGGGAACAAAGTGATTATTATTCCCGCCAGTTCCCGGGGTAACAATTGATCTTGCAGCCGTCACGGTAATTGGTCCAGTAATGTATTCCGCTAAAATCGTGTATGTACCGTCCCCGTTATCTCTACAAGTGTATTTCTTCCCGTTGATCTCTGCTCTCACAACATACTTTGTCGTTCCGGCAGGTCCATGAAAGGTGTAATCCCGCCCCGGGTACGCAACTGCATTGCCTTTGAATCCAGCCGGAAGTGTAACTTCGTACCCAACGACGCTAACCTTAGTAACGCCATTGGCTATTGTGGCTTCCGTTGCGTTATATCGCAGTGCATGATCGGAATTATCCACTTTTGCGGAAGTGATTTTAACCTCTGATTCTTCCATCTTTTTGGGCTGAAAGGTAACCGAAAACGCTTCTGCTCCTGCCTTTTTTGCTTTTCCATAAAATCGGACATAAACAGTCCCGTTTGTCAGCGTTACCTGATCCTTTGCCAATGTTGAAGATGCATATTCCAGCTTTGTGGCATCAAACGTAATACGCATGTCCACCGCATTGTAGCTTCCTGTCCCCTCACTGATTGTCACAGGAATTGTCACAGTGCCACCGCTGGCAATAGTCGCCTCCGTTGGTATGGATACCGTATAACCGCCGCTGGCTGAAGCTGGCAGTACCAAACTCGCACACAGCAGCAGACATAAAAGGCCACAGACCCATCTTCTCATATCGCACACTCCTTCTGAATTTCCCTTCCAGGGGCTCAACTCCGACTCTCAATTTGGGGGCAAGAGTTCAACCTCTCAAAACGCACGATAACTTCCCGGCAGAATGCGGCTGGGAAGTTGTCGTGTGACCTCCCTCCCAGGTGGGAGGGAGGCTTGATGGCGTTCTTTTGTTTACTGACTACTTGATTTGAGCAATTACCGCAGCTGCATCAAGGGCATTCACACACATATCCTTGTTGACATCCGCATCAAGGAATTTGGTCATGCTTGCTCCAACCTGCGGATGAAGGTAGGTGCCATTTGCATACTTGTTTGTTATGCAAAAGTCTTGGTATCCATCATTGTAAATATCCCAGACCAACTGCGCATCGTTGATGTCCTTGTAGCCGGAATGGTTTACATCCCCCGTATCCTTGGACAACGGCACAGGTGCGGCAAGCTTCTTGTTTTGATCTGCAACCTCACACCCGTTTGTGAACGTCAAATGCTTCAGCGCATCTTCGGGGGTGAACGCTTCACCCTTGTTCACTGTCGTCAACCACAAATATGTATCATAGCTTGTCCCTGCCGCCGGATTGTTGAATTTATCAACATAAAGCTTCGTTGCATACATAAAGTAGCCGTCATATGTGTCCAGCTTCATGTCTCTGGCATTTCCAGCTTTTGTCCGGGTCGCCACCAAATAAACCGTCTTCCCGTCTAACTCTACAAACGGATTCACCACGACCTCAACCATTTCATCACTTACGGAATAAGAGAGGTTGATGGTCAAATCGCCCTGGACTTTCTCAACAGTATAGGTGTAATTATATCTGGTTGCACCGTTTTCCAACTTTGTGAATGTTACATCTTTTGTAACGCCTTCTTCAGTAACACTTACTGTGAGTTTGTAAACCCGCTTTAGTCCAGTGATTGTGAAAGTGTAATCAGAGCCAACCTTTCCGATTGCATCACCCGCTGCTTTAATTTCAAGTGGGGCAGCATTTTCAAAGGTGACATTGAATGCCTTGTCCTTAGCAACCGCAATCGTAATCGGCCCCGTAACGCCAGCTGCCGGAATTGTGTAGGTCTTTTTCGTGCCATCCTCTGAATCTACAACACTGGCTCCGGTATACTTTGCACCATTCACATTAATATCAACCGTATAAATATAACCGTTGGCCACGTTTACAGTGAACGAGAACTCAGTATCCTTCGTCGCTTTTGTAGGAGCTACCACATCATCCTTGCCAGTACCTTCGACATAAACACCAACCGTCGTAGTAGACGTATCCTCGGTCTTCGTCACGACGATTTCGATTGTACCCTTAATTTCCGTTCCGGGAATCTTATAATTCCCCTCGTCATCGGGAGCAAGCTCGCCAGTGTAAGGCTCACCCGCAATCTTGACACTGATCTCATACTTAAAGCCTTCTTGCTTATCGACCTTAAACACATAGTCAGTACCGTATGTTGCCGATGCAGAACCAGTTACATCCTCGCCTGTCCTTGTGACCTGATACGTCTTGGGCGTTTTGACTAGAATAACCTCAACCTCATCCGTTACATTTTCGATGGTATACGAACCGTTCTCATTCTTCTTGACTGTGACCGTATTGCCGCCCATAGTAGCGGACACATCATAGTCATAGAAAGCTTCCGGATCTTCCAACGTAAATGTGTAGTCTTTGCCATGATCAACGTAGTTCCCCTGAGAAGAAGTAACGCCATCTGGCAGCTTCACAAAGTGCTTGACTTCAATCGTGAGGACAGTGGCAGGATTCTCGATCTGCGCATTAGGGGCATTCTGATCCAGAGCTCCAGACGAAATGTCAACCTGTGCGGATTTCAGCGTGACCGATGTGGGGTTCTTGTCCGCATCTGTGACTTCCTTCGCCTTAAACTCCAGTGTCAGCATATTCCCCAGTGCTTTCGAGCTACCCCATCGCATAATCTCAATTTCACCGTTATTGTCTGTCAGCGTTGCGGTTGCATCATCCAGAGCAGTTGTCAGCAATTCCAATGCATCCTGGTCATAATTCAGCAGAAGCTTGTACGCATTGTAGCTGGTAAAATCTTCGGTTTTGCCTTTGATAGTAATCGGCAGCAGAATTTTCTCACCGGCGATGACGGTCTTGTCGTTTGGCATGGCAACAATATAGTTTCCATCTCCAACATCGATAACCTTAACAGCCAGAAAACCTTTTTTGCTTTCACCCTTCGCAGTAATCGTGGCCGATCCTACCCCCACAGCCGTAACGACTCCAGTCTCGCTAACCGTTGCAACCGTTGGCTTACTACTTGACCATTTAATGGTGTCCGTTGCATTTTCCGGGGTAAGAGTGGCGTGCAATTGAACAGTAGCCCCTATAGCAATCGGAAAGGTTTTATCAGCAGTAACTTGAATTTTTGTAGCCGGGTTAGTCACATGCACCGTAACAGAGGCACTATGACCTCCAACAGTCGCCGTAACAGTGGTTGTACCCACCGCCTTTGCAGTAATAACCGCCTGATTCGGTGCTGTGCCAACCGCAACTGTGGCTACATCTGGAACACTGGATTCCCACGAAATTTTGTCCGCATCTGTAGCATCGCTGGGAGTCACAGTAGCAGTAAGCGAAAGCGTTTTGGAAACTGCCACAGATGCCTCGGCATTTTCTCCAAGCGAAATACCAGCAACTGGAATCTTACCTTCCGGCGCTACAGTAACCGCACAGGTCGCACTCTTACCACCAGCGGTAGCGGTAACAGTGGCTGTACCCTCTTTCAAACCAATAACCTGGCCATCTACCACAGACACAATTCCTTCTGGCTCAGTGGTCCATGTAACTTCCTTGTCGGTTGCGTTATCAGGATCAATGGTGGCAGTTAGCGTATCGCTTGCGCCGCAAGCAAGGGAGAGCTGGTTCTTGTTCAGAGTGACAGTTTCTACGGGTACGGGAACGGGAGCCGCAGCCACAGACAGCGTCAGGCTTCTGGGGGTGAGGCCTTCTACGTACTGCATGATTTTCTTTTCACGCCACTTGTTCCCGTCAAACGTATTCCCTCGATTTCCCAAACCATGATCCCCCCAAATGGGCATACCCGCCCCTTATTTGGCTGGACTCCATGGTGGTCGCGCCCTTGAGTCAAATCCATTTCAGCGTTGTAGGTCTCCTGACTTCACACAGCCCGCCTTGCCTTCTCACGTTTCCGCAATGGCTTTTATAGCATTTGACGATATATATGCCCAATTTCTCTACGGAAACGTAGATTTTCCTCTATCCCTCTGACCATGTTCCTGACGGCAAATGCGCTTGCTAAGCAATGGCAGATAGGGTGCTTGCTGCCTCCAGTGCGCTGCGCTTGGCATCCATAGAGGGGTGGACATACATTTGAAGTGTTACCTGTACACTGGCGTGTCCGAGAATTTCAGACAGCGATTTAATATCCATACCACAGGCGATACAGCGAGTCGCAAAGGAATGGCGCAGCGTGTGGAAATTTCTGGCGGGGATTTCCAGGTCCTTCAAAAATCTCTGAAAGCGATATTGCAATGTTCTTGGCTCCATAGGTTTTTCACTGCCGGTAAACAGATAGTCATTCTGCCCTGAGCGGAAAGAACGCAGCACAGAAAGCATTTTTGCCGTCAGTGGAATCGTCCTCTGGGAATTGTCTGTCTTAGGGGCTTGAATGACCAGCTCTGTGCGACCACCATAGTTGATCCGGTAGGCGGTGCGCCGAATATGCAGCAGGCCACTGGTAAAATCCACGTCAGACCAGCGCAGGGCGCAAGCCTCACCCAGCCGGATACCAGTCTCCAGGCATAGCAGGAAAGCAGCCGTGCTTGGCGTCGGTGCGTGAAGCACGGCTGCACTGATTTTCCGGCTTTCCCACTCGCACAGGACTTCCATAGACTTCCGCTTGACCGTGGGAGCGTGGATTTCTGCACTTCCCGCATACTGGAACTTTCGTCTGGCCAGTTTCAAGGCGGACTTGATAATGACGCAAATATCGTTTACCGTCTTTCGGGACAACCCGCCCTTTCCGTCCAAGCGTCCGGATTGCAGCTTTTTATTGACAAAGGCACTCAAGGTGTCCTCTGTCAGGTCACAAACTCGATGTTCCCCTAATTCCGGCTGAATGTGACCGGAAATAAGTGCTCGGTAACGCTCCCGGCTGGTTGGCTTGATTTGTTGGTTTTCAGCCTGCCAGAACCCCAAAAGCTCCATTACCGTCATTGTGCAGTTTCGGAGCAAATGTTTCCTGGTATTCTCCCGGCAATCTACCAGCTTCTGGCGCACGGAATTATAAGATGTGCCATATACGGAGTGATAAATTGCCCGCCCATCCGGCTTCCTATCTGCAATATAGCGACCTTCCCATCGCCCATCTCGGCGTTTGTAGATGTTTTCCCCTCGTCGCGGCATAGAATCGCTCCTCCTTAGACCATGTTTTTGACGGCAATTACGGTGTAGCGAAAAAGATTCGTTGTGTTTTTGCATAAAAATGTATTGATATTTCTGTCAAGATACACAAAAAATTAGCATTCCTACGCTGTAACTTCCAATCTGAAACAATTCACGTTGACAATCGAACCGCTTATGATATAATAAGTGCGAACGAATAGAGAACTTTTCCGGGTAAAATGGCTTTCGTCGAGTGCTATACTTGACGAAAGCTTTTTTCATTTTTCCACCCACAAAACCCTGTCATTGCCGCCATATCTATTATACTATCGCACTTTATCCACGCCTGACAAATTTCTAAAAATTTTCAGATACACGAACATTTGTTCTTGACTTTTATTATGTCGCCCACTATAATGATGCCATCCGAAGTTAATGTCTCTCAGCGAAGCTCTCCACCCACTGAAAACGGGAAGCCGCCGTTTTCTGTTGCTTTGCTGAAAAACACTGTCCAGTCCGGAAACATCCTTTTCCTCTCAAGGGATGCGGTTTTTCACTATGAGGAGGTTTATCGATGAAAGTATTTATTTCAAACAAAGAGATTGAAGAAATTGCTTCCGGTCTGATTCAAGTGGCCTGCGGCCAACAGAAATCCGGCCAAATCGATATTGACAGCGTGGCCCGGTTCCTTGGCCTGCCCGTCCTGTATGAGCAAATCATGGAGGACGATATGGACAAAATTGGGTATCTTTCCAATGGCTCGTACCCTCTGTATGTAAAGCGGGATAACCAACGTGTCGGCATTGTCTACCCAAAAGATACGATTATTCTGGATTCCTTTTTGCAACAGCCGTCCGAAAACTGCCGTAGGCGGTTCGTCCTGGCCCACGAAATCGGTCATGTTCTGATCAATCGAGCGGACCCTCTGCACAATCCCGCCTGCTTTGACCGAGACTACGACCAGGAACGGGATTATAACTTCCAGGAGCTTCGGGAGCACTTGACCCTGGGCGAATGTCAGGCAAATACAATGGCCGCCCTTCTGCTCATGCCGAAGCAGCTAGTACAAGGTTCGCTGCGTCGGCACACAAGACAGGACCATATTCCTGTCTACGGGGAATGCGTTCTCCATCCCGGCATCAAGCCAGCCGTAAACGCCATGGCAAACGAATTGGGTGTTTCCTTTTCAGCCCTGCTTATCCAGCTGAAAAAGTATAATATGGTAGAGCGCCGTGATATACAGGAATACTTCCTGCAAATGAGGCAATCTACATGAATGGCCGGTACACACGGCCAATTCCTCCGGCCCCACCGGAGCGCCAGCAACAGCTTGACCAATCTGCCAAGGGCTCCATAAATCTGACTCTGCGTGATGTCCGCTGCCCCCGCTGTGGCTACCTTATCATAAAGGTATATTCGGACACCATCGGCCATATCCGGCCAAAGTGTCCTAAGTGCAAGGCTGTAGATACGCTGGACCTCGCCTATTTCCGCAGGCAGCGGGGAATCAGCCAATTAAAATCCAAATACTATAAATAATAACTGAATATCACGACTTACAATCGAGTAAGCGGAGCCAATCTTTCAGATTGTGACTACCAAGCACCGTACAAAGTCGGAATCAATGGGATAACTATACCCATTTTGATTCCACTTTTACGGTGCTTTTTTGCTGCCCGCTACGCTTTGTACGATGAAAAGAAGTCCTTTCCCGGATAACTCCGCGGAAAGGACTTCCTATGTTTTATGCGCTCTGGCAGGAATGCCTGGCACAATATCCCTGATCTCCGGAATTTTGACCCAACCCAAAATCAAAATTCAAAGGAGATCATTATGGAATTCAATTATGGACTTGAACGGAAAAGATTTGACGGCGAGTGGGAACGACTTCGGAAGTCGTACCATGAAGCTGGAATGAGCGAGGAAGCAATAGAAAAGATGTACAAGTTCGATCTTAAGGTATTCAATCGTAGACGTACAGCGGCCAAATGGGAACAGCCATTCACCGCAGACATCACAGGCAAAAATGAGGACGCCTCCACCTTATTTTACAAATTTATGGAGCCGTTAAGCCACACGGATGTTTATTGCACAGGTGCTCCCAGATACTCCTGGATTGAACAAGTTACGAACGAAGCACTCTATATGCGGCTGTCACAGTTGCCAGACCAGGATAAGGAGCTTTTAACTCTGCTGGCAATTGATGGGTTTACGCAGGAAGAAGCCGGTGTATTTCTTGGCAAGAGGCAGCCTGCCATATGTAAAAGGGTAAAAAGGCTTGGAAAATTTTTGTTTACAACACAGGGAGGAGAGAACCATGAATCGTAAGACAGCCCGGACGAACAGAATCACAGTAGTGCTCTGTCCATCTTGCGCAAAAAGCTTCTACAATTCAATAGAGAATGGATTTATTCGCAGAGTGGACCCTTACCAGGCCGAAAAAGAAGTGTGCTCTTATTGCGGGCTTCGACTTGGGTGGGATTATATCATCCAAGCCAGCATAAGCAGAAAGTCCACTTACGTATCCAAGAAAGGTGGTGGTAGGTATGCGTAAAGGAAATACCATTGTTCGTTCTCCGGAGGAGCTTCCTTTGATTTTAGGGGCATCGGATGTTGCCAATATCCTGGGGATTTCCCGTGCGAAAGCCTATCAGCTTTTCCATAGACTGGACTTTCCCACACTGAAACTGGACAAGCGTCTGCTGGTTCGACGGGAGCTATTTTTCCAGTGGCTGGACAAGCAAACCCAGGTGGAGGGATACAGTGGATAGAATTGCATTGTATTGGGCATTGCGTTATAATAATGGCGGTAAAAGTAATAGACCGTTTTCCCGAAATACATACGGAAAGTGAGGAAATTATGGCAACAAAGAAAGCAAACGGGAGCGGTTATATTCGCAAAAGAGCAGATGGCCGATGGGAAGGAGTGTACTGCAACGGCTATAATCCCAAAACAGGGAAGCTCATTCGTAAATCCGTATATGGCAAGACCCAAAAGGAGGTCCGGCAGGCACTATCCAAGATTGCTTCCGAAATCGACGGTGGCACTTATGCGGAACCATCCAAGATGAAAGTTTCACAATGGCTGGATGAATGGCTGACAAACTATGCCATGAATATCAAGCCTGCCACCAGAAGCGCCTACGAGGAACACATCCGTGTCCATATCAAACCGGTGCTGGGGGATTTCCCATTAAAGCAGCTCTCTACCCGAGATATTCAGCAGCTCTACACGGGGTTACTGAAAGAGCGCGAGCTGTCCCCCAAGACTGTACGCAATATCCACGGCGTTCTGCACCGTACACTGGAGCAGGCAAAGTTGCTGGGCTATATTAAAGTCAATCCAGCAGATGCCGCCGTTCCTCCGCGTGTAGAGAAAAAGCAGGTTGAGGCCATGGACGTGGAGGATATTGGAAAGTTCCTTCATGCCATCAAGGGCAGCAAACATGAGTATCCCTTGTTCGTGGCTGTATTCACAGGCTTACGCCAAGGCGAACTTCTGGGGCTGACCTGGGACTGCGTGGACTTTGAGCATGGTCTGCTGCTAATTAACAAGCAGCATAACCGGGTCAAAGGCGATACTGAATTTCGGTTTGCCAGTCTAAAAAATGACAAGACCCGTGTACTGACTGTAGCCGACGAGGTTATGGAAGTTCTGAAGCTGCAAAAGCGGCGTCAAAAAGTCTGGGCAGCCACGTTAGGGGATGGCTGGTCAAATTCTGACAATTTGGTATTCACCACAGAGTTTGGCCGTTACATCAACAACAAGGTACTCTATCAGAACTTCAAGCGAATTATGAAGAAGCTGGGAAATCCCAATCTTCGATTCCATGACCTTCGCCATACTTACGCCGTCAACAGTCTCCGTGCTGGGGACGATATTAAAACGCTGCAAGAGAACCTGGGTCACGCTACTGCCTCATTCACGCTATCTACCTACGCCCACGCAACACCTGGTATGAAGCGAGAAAGCGCCAAGAGAATGACCGATTTTATCCACACAGTGCAGGGAGCATAGCGTTCGCTGTTTGACCGCAAAATTTCGGCGTTACGGTCACGGTTACGGTCAAATCAAATTTGGTTCAAAAAGAGGTAACTTTTTGAAAGCAAAAGTCGGCCATTTCCCCGCAAAGCAAAAGAAACTCCGCACCAAAATTGGTGCGGAGTTGGTGGGGGAAGGTGGATTCGAACCACCGAAGCTATAAGCAGCAGATTTACAGTCTGTCCCCTTTGGCCACTCGGGAATTCCCCCAGATATTCAGTTCTTGTCGGAACTTGTTTATAATAGCATAGATTTTTCATTTGTCAAGCATTTTTTCTTGTGTTCCAATCAAGCTGTAGGAATTGCATCCAGTGTTACTCCTGAGCGGCTATAAGGTTTTGTTCATGCAGATAAGCGGGCGGAAAAGCACTTTGAAAGAACGTTGACAGCGAAAAGAACTTCCATGAGAAACGTGGAAAGGAAGCCTGGAATGACATACAGCACATGCCCGTACTTAGCAAAGATGGAAAATGGACGAAAAAGTACGAATTACGAGCCAATTGATTCTTGCAATTTGCACATGCAATAGTTATAATAAAACAGAAAAGCGCCTGTTGCTTTTTTGCGGTTAACAACCTGTACATTATCATCCATTGTCGAGGAGGAGAGACTTGAGTTTTTTACAGCGGTTGGAAGAGGTGCGTTTTTTTTTCACGTCGGGAAAATGGAGGAGTTATGAAAAAAGTGTTGCAGCAATGCTGGCGGTGTACCTGCTACTGACCGGATGCAAAAAAACGGATGCTGTTGCACAGTATCTGGCGGAGGGAATTGCACAGCAAATCGCATGGATGGACGATATTCCATTCACGGATGGACCGGACATGGGGTACGATGACATCGGTTCAAACTGGACGGCACCGCAAACGGAGAGCGGCGTGCCGGGACCTGTTTACGACGAGATCTATAAGGAAATAGAATCGGGGAATTACCGGCAGGCCCAGAGCAAGCTGGAGGCTGCAATAAATCGGTATGGAAACGATGACCATTTTGCGGAGCTTTCGGAGATGCTCCATGCGGTGGGCGGCATTACTCGCAACAATACTGCCGGTGCCTTTGTCGAAAATTGCAGCGTCAGCATGACAACGGACGGCTGCACATTTGTTGGGGGCGTTGCGGAATATCAGTCCGGAACGGTGTCCGATTGTACTGCGGCGCTCCAGATAAACGGAGTGACATGCCTGGGGGGCATTTCGTATGCCAATGCCGGAAAGATCCAGAACTGTACGGCGAACGGAACCGTGCATACCGACCATACCAATGGCTACCTGGCGGCGTTGGTTGGGGAAAACCTGAAAACCGGGACGATCTCCGGCTCAACGGCAACGGTAAAAAATGATGTCAGGGGCACAATACTTCCTCTGGTGGGCAATCAATAGCTGTACAAACAGGTATATTGGCTGTGACAGGGCACCGGTATGGGGTGGCACGCGGAAGAACTGTGCGGAACTGTAGAAACAAACGGAGGATATTGTATGAGACACTGGAAAATGATAGCAATGTTCGTTGCTTTTGCACTGCTGGTTGCAGGCTGCGGCAATGCGGGAAAAAAGACTGCTGATATGGCAGCAATTTATGAGCAGGTGGCGGAAAGCTTACCGGAAATGTATCAGATGGATGCAGACACCATGCTGAACTATTTGGGCATCAGTATGGATGACTGTATACAGGCAGTGGCAGCGGTGGCCAGCGAGGGTGTGCGTGCGGACGAGATCTGGCTGATCGAGGCAAAAGATGCCCGGGCCCTGACCAAGATCCAGGAGCTGGCGCAAAGCCGTCTGGCAGCAAAGGAGGAGGAGACGGTCCAGTATGCACCGACGCAGTATTCCATTGTGAAGGATGCGAAGAGGCTGACCCAGGGGCAGTATTTTGCCCTGGTGGTGTCTCCGGATGCGGACACGATCCTGGCAGCTGTGAAAAGTGCCTGGGAGTGATTCTTGGTAGAGAGAGAGGTCGCGTGATGAGATACAACCGAGGGCTGCTGGTGCTTTGCGCAGCAGTCGCTATTGCCGTGACGCTGCACGGATGCGGTGCGAAAGAGACGATGCCGGAGGAAACGCAGCGTCAAACGGAAGAAACACAGATCCGTCCGGTCACTTCCGCGCCTGCTGCAGAGGCTTCCCCGGAAGGAGAGCCTTTGAAAGCGGGAAACGTACACCTGACGGTTTCCCGACTGGCATTGGCCTATCCGGGGAGAACAGAGGACATTTATTGCGGTACGGCACCGCGGGAAGAAATTGTCTGGGCATCCGGTGCGCCGGATATCATCTCTGTGGAGAACGGCGTGGTGAGCGCCCTGTCAGAGGGAGAAGCAGAAATTACTGCGGCCTACGGAGACCAACAGGCCAGCTGTACGGTCGTTTGCCTGGCAGAGAGCGTGGAGGCTTGGAAGGCCTTGGACAATCGCACACTTAGCCAGAGCGTGCGGGAGCCGCCCGTGCCGGCAGAGGGACCATGCACCTATTTTGATGATGCCGGCTTTGTGGGAGACTCCGTGACGTATCAGTTGCTGTACACACAGGGAAGAAAAGAGCGCATCGGTTCTCCTGTTGAGCTGTTCCGACGCAGCGCCAGCGTAAAGGGGTTTACGGACTACTATTGGAATCTTGTATTCCGGGGCCAGGAGCAAAAACTTGAGGATGCCGTGGCAGAGTCCGGCGTGAAGAAATTGTTCATAATGCTTGGCTCAAATGATATGGGATTTGTTACGGTAGAGGATACCATGAAAAACTGGGATATTCTCATTGACCGTATCTGGGAAAAGTCACCGGAAGTGGAGATATACATAGAGTCAATTCTGCCAAGCGCCACCGGAGACCGCAATTACAACGGGAAAAATGAAAAAATATCCCAGTATAATCGTGCGCTAAAGGACTTTGCCCAGGAAAAAGGACTCCACTATATAGAAATCGGTGGCTATTTTGAGGACAGTCTCGGCAGATTGGCCGCAGGCTATTCCTCGGATGGGGATGTGCATATTACGGAAAACGCGGTATATAGGTGGAGCGATATCCTGCGCCTTTTTGCACAGCGCCAGGAAGAATAAACTGTAGATCCAATCAAAGGCTGAGGGACTCCTCAGCCTTTGTAAATGATTCCGCAATGCCCCAACAGGAGGAGCTCACAAGATGCTGTTTTCGTCCAACACGTTTCTGTTCTTTTTTTTACCTATAACAGTGCTTACCTACTACCTTTGCCCAAGGCGATGGCGCAATGCACAGCTGCTGCTTGCAAGTCTGGTCTTTTACGGATGGGGGGAACCTAGATTTTTGCCGCTGATGCTTATTGTGATCCTGCTGAACTATTTCTGCGGGATCGCTGCCGCAGCACGCATAGAAAAAGGAATGCGCTCCGGGCCGATTTTATGGCTCGATATCGTCCTGAATTTAGGGATACTCTGCTTCTTTAAGTACGGGAGATTTTTCTTTGGAGATCGGTTCCCTGAAGTTGCGCTTCCGCTGGGAATCTCCTTTTATATTTTCCAGGCCATGGGCTATACCATAGACGTTGTACGCAAGGAGGTCCCTGCCCAAAGAAATCTTTTGATCTTTGGAACATACGTTACCCTGTTCCCACAGCTGGTTGCCGGTCCAATCGTTCGCTACCGGGATGTTGCGGAACAGCTGAAAAGCAGAAGAGAAAACACAGAGCAGTTCGCCTATGGGCTTCAGCGATTTGTGCTGGGACTTTCCAAAAAGGTGCTGCTGGCAAACACCTTCGGCGGTGCATGGAATGCGCTGCGTGACGGTGCTGGTTTCATTTCAGGCTGGCTGGGACTGATGTGCTATACCCTGCAGATCTATTTTGATTTCTCTGGATATTCTGATATGGCAATTGGGCTGGGAAGTTTGTTCGGGTTTTCTTTTCTGGAAAATTTTCAATACCCATACAGCAGCCAAAGCGTTACGGAATTCTGGCGTAGGTGGCATATCTCTCTTTCCAGCTGGTTTAAAGAATATGTCTATATTCCATTGGGGGGCAATCGGAGGGGAAAGGCGCGGCAGATCCTGAATATTTTGATCGTTTGGCTCCTGACGGGGCTATGGCATGGGGCCAGCTGGAACTTTGTGCTGTGGGGCGGCTATTATGCCGTGCTTCTGATCGTGGAAAAGCTATGGCTCTTGAATTGGTCCAAACGATGGCCAAAGGGATTGCGGCATATTGGAACAATGCTGGCAGTTATGGTTGGCTGGGCGATTTTTTATTTTGAAGATATGTATCAGTTGACCGGTTTCCTGATGAGACTGTTGTCTCCCAAAGTTTCCGGGGAGGGACTGTTTTACTTGCCGATGCTTTTGCTGGGCGGTTTTTGTGCTTTGCCTGCTGCCGGGGGCCTTTTCAAGAAAATGCCCGACGGAGCAAAATGGGCGGCCTGCCTTCTGCTGTTTGTGCTTTGTGTAGCATCTCTGGCCAGCAAAAGCTACAATCCGTTTATCTACTTCCGCTTCTAGGAGAACAGGCGATGAAAAGAAAAAATATAGTTGGAAGCGCAGTGTTATGTGCGTTTCTACTGGTTATTTCCGTGGGCTATTTGCTGCTTCCAAAGCGTGATTTTTCAAGATTGGAAAAAAGAAATCTCGAAAAAATGCCGGAATTTACGATCAATGCTATACTGGATGGCAGTTGGGCAGAGGAAACGGAGGATTTTTTGGCGGATCAGATGCCAGGCAGGGATTTTTTTGTTGGCCTGAACGCCTATTATGAAAAAATGCTTGGATTGCAGAAGGCAAAGCCAATCTGGGTCCTGAATGGAAAGCTGGTGCGCCGCCCGGTCAAGGCACAGCAGGGGGTGATGGAAAGACAAATCGGTGCAATCAATCGATTTGCGGAGCAGATGGATGTTCCGGTGGCGCTGTCTTTGATTCCTTCCTGCGGATTTGCCCTGGAAGCTCCGGAGTATAAAGACGAAGCACTGATCGGGGAAGCATATGCGCTTTCAAATGTGGAAACGATCGACCTACGGGAAGTATTCAGAGGCAGACCGGATCTGTTCTATTCCACGGACCATCACTGGACCAGTGCCGGAGCCTTTGAAGCGTACCGGGTATTGATGGGCTGTTTTGAAAAACCTGTGGAAACAGCGTATTTAATAGAGACATTTGATAATTTTCGTGGGGCAAATTATGCGGCCAGTGGATTGTGGCTCACGCCGGCAGAAAAAATGGAGCTGTGGACAGGCCCTGCGCCAATCACCTCTATATGTGCAGGGGTGTCCCATGAAGGTGTTTTCTTTCGGGATCAGCTGGAAGAGTACGATCCCTATCAGGTATTCCTGAACGGAAATCAGCCCTTGATCCATTTGTACAACCCCAATGGGCATGGAAAGCTTTTGGTGGTCCGGGACTCTTTTGCCAGTAGTCTGGCGGGATTTCTTGCGCAAAGCTATGCTCAAGTAACACTGGTGGACTTGCGACATTATAAGCAGCCGCTCTCGCTTCTGGTGGAGCAGGAGCATTTTGACCAGATCCTCGTGCTATACAGTCTGGAAAATTTAATTACGGACACGAATCTCATCCTTTTAAGATGACTCTTCAGCGCACTGCGAAACCGGGAGAAGATTGTTGGCTTCACAGGATTTTCCACACCAATCATGGAATCCTTACCTGCGGCTGTGGACAACTTTTCAGGAGATGTCAGGTCGCAAAATACAGCTGAAGGATTCGGCAATCCTTTAGGACGGCTGCGGCCTTTTTCCTGATTCTTGTGATTGGGCTTGTTTATTCCTCGCGGAGTGAGGAGAGCTCCGGTGTTACCCATCTGGCTTTTCATACCGGCGGATATTTTACAATGGTCGACCAGCAAGGGTTGCGCACGAATCTGTTTTATCCAGTTCTTCAGTGATGTGTGCTTCCATATAGTCGATGGCGTTTTGAATACCGGTGATCCAGTCCATAGGATTCCCTCCTGTCGAGTTCCATTCTAGCATAGATGCGGCGGCTTCTCCCGACATTGTATGCGATTCGGTGACAGGGAAGGCCCGCGCGGCGCATTCGTTCAGCCCGTTTCCGGAGAGACCTGGCCTGGTTGTGGCCATTTTACGACCGAATCTGCTGCGCGTCAAGTACGAACGAGGGAAAAGCAAAAGGCAGGGACGAAAAATCCCTGCCTTGGTGTTTGGTACGGAAGCTGCGGCGGAAAGCCGGACGCGGGCGTTTATCCCAGCACCAGCAGCAAAAACAGAAAATATTTTTCTCCCAGTTCCTATTATACCCCACGGCCCTTGCAATAGAAAGGCACCTGCTCGATCCAATGAGCAGGTGCTTATCAAGCCCTTATTTTTCCAGGATCACAGGACACTGGGCGGTGACGGCGGTTTGGATGAGCTTGGCGGCATCCTCGGGGGAGAGGAGCAGCTGCTTGCCGCTTTGCATATTCTTCACGGAGCACAGGCCTTTTTCAATCTCGTCCTCTCCAAGAAGAACGGCATAGGGGACCCCCAGCTTGTTGGCGTAGGCCATTTTCTGCTTGAATTTCTTCTGCTCGCCATACAGCTGCACCCGCAATCCGGCGGAGCGCAGGGTTTCGGCCAGGGCAATGGCCGGGGCCATGTCGGCGGTCATGGGCAGCACCAGGGCATCCGCCGGGGCGCTGGGCAGGGCGGGATTCAGCAGACCCTGCTCGTCCAGCACATAGAAAAGCCGGGTCAGACCGATGGAAATGCCCACGCCGGGCAGGGGCTTGTCGATGTAGTAGCCCGCCAGATTGTCATACCGGCCGCCGGAGCAGACGGAGCCAATCTCCGGGTGATCAAGCAATGTGGTCTCGTAGACCGTGCCGGTATAGTAGTCCAGACCGCGGGCAATGGTCAGGTCCACGGCGAAATTCTCCTCGGGAACGCCGAAGGCGGAGAGGTTGGCGGTGACAGCCTTCAGTTCCGCAAGGCCGGTGTCGAAAATCTCGCTCTTACCGGCATAGCCCTCCAGAGCGGCAATGACCTGGGCGTTGGTGCCGCGAATGGCGATGAAGCGCAGAATGTCGTCCGCCTGGGCTTCTTCCAGACCGCAGTCCTCCAGGAGAATGGTCTTCACCTTGTCGGGACCGATCTTGTCCAGCTTGTCCACGGTGCGCATGATGTCGCCGCTCTTCTCGGCCAGACCCAGCATATCATAGAAGCCGGTGAGGATTTTCCGGTTGTTGACCCGAATCTGGAATCGGGTCAGGCCAAAGCCCCGGAAGACCTTGTAGATAATGGCGGGGATTTCCGCCTCATTGAGAATATCCAGCTTTCCGTCGCCGATGATGTCGATATCCGCCTGGTAGAATTCCCGGAAGCGGCCTCTCTGGGCTCGCTCACCCCGGTAGACCTTGCTGATCTGGAAGCGGCGGAAGGGAAAGGCCAGCTCATTGTAGTGCAGGGCAACGTATTTGGCCAGAGGCACGGTCAGATCGAACCGCAGGGCCAGATCGCTGTCGCCCTTGGTGAAGCGGTAGATCTGCTTCTCGGTTTCGCCGCCGCCCTTGGCCAAAAGGATCTGGGCATCCTCAATGGCGGGGGTGTCCAGGGGGGCAAAGCCGTAGGAGGCGTAGGTCCTGCGGAGGATCTCCATCATTTTCTCCAGCTTGATTTGCTTGTCGGGCAGCAGCTCCATAAAGCCGGAAAGGGTGCGGGGTTTGATCATATCCATAAAGTAAATGTCTCCTCAGAATTTTGTCTTGCTGTGGACCATTTCACGCCAGTCCAGGTCGCCCCGCTGCAGGCCCAGGATGAACATCTCGGCGGAGGCCAGGTTGGTGGCAATGGGGACATTCTGCTTGTCGCAGTGGCGGATGGTCTCGATCATCTGGGCGTCGTCCCAGGGGTCGGTGGTGTTGGGGTCGGTAAAGAGCAGCACCAGGTCGATCTCGTTGTAGGCGATGCGGGCATTGATCTGCTGGTGGCCGCCCTGCTTGTGGGACAGCAGCAGGGTGATGGGCAGACCTGTATTGTCCGCAATCAACCGCCCGGTGGTAGCGGTGGCGTAGAGGCTGTGCTTCTGAAGGACGCTCTTGTAGGCCGTGCAGAACTGAACCATCAGTTCCTTCTTTTTGTCATGGGCCAGAAATGCAATATTCATACAGGTCACTCCTTATCTTTTGTCATAGTTTTATGGGGGCGGTGATTCCCTCCAGCCGGTCTGCAATGCGCCGGAAGGCCCGGGCGGCGGGGCAGCGCCTGGCATAGGCCAGCACCGGTACCCCGAAGGCTGCGGCAAGGGTGATATTGGGGTCTTCCGGGACAACCCCTGCCAGAGGGGTCCCGGTGGTGTCCATAATATCGTCAATGGTCAGCCGGACGGTGGAGAGCATCTCCTCGTCCACACGGTTGACAATGAGGCGGACATTTTTCTTTCCCTCCAGCTCCAGCAGGTCGCTGACCCGGGCGGCATCCCTTACGGCGGCAGGGCCGGAGCCCGTGACCAGCAAGAACCGGTCAACCCACCCGCTGGTGAGCCGGAACCCGGCGTCGACCCCTGCGGGCGCATCCAGGAACACAAACTCAAACTGCTGCCGGGCCTCCAGAAGCATCCTCCCGAAGGGCTCCGGGTCAATTTTCTCCACAGGGGTGTTCATCGGGGCCGTCAGGAAGAAGAGACTGTCATATTTGGGATGGCGGCAGGCATCTGAAAGCGCATAGCTCCCCTGGCACACATCCAGGAAGGAAAGGGAAGCGCAGTCGGACATACCCAGAGAGATATCCAGATTCCGCAGCCCTACATCGCAGTCGATGCACAGCACCTTCCGGCCCTTTTCGGCCAGAGCGGCGGCAAGCCCGGCGCAGACGGAGGTTTTGCCCGTGCCGCCCTTGCCGGAGACAATGGCATAGAGCTCTCCCATGCGATTTTCCCTCCAACATAGTTTAAACCATTATAAAGCCAAAACGTACAAAAATCAATAGGAAAAATGCCATTTCAGAAAACCATTTCATCACATTGCATAAAATTCTCTTATAGACACAATGGGACTATTTGCAAAAAAATGGTTGCACCTAAGGGGGATGTGCGCTATAATAGAGACGAAAAAATGGGCTTCGGCTCATGAATTGGAGGAATATTTCATGTTTGATGCAATGATCGAAACTCTGAAGGCCAATCCCCGGAAGATCGTCTTTACTGAGGGCCACGATGCCCGTATCCTGGAGGCCACCGCTCGTCTGGTTGAGGGCGGCTTCCTGACCCCCATCCTCATTGGCAATGTGGACGAGGTCAAGGCCAATGCTGCCAAGGGCGGCTTCAACATCGAGGGCGTGGAGATCATCGACCCCGCTACCTATCCCGAGATGGACAAGATGGTGGACAAGATGGTGGAGCTCCGCAAGGGCAAGATGACCCCCGAGGACTGCCGCAAGGCTCTGTCCAAGGGCAACTACTTCGGCACCATGCTGGTGAAGATGGGCTATGCCGACTCCCTGCTGGGCGGCGCTACCTACTCCACTGCCGATACCGTCCGTCCCGCTCTGCAGCTGGTGAAGACCAAGAAGGGCGCTCATCTGGTGTCCTCCTGCTTCATCCTGGTCCGCGGCGAGGAGAAGCTGGCCATGGGCGACTGCGCCATCAACCTGAGCTATGAGGACAGCGTAGACAAGGAGGGCAACGTCACTCTGACCGCTGCCCAGAAGCTGGCCGAGGTGGCCATTGAGTCTGCCCGTACCGCCAAGGTCTTCGGCATTGACCCCAAGGTTGCCATGCTGAGCTTCTCCACCAACGGCTCCGGCAAGGGCGGCACCGTCAAACTGAGCCACGATGCCACCATCGTCGCCAAGGAAATGGCTCCTGAGCTGGCCATCGACGGCGAGATGCAGTTCGACGCCGCCGTGGCTCCCGAGGTTGGTCAGCTGAAGTTCCCCGGCTCTCCCGTGGCCGGCCACGCAAACACCTTCATCTTCCCCAACATTGAGGCCGGCAACATCGGCTACAAGATCGCCCAGCGTCTGGGCGGCTTCGAGGCCTACGGCCCCATCCTGCAGGGCCTGGCAGCGCCCATCAACGACCTGTCCCGCGGCTGCAATGCCGACGAGGTCTACAAGATGGCCATCATCACCGCTGCAATGGTGTAATTTGATTTTCTGAGGAAAACAGGGACTGCCGAAAACGCGGCAGTCCTTTTTTATGCCCCGGATGATCTCCGATGGGGCTGTCCTTGAACGTTTTCCGGGCGGGTCATTGACCCGCCCGGAAAACGTTACTGGAATTGCTTGCTGATGTCGAAAACATGGGACATGGTTGCGGCAGTGAGCGTCTGTCCGTCCAGAGTGGCGCTGGCGGAATAGTACCAGGAGCCCAGATTTTCAATGGAGAACAGCACCTGCACGCCACCATGCCAGACGGAATTATCCGCCTCGCAGATCGCAGGAGCGGGGCTTTCGTTTCCTTCGGTACGCTGAAGTTTGACCTGGGGCTGGATCAGTTTTTCGGCAAATTCCGGAACCGGAACGATGGATCCGTCGGCATCCGTTTTCCAGACGCAGGGGAAAACGGTCCGTTCGCTCATATCTCCGGCGGCGATGCCAAAGCTGTCCGAAAGCGTGTGCTGATATCCGGCGGGGATGTTTTGATGAAGTGTACCGAAGAAGTATTCTTCTTCCGTGCCGTCGCCGTCCAGGTCATAGGTAAAGGCTGTGGTAAAGCCCTGATTGACGGCAGGTGCGGTGTCCTCAGACAGCGGAAGCTGTGTCCGAATCGGCTCGGAGGCCGGCGGCTCGGTGCCCTCCGGGGTGACTGCGGCGGCTTGTGTACCGGCTTCCGGAACCTCCGGAAGGGCAGCCGCTTCAACAGAGGGCGCAGTCTCGCCCTGCACCGGTCTCGGCCGGGAGGCACCGAAAATCCCCAGCGCCAGGATCGCAGCGGCGGAGACACCGGCAACGGTAAGCCACAGTCTGCGGCGTTTCCGATAATGGAGCCGCCGGAGGACGGCTGCGCGCAGCTCTGCCGCTGTCTGATAGCGCTTGTCCACATTTACTTCAATGCACCGTTCGATGACGGGACGGAACGGCCCCGCCGCCAGGGCCCGGGAGGGGTGCTGCCCGATGAGCATTTCGTTGAAGGTCACACCGGCGGCGTAAAGGTCGGCGCGGGCATCCGTCTGGGAAAAGCCGTATTGCTCCGGCGCGGCATAGCCGGTGGTGCCCATGATCCGCGTGTCGCTGTTGTGAGTCGGGTTGGATATCCGGGAGACATCAAAGTCGATCAGCACCAGCTCACTGCCCCGCAGGATCAGGTTTTCCGGTTTGATATCCCGGTGGACGATTCCGGCCTGGTGCAAAACGGTGAGCGCGTCGCAGAGCTGGCAGATAATATCTGCCGCCTCCGCCTCCGGCAGGAAGCCCTTTTCCAAAAGGAAGGCCAGTGTATCGCCGGTTATAAACTCCTCTACGACGGCGGTCCGGTCTCCAACCTCCTGCACCTGATAGATCTGGGGAAGGTGCGGGCAATGGAGCTGTGCCAGCTTTTGGTACACGTCTCCCTTTCCTTCAAATTCCCGGTAGATACGGCGCTGACCGCTTTCGCGGTCCCTGGCCAGATAAATGCAGCTGTGTCCTGCGGATTTCAGCTGCTTCTCAAGCCGTATGGATTCTAATTCAATCACGACAAGTCCTCCGATGACAGCTTAAATGATACGAAAGTATTATAGCAGGCGACCAAATCCTTGTAAAGGTCGAACGGTATGAGAAAAAGAAGAAAAAAGCCGGACCGGAAGTCAACCAGAAGTCAATGGCCGCCTTTTTGCGCATCGCCACCACGCCTATGGACGCCCTGTGCGCCGCCCTGTAAGCTTGGCAGCTTCCCACTCGTGTCCTTTCTCACATCTCCAAATCACTTTCTTGTGAGAGCCAATAGAAACCTCTGTCGGTTTTATCTCATTCTTCTCCGACCACTCCGAAACAAGCTCCGGGTGTACTTCTGCTAAACTGTTGTTCATTGCCAAACCTCAACCTCCTTGTGCTTAGAGTATATGAAGTTTTGGCTTTATCTTGTAGTTTGCGAATATCCGTATAAACAGAAAAGCCCTTTGAGAAAAGGATTTTTCCTCTCTCAAAGGGCAAGTTGGCAAACAGAAAGTTTTGCATACGTTATTCTTCTAATATTTTTGTAGGGTTCGCATCCGTTACAAATATCATACTATCATAAAGCACCGCAGGAGGTTGAAACATTCGATAACTTGGAGGAAGAAGTCGCATAATGATTGAGTAGCTTTCTCCAAGTGTTCCCATATAGGTGTATTCAGAAGCCTGCCTACCCAGTTCAGAATTTTCCGGGACTTTAGTAAAATCCAACCAACAAATATCAAATCCCGCCAGTTTTGCCGCCTTTGCTAAAGGGTCATGGGAATAAAACACCTGAATTGTACGCTTTTCAGGCGAACGGGTCGGCATATTGCAATGGGTTTTATAAAAATCGGTACCAATGACATAGTAACCGTTTGCTGCGTCCTTGGAAAGAAGTTTACCCATCGAATCAAAACTGCCCCATTTTGCGACATGGCTGTTGTGACCTGTCACAAAGATTTTTTCATGCCCATTTCGCTGCTCCTGCTGTAAAATCCACTGTACATTTTCCGCCATAAATTGATCTCTTAATGTAGCACCATCAGCATTTGTCAGAGTTTGAAGCTTGGAATGCTGCATTAAAATATCTACAAAGTGAATTGCATTTTCCGAACCGTTCTTGCTTTCCAATTCTTTCTTTACTTGTGTAAGGGTTTCAGTTCGAGTAGATAAATCGCATTCACTGCTCCAGTTTTCACCTTCCACAAGTTTCTGCAAGTTTGTTGTGTCCACTTCCAGTTCTTTGCAGGATTCTTTCAAAAACCTCATGCTGTAAGAAAGCCTCTGCATATCAAAACCGTAAAAGCGAAGGTCTTCGCCTTCCAATGCACTTTCATTGTACTGGCGCATATAGGAGATAAGTTCTGCCATCTCTTCCGTTCTATAAATGGAAAATCCAATCGCTGCGGCTGCTTCCTGTGCTGTCCACTCACCGCCGTGTATATATCGGTTTACCTGCTCGCAACCGCCGTAGTCACCTTCAAGGGCAAACGCCCTAACACCATTATTTTTTACCATCTGCTTGAACACTTCCAGCTTCAACTGCTGAAATTCTGCATTTCCGTGAGTAGCTTCTCCCAATGCAATTATTTTTGCACTTTCAGGCACAGTTATATTTCCCACGGGTTCAGCATAAGCTAAAAACTCTTCTGGATTCACATTTTCTCCTGTGCCAAAACCTCCAAAACGCATAAATACAAGTGCCGCTAAAGCCATAACACCTAATAATCCAAAAACGATATATCTTATCTTAAATCTTCTTGCCTTTTTATTCTTCATATCTGATAGACCTTTCCTTTATAGTGAATCAGTTGTCTTACATCCGTTTTCCACGCTTATTGTACTTCACGTAATAGTTCTTCTGCCGTAGTGTTGAACAATTTTGCAAGTGTAAGCAGATTGGAAGTACTTGGGTCAGATGCTCCAGTCTCCCATTTAGAGACAGCCTGCCTGCTTACGCCGATAGATTCTGCAACAAACTCCTGGGTCATCTTACACTCTTCACGATGCTGCTTCAAAACCTCACCGAGAGATTTCTTGATGCTGGACTTTTCTTTTCTGACATTGCCTGATTTGATATATCTACTCAATGCTCTTATGAGGAAAATTCCCACAGTGATAAATGCCGCTATCACTGCCACCCCGATTAGCAGTACAATACCAAAAACAACAACTCCTAAAAAATCGTATTTCACTTATAATCACCTCTTTTCGTGACTTCATGATAGCGAAATTTCATGGTTGCTACCACCAACTATCACGATATTTCTTTGGTTGCGAACGGTTGCGGAACTAAAACAACAATTTTTTATGTAAAAGGCATATATGTAAATTAATAAAACGACAAATCCCGATTTGTATTTCTGTTTGTTTTAAAAATGGGCAACTCCGATTGGAATTGCCCACTCATTGCACGAATTATGCGATTTTTTCTTGCCTGCACTTAATTTTGCATCAAATGATGTAAGTTTGATGTAAATCGCTGCTTTTTTAGTTTTTTATCAAATGAAGTACGTCCCGTCTATTTGGTTAAACGGTACATCGTTACATCAGCTTAATACATCTTTGCACCAGCCGGGATGTGGTTATCCAGCATGATCAGGTGCAGCTTTTCTTCGCCCTCCTCGTGGTGGACAGCGGAGATCAGCATTCCGCAGGAATCGATGCCCATCATAGGTCTGGGGGGCAGGTTGGTGATGGCGAGAAGTGTCTTGCCAACCAGCTCTTCGGGCTCATAATAGGCATGAATTCCGCTCAAAATCACCCGATCTGTGCCCGTTCCGTCGTCCAGAACGAACTTTAGGAGCTTCTTGGACTTCTTGACAGCCTCGCACTCCTTGACCTTCACGGCACGGAAGTCGGACTTGCTAAAGGTTTCAAAGTCTACGTAGTCCGCGAACAGAGGCTCGATCTCCACCTTGGAGAAGTCGATTTTCTCTTCAACCACAGGGGTGGCAGAAGCTACAACGGGGGCAGTCTCGGCGTTAGCCTTCTGCTCCTCGGCCTTCTTCTTTTCCAGGTCCGTGGGCTTCATAGTCGGAATAAGATTCCTCACATGGAATAGCTGTGTAGAAGCCCTGTTAATACTGTGCTTTG
>OMED01000073.1_pt1 | contig 60749 bp, 52 predicted proteins | sample 1673411 | NCBI WGS metagenome assembly OMED01 (sample SAMEA103958110, study PRJEB25191) | human gut metagenome | reverse complement strand
GGCAGTCGATGAGGATATGGGAGTATTGCCCCTTCAGCGTGTCCAGATATTGCCGCAAGATAGTCTCACGACTCATGGCGTTTACCAGAGATACCTCCATACCGGATAACTGGATGTCCGCAGGCATCAGGTCTACGCCCTCTGAGTGGTGCAGGATACCCTCGCCGGGACGGAGCGGCTCATCCATCAAGATTCGACCCATAGCGTCGGACAAGGTAAAGGGCAGCTTGTCCGGTTGCGGATTTCCCAGGCTGATTGTCAGGCTCCCTTGTGGGTCTCCGTCGATCAGAAGGACTTTCTTTCCGGCCTGCGCCAGCCCGATTCCCAAGTTGGCACAGGTCGTTGTCTTGCCAACGCCGCCTTTCTGGTTGGCAATGGCGATGATCTGTGTGTTCAAATAAACCTCCTCCTTCTACAAAAAATATCCCTATTCCGAAAAATAGGGATGAAAAAAGCCGCTTACTCAAATAAATGAATAAACGGCTATGTAAGAAATATTCGATTGTAAGTAAAGTTTTATATCACTGCAAAATAACGAAGTGCATCTTTGATTGCTTCTACCTTTTCTGGTGTCGGATGCTTCCTCGGCTGTTTCAATTCCTCTACTGCGTTAGGAGCATCATACATCGGCAATCCCAAATTTCGCTTTACCTCTGCGATATATGCGGTATGTACCTTGAAGCCGTATTTCGCTTCTATGTACTCCTTAATCATTTTGTAGGTCACTTTTTCTTTGGGCTTGTACGCTTCGGCTCTTTTAGCAATACTATCTACCGGAATCTTGCCCTCGCCCTCTCCAAACTCCACATCAATGTGGATATAACTGTCGGCTTTTTTGTGGGATAAAAGAACTACCGTCTCTACATGGCTGCACCTGGGGAACAGGTCTGCTGCCGTGACCTTTTCTACCCGGAAGCCCCGCTCCTTCAGCAGTGCCACATCCCTGGCCAGGGTGGCGGGATCGCAGGAGACATAGACCAGGCGCTTGGGGGACATTCTGGCGATGGCCTCGATGGCGTCGCCGTTCAGGCCCTTGCGGGGCGGGTCTACGGTGATGATATCCGGGCGGATGCCCTTTTGCTCTAATTCCAGAGCGGCAGCGCCGGCATCGGCGCAGAAGAACTCGGCGTTTTCAATGCCGTTGCGCCTGGCATTGTCCTTGGCATCCTCAATGGCCTGGGGAACCACCTCCACGCCGATGACCTTTCCGGCGGCGGAGGCCATGGCCAGAGTGATGGTGCCCACACCGCAATAGAGGTCCAGCACCAGGTCCTTCTTCGTAATGCCCGCCATGGCAATGGCGGTTTCGTAGAGCCGCTGGGCCTGGGCGTGGTTCACCTGGTAGAAGGACCGGGCGGACAGGCGGAAATTCAGGCCGCAGAGGGTATCCTCAATGTAGCCCGGGCCGTAAAGAGTGACGAACTTGTCTCCCAGCACGGCGTTACCCTTTTTTGTGTTCACGCTGAGCACCAGGGTGGTGAAGCCTGGAACGGCTTTCAGAGCCTCGATCAGGGCAGGGAGCTTAGGCAGACCGTCTCCATTGACCACCAGGCAGACCAAAATCTGCCCGGACACGGCCCCCCGGCGGACATAGATATGCCGCAGCAGCCCCCGGTGGGTGGATTCATCGTAAACGGGTACATTGTGCTTGTTAACATAATCTATGACGATGGATTTGACCCGGTCCGTCTCCTCAGGCAGGATCCGGCAGCGGTCCATCTGCACGACCTCGTGGGTGCCCTCCTTGAAGAAGCCGGCGTAGGCCTTCCCGTTTTTTCGGGCCACAGGGTACTGGGCCTTGTTCCGGTAGCCCTCACAGGCAGGGGCCGCCAGAATGGGGACCTCTTCCAGGTTTTCCCCGCCGATGCGGTTCAGGCAATTTTTCACCCGCTCCGCTTTCAGACGGCACTCCTCTGCATAGTCCATATGCCAGAAGGTGCAGCCGCCGCAGAGCTTGGCAACCGGGCAGGCCCGGTTCACCCGGTGGGGGGACTTTTCCAGAATCTCCGTAATTTTCCCCGCCGCCCAGGTCTTCCGTACCAGGGTGATACGGAGATTTACCCGTTCCCCGGCTACGGCATTGGGCACGAACACGGCGCAGCCTTCAATATGGGCAACGCCCTGGCCCTCGGTGGTATAGTCCGTAATAACGGCTTCGTAAATCTGATTTTTGATCAGCATAGCTTCTCCTTCAAGTCTTCGGTAAATTGCCATCTGTGCTTCCCAGAGGGGAGACTTTTTCCTTTATCCTACCACATTTTCTGCACCCGGTAAAGGAGCTCTTGCTTGTTTTTCAAAAAAATGCTAGAATGACCGAAGAAACTGCAAAGGGGTCATTTTATGGATTATCAAAATTGCCGCCTGTGTCCCAGGCAGTGCGGGGCGGACCGGCAGGCGGGGGAGACGGGTTTCTGCGGCTGCCCGGCCACAGCGCTGGTGGCCAAAGCCATGCTGCACAAGTGGGAGGAGCCGGTATTGGCCGGGCCCGGGGGCAGTGGGGCCGTGTTCTTTGGAGGCTGCACTTTGCGGTGCTGCTACTGCCAGAATGCCGCCATCAGCGGCCGTCCCGCCGGGCAGACTGTGGACAGCGCCGGGCTGCGCCGGATTTTTGAAGAACTCATTGCCCAGGGGGCGGAAAACATCGACCTGGTGACCCCTACCCAATTCCTGCCCACCGTTCTGCCTGCCCTGGAGCCCAGGCTCCCTGTGCCGGTGGTCTACAACTGCGGAGGCTACGAGCGGGTGGAGACCCTGAAAGAGCTGGAGGGCAAGGTGGATATTTACCTGCCGGATCTGAAATATGCAGACGGCACCCTGGCTGCCGCCCTTTCCGGGGCAGGAGACTATTTTCCTGTGGCCGCCGAGGCCATCCGGGAGATGGTGCGCCAGACGGGGCCCGTCCAATGGCAGGGAGAAAAGATCGTCCGGGGGACCGTCATTCGCCATCTGATCCTGCCAGGGCAGGTGGAAAACTCCCTGAAGGTTCTGGACTGGATCGGGGAGACCTTCGCTCCCGGCACGGTGCTGGTAAGCCTTATGCGGCAGTATACCCCGGTAGGCCACCAGAAGCCGCCTCTGGACCGGCGGATCACAGACGAAGAATATGACGCCGTCCTCAGCTGGATGTTCCTGAACGACCTGGAGGGCTTCACCCAGGAGGCCGAGGCGGCGGATGCCGGATTCGTGCCGGATTTTTAATGGATTGCATTGACACCCCAGAGGGGTACTGCTATAATGTTATCCGTAAATTTGCGCCATTTTCAGAAACGGAGGCAATTTCATGGCCAATGTTTTGCAATATCTCATCCGCAGCGCGGAACGTTTTCCCGACAAATGCGCCGTGACGGATGACGTACGCAGCTACACCTATGCGGAATTCTGTCATCTTACCCGGGCCATTGGTTCCGGACTGCTGCCCCTGACCCGGCCCCGGCAGGCCGTGGGGGTGTATCTTCCCAAGAACGCCCAGGCGGTGGCCGCCTTTTTCGGCATTCAGTGGGCGGGGTGCTTTTATTCCGTGCTGAATACGGAGCTGCCCGGGAACCGGCTGCGGCAAATCGCCCAAACCCTGGCCCCGGCGGTGATCGTCACCTGTGAGGCTCTGCTGCCCCAGGCAAAGGAGATCTTCCCGATCTGCCCCCTGGTGTGCCTGGAGACCCTGGCGGGGCAGGCGGTGGACGCGGAAGCCCTGGCATCTGTCCAGGCCCGGGCCATTGATACGGACCCACTTTATGTAAACTTCACCTCCGGCTCCACCGGTGTGCCCAAGGGGATTGTTGTGTGCAGCCGCAGCGTGACGGATTTTATTGACTGCTTCACGGCGCTGTTCTCCATCACCGAGCAGGATGTCATCGCCAACCAGGCGCCCTTTGACTTCGATGTGTCCGTCAAGGACATCTACTCCGCCATGAAGGTGGGGGCCACCCTGGCGGTGGTGCCCCGGGAGCTGTTCTCAGCCCCGGTGCAGCTCATGGATTTTCTCTGCGAGAAGCAGGCCACGACTCTGATCTGGGCCGTATCCGCCCTGTGCCTCATCACAGGCTTCCATGCCCTGGACTACAAAACGCCGGAAAGCCTGCAAAAAATTCTCTTCTCCGGCGAGGTCATGCCCCTGCGGGCCCTGAAGGAATTTCGCAAGCATCTGCCGGATGCGTGTTATGTAAATCTCTACGGGCCCACGGAGATCACCTGCAACTGCACCTATCACATTCTGGAAAAGGACCGGGACTATGCCTCCGGCATTCCCATCGGCATTCCCTTCCCCAATGAGGATGTGTTCCTGCTGGACGGGGAAGACCGCCTGATCACGGCCCCGGACGCTGAAGGGGAGATTTGCGTCCGTGGTACTGCCTTGGCTCTGGGCTATTATCGCTGCCCGGAACAGAACAGCGCCCATTTTGTCCAGAACCCACTGAATCCCGATTACCCCGAGCGCATCTACCGCACCGGGGACCTGGGAAAATATAACGACCGGGGAGAGCTGGTGTTCTCCGGCCGGAAGGACTTCCAGATCAAGTATATGGGCCACCGAATCGAGCTGGAGGAGATCGAGCGGGAGATGAACGCCATTCCCGGCGTGGAGCGGGCCTGCTGCGTGTTCGATGAAAAGCGCAGCCGCCTGCGGGGCTTCTATGTGGGCACCGTTGGCCCGGAAGACCTCCACGCCATCCTCAGGCGGGACCTGCCTGCCTTCATGGTTCCGGGCTTTTTGCGGCAGGTGGAAGCCATGCCCCTGAACAAGAACGGAAAAATCGACCGAAAGGCCCTTTCGGAAATGACAGGAGGGCGCTGATATGCCGGAATATTCCAATTTGCAGGATACTGCCTACTACGTTTTCGACACCCGGGTTTTCCGGCAGCGCATCCGCCATGTGCGGCAGCTTCTGGGGCCGGACATGACCCTGGCCTATGCCATCAAGGCAAATCCCTTCCTCACAGGCTTCGCCCTGGGGGCGGCGGAAAAATTGGAGGTCTGCTCCCCGGGGGAGTGCCGCATCTGTGATGCGCTGGGAATCCCTGCGGAAGCCACGGTGATCTCCGGGCTGAACAAGCCCCCCGCCTTTCTGGAAGCGCTGATTTCCGCTTCCGATGGCCGGACCTATACCGTGGAATCCCTGACCCAGTTTGCCACCCTGGACGCTCTGGCGAAGAAATACGGCAAAAAGCTTCCCATTCTTCTGCGGCTCACCAACAACAGCCAGTTTGGCATCAACGAGGAGGAGATCCTCGCTCTGGTCCAGAGTCGGGAGGAGCACCCAAATCTGTGCTTCCGGGGAATTCAATTCTTCTCCGGCACCCAGAAGACATCCATCAAAAAGCTTGCCCGGGAGATCGAGCACCTGGATGCCCTGCTGCAAAAGTTGGAAACGGAAACCGGCTGGCGCTGCCCGGAGCTGGAATACGGCCCCGGCTTTCCCGTCAGCTACTTCGGCGAGGAGCTGGACGAAGCAGCGCTTCTGACGCAATTCCGGGAAGACCTGGAGAGCATGGCCTGGAAGGGCGCTGTAACGCTGGAGCTGGGCCGTTTTTTGGCCGCTTCCTGCGGACAATACTTTACCCATGTAGCCGACCGGAAGACCAACCACGGCCAAAACTATCTGATTTTGGACGGTGGTATGCACCAGATGGTCTACTATGGGCAGTTTATGGGCATGAAAATGCCGCGCATTACCCTGTGCGGCAAGGAAAACGCCCCCATTCAGAAGCAATGGAACCTCTGCGGCAGCCTGTGCTCTATGAATGACATTCTGGTCAAGGCCTGCCCCCTGCCGGAAGTCGCCATTGGAGATACCCTGTGCTTCCACAACACCGGCGCTTACTGCGTCACCGAGGGCATTGCCCTGTTCCTGAGCCGGGACCTCCCGGCGGTATACCTGGTGGAGCCCGACGGAAGCGTAAAATGCGCCCGGGAGACGGTGGAGACGTATTCGATGAATACGGCGAAATAAACCTGACTGCAAATTGGAGAGGGATGCAAGTTGACAGTTGACAATTGACAGTTGACAGTTAAGGAATTTCCCATGGAAATGAATGAAAATATTCTAAAATTGTCCCGTAGGGACGCCACAACTGTCAACTGTACACTGTCAACTGTCAACTTGAAGACTGTCTCCAATTTACGTACAATACAAAGTGAAAGGACTTATTTATCATGGAAGAACTGCTAGAAATTCTGAACGACATTCAGCCCGGTGTGGACTTTGAAAACGAGAAGCACCTGATCGACGATCATCTGCTGGACTCCCTGTCCATTATTTCCCTGGTTGCCGAGCTGGAGGATACCTTCGATGTGACCATCCCCGCTGTGGAGATCATCCCCGACAACTTCAATTCCGCCGAGGCCATGCTGGAAATGCTCCAGCGGCTCCAGGAAGACTGATTTGGCATCTTTGTTGACTGCCCTGCGGGCAGGTGCCTATCCGGAGCTTTCGGCCTATTTTTCTCTGCTGTTTTTGGGCATTTTCCTGCCGGTCTGCCTGGCCCTTTACAGTCTGACTCCGGGAAAATACAGGAAATACGCCCTCCTGCTGGAAAGCCTCCTGTTTTACTGGCTCATCAGCGGTGCGTATATTCTCTATCTTCTGGCTTCCGTAGGTGCCATTTTTGCGTTCGGACTGTGGATGCAGCGGATCTATGTCCGCCGGGATGCCGCCGTGAAAACGGCGGAAAAAGCAGAGCGGAAGGCCATCAAGAAGGCCTATCAGAAGAAGGCCCGGCATGTTATGACCCTGGGGGTGCTGCTGCACATCGGCCTTATTCTGGTGCTCAAATACACGGGCTTCTTCCTGGAGAATGTGAATGCTCTGTTTGGCCTGACCGTTGCCATTCCGGCCTTTGTGAAGCCCCTGGGGCTGAGCTTTTTCATTTTGCAGAGCGTCAGCTATCTGGTGGATGTATACCGGCAGACCATCCCGGCAGACGGAAACGTGCTGCGGCTGGGGCTTTATCTAAGCTTTTTCCCCGGCATTGTGGAGGGCCCCATCTGCCGCTACGGCGACACCGCCCGGGCCCTCTGGGAGGCAAAACCCATAGCCTATGAAAACCTCTGCCTGGGCCTCCAGCGCATTGCCTTCGGCCTGATGAAAAAGCTGGTCATTGCGGACCGCCTGAATCCCATGGTGGAGGAGCTGTTTTCCCACAACGATGCCTACCCCGGTTATATGTCCCTGGTGGGCGGCGTTCTCTACACCCTGCAGCTCTATGCGGACTTTTCCGGCTCCATGGATGCAGTCTGCGGCACGGCCCAGATTTTTGGGTTGACCGTGCCGGAGAATTTTCGCCGCCCCTTCTTCTCCAAAAACATCTCCGAATTCTGGACCCGGTGGCACATCACCCTGGGCACCTGGTTCCGGGACTATATCTTCTACCCCGTCACCATGTCCGCGCCCCTGAAGAAGCTGACCACCGCCGCCCGGAAGAAGCTGGGCAACCACTTCGGCCCCCTGATCGCGGGGTCCATTGCATTGCTGTGTGTCTGGTTTTGCAACGGCCTGTGGCACGGAGCGGCCTGGCATTATGTGTTTTTCGGACTGTATCATTTCGTGCTGATCCTGCTCGGCAGCGCCTTCGCACCGCTGTTTAAAAGGGTCAACGGTGCGCTGCACCTCACCCCGGAGAACAAGGCCTTCCGTCTGTTTCAGATGCTCAGGACGTCGTTCCTGGTGATACTGGGCGAGATCATCTTCCGGGCCGACAATATGGCCATGGCCGGGAATATGCTGCGCCGGATTTTCACGGACTTCGGCGAGCCTTTCAGCAAATACTATTCCATCCGGGGCTGGATGAAGACCCTGGCAGATTCCACCCTGTGCAGCGTTCGGGATCTGCAAATCGTGGGCGTGGCCGCCGTGATTCTTCTGGCGGTGAGCATTCTCCAGGAGCGGGGCGGCGATATCCGAAGCCGCCTGTCCGCCCGCCCTGCCTGGCAGCGCTGGGCAGTCTGGTATGCACTGCTTCTCTTCATCCTGATCTTCGGTGCCTATGGCCCAGGCTATGTGGCCATTGACCCGATGTATGCAAATTTCTAGATACGAAAAAAGGGGCTGTTAGAAAAGTATGTCGCTGCGAACCAGTGACCGACGTCACTGGTGTGGCAGCCCCCCGGTTGAATGGTAACAGACTGGTTTTACTACCAAGATGTTTGAAAATCCGGGGGATTGTGCCCGAAGGAAATACCCTTGGGGTACCACACCAGCGTGCGCGCTGGTTCGCAATGACAGAGCGTTTTCTAACAGCCCTTTTTGAATGTCAAGTGCGCTTATTTCATCTCAAAGGTGATCCCGAGGCACCGGAACCAATGCCGGGGCTTGCCGGGGACGGCCTCCGCGCCGTAGCGGGCGGCACGGTCCAGCAGACCGCCCAGGTCATCGGTTTTGAAGGCGATGTGGCCCACCCGGCCGGTGTCCGCCGCCTGAGCTTCTACCCGGCACAGCTGCACGCCGCCGTCCAGCCAAAGGCTGGTGGGGGCCTTCTCCGGGCCCTGGAAGCGGGTAACGGTCATGCCGAAAACATCCTGAAAAAAGGCCAATGCGGTGTCAAAATCCACAACGTCAATGGCAATGTGGTCAATGGGGCAAAAATGATCGGTCAATCGTATTCTCTCCTTATAGTTCAACGGTTTCCATATCCTCGGGGACAAAGATATTTCCCGAAAAGACGCTTCCCGCCTCCTGGGTCATGCGCTCCCGGCGGTCCGGGCCGTAGTCCTCGGTGTGGTAGATCAGGAGGTTTTTCACATTCATTTCCCGGGCGATGCTGCCCACATCCAGGCTGGTCACATGGCTGCGCTCGTAGGGCTTGTAAATGTCCCGGTCGGCATAGAGGCAGTAGGCCTCGCTGAAAAGCCACTTGGCATCCCGGGCATATTTTTCCGTCGAGGGCTTCACGGGCTCGTCTCCGGCGAAGCATACGTGCTCCCCATCCGGCAGGGCAAGCCGGAAGCCGAACTGCTTCATTTTTTTGGAGCCGATGTCGAAGGCCTGAATGTCAAAGCCCGCCAGATTCAGCTGCTCTCCGTCGGTAACCTCCCGGAAGAGGATCTGCTTGTCGAAGTATTTGGTCATCTTCTTGCCCAGGATCATCTCGCAGATGGTGCGCACATGGGCCAGGGTTTCTGCGCAGGCGGCCACGGTGAAGGTGCCGGTATAGCCCTGCTCGGCCATGGCGGTGCCCACGGCCCGGATGACCCAGGGGGTGCCCAGAATATGATCCGAATGGCTGTGGGTGACAAACATTCCGCCGATGGAGGTGATGGGCACGTGGAGCTTGTCCAGCCGTACCAGGATTTCATTGCCGCCTCCGGCATCCACCAGGAGCTTATTGTCGTCCTGCTCCAGAAGGAAGCAGGTGTTGTAGCGTTTCAATACCATGGCACAGCCCGTGCCAAGAAAGGTTGCTTTCATGGGAGGTCTCCTTTTTATTTGGGATAATTGGCTTCCCCTGGGGGAAGCTGGCAGGGCGAGGCCCTGACTGATGAGGGGCGGCATGCAGAACCGATGCGGAACCAACCCAGGCTATTATCTTTTTAGCTGCCGGAACAAAATTGCTGAGATATCTCCGCATCGGTTCTGCGTCCCGCACCTCATCCGACCCGCCTATCGGCGGGCCACCTTCCCCCAGGGGAAGGCGTTTTTACTTCTCTCTGTTCAGCCGGAAGTCTACGGACCGTTTCAGGTAGCTCAGGTATTCGTCGTCCTGGCACATTTCCTTGCCGTGGGCGTCGGAGAGCTTGGCCACCGGGCGGCCGTTGACGTACTGGAGCTTGATGACGATGTTCAGCGCCTGCTCGCAGGTGTCGTTGGTGACAAAGGTGCCGATGCCGAAGGAGACCTTGGTCTTCTCCCTGAAGTAGTCATAGAGCTTCTGGGCGTGGTCAAAATCCAGACTGTCGGAGAAGAGCAGTACCTTGGTCCTGGGGTCTACGCCGTACTTCTGGAAGTGCCGGATCATTTTCTCGCCCCATTCGTAGGGGTCGCCGCTGTCATGCCGGACGCCGGAATAGTTGTTGACCATGGACCGGTCAAAGTCGTAAAGGAACAGGTCCGTGGTGATGGTGTCGGTCAGGGCGGTGCCGTTGTCGCCCCGGTACTCATCGTACCAGTCGGCCATGGCATAGTGGTTGGTGTAGGCCAGAGGGATGGAGTCGATGCCCTGGTACATCTGCACGAACTCGTGGGCATAGGTGCCGATGGGGGTCAGGTTGTATTTCCAGGCCAGGTACACATTGGAGGTACCGGCGCAGTTCTTCGTTTCGGTGGCCAGGCGGCGGACCACCTCGTCCTGCCACTGCCGGGAAAGCCGTCTGCGGCTGCCGAACTCCGCAAAGGAAAAGGTATACTTGCCGGAATTGAAATCCTTGATCTTCTGCTCCAACCGCGCTCTCGCAGAGGCTTCCAGAGTGGCATAATCATAGTGCAGGCGGAAATAAACCTCGTTAACGATTTCCAGCAGATAGATTTCAAACTGCATGGCGGAGAACATGGGGCCCTTCACCGTCAGCAGCAGCTCTCCGCTGTCTGAAAGACCGGTGTGGACATACTCCCGGATGGGGTGCCACAGCCGGAGGAACTCCACATAGTCGCTCTTGATGAAGCGAATGGAGCGCAGATAGTCCAGCTCGTCCTTGTGAAAGCGAAGAGAGCACAGATAGTCGATCTGGTCGTTGATCTCCTCCAGCATCTCCGGAGTAAAGACAATGTTTTCATTGCGGCACTTGAAATAGTATTCTCCGTTCAAGTCCGTGTGCTTGTGGAAAATCACCTGGTCCATATTGAACTTATACAGATCGGTGTCCAGCAGGGAGGTGATAATGGGTTCCAGCTTCATAGTAACACTTCTTTCCAGTGAATCAAGGCTTCCCCAGGGGGAAGGCATTTTTTAAACGCTCATGGTATCTTCCTTCCCCTGGGAGGCCAGGACCAGGGCACGGAGTTCCGGGTATAGGGCGTGCATTTTGGGGTTAACATAACGCTCCCAAGATTCCCGGTCATCCCGGACCAGGAACTGGCGCATCTGAGAGGCGGATATTTCCACGGTTTTGGGGATATAGAGCTCTGCAATACGGACCCCTGCCACGCTGTCGAACCAGTCCAAGCGCCTGGCCTCCTTGCCGGAGACCAGCAGGTCCGGCATTCGTCCAAAGCGCTGCATGACGTTTTCCAGCACATAGTCGCCCCAGGCGGCGGTATTGCCCACGCCGATGTCCGGCAGAGGATAGACGCTCACCCGGTCGCCAAAGAGCTTTTCCAGCATCCTTTTCCGCAGGGCATAGGGGAAGGGGTTCTTTTGGGTGCCGGATTCCTGGGAAGAGCCCACAAAAATCCCCACCTGATCGCACAGCGACAGCGCCGTCTCGATCATCTGCTGATGGCCGGCATGAAGCGTTTGAAAGCGTCCCACAAGGATCCCCAGTGCAAAGGGCTTGTCCATGGTCCATCCCTCCCTCTTTTTCCGTTCTATTCTATCAAACGCATAGGGAAACGTCAAATAAAATCGCAGCAATCTGTACTTTTTTGCACAGCCGTGGTATAATGCCCAAAAAAGGAAAAGGAGCGCACAGCCATGGGAAGAGGATCCGTCCGGCAGAACAAAAACAAATTTCAGCTGATTCGGGAGGATCTGGGCCTATCCCGGGAGAAAGCGGCAGAGCTGCTGGAAACCGTCAGCCCGGAACGCATTGAAAAAATTGAAAGCGGCAAGTGTGCCCCCTACCCTGAGGAGGTGCTTGCCTTCGCCAGGAAGTACAAACGGCCCAGCCTGTGCAATTACTATTGCTCCCAGTGCTGCCCCATCGGCAAGGCCTATGTGCCGGAGGTGGAAATGAAGGAGCTCAGCGCCATCGTGCTGGAAATGCTGGCCTCCCTCAATGCCGTAGACAAGCGGAAGGACCGACTCATCGAGATCACTGCCGACGGGAAGGTCTCCGGGGACGAGATCGACGACTTTATCACCATCCAGCAGGAGCTGGAGCGCATCTCCGTTACCGTGGAGACCCTGCAGCTCTGGTCCGAAAAAATGCTCCTGTCCGGAGCCATCGACCGGGATGCCTACGAGGCCCGGCGGAAGCAGGGCTGACCATGCGGACCTATACGTTAAAAAAGCAGCCGGGGCTGCCGCTGTATGAATCCCTCTACCGGGCCATTCGGGAGGACATTCTCACGGGGGCACTGCAGCCCGGGGAGAAGCTTCCCTCCAAGCGGGCCCTGGCCTCCAACCTGGAGGTGGGCAAAACCACCGTGGAAGGGGCCTATAATCAGCTTTTGGAGGAGGGCTATATCTCTTCCCGGGAGCGGTCCGGCTATTTTGTGGAAGCCGTGGAGCAGCGGCAGGCCCCCCGCCCGGCATCCCGGCACCCGTTTCCCGGTCCGGAAGCCTCGGTTGGCGCAGACCTCACCGGCAACGGCACGGGGCAATTTCCCTTTTCCGTATGGATTCGCCTGCAGCGAGAGGTCATCCTGGACTATGGGCAGAAGCTTCTGCTGCCCATGGACAGCCGGGGCGCTTTGGAGGCCCGGCAGGCCATTGCCCGGAGCCTTTCAGACTTTCGGGGCATGGACGTAGACCCGGAAAACATCCTGCTGGGCGCGGGCACGGACTTTTTGTACAATCTGCTTTTACAGCTGCTGGGTCAGGACAATGTCTATGCCGTAGAGGACCCGGGCTATGGAAAAATCCGGAAGATCTACGCCGCCGGAGGCGTAACCTGCCTGAGCGTGCCCATGGATGCATCCGGTATCCGGCCGGACTGCCTGGGAGATGCGAGGGTGCTGCACCTCTCCCCTGCCCACCACTTCCCCACGGGTCTCGTCACCCCGCTGCACCGGCGCAGAGCCCTCATTGACTGGGCCCAAAGGGTGGATGGCTTCATCATTGAGGACGACTACGACACGGAGTTCCGCTTCCAGGGCCGCCCTCTGGCCCCCATGCAGACCATGGATCCGGAGCGGGTGATTTATATGAATACCTTCTCCAAGACCCTGTCCCCCTCCATCCGCATCAGCTATATGGTGCTGCCCCAGGCACTTATGGCCCGGTTCCGGGAGAAGCTGGGCTTTTACGGCTGCACCGTGCCCAGCTTCGAGCAGTATACCCTGGCCTATTTTCTGGACCGGGGGTATTTTGAAAAGCACATCAACCGCATGCGCAAATTCTACCGTGCCCGGCGGAACCGGGTCATTGCCATGCTGGAGCGCTGTCCGGCGGCGGACAAGCTGACCATCCTGGAGCAAGACGCAGGACTCCATTTTCTTCTGAAAGTGGAAACCGCCCTGGACGACAGGGCTCTGACAGCCCTCTTCGCCCAAAGCGGATTGCACGTGCAGCCCCTGAGCAGCTTCCATACCCACCCAACGGAGGACTGCCGGGGAATGCTGGTGATCAACTATTCCGCGGTGGATGAAAGGGCCCTGGAAGAGGGCCTGGGGAAGCTGGAGATTTGATTTTGGGGGCGTTTTGCGTTTTGACGGCAGCCCTGTCCGCGTTTCGGCTGGGTGCCTCAGGCGGGGAGCTTCTTGTCCCGCCAAGAAGCTCCCCAAGAATGCGGCCTAAGGGAGGCGCTGTCGGCAAAGCCGATAATTTCACAGAGCGATTGCCACCGGCAATCGTTAGATTAGATTCGCTGCGCGACGCACCGCCCTCCCTTAGGAATCCCTCCCGGCCTCAGAACCAATATAATCTCTGCGCCGCCTTCCGGCGAGTACGGGGTGCAATCCCTAAATTTTTCCCGGTTCGATTCAATGAGGAAAATCAAATTTTTGGCCACTTTCTATTTGAATATCCTATTGCCCGGGTATTCCATGCCAGTGTGCGCACTGGCGCGGAATAGAAAACCAGTTTTGGTTTTTGTAGACTGTTTTCACTGTGTGAAAACAGTAAAGAGACCCGATTGATTATAGAGTTTAAGATGTCGAACGTCTTAGATAGAATACCGCTGAAACATTGCTTTTCAAACGTAAATGCGCGCCGGAGGGGATTCTCAAGGGGGGCGGTGCGTCGCGCAGCGAATCTAATGAATCGATTGCCGGTGGCAATCGCACCGCTGATACATCGGCTCTGCGGCGGGAGCTAGCAGCGGTCAGCGCCCCCCTTGAGGCTGCTTCTTATCGATTTTCTTGCAGAAGCAAGAAAACCGCCCCCGGAGGGACCCAGCCCATGGGCGGACAGGGCTATCGTTCGAATCAACAGGCCATAGCGAAGAACTGGAGCCTCAGGCATCCTCTTTTGCCATGGCGGCCCGCTTCAGAACCATCAGAAAAACATCCCCAAAGGTCAGCTTTTCCACGGCTTTGGCTGCGGACAGGGGAATCTCAAGAAGTGTCTCCCCGCCGCTTTTGACTGTCAGCGTTCCGAGGACTGCCCCTTTTTCCACCGGGGCGTTGACGCTTTCCTCCAGGGTCACGCTCTGCGTGATCCCTGCTTTTTTTGCCTTGGGGATCAGCAGCTGCCGCGCCCCGGAGAGTTCCAGAGAGACATCTTTTTCCTTGCCCAGGACAACGGGGACGCTGGGCACGTCTTCCAGGTCGGGAGACACCAGGGCGAAGTTTGCAAAGCCATAGTCCAGCAGCTGCTTGCAGGCGGCGTTTCGAATCTTGGCGCTCTCACAGCCCATGGTTACGGCGATGAGCTCCATGCCCTCCCGCTGGGCCGTGGCGGACAGGCAATAGCCCGCCCCGGAGGTAAAGCCGGTTTTCAGGCCTGTGGCCCCGGGGTAAAAGCGGATGAGCTTGTTGGTGTTGGACAGGCCAAAGGCGCCGTTCCGGATGGTGTCCATCCAGATGGTCGTGTATTTTTTGATATCCGGGTGGCGGGTCAGCAGCTCCCGGGACATGAGGGCGATGTCGTAGGCGCTGGTGCGGTGCCGGGCGGCCTCCGGGCTGTCGTCCAGACCGGTACAGTTGACGAAATGGGTGTCCTCCATGCCAAGCTCCCGGGCCCGCTCGTTCATTCGGTCCACAAAGGCTCCCTCGCTGCCGGATAGATGCTCTGCCATGGCGCAGGCGCAGTCATTGGCAGAGGAGACGGCAATGGATTTCAGCATTTCCGAGACGGCCATCTGTTCTCCGGCCTTCAGATATACCTGACTGCCCCCCTTGGCCGCTGCAGATTCCGAAGCGGTGACCATATCGTCGTAGCCAATGCTGCCGGAATCGATTGCCTCCATGATCAGCAGCATGGTCATGATCTTGGTCACACTGGCCGGGGCCAGGGCCTCATGGGCGTTCTTCTCAAACAGCACCGTGCCTGTGGCAGCATCCATCAGCAGGGCGCTTTTTGCATTTACATCCATCTCCGCTGCCCGGGTTTGCCAGGGCAGTGCCATGCACAACAGGACGGCGCACAGCAGCAGCGCACAAAAACGTTTCATCTGCGATCCCTCCACACGAAAACCTTACCAGAGTATATGTGCAGAGCGCATAGGGGATTCTAATAATCCTATAAGAATATTTGTATAGGGAAAATCTTGCGAAACAGGCGGCTTCTTGGTATAATATAATGGAAATTACGGGCAGATGGGGAGAATCTGCCCATTTTGGAGGATTTTATTATATGAGAGGTATTCCGTCCCTGATCACAGACATCCGGAAGAAGGTCTTCACCGAGGTTGCCCGCATGGCTTACAACGGCGACGACTACACCAAGGCCGAGGACCTGCCCTATATCATCGTCCCCGGTGACCAGCCCCTGCACCGGGAGTCCGTGTTCCTGGAGCGCGCCATTGCCGGTGAACGGGTCCGGCTTGCCATGGGCCTGTCCGTCCGCTCCGTCCAGACCCGGTCCCTTCTGACCGAGGGCATGGACCACGCCGCCATTGCCCAGCAGTACTATGAGCCCCCTCTGATCAACATCATCCCCTATGCCTGCCATGCCTGCCCCACCAACCAGTACAAGGTCACGGAGAACTGCCAGAACTGTCTGGCTGCCTCCTGCCAGCAGGTCTGCCCCCGGGATGCCATCAGCTTCGTCAACGGCAAGAGCTTCATCGACAGCAGCAAGTGCATCAAGTGCGGCAAGTGCGCCCAGGCCTGCTCCTACAACGCCATCATCCACCTGGAGCGCCCCTGCCAGGCCGCCTGCGGCATGGATGCCATCGGTGCTGACGAGAACGGCAAGGCCATCATCAACCAGGACAAGTGCGTCTCCTGCGGTCAGTGCCTGGTGTCCTGCCCCTTCGGCGCAATTGTGGACAAGGGCCAGATCTATCAGGTGGTCCGCTCCATCATGGAGGGCGACGAGGTCTATGCCATTGCCGCTCCCGCCTTTGCCCGCCAGTTCGGCAAGGATGTGACCGTTGCCAAGTTCCGCGCCGCCGTGCAGCAGCTGGGCTTCAAGGACATGGTAGAAGTTGCCGTTGGCGCAGACATCTGCACCGTGGAGGAGGCCCGGGACTTTGTGGAGAAGGTTCCTGCCGAGCAGCCCTATATGGCAACCTCCTGCTGCCCCGCCTGGCACGCCATGGTCCACAAGCTGTTCCCTGCCCAGGCAAAGAACATCTCCATGACCCTGACCCCCATGGTCTATACCGCCCGCATGGTGAAGAAGGAGCATCCCAACGCCAAGATTGTCTTCGTCGGCCCCTGCGCCGCCAAGAAGCTGGAGGCCATCCGGGAGAACATCCGCTCCGATGTGGACTTTGTGCTGACCTTTGAAGAGCTCATGGGTATGTTCGAGGCAAAGGAAGTGGACTTCGAGAACCTGCCCGAGGTCGGTGCTCCCGACGAGGGCACCGCAGCAGGCCGGGGCTTCGCCGTAGCCGGTGGCGTGGCCGCCGCCGTGGTGGAGGTCGTTCACGAGAAGCACCCGGATATGGACATCAAGGTTGCCAACGCCCAGGGCCTGCGGGAGTGCCGCAAGCTCATGAACATGGCCAAGGTCGGCAAGTACAATGGCTACCTTCTGGAGGGCATGGCCTGCCCCGGCGGCTGCATCGCCGGCGCCGGTACCATCCTGCCCATTAACGAGGCCACCAAGGCTGTGGAAGCATCCATGAAGCTGGCCTCCAAGAAGAACCCCCTGGAGTCCCAGTACGCAGACCTGGCTGAGGAGCTGGACTGAGAAATGCATTTTTCCCCCTGCCAAACCGGCAGGGGGATTTTCAGCTTTATTTCAGGTTTGGGGTGTAGTATAATAGAAAAAGCAGAAAAGGGGCTGTTAGAAAACTCCCCCTATCAGCACAGTAGCCAGTGCTGGGAGCACTGGCCACTGTGTTAGTATGAGACTTTTCTAACAGCCCCGTTTTTTCCTGTATCGTCAAATGCCCGGTTCCGCTGGAACCGGGCATTTGACGAAAGGAAAGACGGTTAATGGAACAACGCTACGGAGTAGACACCGATCACACCAGCGATGGTATAGGTTACCAGACTAACAGCCGCGAAGATCAGGAGCTGATTGAACAGCTTCTTTTCTTCTTCGGGAGTGGGAGCATAGACAGTGCCAAAGTTTGCCATAACATTGGCTCCCGTGGTGGACAAGGGAGAAGCGCCGGTTGCGTAAGCGCCCAGGCCGATGGCGCTGATGAGGCTCTGCGCGGTAACGCCGGGAAGAGCCTCAACCAGGCCGGGGACGGTGGGTACCAGGGTGGGCATGACAACGCTCTGGGCAGAGGAGATGACGCTGAGGCAGCTGGCAACGAGGGACATGATGGCGAGAGCCAGGGCCTTGCTTGCAATCAGAACCAGACCGCTGGTAATCAGATCAATGCCGCCCAGCTTTCCGACAACGCCAATGAGCACGGTCATGCCGCCGACCATAATCAGGGAATTGAAGGGGAGACGCTTCATGATCTGTGTACCGTCAGCAGCGCCAATCAGGCACAGCAGGACAGAAATGATGATGGGGGTAATGCCGGTGTCCAGCCCCAGCACCAGGTTGCAGAAGACAAAGGTCAGATAGCCAACAATGGTAGCCCACTGCTTCCAGGAAATAGGCGGCAGTGCCTCCTGGTTTACAGCGGTGCTGCGGGGGCCTCCTTATGCCAGCCAAAGAAGAAATACAGGCCGATAAAGATTACGGTGGAGACTATGCTGCCGGATACGGCGGTGTTCCACAGGTTGATGGACAGGCCGGCTGCTTCGGCCAGATTTCTTAGGACAATACCGGGATAGGCATAGGGAGAGCAGCCACCGCCGGTGGTGCAAATCAGACCGATGCTTAGGATTTTCAGAACGGGCATACCCATTTCGTAGGCAATGGCGCAGAGAATTGGCACAGCCATGGTATAGATGCCGGTTCCCAGGAATTCACAAATCATAAGGCAGATGTACAGAATAATTGGCAGGGCGCGAATGGCTTTGCCACAGCCAACCTTAATGATCCGCTTGGAAATGGCTTCCAGAGTGCCGTTCATTTTGGCGATAACGATCAGAGACTGCATGGCGATGGCGCGCAGGAACAGGCTGGTATTGAACCCGCTGATGATGTCCTTGTAGCGCATACCCGCCAGTGTGCCGAGGAGCATTGCCATGGCAATGCCTAACAATCCCACATTCATTTTCTTTTTGTTGGCTACAAATACAACAACAAAAAGCGCAAGCAGTGATACAATTGCCCATATGTTACTCATGATGGGAATCTCCTTTCTATTTCGGTGTCTAAGTCGTTAGGCCTTAACTTGACAAAACCATTGTATTATGAAATGGCTGGTTTGACAAATACCAAAAGAATGATATAATATCAGCGAAGAGTTATATATTTCTAACAAAATGACATGGAATGGTGGCAACATTTTATGAACATTCAACATTTGCGATATTTTGAGGTGATTGCCTATTATGAGAACATCTCAAAGGCCTCTCAGCAGCTTATGGTCTCTCAGCCGGCGCTGAGCAATGTTCTGCAGCAGTTGGAAAGTGAGCTGGGAACGCCGCTGTTTGACAGGCAGGGGAAAAAGATAACGCTGAACAAAACAGGTCAGGCATTTTTGTATACGGCCAAAAGTGTACTGCGTATGCTCGATAGCAATGTGCAGTACCTCAAGGAAGCCTCCTGGCTGTCCGGCGCACTGCAAATTTGTGTGACGGCATCCTGCCATGAGATTTTCCAGATCCTGACGGATTATGGAAAAGCGTTCCCAATGGTTCAGCTCAAGGTTATGAGTGCGGATAAGCTCCAGGGAGACCCGGCATTGTCCCCCTTTGATTTGCTGGTTACATCGAACCATAGCTGTGCTGCGGAGGACAAGTGGATTCGGATTGCACAGAGGGAGAGAATGTATGCAATTCTCCGGGCAGACCATCCGCTGGCGGGGAGAGCTTCGATTCAACTGAAAGAGCTGGAAAATGAATGGTTCTGCTTTGTCTCCCGAAATGGCGACAAGCTTGGACATGTGTATACCCAGTGCATGGAAGCCGGCGTGATACCAAAGGTGCGCTATATTACGGATTCTACCGGCTTTGCAGCCAGCCTCTATTTGCAGGGTGGCTGCGTCGGACTGACCTATAATACAAAGCTGCAGCAGTTTTCTGCAAAGGATTTGCGCACGATTCCTATAGAGGATGCACCGGTTGGTCATAGCGAAATCTACCTGTGTATGCTTCACAGAGAGCAGACAACATTGGCAAAGCACTTTTTTGAATATGCCTGCGACTATGTAAAGAAAAAACAGCCCAATCACGGCTGAGAAGTAAAGGAATGCTGTTCCGGTGGAGTGTTAAATTTTTCTGCCGGGGCAGCATTTTCAACATTTCTTGGATGGGTTTACAAATGGGGCCTAATAACCAAATCCTTATTTGATATTGTAAAAATCATATTTCCCTTTTCGCTTTACTTGTGCAATAATGAATTCCGGAAAGTAAAATAATCTTAGAAATGCGGAAGGAGATTGCTCATGACAAATACTGTTGTAACCTGGCAGGGCGAGGATCAAAAGCAGTGGCAGGCGGAATTTAATATTGAAAACGGTGTTCCCTGCATCAAAGAGCTGCGCTATCAGGTAAACGGAGATACCTATGTTCTCTGCACAGGGCTTCATCCACAGTTTCGTGTGGTGACGGCAAAGCGCACCAAGCGGAATCCCCAGAGAAAAAAGGCGCTGGCTCAGGGCGAGGAGCTGGGGTATCAGTGGGATACCTATTCCGATAACCCAATGGCCAACCGGGCCAATGTGCAGGAAGCGGACGCTCAGTGGAATGCTACGGAGCTTACGGTGACAACCGATGGCAATCAGACAACGGTTGCTTACGATGGTCTGACCCTGGGGCAGTTTTCCGGCGGCGTGGAATTCCATATTTTCAACGGCACCAACCTGATTCGCATGGAGGCGGTGGCCTCCACACAGGAGGATGGGGTCGCCTATCTGTACCATGCCGGACTGGAAGGCTTCCGGGTTGGAAAAATTCATTACGTGACTCCGAGACGGAGAGAGATTTACGAATATCCCGGATATCAGGTAAACTCCGGCCCTGAGCGGGATCGCGTTCGTGTCAAGGCGAGAAACAGAATTGTTACGCTGCATCAGGAGAATGGCTCTATTTCCGTGTTTCCGACACCCCACAGATTTTTCTGGGGAGCGCAGAGTGAAAATATAGTAGGTTATCATTACTATGTCCGCAGCCATGACGGCAGTCTGGCGCTGGGTGTTCGAAATAACAAGGACGAGGAGTACCACAATGTCCGCTGGCCCTGCTACAACGCAAAGCCCGGAACAATGCAGAGAATGTCTGTGTTTTATCTGCCAACTGCGGATTCCGTCTGGGCAAACCGCGCAACCGCCCTTCGATATACAAACTATGATCGCTTCCGATACCTCCCCGGCTACAAGCGGCTGCTTGCCCATGCCCATCTGGCAGCGGACAGCGCCTGGGTTCGGGATATCCGTGTGCAGCGCCCCTGGGAAAAGTATGCCCGGGATATGGATGCGGACATTATGATTCCCTGCGACTTCTGGGGTGAGAGCGTGATTGCAGAGCGAGACAATCGGGAAGCGCGGCTGGGTGAGGTAGAGCGCTATCATGCCATGGCCCAATATTGCAGCAGCGAGGATTTTTTGGTGATTCCCGGCGAGGAGCTTTGTGACCCCAGCGGCCAGCACACGCTGATTCCGTTCCATGCTATGTTTGTCCCCTCCAAGCCGGTTCTGTACTCCCGCTGGCGGGAGGATGACCAGGACTTTGCGGAAACCCTGCCGGATGGGAGGACGTATTACCATCTGAAAACCGCAGATGATTTTATTGAGATGTGCCGCAGAGAAAATGGATTTGTGCTGATGCCGCATCCGGATACCAAGGCAAATGACTGTCTGCCCTATTCCTGCAAGGAGGAGGCCTGGTTCCGGGACGCGCGCTGGTTTGGCATCGGCTGCCGACAGCTTCCGGCGGACAACTCCGTGCCGACCATGATAAGCGGAAGAACCGAGCGGGTCTGGAACGACATCAACAATTGGGCGGATCAGCCCCGTTACATCATCAGCGAGCTGGATACCTATTCCAAGGTTGAGGAGGATGAAAGCGACTGGGATACCTTCGCCCAAACCAATTGCACCTATGTACAGCTGGACAAGCTGCCCGGAACGGACAACTGGGAGCCATTGATCGACGCCCTGCGGGCCGGAAAGCATTTTTACTGCACAGGAGAAATCCTGCTGCACAGCTCTGCTATTGCCGATGGCAGCGCGGAGGCTACGTTCAGCTGGACATTCCCGTTGGATTATGTGGAGCTGGTGTATTCCGACGGGGAGAATGTTACCTCTGTGAAAAAATCCATGCATGATTCCTTCTCCTATGGCAAGCAGACCATTCGCTTTGATTTCCCCAAGGGTATGAAGTGGGCTCGTGTCGCGGCGGTTGACATCGCCGGAAACAGTTGCTTCGGTATGCCTGTATTTCTGAGAAAGTAATGGATCATCCCTGAAACAGGGGAGGCTGCGGAGTCATGTTCCCTGACTTCGCAGCCTTTCACGTTAAAGAAAGAGAGTAAACACATGGAAGTGAAACATTTTCCTGAGGATATGGGTAGCGTAGCCGTCAATCCGCAGGCGATACGTGCTTGCCTGGATACGGGCTTATTTGAGGAATTTGTGGAGGTCAACGGCGTACGCCGCCGCTTTTTCACATATCTGCATCCGGGGCTGATGTACAATCAGAGAAGCCTGCTTCTTGTGCCGGATGACAAGGAGCCCGTGCTGGAATATTTGAAAAAAAGCTTCTGGCTGGACTTTGCAGAGCGGGAGGATCTGTTCCTCCATATTCTGGTTCCGGAGGTGGGCGGATGGCGAACGGATGGGACAGACGCGCTGTATATGAATACGGTGTATTTGCAGGCGCATTCCCGAGAGAAATATGTCACCATGCGGGACAATACCTATGCTGTGGGGTTGGGTGCTGGTGCGGTGATTGCGCAGCAATCCGCCATGAGCATCCCCAACGAATGGGCCGGTCTGGCAACCTTTGGAGAAATGAACTGGCAGGCAATTTGCAATGTTTCCCGGATTTCCCGAGTGGAGCGCCTGAGCAGGCCCAGAAAACTGTCAGACCCCGGAAGATGCCAGTTGCCGGTGTGGATGAGCTGGGGAGAAAATTCCGGCGACAACGCCAAGGTCTGTGGGTATTGGAAAACGCAGAACAATGTAGATCCGGAATGCTTTTCCAATGAAAATGCGGACGAGATTTATTTTCCAAGCAAGGTCTGTAAAAAAAGCCAGGTCGATGAAGAGCAAATCGCCCAGGTCAGGATTACGAACGGTTTTTCCGGTGCGGTGACGCAGGCGCAGGTCTGCGCTGTGTGGGACTACATAAAGCTTGCCTATCGCCACAGATGCTTTGACGGCGGCGTGCTGCGTTATGGGATAGAGCCTCAGGCCTATGGACTGGAAAAGCACAGCATGGTGCTGGACGGATATACACGTATCTGGTATGCATATGTTCCAGAGTCTGTAAAGAAGCAGGGTCGTCCCGCTCCGTTGGTTATCGCAATGCATGGCCGCAATGGCTCTGCGGAGATGTTCATCTCTGCGTCTGGGATGACCCGGGTGGCGGAGGAACGGAATTTCATTGTTGCGTTTCCCGAGGCGGGGGGCTACCAGCAGCACCCGGACGGCCCAAAAAATATCCTGCATTGGTGCGGCTGCAATGACGGAAAGCCCAATGACGATGTGACGTTCATTGGCAGACTTCTGGAGGATGTGGGGGCTCTGTATCCTGTTGACCGCTGCCGGGTGTACGCCTGTGGACAGTCCAGCGGTGGTATGATGGCCTCGGAGCTTGCCAGTAAAATGCCGGAAACATTCGCTGCGGTGGCAACCTGGTCGGCGGTTCGAAATCCGGAGTTGCATACCCCCCTGCCAGCCTGCGGAAAGCCCATTGTGCCCTATCTGTTTCTATTCGGGGATCGGGACAGGCTGTGCTTTGACAGCGAAAACGGGGAATTGGAATACCACGCGACACCGATTATGGCGGATTTTTTGAAGCGCCTGATTGCGTTATACGAGCTGGAGGAGAAGCCACTTTCCTACCGTGTGGGGGAAATTCAGTATTACGTGTATCAGAACAGAAACCGCGTCCCTCTGCTGATTGTGGGGGTTATTCGGAACATGCCTCACGGCAACTACCCGCGGGAAAGCTGGATTAGCTATGATATGTTCTTTGCAAAATTCAGCAAGGATTCCCAGGGAGCACTATACCATATGGGGGCAAGGGAATAAGTCCCCTTTGCCTGAAAATATACAGGGTTCATACAGACAGCCGCCTTTGGGCTGCTTCCACAGAAGGAGCACCAAAAGGCGGTTGCTGTAAGTATGAAATGTATTGCTGAGACAAAACAACACTGCTATTTTTGTGTGGCGGCGTTTCTTCACAGTATCCCCTTATCCACCGTCTTCTCCGCGAACATCAGATTCACCCCTGTGCCCAATGTCATCAACTTAAAGTTTCTTAATTTCTCTGAGGCCACCAAGGCTGTGGAAGCATCCATGAAGCTGGCCTCCAAGAAGAACCCCCTGGAGTCCCAGTACGCAGACCTGGCTGAGGAGCTGGACTGAGAAATGCATTTTTCCCCCTGCCAAACCGGCAGGGGGATTTTCAGCTTTATTTCAGGTTTGGGGTGTAGTATAATAGAAAAAGCAGAAAAGCCTTCCCTTGGGGAAAGCCGGCAAGGAGGCCATTCCATGAAAATTCTGATTATTGAAGACGAAAAGCTTCTGGCGGATTCCCTGAAAACCCTTTTGGAGAAGAAGGGCTTTGCGGTGGAGTGCGTCTATGACGGGGAGGCCGGGGCGGAATACGCGGAGACCGGGGTTTATGATCTGTTGATCCTGGATGTGATGATGCCCAAAATGAACGGCTACCAGGTGGCCCGGGCCGTGCGGGCCAAGCGGTGCGGGACGCCCATCCTCATGCTCACCGCCAGGTCCGGCCTGGAGGACCGGATCGAGGGCCTCAATGCCGGGGCGGACTACTATCTGACCAAGCCCTTCGACAGCCGGGAGCTGGTGGCCTGCATCAATGCCCTGCTGCGCCGCCAGGGCGGCCAGGTGGACGAGCTGACCCTGGGCAATACCAATCTGGACCTGGGCTCCTGCACCCTGCTCTGCGGCAGCCGTTCCGTCCGGCTGTCCGCCAAGGAATTTGACGTGATGCGCTGCCTCTTCCAGGCCAAGGGCAGCATCCTGTCCAAGGAGGCCCTGCTTGCCCGGGTCTGGGGCTTTGACTCCGAAGCGGTGGAGAACAATGTGGAGGTCTATATCGGCTTTCTGCGGAAAAAGCTGAATTCCATCGGCTCCAATGTGACCATCGCCGCCGTCCGGCGCATGGGTTACCGGCTGGAGGTGCAGGAAGGATGCTGAAAAAGCTTCGCATTCGGTTCGTATGCGTTATTTTGGCCATCGTCACGGTCATGCTCTGCTCGATTTTTGGCCTTCTGTACCACTCCACGGCCCAGAATCTGGAGGAGGAGAGCCTTTCCATGATGCGCACGGTGGCCGCAAACCCCTTCCAGCTGGGCCGGCCCAATTCCGGTGGAACGGGGGTGCATCTGCCCTATTTCCTGCTGAAGATCAGTGCAACGGGGGAGCTGACCGCCGTGGTGGGGGGCTACTATGACCTGTCCGATCAAGTGTTCCTCACCGCCCTTATGGAGGCGGCCACGGCCAAATCCGGGGATACGGGGGTCATTCCGGAGTACAATCTTCGCTTTTTGAAGGTCCGCTCCCCCCTGTCCGAGACCATCGTCTTTGCGGATATGTCCAGCGAAAAAGCGACGCTTTTGGGCCTTGCCAAGAGCTGTGCCGCCCTGGGGGTGCTGTGCCTGGGGGTATTCCTGGGCATTGCGGTGCTGCTGGCAAGGTGGATGGTCCGCCCGGTGGAGAAGGCCTGGGACCAGCAGCGGCAGTTTGTAGCCGACGCCTCCCACGAGCTGAAAACACCCCTCACCGTCATCATGACCAACGCAGAGCTTTTGCAGATGTCCGACGGGGAGAATCAGAGCCGCTGTGTGGACAGCATTCTCACCATGTCCCACCAGATGAAAAGCCTGGTGGAGCACCTGCTGGAGCTGGCCCGATCCGACAACGGCCAGGCGAAAATGGTCTTTGAGCAGGTGGATCTCTCGGCGCTGACCGAGGATGCGCTGCTGCCCTTTGAAGCCGTGTTTTTTGAGGCGGGGCTGACACTGGAATCCGCCGTCACCCCGGGCATTACCCTCACCGGCAGCCGCCAGCACCTGGGCCAGCTGGTGGACATTCTGCTGGACAATGCCAAAAAATACGCCCAGGGAGGTACGGTCCGGCTCACCCTGGAAAGGCAGAACCGGCACCACTGCCGCCTGAGCGTATCCAATAACGCGGAGCCCATGGACAAGGCGGCGCTGAAAAACATTTTCAAGCGCTTCTACCGCATGGATGCCGCCCGCAGCCGGGACGGCAGCTTTGGTCTGGGGCTCTCCATCGCCGAAAACATCGTCATTGCCCACGGCGGAAAAATCTGGGCCGACTACGCAGATGGCCGCATTACCTTCACGGCGGAATTGCCGGTGAAAGAATAAAAGAGACCGAAACAAACGGGCAGGGGGCTGTTAGAAAACAACCTGTCATTGCGAACCAGTGCGCACACTGGTGTGGCAATCCCCCGGATATTCAAACATCTTGGCAGTAAAACCAAGCTGTTTCCATTCAACCGGGGGGCTGTGCCCGAAGGAAATACCCTTGGGGTACCACACCAGTGACATCGGTCACTGGTTCGCAGCGACATGCTTTTCTAACAGCCCCCTGCTCAATGCATATTCTTTTACGCTTTTTTCTTCTTCCGGAACGGCCGTTTGGCCCACACACCCCTGCACCAGGCGGCGAAGCGGAGGCGGGTCTGCTCGCACCAGTCGAAAATGCGCTGGATGGCGAGGAACACCGTGGGGGTCATTACCAGCAGGGTAAACATGACCAGCCGCACTTCGTCCGTCCAGGTCCGCAGATCCAGGATATCCCCCAGCAGCGTAAAGCACAGGACGATGCCGGTCGCCATGGCCCACCACAGCAGCTTCCGGAACCAGTTGAAGGGCTTGCAGATCTGATACAGCACCAGCAGACCCACGAAGGACAGGATCGCCGCGCAGATGGTGGACACCTCGTCCTGGGGCAGGGCAAAGACCACCATGAACAGCTGACACAGCAGCACCACGAACACATTGGTCAGGCCCCCCGGGAAGGCCCGCCGCAGTACCTCTGGCAGGAACCGGCCCTTGACCCGGTCATACCGGGGCTCAAAGGTCAGAATGAAGGAGGGCACGCCAATGGTCATGGCGGAGATGACGGACAGATGGATGGGCTCCAGGGGATAGGGCATTACCGTAAACAGGCTGATAATGGATAAGAACAGGGAGAATATGTTTTTCACCAGGAACAGGGAAGCTGCCCGCTGGATATTGTTGATGACCCGGCGGCCCTCGTTGACCACGCTGGGCATGGCGGAGAAATCCGAGTCCAGCAGCACCAGGCTCGCCAGCTGACTGGCCGCCTCGGCCCCGCTGGCCATGGCTATGGCACAGTCCGCCTGCTTCATGGCAAGCAAATCATTCACGCCGTCGCCGGTCATGGCTACGGTGTGTTTTTTCTTTTGCAGGGCCTCAATCAGTGCCTTCTTCTGCTGAGGCGTTACCCGGCCGAATACGGTGTATTCGTCGGCGGCCTTCCGCAGCTGTTCCGGGGTTTCCAGGGTGGAGGCGTCCACGTACTTTTCACTGTTGGGAATTTCTGCCTGCTGGGCGATCATGCTCACTGTGGCGGGATTGTCGCCGGAGATCACCTTGACGGTGACTCCCTGCTGGGCAAAGTAGGCGAAGGTCTCCTTGGCGTTGGGCCGCAGCTTGCCCGTGAGCAGGGCCAGGGCAAGGGGCTCCAGTTTTTCGGGGTCCAGCTTTCCGGGGGTCAGAGGGCCGTCGTATTGGGCCAGCAGCAGCACCCGGTATCCCTTGGCTGCCCAGTCGCCGATATTCCATTTGTCTTCCCGATCACCCAGCAGAAATTCCGGTGCGCCGAATACATAGCTGCCGCTGTTTTCAAATTCGCAGCCGCTCCACTTGTATTCCGAGGAGAAGGGCACCCGTTTGGTGCATTTCAGGTCGCTTTCCCCGGGGAACAGCTCTTGCATGGCTTTGGCCGTGGCGTTGTCCGGCTCGCCGGTGCCGTACATAGCAGTCAGGATGTCCTCCAGCTGCTCCGGCAGCAGGTCCGACAGGGGCAGAACGTTCTCCACCTCCATGTCCGGCTCGGTGATGGTGCCGGTCTTGTCCACGCAGAGCATATCCACCCGGGCCAGAGCCTCGATGCTGTTCATGTCCTGCACCAGCACCCGGCTCTTGCTGAGTTTCTGGGCGGAGACCGCCAGGGCCACGCTGGTCAGCAGGTACAGTCCCTCGGGGATCATGCCAATGAGGGCCGCAACGGTGCCCTCAGTGCTCTCCCGCAGAGGCAGCTGCAAAACCACATATTCCTGCCGGAACAGGATAATGCCCACGGGCACCAGGACAATGCCCAGAAAGACGATCAGCCGGTCCAGGGACCGCATCATCTCGGATTTTTTGTTTTTGGGGTTGTACTTGGCCTCCCGGGCCAGGGCCGCCGCACCGCAGTTTTCGCCCACTGCCGTCAGCAGCACCCGGCCCCGGCCTGCCAGAACCACGCTGCCGGAATGGACCAGATCTCCGGGCTGCTTTTCTACGCTGTCCTCTTCGCCGGTGAGCAGGGATTCGTCTACGTACAGTGTGCCGGATTGGAGAATGCCGTCACCGCAGATCTGGTCACCCTGGCCGAACTCCGCCAGGTCGTCCCGGACGATGTTCTCCGGGGGCACTTCCTGGACCCGCCCGTCCCGCACGACCTTCACAGGCCGCCGGGCCACCAGGGACAGCCTGTCCACCGCCCGTTTGGCGCGAATTTCCTGGAAAATGCCGATGACCGTATTGATCACCACCACACCCAGGAAGCCCATGTTCATAACCGTGGATTTTCCCACGATCAGCAGCACGGCCAGTACAATGAACACCAGATTGAAAAATGTCAGGCTGTGCCGCAGAATGATTTCCTTTTCGCTGCGGCCGGAATCCGCCGGAAGCCCCGCACCCAGACCGGCTTCCAGATGCTCCTGGACCTGCTGGGCGGTCAGCCCGGTTTCCGGGGTGATAAGCGCGTTCTCTTCATCCATGGCGCTGCCTCCTTACGCTTCGAATTCCGGCAGGCCTGCTGCCCGCCGCCAGAGGATCAGAAGGCTGCCCTGGGCCACACTGACCCGGGCGGCCGAATCCGTAAAATGATTGCTGACCCCCAGGGGAAAGCCGCAGGTCAGCGTTCCGTTCTTTAAGGAATAGTACAGCCCTTCTATATTCACGCCCTGGGCATCCGGCCCCATGCAGAACACGGAGATGTCCCCCTGCTTTCCGCCGGGAAAGCGCAGCGCACCGTTTCGGATCACCGTGGCACAAAAATCCCTCCCGATGAGGATGCCCCGGGCATCCCGGTCCGCCAGGTATTGCAGGGCCTGATAGTTGGCCACCGTGTGGTCCAGCCGCACCCCGTCCAGGCCGCCGTAGAGCAAAAAGCGGTCATAGCCTTTGGACAGCCCCAGCTTCACGGCCAGCATGGAGTCCGTGTCGTCCTTTTCCACCGGGAAGACCTCTGCCCCCGTGGGGATATAGTTCAGGGAATCAAAGTCCCCGATGATGGCATTGGGCGTCACACCCAGGCTTTCCATATGCTTCAAGCCGCCGTCGGCGGCAATGAGATAGTCTTTCTCCGTCAGCGGTACCGCCAGACCGTCAAACCCCGCCGCACAGAAGATCACACATTCCTTCACAAAGGCCACTCCTTCCCATACTCTCTATAAGTTTACCATATTTTCCCGGAAAGAAAAACAGTCAAAATGTAAAAATTGCGGGAAATTGCCGTTACAGGATCCCCTTGTCCACTGTTTTCTCTGCGAACACCAGGTTCACCGCCGTCCCCAGGGCGGCACAAAGGGCGCCGAGCATCAGCATGGCGTTCACGCCCAGGGTGTCGATGAGGCGGCCGCCCAGGGGGGCGGCAAGGACGTTGGCCAGGGTATAGGCGGCGGTGAAATAGGCCTGCCCCTTCACGGCATCCTGTGGCTCCATAATGGCGTTTACATAATATACGGATGCAATGGCGATCAGCGCCCAGGCGCCAATCTGGGTGGCCTGGAAGATGTAATATACCGTCACATTGGGGGCCAGCCAGGAGCCGGCGGCCTTCAGCAGGAAGAAGAAGCCCGTGAGCTTGATGTAGAAGCTGCTGCTCCTTTTGCGCAGCATGTGGGTAAAGAGGAGCATGGTGGGAATTTCCGACAGGGCTGCAATGGCCATGGAAAGGCCCATGTGGCTGCTGTCCCCGCCCTTGGTGCGGATGATCTGGAGGGTGAAGCTGTTCAAAAAGACATGGCTGATGTAGAGCAGGATGCAGCCTGCAAGCACTCCGGTGAACCGCGGATATTTCCGGAAGAAGGCCAGGCCGTCTGCGCCCTTGGCCTCGCTGCCGCTTCGGGGTGTCCGCTGGGCGGGGTAAAGCACCAGGGAGAGAATGAACACACCGGTGAGCAGCACGATGGCCCAGGGCACCGGCCGCCCGCCCTGGGCTGCCGTCATGCGGCCCAGCACCAGGCATACCAGGGCATAGGTCACGGAGCTGACGCTTTTGGACACACCGTAGTTGAGCTTACAGCCGCAATTGATGCTGGTGACCCCCAGGCCGTTGACCAGAGGGGTCTGCAATTGCAGCAGGGAAAGGCAGCCGCCGTAGAATAAAAGGGAGGCAACCTTATTTTTGTGGAAAACCAGCAGCCCCAGTGCCGAAAGCATCCAAAGGGCGGCTATGGCCAGATTGATGGCCTTCAGATTGGGGCTGGTCTCCCGGTCTGCATAGCTTGCGGCCAATGGCTGCAAAAGGGCAGACAAAAGCCCCGCCAGGGCGATGAGAACGCCAATGGCCCCGCTGGAAAAGCCCATTTCCAGCAAATACAGGTTTACATAGGCGGCAATGGCCGCATAAGACGCCCAGTAAGCGCCGTGAATCAGCCCGTACCGGGCGGTCAGATGATCCGTCATGAGACATAAGGCTCCTCTTTCTTGAATACGCTTATCATAGCACATAGAAAAAATTTTGCAATTTCTAAATTTTCCTCAAAAACGTGGAAAAACAGATTTTCGAACATGAAGGGGCCCGATTTTGGGCACATCCGTTGAAAATGAACAAAAACCCCCCTGGGGGGATAGGGAATCCCATGTGAAATGTGGCGGATTCGCCGATTGACAATCTTGTTTTCTATTGGTAGAATATTATCGATACAGTATGGGTTCGGCAATACCAGTGTATCAACAGGAAAGAATTACTTAATTAGGAGGAAATCACATTGAAGGATTGGGCATATCTGACCACTGTCGAAGAGATGGAAGCGGCCACCGATTCTCTGCTGGAAAACGGCAAGAAGGTCGGCGCTGATTCCTGGCAGCAGCGTGTCAAAAACCAGACCCCCCACTGCGGCTTCGGCGAGAAGGGTACCTGCTGCCGTATCTGCTCCATGGGCCCCTGCCGCATCACTCCCAAGGCTCCCCGCGGTATCTGCGGCTGCGATGTTCACGGCATTGTCGGCCGTAACTTCCTGCGCTTTACTGCCGGTGGCTCTGCCACCCACTCCGACCATGGCCGTGAGATCATGCATACCCTGCACCAGGCCAAGGAAGGCGGCAACTACCAGGTCAAGGATCCTGAGAAGCTGATCCGCATCGCCAAGGAATGGGGCGTGGAGACCGAGGGCAAGGACATCTACGATCTGGCTCACGAAATGGCTGAGATCGGCCTGATGGAATACGGCAAGCCCTTCGGCGTCCAGAAGTTCCTGAAGCGTGCTCCCGAGCATACCCAGCAGCTGTGGCATGAGGCCGGCATCGAGCCCCGGGCTATTGACCGGGAAGTTGCCACCGCTCTGCATATGACCCACATGGGCAACAGCTCCCTGCCGGAGGCTCTGGTTCGCCAGGCGCTGCGCTGCGGCCTGTCTGACGGCTGGGGCGGCTCCATGATGGGCACCGAGTTCTCCGACGTTCTGTTCGGCACTCCCAAGCCCGTGGACTCCACTGCCAACATCGGCGTTATGGAGAAGGACAACGTGAACATCGTTGTTCACGGCCACGATCCCTCCCTGTCTGAAATGATCGTTTACTACGCCAACGATCCTGAGATGATCGCTCTGGCCAAGAGCGTTGGCGCCAAGGGCATCACCATTTCCGGCGTGTGCTGCACCGCCAACGAAGTGGCCATGCGTCACGGCATCCCCATGGCCGGTAACTTCCTGAGCCAGGAGAACGTGGTTCTCACCGGCGCCTGCGAAGCCATTGTTGTAGACGTGCAGTGCATCTTCCCCGCACTGGGACCCCTCTCCAAGTGCTTCCACACCAAGTTCATCACCACCTCTCCCATCTGCCGGATGCCCGACTCCGAGTTCATCCAGTTCTCTGCCGAGAACGCCGGTGACAACGCCAAGGCGATCGTCAAGATGGCCATTGAGAACTTCAAGAACCGGAAGCCCGAGCTGGTGAACATCCCCAACCAGGTCCAGAAGACCCGCGTGGGCTACTCTGTTGAAGCCATCATTAAGGTCCTTGACGGCGTTGCCAACTCCCAGGTTGACGAGTTCGGCACCACCAAGCCCCTGCTGGAGTGCATCACCTCCGGTGTTCTCCGCGGTGCTGTGGCTCTGGTCGGCTGCAACAACCCCAAGGTCCGTCCTGACACTGCGCACATCGAGCTCATGAAGAAGATGCTGGAGAACGACATCATCTGCATCGTTTCCGGCTGCTCCGCTCAGGCTGCCGCCAAGGCCGGCCTCATGGATCCCGTACAGGCCAAGGAATACTGCGGCGCGGGTCTGAAGCGTGTCTGCGAGCTGGCTGGCATTCCTCCCGTTCTGCACATGGGTTCCTGCGTGGACATCACCCGTATGCTGATCCTGGCCTCCGAGCTGGCCAAGGATTCCGGCCTGAACATTTCTCAGCTGCCTGTTGTGGGCTGCGCTCCCGAATGGATGTCTGAGAAAGCCGTTTCCATCGGCAACTATGTTGTCTCCACCGGCCTGGATACCTTCCTGGGCGTGGATCCCTACGTTTCCGGTTCCTCCGAGATCTGTGACCTGCTCTGCAGCGAAGACGGCATCAACAAGTGGGTTGAGGCCAAGTACGTTGTGGAAAAGGACATCGATAAGATGGGTGACATGATGATCGCCCGCATCGAAGAGAAGCGCGCGGCTCTGGGCATCTAACATATGAAACTAGCTATCACCGGCAAGGGCGGTGTTGGAAAAACCACCCTTGCCTCCACCCTGGCCCGGCTCTATGCCGACGAAGGACGCACTGTCCTTGCCGCCGACGTAGACCCGGATGCCAACCTGGGACTGGCCTTAGGCCTGAGCCAGGAGGAAGTGGATTCCATTGTCCCCATCAGCAAAATGCGCACCCTGGTGGAAGAGCGCACCGGAGCTACCGATGCCAACCGGTTCTATAAGCTGAACCCCTACGTGGCCGACATCCCCGAGAAGTACTCCAAGGACATCAACGGCGTCAAGCTGCTGGTCATGGGTACGGTGGATGTGGGCGGCTCCGGCTGTGTATGCCCGGAGCACGTGATGCTCAAATCCATCCTGGCCGCCCTGACCTTCCGCAAGGACGATGTGGTCATTATGGATATGGAGGCCGGTCTGGAGCACCTGGGCCGGGGCACCGCTTCCAATATGGACCAGTTTATCGTGGTCATTGAGCCGGGTGCCCGCAGTGTCCAGACCTACCGCAATGTGAAGCGGCTGGCCAAGGACCTGGGGGTCAAGCAGGTTCGTGTGGTGGCCAATAAGGTCCGGGACGAGAGCGATGAGGCTTTTGTCCGTGAGACCATCCCGGCAGAGGATCTGCTGGGCTGCATTCACTATAACCCGGATGTTATCAACGCGGACCGTCAGGGCAAATCCCCCTACGATTTTAGCCCCCAGGCCATTGATGAGATCCGCCAAATCAAAGCGATTCTGGATCGTGAAGAAAATTAGGAGGAAATACCGTGACTTTATTTGAAAGAGTTTTCGGCGGCAACGACGCTGTCTACGGCCTGACCGAGGCAGCTGTCAACAATGCCATCGCACAGTACGGTGAGGGCCAGGCCGTGTCCTTCCCCGGCACCGCATATTCCCTGCCCTGCTACTACGGCGTCACCGGCGTCAAGGTCGAGGCCCTGGGTCAGCTGAAGGAAGCCCTGGGCGTTGTCAAGGGCCTGATGACCCGCAACAACCGCCTGAACGATGCCTTCATGTCCGGCGTTGCCACCGCTCTGTGCGCAGAATTTATCGAGGTTCTGAAGTACATCGGCAATGACGCTCCCTACGAGGCTCCCTGCTACGGCCATCTGCCCGATGCCGTGGTCCGTTCTCTGGGTGTTCCCCTGGTTACCGGCGACATCCCCGGTGTTCCCGTTATCCTGGGCACCGCTCCTACCGCTGACGAGGCCGTTGCTCTGGTCAAGAGCTATCAGAGCCAGGGCATGCTGGTCACTCTGGTGGGCGGCATCATCGATCAGCTCCAGGAGAAGGAGTACAAGACCGGCGACAACGTCCGCGTCATCCCCCTGGGCAAGGATGTCACCTCCGTCATCCATGTTGTCTCCGTGGCCGTCCGTGCCGCTCTGATCTTCGGCAACATCCAGCCCGGTGACGCTGCCGGCCTGATGAAGTACACCATGGAGCGTGTGCCCGCTTTCGTCAACGCCTTCGCTCCTCTGGACGATGTGATCGTTGCCTGCGGCGCCGGCGCCATTGCTCTGGGCTTCCCCGTTATCACCAACGAGCAGGAGAACATCTTCCGTGTTCCCAAGAGCCTGATCGTGCAGCCCGATGTTGAGAAGTTCAACGCCACCTCTCTGGAGGCCCGGGACATCAAGATCAAGATCACCAATATCGATATCCCCGTTTCCTTCGCTTCCGCTTTCGAGGGCGAGATCATCCGCCGTCCCGATATGCAGGTGGAGGTTGACGGCTCCCGTGTGGACTGCTTCGAGCTGGTGCACACCAAGGAAGCCGCCGAGATCGAGGACCACAAGATCACCGTCATCGGACCGGAAATCGACGAGATCCCCGTGGGCTCCAAGATCTCCATGTCCTACACCGTGGACGTGGCCGGTAAGGCCATGCAGCCCGACTTCGAGTCCGTTATGGAGCGGAAGTTCCACTCCTATCTGAACTGCATCGAGGGTGTGATGCACACCGGTCAGCGTGACATGATCCGTATCCGTATCAGCAAGGCCGACTTTGAGGCGGGCTTCAAGTTCCGTCACATCGGCGAGGTGCTGTACGCCAAGGTCAAGAGCGAGTTCGAGGCCGTTGTGGACAAGTGCCAGGTCACCATCGTTGTGGACGCCGAGAAGAACAAGGAGCTGCGCGCTGCCGCCAACGCCGTGTTCAACAAGCGTGATGACCGTCTGAAGTCCATGACTGACGAGTCCGTGCCCGTATACTACACCTGCATCATGTGCCAGGCCTTCTCCCCCAGCCACGTATGTATCGTTACCCCCGAGCGTCTGGGCCTGTGCGGCGCCGTGTCCTGGCTGGATGCCAAGGCCACCAATGAGCTGGATCCCACCGGTCCTTGCCAGATCGTTCCCAAGGAGCACTGCATCGACGAGAAGCTGGGCCGCTACGAAGACGTGGACGAGGCCGTTGCCAAGTACTCTCACGGTGCTCTGGAGCACGTGACCCTGTACTCCCTGTTCCAGGATCCCATGACCTCCTGCGGCTGCTTCGAGTGTATCTGCGGGGTGGAGCCTGTCTCCATGGGTGTTGTCATCACCTGCCGTGAGCACGCCGGCATGACCCCCCTGGGCATGACCTTCTCCGAGATGGCCTCCATGACCGGCGGCGGCGTTCAGACCCCCGGCTTCATGGGCCACGGCAAGCAGTTCATCTCCTCCAAGAAGTTTATCGCAGCCGAAGGCGGCCCCGGCCGTATCGTCTGGATGCCCAAGGAGCTGAAGGATCAGGTCCGCGAGCGCCTGGATGCCACTGCCAAGGAGATGTACGGCGTGGATAACTTCACCGACATGATCGCCGATGAGACCGTCTGCACCGAGGATCCGGAAGAGCTGATGAACTTCCTGGCCGAAAAGGGCCACCCCGTTCTCAGCATGGAGCCCTTCGATATGTAAACAGATTTCCCGCCCGGGCAAAAGCCCGGGCGGGATTTATCATGTGCGATTGCTTTTCACCGTCCGCTTCGGCGTTATCCTGCGGCAGGATGGGATCTACAGACCCAGGATGGTCTTTGCGAACAGGAAGTACACCAGCAGGGACAGCGCGTCCACAATGGTGGTGATGAAGGGCGAGGCCATGACCGCCGGGTCGAAGCCCAGGCGCTTGGCGAGCAGGGGCAGGGTGCAGCCCACCATCTTGGCCATGACTACGGTGACACCCAGAGCCAGGCAGATGACCAGGTCTACGCTCAGGCTGATGCTTTCGTTGTGCATCAGCAGCCGGTCAACCAGCAGCACCTTCAGGAAGCAAACTGCTGCCAGGGAAATGCCGCAGAGCACGGCCGTGCGGACTTCCTTCCACAGCACGGTGAATACGTCGCTCAGCTCCAACTCGTCCAGACTCAGGGCACGGATGACGGTGACGGAGGACTGGGAGCCGCAGTTGCCGCCGGTATCCATCAGCATGGGGATGAAGGCGGTCAGAGCGGGCAGCAGGGCCAGGGCGCTTTCAAAGGAGGAAATGATCATACCCGTGAAGGTGGCGGAGACCATCAGCAGCATTAGCCAGGGGATGCGGTGCTTGTACAGGTCGAAGGGGGTGCTTTTCAGGTAGCTCTTTTCGGAAGGGGTCATAGCGGCCATGATTTCCATGTCCTCTGTGGCCTCTTCTTCCATAACGTCCATGGCGTCATCGAAGGTGACGATGCCCACCATGCGCTTTTCCGTGTCCACCACAGGCAGGGCCAGGAAGTTATATTTGGAGAACATCTTGGCGACCTCTTCCTGGTCGTCCTGGGTTGTCACGGAGATGACGTTTTCCGTCATGATCTCCTTGATCTCCGTGTCGTCGCTCTCTGCCAGCAGCAGGTCCTTCACGGTGACGATGCCCTGCAGGGTTCTGTCTGCGGAGAGTACATAGCAGGTGTAAATGGTCTCCTTGTCCACGCCCTGGCGGCGGATGCGGAGAATGGATTCCTCCACGGTCATATCCAGCCGCAGGGACACATATTCCATGGTCATCAGGGCCCCGGCGGAGTTTTCGGGGTAGCGCAGGATCTGGTTGATGGAGCTGCGCATTTCGGGGTCTGCCTGGGTGAGAATACGCCGGACCACGTTGGCGGGCATTTCCTCTACCAGGTCTGCCGCGTCGTCCACATACAGCTCATCCAGAACTTCCCGCAGCTCATTGTCGGAGAAGCCCTGGATCAGCAGCTGCTGGGCCTCGGGCTCCATTTCTACAAAGGTTTCCGCCGCCTGCTCCTTGGGAAGCAGCCGGAACATGACGGGAATCTGCTTTTCCTCCAGCCCGTCAAAAAGTCCGGCCACGTCGCTGGGGTTCATGGTGACCAGAATGTCCCGCAGAGAGGCGTATTTCTTTTCGTCCAGCATTTTCAGCAGGGCTTTTTCCACAATTTCAAAACGTTCTGCCATAGTTGACCTCCAATATTCAAAAATATTGGCGCAAAGCAGAGTCCGCTGCCCGCCAGGATGCGGGCGCGCGTCTACTTCGGCCGGGTATATTGCCGCTTCCGCCGGCATCCATGGGTATCCCTCCTTGTGGTTTCAAATCGTGCGAAAGGCAAGCGCATGTCATTCCGAGCCAGTGCACACACTGGCGTGGGAATCCCCCTGATTTTCAAACATCTCATAGATCCGGGTTTTCCCGTCTAACTGGGGGATTGCCACACCGGTGACATCGGTCACCGGTTCGCAATGACAGCGTGACGTGATTTCATAGCCCAATACGCACATATACCTTTATTGTATCCCTCGGAAAGCCAAAAGTCAACCTTGACAGTGGATTTTCGGCGGGAGTTTTCGCTTTTTTGGACTGGACATAATCGAAAAATGCAACTATAATATTCTTAATATACCCCGATATAATGCGTTCACCGGCCACCGGGAGCTTGCCTGCCGGAGCTGGTTTTTGAAAGGAAAGAAACGATCATGATGCCAAGAAAGAGCCATGGCTTTACATTGCTGGAGATGCTGATTGTTGTGGCCATCATTACGGTGCTGGTTGCCGCTGCGATTCCGATTTTTGCCAATCAGCTGGAGAAAAGCCGGGAGGCGGCAGATCTTGCCAATGTGCGCAGCGCTTATGCAGTGGTTCTGTCCAATGCGATGCTGGGATATGAGGATCATCCCGACGATATCGAGAAAGTTGTGCAGCTGCAGCAGAAGCAGGACGGCTTTCAGGGCTTTCAGGATATCACCATCGGTGATGTTTCAGACAAGGACAAGGCGCGCTGGATTGGCAATCCTGAAGGAAACGGAACCTGCACCGTGCGATTCCTCCCGGAGGAGAACAAGGTCATATTGGACTGGACGGGCGAGTATCCATACCTGCGGAATGAGGATTTTTTCTCGTATACAAAGGACGCAGTGGACAGTATGAACAAAGGGCAGCATTACTACCGGTTTGATTCCGGATACAAAAAACCGAACTCCTATGTGTCGAAGATCTACAATATGCTCCCCTCGGACAGTCTGCTGCAGCAGGGAACCTGGGCTTTCATGCGTGGAAGCAACCCGGTGAAAGATAAGGACGGCTATTTCGTCTGGACCTCCTATGGCCAGAATGAACTTCAAAATGGCAAGGATTACCCGGTCATCATTCTGGATGAGAGTACCGGAAAGTATTATGTAAACACTGCGACTGCGATATACTATGACAACTGTTATAAAATTGGAGGCGATATTCCAAGCATAGGCACAACGAAAACCATGAATCAAAAGCTGAAAGGCCAGAAAGCTTATGCTTCCATAGACGCCGCCTATCGGGCCTATTTACAGGCAGTGAAGTGAAAGAGACACGAAAGGGAAATAAAATGATTCGTGTTGCAGAAGAGCGGGATGTAGTTCCCATTTTGGACATTTATGCGCCCTATGCCCGCGGGACAACGATCACTTTTGAGTACGAGGTCCCAACGCCGGAGGCCTTCCTGGCCCGATTCGAAGGCATTACCCGGGACTTTCCCTGGCTTGTCTGGGAGGAGGCGGGAGCCGTTTTGGGCTATGCCTATGCCAGCCGCCCCTTTGAGCGGGCGGCCTATGCCTGGTGCGCGGAACCCTCCATCTATCTGCGTCCCGATGCCCGGGGCCGCGGCATTGGCAGGCAGCTCTATGCCGCGCTGGAGGCACTGCTGTCGCAGATGGGCTATGCGGTGAGCTTCGCCATCATCACGGGAGAAAACGAAGCATCCTTGGCCTTTCACCGGGCGCTGGGCTATGAAAAATGCGCCGAAATGGTAAAATGCGGGCTGAAATTCGGCCGGTGGCTGGACGTCGATTGGTTGGAAAAACGGCTGGATTCAGTCGAAATTCCCAGGAACCCCCCGATTGCATGGAGAGATTTTAGAAAAGATGCCCAAAGAATTGAGAATATTTTAGGCAAAATGTCACTTTCGGAATCGGAAAAAGTATGATATGTTATGCGTGGAAGAAAATACGATTTTTTGACCAATCGTCTTCCGTTTTCCCTTTGTATTTTCAAATGACAATATGAGGAGCTGTGACCATGTATTTTCAGAAAAAACGCTGCATCGCCATGCTTCTGGCCGGTGGCCAGGGCAGCCGACTCAAGGTCTTGACGGAAAAGACCGCGAAGCCCGCCGTTCCCTTCGGCGGAAAATACCGCATTATTGATTTTCCTCTGTCCAACTGCGTCAACTCCGGCATTGATACCGTGGGCATCCTGACCCAGTATCAGCCCTTGGAGCTGAATGAATACATCGGCAACGGCCAGCCCTGGAATCTGAACAAGACCCATTCCTGCGCCCAGGTCCTGCCCCCTTATGAGCGCCACGACAAGAAGAGCAGCTGGTACAAGGGCACGGCCAACGCCATTTACCAGAACATCGACTTTATCGACCGGTACGACCCCGACTATGTGGTCATCCTCTCCGGTGACCATATCTATAAGATGGACTATGCCGCCATGGTGGAGTACCATGAGAAGCACAATGCCTCCTGCACCATCGCCGTGCGCAATGTGCCCCTGGCAGAGGCCTCCCGGTTCGGCATCCTGAATACCAACCCGGATATGTCCATCTATGAGTTCGAGGAGAAGCCCGCCCGTCCCAAGTCCACCAATGCCTCCATGGGCATCTACGTCTTCAATTGGAGCGTGCTGAAGGCTGCCCTCATGGAAGACGAGGACGACCCCAAGTCCTCCAACGACTTCGGCAAGAACATCATCCCCAACCTGCTAAACCAGGGCCACAAGATGATGGCCTATCCCTTTGACGGCTACTGGAAAGACGTGGGGACCATCCAGTCTTTGTGGGAAGCCAACATGGATTTGCTGGGCAAGGAGCCGGTGTTCAACATCCGGGGCGAGCGGTTTAAGATCTACGCCCGGAACAGTGCCATGCCCTCCTCCTTTATCGCCGCCACTGCTACCACCGTCAACTGCTTCATCGCCGAGGGCTGTGAGGTAGAGGGCGAGGTTCGCCACAGTGTGATTTCCGTGGGCTGCAAGATCGGTGCCGGTGCTGTGGTAGAAGACAGCGTGGTCATGCCCGGTGTTGTGGTAGAGCCTGGTGCCATCGTGCGCCACGCCATTCTGGGCGAAAACAGCCGTGTCTGCAAGAATGCCGTTGTAGGCGGTGCTTACGCCCCCGGTGAGGAAATGCTGATCAGCGTGACCTCCAAGGGTGCCGTGGTGGAAGAAAACGCCGTGCTTCGGCCCGGCGACATGATGTAAGGAGGCGTGACGCTATGAACGCAATGGGTATTATCTTCACCAATGACGCCAACATCGGAGAGCTGACCGCCAAGCGGTCCATTGCCTCCATTCCCTTTGGCGGCCGTTACCGCCAGGTGGACTTCGGCCTGACCAACCTGAGCTGGGCCGGTGTACACCACGTGGCCATGATCTCCCGGTTCAACTACCAGTCCCTGATGGACCACATCGGCGACGGCGAGGAGTGGGGCCTGGAGCTGGGCGAGGGCGGCCTGCAATACATCACCCCCTACTCCACCTCCGAGACCCACAGCTACCGGGGCAAGCTGGAATCCCTGAACAACGCCATGGCCTTCCTGGAATACAGCGAGGAAGACGAGTATGTATTCCTGGTGGATTCCGCCGTGATCTCCAATATCGACCTGAAACGGGTGCTGGCCGAGCACATCCAGAGCGGCAAGGATATCACCATGGTGGTCAAGTCCGGCATTGCCAACAATAAGAAGGTTCTGGACCTGGCCGTGACTCTGGACGAAAATAAGGAGATCAACGATATTGTGGTCGACTACGCCGCAGGCCCCGAGTATCTGGCCTCTATGGATATCTTCGTCACCACCAAGAAGTGGCTGATCTCCATGGTCCGGGAGCGCATTGCCCATAACTTCTTCCACATGGACCGGGACCTGATCCTGGGGGGCTGGAATTCCGGCAAGGTCAGCGTCAACGCCTATGAGTTCGAGGGCGTGGCGCTGTACAACGACAGTGTGGAGGAGTACTTCAAGAACTCCATGGCGCTGCTGAAGCCCGATGTCCACAAGTCCATTTTTGACCGGAAGCATCCCATCTATACCAAGGTCCGGGACCGCGTACCCGCCTACTATGGCGAGGAGAGCAGCATTGACAACTGCATGGTGGCCGACGGCTGCATGCTGGAGGGCTCCGCCAAGGATTCCATCCTGTTCCGCCAGGTCACTCTGGCGCCGGGGGCCCATGTGGAGGACTGCGTCATCATGAACGATACCACCATCGGTGAGGGCGCGGAGCTGAAAAACGTCATCCTGGATAAAAACGTCACCGTCCGGCCCGGAGCCAAGCTCATCGGCACCCGGAACAACCCGATCGTCATCAAGCGGGGGGATACTGTATGAAAATTGCCATCTGCGCTTCGGAAGCAGCGCCCTATGCCAAATCCGGCGGCCTGGGCGATGTGATGGAGGCCCTGCCCAAGGCACTGGCTGCCATCGAGGGCAATGAAGTGGCCCTGTTCCTGCCATATTACAACAAGATCAAAACCAATACCGCCATTTTGGTAGAGAAGGTTGCCCAGTTCCGGGTGCAGATGGGCTGGCGGCAGCAGTTTGCCGGCCTGATGAAGCTGACCACTGCCCCCGGGGGTGTCACCGTCTACTTCATCGACAACGACTATTATTTCGGAACCCGCACAGGGGCTATTTACGGCGACATGGACGACGGCGAGCGCTTCGCCTACTTCTCCAAGGCCTGCCTGGATGCCATGGTGGCGTTGGAGACGGCCCCCAATATCATCCAGTGCAACGACTGGCAGACCGGCCTCATCCCTGTGTATCTCAAGGCCTGCTACCATGATGGGATTTTGAAAAAGACCCGGTGTATGTATACCATTCACAACATCGAGTATCAGGGCTGGGCCAACGGCAATTTCTTTGACGACACCTTGGGGCTTCCCTGGGAGTACCGGGGCTGCATGGATATGAACGGCTCCGTGAACATGATGAAGGGCGCTATTGAGACGGCGGACCTGGTGACCACCGTGTCCGAGACCTATGCCCGGGAGCTCATGTACCCCTACTATGCCCACGGCCTGGACGGCATCCTGGCCCGGAATGCCTGGAAGCTCACCGGCATCACCAACGGCATCGATACCGCGATTTTCAACCCCGAGACGGACCCCGCCCTGCCGGACCACTACTCCGCCGCAGCCATCCAGCCCGGAAAGGCCCGCTGCAAGCAGGCCCTGCAAAAGGAGCTGGGCCTGCCGCAAGACCCGGACATCCCCATGATGGTCATGGTCACCCGCTTTGCAGGCCACAAGGGCCTGGACCTGCTGTGCTATATCGCCCGGCGGCTTCTGTGGGAGGACAATGTCCAGCTGGTGGTGGTTGGCACCGGCGAAGCCCAGTATGAGAACTTCTTCCGGGACCTGCAGCGGCAGTTCCCCGAGCAGGTATCCGCCCAGATCACCTTTAATGTGGCTCTGGCTTCCCGGGTTTATGGGGCAGGCGACATCTATCTGATGCCCTCCAAGAGCGAGCCCTGCGGCCTGAGCCAGATGAATGCCATGCGCTACGGCACGGTCCCCGTGGTCCATGCCACCGGCGGCCTGAAGGATACTGTGCCACCCTGCGATGAGTTCGGCAAGGAGGGCCTGGGCTTTACCTTCCAGAGCTACAATGCCGATGACTTCTATGCATCTCTGCGCCGCTGCCTGGTGCTGTACCATTCCAACCGGGAAGCCTTCGCCCAGCTGCAAAAGCGGGACATGGAGCAGGATTTCAGCTGGAATGTCCCTGCGAGAAAGTATATGGAGCAGTTCCAGAATATGCTGGCCTGGTAAAATACCAACTTTTTCAGGCGGAAACCATATTGGTTTCCGCCTGAATTTATGAGAGACTGAGAAAATGCCTTCCCCTGGGGGAAGGTGGCCCGCCATAGGCGGGTCGGATGAGGGGCGATACGCAGAACCGATAGGGAGATCCCTTCGCAATTTTGTTCTGTTGAATAAACGAGCGACTGCTTAGGCTGATCTCGCATCGGTTCTGCATGCCGCCCCTCATCAGTCACGGCCCATAGGGCCGCGACAGCTTCCCCGGAGGGGAAGCCTTTGTTCCCATCCACACTACTATAAGGAGACCAACCCCTATGCGAATCCTTTTTGACAGCAAGCTGCCCCAGCACAAGCGCCCTTTTGGGTGCCTGACCCCCGGGGAGGAGTGCACCCTCAGTGTGCATATCCCTGTGGCGGTCATGACCCGGAAGGCGGAAATGGTGCTCTGCGGGGAGAATGGCGGCGAACTGTGCAGCGAAGAGCTGCACTTTGAGAAGACCGTCGGCCCCTATGAATACTGGACGGGCAGCTTCCGCCTGGAGAAAACCGGCCTGTATTTCTATTACTTCCGCATTACGGACCCTCACGGCACCTTCCGCCTGTTTAAGGAGGGGGACGACACCAATATGGAGGCGGGGGACCTTTGGCAGGTCAGCTGCATCCCTTCGGACTTCTATACCCCCAGATGGGCCCAGGGGGCGGTGATCTATCAGGTGTTCCCGGACCGGTTCGCCCGCAGCGGCTGGTGCGACTGCACCGGCAAGCTCCAGCCCTATTCCGTCCACGACAACTGGTATGACGAAGTGGACTGGCGGCCGGATGAGCATGGAATCATCCAGAATAACGACTTCTTTGGGGGAAACTTCCGGGGAATTGGGGACAAAATGGACTATATTGCCTCTCTCGGCACTACCATTCTCTACTTAAACCCCATCAGCAAGAGCTTTTCCTCCCACCGCTACGATACCGGCGACTACAAGACCCCGGACCCCATGCTGGGCACCGAGGCGGACTTTGCCGCCCTGTGCCGCTGCGCCCATGCCCACGGCATTCGGGTGATTCTGGACGGGGTCTATTCCCATACGGGTTCCAACAGCCTGTATTTTGACCGGAATTACACCTTCGGCGGCAATGGCGCCTACTGCCGCCCCGATTCGCCTTTCCGCAGCTGGTACACCTTCTACCACTGGCCGGACCGCTACAATTCCTGGTGGGGCTTCGACACCCTGCCCACGGTCAATAAAATGGACGACAGCTTTCTGAACTACATCATCCGGGACGAGGACAGTGTGGTGGCCCACTGGCTGAAGCTGGGAGCAGACGGCTTCCGGCTGGATGTGGCGGACGAGCTGCCGGACGAATTCATTGCCCTGCTCCGGGAGCGCATCCGGGAGATCAAGCCCGACGCTCTGCTGCTGGGCGAGGTGTGGGAGGATGCCTCCAACAAGGTTGCCTACAATATCCGCCGGAAGTATTTCACGGAAGGCGAGCTGGACAGCGTCATGAACTATCCCTTCCGCACGGCCATTCTGGACTTCATGCGGGGCCGGGATGCGGGAAAGAAACTCCGGGACACGGTGATGACTGTTGTGGAGAACTATCCCGCCCAGGTGGTGGCCAGCAATATGAACCTTTTGGGCACCCACGATACCCCCCGGATCCTCACCGCGCTGGTTGACGACTTCGACGGCTCCCGGGAGGAGAAGGCCGCCCGGCGCCTGAGCAAAAACCAGCTGGAGGTAGCCCGGGACCGGCTGCAAATGGCCGCGTTCCTCCAGTACACCCTGCCGGGAAGTCCCAGCCTGTACTATGGAGACGAGGCCCTTATGGAGGGCTATAAGGACCCCTTCAACCGCCGGACCTATCCCTGGGGCCGGGAGGATACGGAACTTGTGCGGTTCTTCCGCCAGCTGGGCCAGCTGCGGCGGGATATCCCCGCTCTGGGTAAGGGGACCATTACCTTCCAGACGGCTATGGACAAGCACCTGGCCTACACCCGGTGCTATGAGGGACAGAAATTTTCGGTTTATGTAAACCGAAGCGGCGACCCCTGGCAGGTTCCCGCCGGGAAGGTCCGCATGGGCAAAAACCTGGACACCGTGGCCCGGGACCAGCTGATATTGTCTCCCCACGGGTTCTGTATTGTGGAGGCGTGATATGGAATATTTTCTCTCCGGCTATTGCCGCTGCCAGGACCAGAGCCGCCGTGTCCTGCTGGAAATCGACGACGGCGAAATAGACGTAGACTGCAATTTCGGTGTCTGCCCCTATGAGGCGGAGTGCCAGCTTGCCGCGGCCATTCGGGAAAAAGTGGAGGAAAGCAAATGATGTACCTGCTTTATGGCAATCCCATTCTGATTGCCGCCGCCGTGATTCCCGCCATCTTCCTGCTGGTGCAGATCAACAAAGCGGACAAGCTGGACCGGGAGCCCGTGGGGCTGCTGGTGTCCCTGGTGATCCAGGGCATTATTTCCACGGCGCTGGCCGTCCTCACCGAGCGGCTGGGCACGGCCATTCTGGACAGCCTCTGGCCCGAGAACGCCCTTGTCTACCGCGTCCTCATGTATTTTGTGGTGGTGGGTCTGTCTGAGGAGGGCTTCAAGTATCTGCTTTTGAAGCGCCGGACCTGGTACTCCCCGGATTTCAACTGCCAGTTTGATGGGGTGGTCTATGCCGTGTGTGTAGCCCTGGGCTTTGCTCTGTGGGAGAACATCGGCTATGTGGTGGTGTACGGCTTCGGCACCGCCCTGGTCCGGGCCATCACCGCCGTGCCGGGCCACGCCTGCTTCGGTGTATTCATGGGCGCGTTCTATGGCATGGCCCGGCGCTATGCCAACTACGGCTACGAGCGTGCCTCCAAAAACTGCCGCCGTCTGGCGGTGCTGGTACCTATGGTGCTCCACGGGATCTATGACTTCATCGCCTCCTCGGAGGATGCATCCGAGTGGGTATTTCTGATCTTTGTGGCGGCGCTGTTCTTCGTCACCTCCCGCATGGTAAAGCGCCTGTCCCAGACGGACCGGTATATTGATTGAAACAGGGCGTTTCCCGAATCCTAACCTTCCCCACCGGGGAAGGGGGACCGCCGCAGCGGCGGTGCGTCGCGCAGCGAATCTCATCCTCCAATAGCTGCCGGTGGCAGCTATACCATAATTTATGGAAGAGGGGTGTTGCGGGCGAGAGCGGTTTGTGGCTTGCGTGCCTTTTTCCGAATGCTCTCGCCTGCCACGCCCCTCTTCAGTCAGGGCTGCGCCCTGCCAGCTTCCCCGGTGGGGAAGCTTTTTTAAGATTCCCTTGCAAATTCTATCACCAGCAGATATAATAAACATAACTTTTGAAAGGGGGCGCGGGCATGGCGGATAAGAAGGGACAGTTTCGCGGGATGCTGCTGGGACTGGCGGTGGGAGATGCCATGGGCTATACCATCGACGGCAGCTCCTGGAAGGAAATTCAGCAGAGCTACGGCCCCAACGGCCTGCTGGGCTACGACCTGGTCAACGGCTATGCGGACGTGACCTCCTATACCCAGCTGGCGGCCTTCACCTGCAATGGCCTGCTCCTGGGCCTGACCCGGGGGCAGATGACCGGGAAAATGCTGCCGCTGTTCCGCTATGTGGGCTTGTCTTCCCGGGAGTGGGCCGCGTCCCAGAAGCCCTGGGGCCGCCCCAGCACCACCTTCTGTTGGCTGCTCCAGGTGCCGGAAATGTGCCGCCGGCACTGCATGGATACCCGGATGCTGGATGCCCTGAGCCGGGATACCCTGGGGGCCATGGAGGCCCGCTTCAACAGCTCCTCCACCCCCGGCAGCCTGACCTCCGCCGCGGCCGTGGGCCTGTTCAGCCACCTGTACAAGGTGGAGCAGAGTGAACTGGACCTGCTGGGGGCCGAGGTAGTGGCCCTGTCCCACGGCAGCCCCCTGGCCTTTTTGTCCGGCGCGGCTCTGGCCCATATCATCAGCCGCAGCCTTTCCGCCCCGGACCTGCCTCTGAAAAATCTGGTGCTGGAAACGGCCCAATCCCTGAAAAATCAGTTCGGCCACCAGTACAGCCAGAGCTTTGAAATCAGCAATCTGCTGAATCTGGCCGTATCCCTGGCAGAAGACAGTCGGTTGAATCCCGTTACGGCCATGGAGCAGCTGCACTGCCTGAATGCAGCCCAGGTGTTGTCCGGTGCGGTCTATGCCTGCCTGCGCTGCGGCAAGAGCTTCGATACGGCCATGATCGCCGCCGTGAACCACTCCGGCCGGTCCGCCGCCGTGGGTGCCGTGGCCGGGGCCATTCTGGGCCTGCGCCTGGGGGAAAAGGCCCTGCCCAGTTTCTACATCGAGTGCCTGGAGCCCGCCGAGACCCTGGGGGAGCTGGCCGAGGATATGCTGGGCGGCTGCACCATGGAGCGGGGCAGCAAGCTCTTTGACCTGGACTGGGACCGGAAATATATCCACGGCGGAAAATAAAAACAGCGCCGCCTGGCGGCGTATATCCCCCTTGCAGTTCGCATAGAGTGGCTGCAAGGGGGAATTTTTTATGGGCAAACGGGATTGGGCAATCTTTTTTCTGGCCATCGCGCTGACGGTGCTTGGTGTGGTCCGGGTATTCGTGGAGGGCAGCATCGAGACCGGGGCCTGGGGGCTGAGCTTTCGGCAGGAGGGCTCTGCGCCCATCGGTCCTGCCGGAGTAGATCAGCTGCGGCAGTACGATGCGGCCTATCTGGGGGACACCCGGCAGAAAAGGCTGTATCTGACCTTTGACGCTGGCTATGAAAACGGCTCCACGGAGAAGATCCTGGATACACTGAAGGCCCACGGCGTCCGGGCGGCCTTCTTCCTGGTGGGAAATTATGTAGACCGAAACCGGGACTTGGTCCGCCGGATGGTGGAGGAGGGCCACATTGTGGGCAACCACACCATGCACCACTATGATATGTCCAAGCTGTCGGACAAGCAGGCCTTTTCCAAGGAACTGACGGACCTGGAGGACCTGTTCCGGGAGGTCACCGGCAAGGACCTGCCCAAATACTACCGCCCGCCTCAGGGCATCTACAGCCAGGAGAACCTGAAAATGGCCAAGGAGCTGGGCTACAAAACCGTCTTCTGGAGTCTCGCCTATGTGGACTGGATGAACGACAGGCAGCCAACCAAAGAGCAGGCCTTTTCCAAGCTCCTGCCCAGGACCCATCCTGGGGCGGTCATCCTGCTGCACTCCACCTCTCAGACCAATGCCGAAATTCTCGATGAGCTCCTGACCCACTGGGAGCAGGAGGGGTATACCTTTGGTACCGTGGAGGAGCTGTTTGCATAGCAAAAGGGCGGCTTGCGCCGCCCTTTCAGGTGTTATTCCATTATCCTTCGTAGCCCACGATGCGTCTTGCCACGTGGACACCGCTGGCGGAGGCGTGGGACAGGGAGTGGGTGATGCCACTGCCGTCGCCGATGATGTACAGGCCGGGATACTTGGTCTCCAGGTGCTCGTCTACGGCAACCTCCATGTTGTAGAACTTGACCTCTACACCATAGAGCAGGGTGTCGTCGTTGGCGGTGCCCGGGGCGATCTTGTCCAGGGCGTAGATCATCTCAATGATGCCGTCCAGAATCCGCTTGGGCAGCACCAGGCTCAGGTCGCCGGGAGTTGCGTTCAGTGTGGGGGTGACGAAGCTCTCCTCCATCCGCTTGGGAGTGGAGCGCTGGCCCCGGATCAGATCGCCGAAGCGCTGGACCATGACGCCGCCGCCCAGCATATTGCTCAGGCGGGCGATGGATTCGCCGTAGCCGTTGGAGTCCTTGAAGGGCTCGGAGAAGTGCTTGGCAACCAGCAGGGCAAAATTGGTGTTCTCCGTCTGCTTGGCGGGGTCTTCGTAGCTGTGGCCGTTGACGGTAATGATGCCGTTGGTGTTCTCGTTAACCACGGCCCCCTTGGGATTCATGCAGAAGGTGCGGACCTTGTCTTCGTACTTCTGGGTCCGGTAGACGATCTTGCTCTCATACAGCTCGTCGGTCAGGTGGGAGAAGACAACGGCGGGCAGCTCCACGCGAACGCCGATGTCCACACGGTTGGACTGGGTGGGGATGTCCATGTCCCTGCAGATCTGCTCCATCCACTTGCTGCCGCTGCGGCCTACGGAGACGATGCACTGAGCGCAGGTGTAGCTTTCGCCGTCACAGGCGACCTCATAGCCGCCGTCGATGACGGAGATGCCCCGGACAGGGGTATCAAAATGGAAGTCCACCTTGTCCTTCAATTCGGCATACAGGTTTTCCAGCACCACATAGTTGATGTCCGTGCCCAGGTGGCGGACGGAAGCGTCCAGCAGGTGCAGGTCATTCTGGATACAGATGGTCTTGAACTTGGTTCCGGCGGTGGAGTAGAGCTTGGTGCCCTGGCCGCCGTAGGTCATGTTGATCTCGTCTACGTAGTGCATCAGATCCAGGGCACGCTTCTTGCCGATATACTCGTAGAGGGTACCGCCGAAGTCATTGGTGATGTTGTACTTGCCGTCGGAGAAGGCGCCGGCTCCGCCGAAGCCGCTCATGATGGAGCAGCTCTTGCAGCCGATGCAGCTCTTGACGGTGGTGCCGTTGATGGGGCACTTCCGCTTATTCAGAGGATGGCCTGCCTCAAAAACGCCGATTTTCAGATTGGGATCGCGCAAGGTCAGCTCGTAGGCAGAAAAAATGCCGCCGGGACCGGCGCCGATGATCAGGACATCGTAATTCATGGTTTTGTCTCCTAATTTCATTCTGTTTTGTCCAAAGTATCAGAGCATTTTGCTGTCAGGCCATACAAACCCAACATACAGAACTATTATAACAGCCCGGTGTCCGTTCGTCAAGAATTTCCTGAAAGCAAACACCCGGATATCCGGACAAAACAACCGGCCCGCCCCTCTTGACGTTGGGGCGGGCCGCGGTATTACACCGGTATCGACAACGCCGGGAGGCAGATATCGGATCTTTTTATGTTCTCCCAGCGGAAGATGCCTGCCAATTCCTTTGCGGAAGCAGCTTCTCTGCGGTCCAGAAGCCCGCAGGCATAGGCCAAGGTGCCGAGAATAGCCTCTGGAGTTGTTGCCTTGCGGAGTGCGCCCAGGTCCAGGTCCTTGTCCCGCTTGCTCAGGCGGCGGCCGTCGGGGGCAAGCAGCATGGGCACATGGGCGTAGCTTGGATGGGGAAAGCCGAAGAGCTCCTGCAAATACATCTGCCGTGGGGCGGAGCTCAACAGGTCCGAACCCCGGACCACCTCCGTGACTCCGGCCTCTCCATCGTCCACTGTGACGGCCAGCTGGTAGACGTAGATCCCGTCTGCCCGCCGGACTACCATGTCTCCGCAGTCCCGGGCCAGGTTCATTTCAAAGTGGCCCTGCACCAGGTCCTCCACCTGCCACAGCCTGTCCGGCACCTTTACCCGCCAGGCAGGAGGCCTGGTGCAGGCGGCCCGCTGGGCAGCCGTCAAGTCCCGGCAGGTGCCGGGGTAGACATAGGTGCCGTCGCTTAAGTGGGGCGCGTTGACGCTGTGGAGCTGACTGCGGGTGCAGTAGCAGGGATACAGCAGGCCCTTCTGCTGCAAAAGGTCAAAGTAGCGGTCGTAAACGGCCCCCCGGGTGCTCTGGGCGGGGGTTTCCCGGTCCCAGGTCAGGCCCAGCCAGGTAAGGTCCTCCCGGAGAATTTGGGCAAATTCCGGACTGGTGCGCTGGGTGTCCAGGTCCTCCATGCGCAGCACCATTTCGCCGTCCCTGGACTTGACGGACAGCCAGGCCAGCATGGCGGAAAAGACGTTGCCCAGATGCATCCGGCCCGAGGGTGTGGGGGCAAAGCGGCCTACCGGCGTTACCGGATCCATAGGTACCACCACCAGAACAGTGCCGCAATGCCCAGCAGCTCCAGGGCAATGGCAAATTTCAGCCCTACAAACCGGGGCTTTTCCGGCTCCTCCGGCTCCGCAGGGGGTTCCTCCGGCTCCGGGTCAAGGCCCCAGAGCTGGGTGTCGTCGGTGACGCCGGTATAGCTCTGGGACAGGGGGGCGCGGTCGTCCCCCTCCCATTCGCTGGGGTCTTCCAGATCGGCTTCCAGGTCCTCGTCCGTATAGTAATCCTCCGGCTGCTTCTCCGCATCCAGCAGCTCCTGCTGAAGCCGCTCCAATTCCTTTTTGGGATTGTCAAACATTGGGTATCCTCCCTTGGGTTTTGCGTTGGTTGTGCCCCCTATCATACCCGAAAGCGGACAGAAAGTAAAGGGAATTCCGCCGGGGGGCACATTTCGCACCTTGCCCCGGAGGGGAAGCCTTTATTCGATTTTGGTAAACACAAACTTCTCCATCAGCCCGTCGGTGACGGTGTGGATGGTCAGGGTGCCGTCCGGATGGGAGTCCAGAGAAAGGCTAATGTCCTTGCCCTTCAGCAGGCCCCGGACGTAGCGTTCCGGGTCGTCACAGGTGATCTCCTCAAAGAACACGTCCCGCATCTGGTTGTTGCGGCAGAGATTCTGAATTTCATGCACAAGCTCATATTCCGCCATGGGAATGCCTCCTTTATGCGTACTTTTCGATGACCTTGGTCAGGCGGGGCAGCAGCTGCTGCTTCCGGGAGAGGAGCCCCTCGTGGAAGGGCCGCTCGCCGTCGGGGCCGTCCGGGAAGGCCTCCTTGCCCCAGGCAGTACGGTTCCCGCCGAAATAGAGCACGGAGCCGTTCTCCTGGATGCTGGTAAAGGCCAGCACGGCCAGGTCCAGATCTTTTTTCTCCGCGAACTTGTCCAGGGCTGCCTGAATGTCCCCTGCCTCCAGATGCAGGTCGTTCATGGAGGCCATGATCACCTGGGAGATGGCCAGCTTGCAGCCGTAGACCTCAAAGATCTTCATGTCGCTCTTGATAAGCTCCGAGGGGCTGGAATCCACCTTGGAGGCGGTGGCGGTGAACATTTCCGTGGCGAAGTCCTCCACATCCAGGTCCGCAATGGCGGCCAGGATGTTGGCGGTGGTCCGGTCCTTTTCCGTGGTGGTGGGGGAGTGGAAGTTCAGCGTGTCCGAGAGAATGGCGCCCAGCATGAGCCCTGCAAGCTCAACGGGGATGGGAATCTGGTTCTCCCGGAAGATGGTTGCCACAATGGTGCAGGTGGAGCCCACGATCTCATTCCGGAACTGGACCGGGTATTGAGACGAGAAGTCGTTGATCCGGTGGTGGTCGATGACCTCCAGCACCTGGGCCTTTTCAATGGCCCGGACCGACTGGGAGAACTCGTTGTGGTCCACCAAAATCAGTTTCTTGCTGGGAGCCTGCATGATGTGGTACCGGGATACATAGCCCGTCAGGTGCCCGTCGGCATCCGTAACGGGATAGACGTGGTAGCGGCTTTGCAGCATTTTCCGGCTGACATCCTCGGCCAGCTCCGTGTTTGTGAACTTCACCAGCTCCCGCTTCATGATCTGACTGGCAGAGGGGGCGAAGTAGATGTAACGGGTGGTGTTCATGGCCCCGTGTCCGGAGATCACAATGGGGCAGTGGTGCAGCTTGGCCGCTTCGATCACATCTGCCTGGATGGTGTCTGCCCAGACGACAACCAGCAGCCCCGCGCCCTGGCGGATGACCTGCTTCTGGGCCTCCGGGTCGCTGCCGCAGATAACGATGCGGTGCTCCACATCGTAGTGCTCCAGCCGGGCGCTCTGGGTCATGGCAATGACGCTGACCTTGCCGTTGAGCACCATGGTGGGGTCGTCATAGATGACCTTGCCGTCCAGGGTCTTGCGGATGTTTTCCAGGGGCGTCTGGGCCATGATGGCGATGGAGCGGGCGGTGTCGTACAGACCGATGACGGAGATATCGGACTTGGTCACCATGCCGATGAGCTTTTTCTCCTGGTCCACCACGCCGCAGTAGGTCCGGTTGCCCTGCTGCATCTGCTGCAGGCATTCGAAAATGGTGGTTTCCGGGCTGATGTAGGTAGGCGGATCCATGGCTACCTCCCCTACGGTGATCCGGGCATCGGTGAGCAGCTGGGGCTCCTGGAAGTGGAACCGATTCAGCAGATACCGGGTCTCCTCATTCAGCTTTCCCAGGCAGCAGGGCACCGCCGGAGTGCCGAGAGAGCGCTTGAAAAACGCATAAGCAATGGCCGAAGCCACAGAGTCCGTATCCGGATGCTGGTGGCCGGTAATGTAGATGGGGGTTTTCTTCATGGGAACCTCCTTGGTCGTGTGAAGAATTGTGGATTGTGGGAAATATGAGTTGACAGTTGACAGTGAACAGTTGACAGTTGTGGTGTCCCTACGGGACATTTTTAAGAAAAGTTGTGATGTCTGAAGAACCTCCTTAACTGTCAACTCGAAATAGACGCCGATTCCTGCTTATTCCAGGATAAAGCTGTCCTCGCTTCTGCGCAGTGTGGAGCCGAAGTATACCGTCATGGCCTTCTCCAGGTCAATGGCATCGGAGACGGCGGCGGTTTCGTAGCAGCTGTGCATGGCCAGCTGGGCCAGGCCGATGTCCACCGTGGGTACGCTGACCTGGCCGATGGAGATGCAGCCCAGGGTGCTGCCGCCGGGGATGTCCGGGCGGTTGTAGTAGTTCTGGCTGTTGACCCCGGCTCTGTGGCATACCGTGCGCATGACGGCGGCGCTGAGGCCGTCGGTGCAATAGCGCAGGTTTGCATTGAACTTGATCACAATGCCGCCGCCCAGCTTGGGGGCGTTGCCGCTGTCCGCCAGCTCCGGATGGTTGGGGTGCTGGGCGTGAGCGTTGTCGGCGCTGACCAGGAAGGACTGGGCCAGCATCCGGTTTTCATCCAGGGCAAGAGCCTGGGCGATCCGGGAGACGGTCTGGCGCAGCAGAGTGGAGCCTGCGCCCTGGGGGGAGCAGGAGCCAACCTCTTCACTGTCCAGGGCGGCGAAGAGAGGGATGGAACGGCCGGTGCCGGAGGCCAGGAAGCCCCGGAAGCAGCCCCAGACGCATTCCAGGTCATCCAGGGCAGCGCTGGACAGGAAGCTCTCATCCAGGCCCCATACGCTGGCCTTCTGACGGATGTAGAGGAACAGGTCGTGGCTCAGGATCTTACCGCCGGCCTCCTTTTCCAGCATGGCGGTGAACTGCCCTTTGTTCTCCGGAGAGGCCAGCAGCGGCAGCACGTCTGTGACGGGGTTCCACTTGTAGCCGTCGTTGACCTGCCGGTTCATGTGAATGGCCACGTTGGGGATCAGCAGCAGGTCCCGGTCAATGTCCAGCAGGCGGCTTTCGGCACCGCGCTCGGTCTGCACCAGTACCCGGCCGGCAATGCTCAGGGGACGGTCCAGCCAGGGGGCCAGGATCTGTCCGCCGTAGCGCTCTACGGCCAGCCGGGGGCACACGCCCTCGATCTCTCCATTCTCCTTCAGTTTGAAGGCGGGGCGGTCCGTGTGGGCGGCGCTAATGAGGAAGCCCAGGGCTTCTCCCTCGGGCACCCGGAAGGCCAGAACAGCGCTGCCACCTCGGGTTACATAATATTTCCCGCCGGGAACCAGTTCCCATTTTTCGGATTCCTTCAGGGCAGTATAGCCCTCCTTGTCCAGGATGGCCGTCAGATAGGCTCTTGCGTGGTATTGGCTGTGGGAAGCGTCCAGAAAGGCGCAGAGTTCTTTTGTTTGGGAAAGCATAGTGTTTCCTCCTTATCTCTGGAATTGTCGAAACTATTTTACATCGGCTTTCCCTTTCCGTCAATGTGCGCATTTTTGACGACTTTTTGTCGATTGCCGTAGAAAAACTTGAGATTTTACGGGATTTTTCTGGAATCAGTCGATTCGGCACGAGCGAATGTTGGGAAACGGCCTTGCAAAACGGGAACCTTTGTGCTAAATTATTCTTGTCGCACGGCGGACAACGCCGCTTATGGGGTATTTTCAAGTGGACAGGAGAGGTTAGTATGGATCATCAAACAACCGTGTTGATTGCGGATAGTTCGGAGGAATTTTGCACCGCTCTGGCGGCGGCTCTGCAGCGTGCGGATGGCTTCCAGGTGGTTGGAACGGCGGGCGACGGAGAGCAGGCCATCCGGCTGATCAATGAGCGAAAGCCCCAGGTACTGGTGCTGGACCTGATGCTCAGCAAGCAGGACGGCATCAGTGTGCTGAAGGCAATCAGCAATCTGGACCGGAAGCCTGTGACCCTGGCGACTTCGGCCTTTGTGACGGATTATGTTTCCGCAGCGGTTGCCAGTCTGGGGGTTCGATACCTCATGCTCAAGCCCTGCGATATGAATATCCTTGTGGAGCGCATGGAGGAGATCCGGGGAGGGGAGAGCCCCCGGTATCCCGCGCCCCGCCGGATGGACCGGACCGGCATTGAGAGCATGGTCACGAACATCATTCACGAGATCGGCGTCCCCGCTCATATCAAGGGCTATCAGTATTTGCGGGAGGCCATCATCCTGGCGGTGGACGATATGGACGTTATCAACGCCATCACCAAGGTTCTCTACCCCCAGGTGGCCAAAACCTTCCAGACCACGCCTTCCCGGGTAGAGCGGGCCATACGCCACGCCATCGAGGTAGCCTGGGACAGGGGCGATCTCGACACCTTGCAAAGTTTCTTTGGCTACACCGTGAGCAACACCAAGGGCAAGCCCACGAACAGTGAGTTTATTGCCCTGATCGCGGACAGGCTCCAATTGCAGCTCAAGAGCGCCGAGGCGGCGCAGTATTGAATGAAGAATCCACAGCTCTTTTCCACAAGAAGGGGAGGGGCTGTGGATTTTCTGCTTTTAGGAGATGACTTGACTTGAGCAGACCCGCTGACCGGAAATGCGCTTTCTGATTATTGATACCCCGGCCCGCCGGAAGCGTCCAGGCGGGCCGGGGGGTTTTCCTGCGGAAAATTGCCAAAAGCCTCCAAGCATTGAATTTTTGACCAACGTTTGGAGGTTTTCATGGATATTTCTGTGAACGACTCGAATGATAGTTCGACAAATTGCCGTGGGGATTACTGCCTATCTTCTGCAAGAATACCATAAAGGTACAGGTCTGCCCAGTTTCCAAAATTATCCTTTGTCTGGCTTCTTTGAATTCCTTCTAATTTCATTCCAAGCTTCTTCATCAAACCAACGGATTTTATTCCATCAATCGCTTCCGCAAATATTTTATGGATGTTCATACTGTTAAAAGCATAATCAATAACAGCCTTACAAGATTCGAAAGCATAGCCTTGTCTCCAATAATCCTTGTTATAAATCCAACCCATTTCATACACTTCTTCATCATATTCGTTGAAGAGGATGTAGCCAATCACTTTGTTGGTATCTTTATGCACTGCAGCAACAGCACCTCTTTTGGCTATGCAGAACTTTTGCAAAAAATCGGCTGTTTTCTCGATGGTATATGCAGGTTCGCAATTCTTCATTGTCTCATCATCGCCCAATATTTCGTGCATATCGTTTAAGTCGTCCATTGTAAAATCACGAATGATCATTCTGCCAGTTTCAATATACATTATGTTTCCCCCGTCAGATTCGGATTTGTGAATAAATTATAGCATAATCCCATACTTATGTGAAGTGGGCGTGAGATTATTTTATGCTTCCAACAGTCCAATATCCGCTCCAAACCATCCGCACCCCTTTTTGTGCTGGGCAGCGCCTCAAACGCGCAGCAGGCAAATCCAATGTAAAATAACGCCTGTTTTCACAAGAATTTCGACAAACCGCGAAAAACAGAACAAAAATCCACAGGCCATTTCCCGGAATGGGGAAGACCTGTGGATTTTTTAGCAGATTTTGAGGCAATGGGATGGCTGCACACATTGCTTTCTTCTGCCCTATTTCAGCATTCGGTTAATCCAACTGAGAAGCATGAGCATATCGCTTTCATCTAACTGCTTCATACCTTCAATTGCTTTTTGGATTAACTCAGGATTTTTTGAAGAGTCATCGAAAAACTGTTGTGGTGTTATTTCAAAGTAGTCACATATTGCAAAGAACTCTTTCAGTGGAGGCAGCGCTTTTCCAGAAGAGATATTATAGACGTATCCTCTGCTGTGCCCTAAATCGTAGCTCATTTGGTATTCTGATACGCCTTTTTTGATTCGCAGATTTGTAATTCGTTCCCGGACAAAATCTTCATACACAAGTATCACCTCTTATGAGTAATGATAACGCCGTGATTTTAAGATATAGTCATAGAATAATTGTTGTTAGTTGTTGAAATGACTAAAAATATATGTTATTATTCTGATTACGTTTTATATCTTTTGACGAATAAAGCGTAATCATCAAATTAGAGAGAGGATTTTATCGTGAAAAAATAATTTGCGTAGTCTGCGTGCTAATGATGTGCCTGATACTTGCGGGATGTGACAGTAGTCAGTATAAAAAGGCAACATCGCTTTACAAGGCGGGGGAGTATGAGGCTGCTACTGCAATTTTTGAAGAATTGGGCGATTATGAAAATAGTCCTGAGATGGTAAAAGTTTGCCAGTATACTTATGCTGCACAATTGTTGCAGAATAAAGATTATGATGCGGAAAAGGATATTTTTAACCGGCTGGGTGATTATGCTGATAGCCAGAATTAGATATTTGTCATGAATACCAGCCTTGTCACAAACTTCGGTTTGCTTGAGCCCAAGCTCTTTTCGGCGGGCGGCAATGCGCTTGCCGATTTGTGCGTAGTCCAGTTCCATAAGGGCGCCTCCTATTTTTACAAAATTACTAAAAATAGAAGAACAATGTAAAATGGAATCAAGCAGTGGACAATCTGTAAAAATGCCCTCTTGACATTTTCCGGATTCATGATATAATACAAAAGCCTTACGTGAGCGGAACACCTGCCGGTATAGCTCAGTTGGTAGAGCAGCTGATTTGTAATCAGCAGGTCGGGGGTTCGAGTCCGTCTACCGGCTCCACACAAAAGGCAAAGTGAATATGGGGGAATTCCCGAGTGGCCAAAGGGGACAGACTGTAAATCTGCTGCTTATAGCTTCGGTGGTTCGAATCCACCTTCCCCCACCAACTCCGCACCAATTTTGGTGCGGAGTTTCTTTCACTTTTGGGAAGAATATGTGTTTTTTGTCTCTGAAAAGTTAGATGTTTCAGCTGCGGATTCCGTTTGACCACAACCGTGACCACAACGGGGGAATTCTTGTGGTCAGATTCACGCCACTAAACACCCTGCACCGAACGGATGAACTCGGTCATTCTCTTGGCACTCTCCCGCTTCATGCCGGGTGTGGCATGGGCGTAGGTTGCCAGCGTGAATGAGGCGGTTGCATGGCCTAAATTCTCCTGAACGGTCTTGATGTCGTCCCCGGCCCGCAGACTGTTGACGGCGTAAGTATGGCGGAGATCGTGAAAGCGGAGATCAGGTTTGCCAAGTTTCCGCATGATCCGCTTGAAGTTCTGATAGAGAATCTTGTTGTTGATATAGCGGCCAAATTCCGTGGTGAACACCAGATGATCTGGATTCGACCAGCCGTCCCCTAACGTGGCAGCCCAGGCGGTTTGACGCTCTTTTTGCAGCTTTAGGACTTCCATCACCTCGTCTGCGGCAGTCAAAACACGGGCTTTGTCATTCTTCAGACTGGCAAACCGGAACGCTGTGTCACCTTTGACTCGGTTATGCTGTTTGTTGATTAACAGCAATCCGTTCTCAAAGTCTACGCAATCCCAGGTCAGTCCCAGCAGTTCACCCTGGCGTAAGCCGGTGAATACGGCCACAAACAGGGGATACTCGTATTTGCTGCCCTGAATCGCTGTCAGGAACTTCCCAATATCCTCCACATCCATGGCCTCTACCTGCTTTTTCTCCACACGTGGGGGTACAGCGGCATCTGCCGGATTGACCTTGATATAGCCCAGCAGTTTTGCCTGTTCCAGCGTGCGGTGCAGGACGCCGTGGATATTGCGGACTGTTTTTGGGGACAGTTCCCGTTCTTTCAGCAGACTGGTATAGAGCTGCTGAATATCCCTTGTAGACAGCTGTTTCAGAGAAATATCTCCCAGTGTGGGCTTGATATGGACACGAATGTGTTCCTCGTAGGCACTTCTGGTGGCCGGCTTGATGTTCATCGCATAGCAGGTCAGCCATTCATCCAGCCACTGGGCAACTTTCATTTTGGATGGCTCCGCAAAGGTGCCATTGTCCATTTCCGTGGCGATTTGGGACAGCTTTTGCCGGACCTCCTTTTGGGTTTTGCCATATACGGATTTGCGAATGAGCTTTCCAGTCTTCGGGTCATAGCCGTTGCTGTAAAGGCCCTCCCATCTTCCGTCTGCTCTTTTACGAATAGACCCGCTCCCGTTTGCTTTCTTTGTTGCCATGATTTCCTCACTTTCCGGATGTATTTCGAGACAAACGTCTATTCCTTTTACCAGGGCCATCATAGCACAGCCTTAAAGAAACTGCAATTCTATCCACCGTACCCCTCCGCCTGTGTCTGCCGGTCCAGCCATTGGAAAAACAGTTCCCGCCGAACCAGCAGACGTTTGCCCAGCTTCAATGTGGGGAAGTCAAGTCTGTGGAAAAGCTGGTAAGCTTTCGCCCTGGAAATACCCAAGACCGCCGCAACATCGGAGGCACTTAGAATGACGGGCAAATCATCCATGGAGTGAATCATTGTCTGCCGAGATGTACGCAAGAAGCACCCCTCCTTACCGCCCATCCCGGTCAGCCCTGCGCCGTGCCTCCCGCTGGAGTGCGGAGACGATGGCGTTTTCAATTTGCTGTTGGGAGTAGCTCTTGGGGAAGAATTTCCGTATCTTCTCCATGGGAATTTTGAAGTTCTCCCGTTGGTTGGGCTTGCGCTGGGACAAGATTTTGAAAATACTGTCCATGTCCAAAAGTCCCGCCTGGGATTGGCGGTGCAGCTCCTTTGCCTGGGCGAGGGAGGGCGTGCAGTCCTCGGATTCCATAGTGTATAGCAAGTCCTCTTGCTCCTGTTGGTTCAGGTAGGAGATTTCCACAGCGGGTGTTAGGGAAATCCGTCCAGCGTCCACCAGCTTTAGAATGTCGGGCTGTAGGTAGGTCAGGCGAATGTAACGCTGAACTTGGCGGCCGCTTTCTCCCTCGGAAATCTCCTCCCGACTCCATTTCTGGCCAAGTTGGCCAGAAGTACCTTGGTGGCGCATTGCCTCCATTTTCAGCTTATAGGCAAACGCCTTCTCACTGGGTAAAATATGCTCCCGGTAGAGGTTGCTGTCCACAAGCATAATCGCCGCTTCCTCCCGGCTGATTTCGTAGACAAGGGCGGGGACTTCCAAAAGCCCTGCCCTTTGTGCTGCGTGTAGTCTGCGGTGGCCGCTGATTACCTCGTATTCTTCTGTGCCCTCTAATGGGCGGACAATCAGCGGGGAGAGAATGCCTTCGCTGTGAATACTCTCCGTCAAAGCCTCCATTTCTTCGTTGTCGAGGACCTTGTAAGGATGGCCCTCAAAGGGGTGCAATTTCGCTATGGGAATCACAATAGAGTTACATAACTTCTTTTCTATAAACGTCATTCCTTTCATCGTTGGGGACGGGCGCTTCTGCCCGTCCTTGTGTTAATTTGTCAATCGGTATCGGGTCAAGGACTGCAGATAGAATATTCTGCACCGCATCCTGAAATAGCCGAACACCCTCGTCGTAGTGCTTGGCATCAATGGCGTTCAGCACATGGGCATTCATGGCAATCTGATTCAGGTTGTTCCCGATGGCATGAAGCTCCCGCATCATTGCCCAAAAGTCAGGAGGCGGTGCCTCCTTTGGGACAACTCCCGAAATCACCATCCGCAAATAAGTTTCTCTGATAGCGATAGGTAAGGTCTGAGCGGTGCGTCAGCACCGCTTTCCACCTTTTCCC
>OMED01000070.1_pt1 | contig 62861 bp, 72 predicted proteins | sample 1673411 | NCBI WGS metagenome assembly OMED01 (sample SAMEA103958110, study PRJEB25191) | human gut metagenome | reverse complement strand
ATGCTATCGGAGAAGAGTCCTATGCAGATTTTAAGAAATCTGATATCGGTGATATCTATGGCGTGGAAGGATATGCATTCCGTACCAAGACCGGTGAGGTCTCTGTTCATGCAGAGAAGATGACTCTGTTAAGTAAGAGCTTACAGATCCTTCCGGAGAAATATCACGGAATTACGGATACAGATATGCGTTATCGTCAGAGATATATTGACCTGATCATGAACCAAGAGAGCAAGGAAGTATTCGTAAAGCGTTCTAAGATTCTCAAAGAGATCCGTAACTTCCTGGCTGACCGTGATTTCATGGAAGTTGAGACACCGATGCTTGTTGCAAATGCAGGTGGTGCAGCAGCAAGACCATTCGAGACACACTATAATGCATTGAACGAAGATGTAAAGCTTCGTATTTCTCTTGAGCTTTACTTAAAGAGATTGATCGTTGGTGGTCTTGAGCGTGTATACGAGATCGGCCGTGTATTCCGTAACGAGGGTGTTGATACCCGTCACAATCCGGAATTTACACTGATGGAGCTGTATCAGGCATACACCGATTACGAAGGCATGATGGAACTGACAGAGTCCATGTTCCGTTACCTCGCTGAAAAAGTATGCGGATCAACAAAGATCTCTTACAATGGTGTAGAAATTGATCTTGGAAAGCCATTTGCACGTTTAACCATGAACGATGCAATCAAGAAATATACCGGTATTGATTTTGATCAGGTACCGGATGACGCAGCAGCAAAGAAGCTTGCAGATGAGCATCATATTGCATACGAAGAGCGTCATAAGAAGGGTGATATCATCAACCTCTTCTTCGAGGAATACTGCGAGAAGGAACTGATCCAGCCGACCTTTATCATGGATCACCCGATCGAGATTTCTCCACTGACCAAGAAGAAACCAAGCGATCCTACCAAGGTAGAGCGTTTCGAGTTATTCTGTAATACATGGGAGATGTGTAACGCATACTCCGAGTTAAATGATCCGATTGATCAGCGTGAGCGTTTCGCTGCACAGGATGCCAATGCCGCAGCCGGTGATGACGAAGCAGAACACACAGATGAAGATTTCCTGAATGCACTGGAGATCGGTATGCCGCCTACAGGTGGTATCGGATACGGAATTGACCGTCTGGTTATGCTGCTTACAGACAGCCAGGCAATCAGAGACGTACTTCTGTTCCCGACAATGAAGTCCCTGGACGCTGATAAGAAAGTTTCCAAGACAACAAACAGCACTTCTGAAGCAGCACCGGAGAAAGAAGAAGTTATCGACTTCTCCAAGGTAAAGGTAGAGCCTTTATTTGAGGAATTTGTTGATTTCGATACTTTCAGCAAGTCAGATTTCAGAGCTGTAAAGGTTAAAGCGTGTGAAGCTGTTAAGAAATCCAAGAAGCTGTTACAGTTCACTCTGGATGATGGAACAGGCACAGATCGTACGATTTTAAGCGGTATTCACGCTTATTACGAGCCGGAAGAGCTGGTTGGAAAGACCTTAATTGCGATCACTAATCTGCCACCGAGAGCCATGATGGGAATTGAATCCTGTGGAATGCTCCTCAGTGCAATCCATGAGGAAGAGGGAGAAGAAAAGCTCCATCTTCTGATGGTTGATAACCACATCCCGGCTGGTGCAAAGCTGTATTAAGAAGTACCGTTTTACCTTACAAAACGGGATGTACTTCATTTGTGAAAAAGCTCTGAAAATACACAAATACACCAAATTTACACCAAATGGTGCTTGAAACGGTGCAGAGCCTTAAAAATCGCATATTTTAAAGATATATGGGCAGTTCCATTGCGGAATTGCCCATTTTCAGAAAGAAAAAGATAAATCGGTATTTATAAAGGAGAATATTGATGAAACTATTTTTATGTTCGCACTTTTCAAGTGTAGGAAGTCTGATAAAGGAAGAAATTGAAAATAAGAAAGTCGCATTTATTCCAACAGCTTCACTGCGTGAAGGCTACACCGGTTATGTCGGCTCGGCTCGAAAATTATTCAAAAAGTTGGGAGCAATCGTAACTGAAATTGATATTTCAACGGAGGCTTATTCAACGATACAGTCTGTTTTTGAAGAAGCAGATGTGATATATTTTACCGGCGGAAATTCTTTCTTTCTTATGGACCAGCTCCGTAAAACGGGAACTGATGGGCTACTGAAAAAGGAATTGGCAAATGGAAAATTGATGATCGGCGAGTCGGCAGGCGCAATTATATGCGCTCCAAGCATCCAATATATCGAGCAAATGGATGAAAAGCCGGAGGACTACTCACAAGAAGATGATGCAGGGCTTGATTTGATTGATTTCTATGTTCTTCCGCATTATCTTACAGCACCATTTAAGAAAGTTACCGAGAAAATAATGACTGAGTTTTCGGATTTGAATCTATGCCCAATTAACAACCGTCAGGGAATTGTAATTGATGGTGAAGGTTCAAAGGTTATTTGCAAAGACTAATTTGAAAATTCCAGTTTATCAGTGAGGTCATTTCACATGAAAAAGAGAAAACACATCTGGATCTTGATTGCAATTGCCGTGCTGGTATTGGGTGCCGTTGTTTCTTATTTTCTGCCAAAGCGTTTCGGCAGGAATGTGACCCCATCTCAGGTGGAGCGTATATCCGTGTTCGACGGAAGCACGGGAACGAGCTTTCTCATTACAGCGCCGGAAGATATTGAATACATCGTAACCAATATTCAGAGCATTCCCATGAAGCGTGCCGGTTTCTCCACAAATCGAACAGGGTTTACCTTCAAAATCCGTTATTTAGACCATAGCGGCAAAGAAATGATTCCGGCCTTTCTTCTCAACAGTGACCGTACCATTTGCAAAGACCCTTTTTCCTACGTTTGCGGCGGCGGGTTGTGTTTTGATTACATACAGGAATGCGAAGAACGGTATCGAACCAACGTAACGGAGTCTATCGAAGAGAAGTAAATTCCCAAGTTCCAAATTTACGCAGTAAGCCCCAGGTCCGCAAAGACCTGGGGCTTATCATTTACATCTCCTGCCGGCCCTCCAGGGCGCGGGACAGGGTGACTTCGTCGGCATATTCCAGCTGGCTGCCCACGGGAACGCCGTAGGCAAGGCGGGTGACCTTGATGCCCATAGGGCGCAGCAGCCGGGAAATGTACATGGCCGTGGCCTCACCCTCGGTATCGGGGTTCGTGGCCATAATGACCTCCTGCACGTCTCCCTCACCAATGCGCAGCATCAGCTCCCGGATCTTGATATCGTCCTGAGTCACCCGGTTCAAAGGGGAAATGACACCGTGGAGCACATGGTATACCCCCCGGTACTCCCGGGAGCGCTCCATGGCAATCACATCCTTGGGCTCTGCCACCACGCAGATGGTCCCATGGTCTCTGGTTTCATCCGCGCAGATGGGGCACAGGGGCTGATCCGTCAGATTCTGGCAGCAGGGGCAGGTGTGCACCGTGCGCTTGGCCTCCAGAATGGCATCTGCAAAGGCCTGGGCCTCCTCCAGCGGCATTTCCAGCACATGGAAGGCAAGCCGCTGGGCGGTTTTGCCGCCGATACCGGGGAGTCTGGCGAACTGGTCAGACAGGTTTTGCAGGGATGCGGGAAAGAACTGCATGGCCCCTCCTTAGAACAGGCCGCCCAGGTTCAGTCCGCCGGTGAGCTTGGACATATTGGCAGAGGCCTCGCTGTCGGCCGTGCGCATGGCCTGGTTTACAGCCGCAATGATCATGTCCTGGAGCATCTCCACATCCTCGGGGTCTACCGCCTCGGGGTTCACCTTCAGCTCCAGCAGCTCGTGCTTGCCATTGACGGTAGCGGACACCATGCCGCCGCCGGACTGGGCGGAGAAGGTCTTGTTCTCCTGCTCCTCCTGCATACGCAGCATCTCCTGCTGCATCTTCTGGGCCTGCTTGAGCATGGCGGCCTGATTCATGCCGCCCATTCCACCGGGCATACCCCGGAATCCACCTTTTGCCATAATAAGATCTCCTTTAGAATTATCTGATTTTTACAATATCCTGATGGGCTCTGCCGAAATTCATCAGCTGCTCCATCCTGCCGGTATTTCCGGTCTGGGTGACATCCACCACCTTGATCTGCACAGCTCTGCCCAATCTGGCCGCCGCCTTTCGGGCGATGACCTCTTGAACGGGCTTTGCACTGACCGACTCTGCCGGGAAGCTCCCCTGGCAGCGCAGCTCCAGAATATTTCCCCGCAGCACCCCGCGGACTGGCGCTGTGGGCGTTGCCACAAAGAAGCCTGATACCGGCGGGCTGAGTTCCTGCCGGATCTCCCCTACCAGCTCCAGCCAGAAGCTATCGCTGTTCACCGGGGCGACCTGCTGCGCTTCTGCGTCCGGCGGGGCATCGCTGTCGTCCGGTATGGGCGGCAACTCCTCTTCCGGTTCTGTCTTGGCCTCCGGTTGGGCGGCTGCCTTGGGCGCAGCCACAAACGCGCCGCTTTTCAGCTGGTCCTCCAGCCGGGTCAGTCTTGCATTCAGCGCCGAAGCGTCCAGGCTCAGCTCCGGGCGGCACAGCTCCACAATGCACAGCTCCGCATCCATGCGCCGTCCGGCGCTGCGGTTGAAGCCTGCAACCGTCTGCTGCACCAGCTCCATCATCCGCACGATCTCTCCCGTGGACAATCGCTTGGTGAGCTCCATGACCTCGGAATCCGGGGCCACGCCGGAGAGCATGGTGATTCCGGCCTTTGGGGCCGTTTTCATAACCAGCAGATCCCGCAGCAGGCTTTCCAGCTCATCGAGCAGAGCGCCAATGTCCTTGCCCTGGCTGTAAAGCTGGCTGAACAGGGCCAGAGCCTTGGCGGTATCGTGGTCCGCACAGAGCCCCAGCAGAGTGCCGCACTTCTGTTCCCCGGCAATGCCTAAGCACTCGTAGACCTTTTCCGCCGTGACCTCTCCTGTGGAGGCACTGGCGCACTGGTCCAGCAGGCTCAGGCCGTCACGCATACCGCCGTCGGCCAGCCTTGCCAGGACTCGGGCCGCGCCATCATCCAGGTCAATGCTCTCCTGATAGGCCACATATTGCAGTCTGGCGGCAATGTCCTCCTGGCTGATGCGCCGGAAGGAAAACCGCTGGCAGCGGGAGAGAATGGTTGCCGGGACCTTGTGCAGCTCTGTTGTGGCAAGAATAAAGAGCAGATGCTCCGGGGGCTCTTCAATGATTTTCAGCAGGGCGTTGAAGGCGGACAGGGACAGCATATGCACCTCGTCCACGATATACACCCGCTTACGGACCTGGGACGGAGTATAGACCGCATCGTCCCGCAGATCCCGGACGTTGTCCACGCCGTTATTGGATGCGGCATCGATTTCCAGCACATCCATACAGGTCCCGGCATCAATGGCCCTGCAGGCCTCGCACTGATTGCAGGGGTTGCCGTTATCCGGGTGCAGACAGTTGACCGCCTTTGCCAAAATTTTGGCGCAGCTGGTCTTGCCCGTGCCCCGGGAGCCTGTAAAAAGGTAAGCATGGCTCAGCTTGCCGGTGACCACCTGGGTTTTCAGGGTTTGGGTCACTGCCAGCTGCCCCGACACATCGTCAAAGGTCTGCGGGCGATATTTTCGATAAAGCGCCTGATAGGCCATCTTTCCCCGCTCCTTTCCGCGCGAATAAAAAAGATCGGCTCATAACAAGATCGCACACCTATATTTGAATGGATAGACGCTCCCTGAAGCCGTGCAGCCAGCTCAAAAGCGGCAACCTCGCGGCACACGAAACATTCCGCTTAATGCTGCTTGGTTCCCCACCTGACATGGTTCACGGGGTCTCGTTGCGCAAGACCGCTCTCTCAACACCGCGGTAACGGCTCAAGAAAAATCTATTCACCCGGGTATAGGCATTCATCCCTGCTGTAGCGGATTGCAGGTACAGGGCACCGCTAACTCCCCGACTAGTGCGACCTTGTTATAAGCCGATCCAGCTTTTAACAAAGTGAAATTATTCAGTTCAGCTTGGTCTCGATGAAATCGGCCAGCTCCTGGAACGTAGTGATCTTCTGATCCTCCATATCCAACTCAACACCCAGCTCGCTCTCCAGGTCCATGATCATCTCCACAATGTCCAGAGAATCAATACCCAGGCTCTCAAAAGTGCTGTCCGGCTTGATGTCATCAGGATCCAGCTCCAGCTGTCTGGCCGCATAGTTTACCAGCTTCTCGTACATGAAAATACTCCCTTCGTTGTCAGTCTCTTTGAAAGGTACCTTGGCTATTCTAGTACAACGAGGCGCATTTGTCAATGCTTGATTTTTTCGGCTGCTGCATTTCCCGCCGCGAAAGCGGTTGCCCAGGCAATTTGCAGATTAAATCCGCCGGTATAGGCATCGCAGTCCAATAGCTCTCCGGCAAAGAAAAGGCCCTCCGCCTTCTTAGAGGCCATAGTTTTGGGGTCCACCTCGCCGGTCTTCACGCCGCCGGAGGTAATGATCGCCTCTGCCACGGGGCGCTTGCCGGTGATCTCAATGGGAAAGGCTTTCAACAGCTGCACCAGGGCATGACGGGACTGCTTGGTCAGACTGTTGGCCTGCAAATCATAGGGGATATCCAGCCGGTCCAGCACCACAGGAATCATGGACCGGGGCAGCAGGTCCGTCAGCGCATTTTCCATAGAGCGGTTCTGGTACAGGTCCAGGTCCCGCAAAATCCGGGCATCCAGCTTTCCCTCGTCCAGAGCAGGCTTCAGGTCCAGCACAAGGCGGCAGCCCTCTCCTTTGAGATGGCAGCTGGCGCTGAGCACCGTTGGGCCGGACACGCCGAAATGGGTAAACAGCAGCTCGCCAAAATCCTTATATAGGAGCTTTCCCTTGGCGTTCAGCAGCTTCACGCCCACATTGCGCAAAGAAAGGCCCTGCATTCTCTGGCAGTCCTCCCCGGCGGTTTCCAGGGGCACCAGGCTGCCCTGAGGCGGCACCACCGTATGGCCTACGGATTGCACAAGGGCATAGCCGTCGCCTGTGGAGCCGGTGGTTGGGTAGGAAGCGCCGCCGGTGGCCAGGATCACCGCCCGGGCATAGTAAGTTCCCTCTTCCGTCTTCGCCCCCAGGACCGTGCCGTCCCGGCAGAGGAGCTCCGTGACCCTTCCGGTGCGCAGCGTCACATGGGCATCCGCAAGAGCTCTTTTCAGGCAGTCCAGGATGGAGGAGGACCGGTCCGACATCGGGAACACCCGGTTGCCCCGCTCCGTTTTCAGCGGGCAGCCCAAGCCCTCAAAGAAGGCCTTTGTCTTTTCCGGCGGGAAGGCAGTCATGGCGCTGTAGAGGAAGCGGCCATTGCGGGGAGTGTTTTGCAGGACCTCCTCTGCCGTGCAGTCGTTTGTCACATTGCAGCGGCCCTTGCCGGTGATCAGCAGCTTTTTCCCCAGCCGGTCATTTCGCTCCAGCAGGACCACATTGGCCCCGTTTTTTGCGGCAGTAATGGCAGCAAACATCCCGGCGGGACCGCCGCCGATAACAAGTACGTCACTGGTCATCGGGCACTGCCTGCTTTTCATAGACATTATATTCGTCCCAGATGCGCTCCAGGGTCTCAAAGGTATGGGCAACCTCCCTCTCCTTTTTGGCGGCAATGGCAACGATCAAAGCATTGATCATGCTCAGAGGCGCCACCAGGCTGTCCACCAGAGAGACCATATCGCTCTTGGCCACCAGCACATGGTCACAGCACTGGCCCAAGGGAGAGAGCTTGCTGTCCGTAATGCCGATGACCGTAGCCCCGGCGGAGCAGCAATACCGGGCTCCCTTGGTGGTGGAAGCGGAATACCGGGGAAAGCTGAATGCAATCACCACATCCTCCGGCCCCACGCTGACGATCTTCTCAAACATCTCACCCTGGCTGACGCCGGTGATGACATGGACATTGTTGAACATGTAGTTGAGATAATAGCCCAAAAAGCTGGCCAGGGGTGCCACGGAACGGACGCCCAGAATAAAAACACGCTTCGCCTTCAAAATGGCGTTGACCGCATTCTGGAACTCCTCCCGGCTGACGGTTTCCTCCGTCTGGCGGAGCTTTTCAATATCAGAATGGAAGACCGTGGAAATCACATCCTGATCCTTCATCCGGTCGTTGGCAACCTCAATGCGCTGCACGGAGGTCAGGCGGTTCAGCACCATCTCCTGCATGGCCTTCTGCATATCAGGATAGCCGTCAAAGCCCAGATCTACGGCAAAACGGACCACCGTAGACTCCGAAACGCCCACATTCTGGGCAAGCTTATTGGCGGTCATGAAGGCCGCCTTGTCATAGGATTCCAGGATATACTGGGCAATCCGCTTCTGTCCCTTGGAAAACCCGGACATATCCTCTTTTAATACTGAAAGAATATCACTGCTCAAGGTGATACCCCCTTATTCTGTTCTCCGTCCGGTTATGTAACCGTACTCTGTCATTCTAACAAACACGGCGGCAATTTGCAAGCGGTTGCGCCATAACTATTTTTTAAGTTTTTCAATTTCCGCCTGGGTCAGGCTGCGCCACTTCCCGGCGGGCAAGTCCCCCAGGGTGAGGCTTCCCTCTCGGGTGCGCTTCAGCCGCAGGACTTCCATTCCGGCCGCCTGGCACATCCGGCGGACCTGCCGGTTCCGGCCCTCATGGATGACCACCTCCAGCCGGGCTTTCTGCCCGGTGCTTTCCAGCAGCCGCACCTTCGGCGGGCGGATGTGATAGCCGTCCAGCACAATGGGACGCTCCAGCAGCGGGAGCTTTTCGGGAGAAAAGCCGGAGACCAGGACCTCATAGGCCTTCTCCACCTCGTGACTGGGGTGCATCAGCAGGTTTGCAAAGGCGCCGTCGTTGGTGAAGAGCAGCAAGCCCTCGGAATCCATATCCAGCCGCCCGATGGGATAGACCCGTGCCCCGCAGTCCGCCACCAGCCGGGCGGCATCGGGACGGCCCTTTTCATCATGCAGCGTTGTCACATAGCCTCTGGGCTTATGGAGCATCAGATAGAGCAGCTTCTCCTGCTGGGGAAGCTGCTTTCCATCCACCCGGATATCGTCCTTTTCGGGATCTGCCGTATCTCCCAGCGCCGCCGTCCGGCCATTCACGCTGACGCGGCCCGCCTTAATCCACTCCTCTGCCGCCCGCCGGGAGGCAACGCCCCGGGCTGAAAGGATCTTCTGCAAACGCTCCATAAGATTGCTCCCTTTTTCTATTTTCCAAATAACCGCTGCCATGGGGATTTCTTTTCCGGCGGCAGCTGCTCTACGGTCTCGCCGTAAACAAGCGGCACACGCCCTACGATTTTTCCGGAGAGCAGAACATAGGCTGTCCCTGCCTCCGCACCCTGGGCCACCGGGGCATAGGCAAAGTTCTGGCCGCCGATAACAATCTGTGGCTGCTCTCCTTGCGCCAGCGCAAAGGAGAAATCCTCGCCCGCCACCAGGCGGACCTTCCCTGCCCCGCCGAGGATCGTGCGCATTCCCAACTGCTCCCCGGCGCTGATGATCGGCACAATGCGAAAATCCGCAAACCCCGCTTCCAGCAGCGCCTGATGATCCCGCCAGTCGTCCGGCGCATCCATGGTGGCCGCCACGAGACGCCTACCCTGCCGCTGGGCGCTGGAAACAAGGATTCTGCCGGCAGCCTTGGTGAAGCCGGTTTTGATACCCTCCGCCCCAGGCAGCAGCCACAGGAGCTTATTGTGGTTGCGCAGGGCTCTCCCCCCAGCCTGGACGGTTTTGGTGGACACCGTCTTGGCAAAAATGGGGTTTTCCATGGCGTAAGCCCCCAGCGCCGCCAGATCTGCGGCGCTGGAATAGTGGTCCGGGGCATCCAGGCCGTTGGGATTGGCAAAATGAGTGTCCTTCAAGCCCAGGACCCTGGCCTTGTCGTTCATCCGCGCCACAAAGCCCTCCACCGTGCCGCCGCAGTAAATGGCCAGGGCCACGGCGGCATCGTTGCCGGAGGACAGCATAAGTCCATACAATAGCTCCTGGAGCGTCAGCACCTCGCCCTCCTGCAAATACATGGAGGAACCCTCAATGCCCACAGCCTCCTTTGGGATGCGCATCCGGTCCAAAACGTTGCACTGCTCGCAGATGAGCAGCGCAGTCATGATCTTGGTGGTACTGGCCATACGCGCCCGGGCGGCAGGCTCCCTTTCAAAAAGGTGTCTGCCCGTAACGGGCTCCAATGCAACCGCCTGACGGGCGGACAGCGCATTCGCCTGTACCGGCAACAGCAAAACGGCAGCCAATATCGCAGCCGCCGTTTTGGCAAAAAAATCTCTCATTCTTCTCACCCGGGCTTAGAATGCCCGGATGGAAGCCGATTATTCCTTCTTTTTCTCAAAGAGTGCGGAGATACGGTCCAGGGTTTCCGGGACCATTTCCACAATTCGGTCCGCCGTGGTGTTGGCGGGCTCGGCAATGGTCAGGATCCGCACATTGCCATCCTTTACCACCAGGAAGCACACGGGGGTCACCTTCACACCTGCACCCACACCGCCGCCGAAGGGGTTCTGGGCCGGTGCTTTGGAGGAGACGAAGTCCGAACCGCCGCCACCCAGGCCGATGCTGATCTTGGATACGGGAATAATGGTCACGCCGTCCACCGTCTGAATGGGCTCGCCCACCACCGTATTGGAGTCCACCATTTCCCGAATCTTGGCAATGGTGCTCTCCAGCATATTGGGAAGTTTTTCACTCATTTGTTGCCACCGCTTTCTTCAATGATAAAAACTGTTTGAGCATTCGAATGCCATAGACCACCAGCAGCGAAACGATTCTGCCAACGGTTATGGTCAAATCCACAGCAAAAGAAACCGTCGTCTCTTCGCCGCAGAAGTCGCAGCGGATATCCAGGTTTCGTTTTTTGATGACAAAGGCCCTGTCGATCAAGGGCATCAGGTCTCCCAGGGCGGCCCAGGCTCTGCCGTAGTTTTGGGCAAGGTCCGCCGGGTCATCTCCCGCCATGGTTAGAACGAAGGTCAGCTCATTCAAACGCAGCTTCCGCCGCAGACTGCCCAAAAAATCCAGGGCAGTAGGAAGCAAGGGCAGGAAACGCTTCCAGTCCCCCTTCGGCTGCGCGGGCTTCTCCTCCGGCCGGGGTGCGGCAGGAGAAGCCGTCTGTGGCTTCTTCGGCTTCTCCTTTTTGGGGCGGTCCATCTTCCTTTTCAGCCAGTCCGGCAAGGGGTAAAGCCGAATAGGGAGCTTTCCGATCAGCACCCCGGCGGAAAAATTCTGCCCGTCAAACCGAATTCTGCCGCCCAACGGCAGGCAGTTCAGCGCAGCCAGGATTGCCAGAAAAATCAGCCAGCCCATTTATGCCTTCTCCGGCTGGGCCGGGGCCTCCTGGGAGGATTCCTCCTCCGGCAGCTCAATGGGCTCTCCGAAGGCAATTTTGTCGATGGGAGGCAGCTCCTCCAGAGATTGCAGACCAAAGGTCCGCAAAAAGTCCGGCGTGGTTTTGTACTGAATGGGGCGGCCGGGCACATTCAAACGCCCCGCCTCTTCAATCAGCTTCTTGTTCAGCAGCGCCGCCACGGAATAGGAGCTGTCCGCACCGCGAATCTGCTCTACCATTGCCTTGGTTGCGGGCTGGTAATAGGCAATGATCGTCAACGTCTCCAGCTGAGAGGCAGAAAGCTTGGGCGGCTTCCGGGTTTCCAGGGTCTTTGTGATGTAATCCGCCATTTCTCCGGAGGATACCATCTGATAGCCCTGTTCCAGCTTTAGAATGCGGATACCACGCCGATCATAGGCCAGCTTGTCCGCCAATGCATCCGTTGCCTCGGTGATGTCCTTGGGGTCGACCTCCAGGGTCTGAGCAAGGCGGGAAATCTCCACCCGTTCCCCGGCAGCGAACAGAATGGCTTCGATTATACGCTGCAGCTCTTCGCGCTCCATTAGCTCATTTCTCCTTCCACGATGGGTTGCTTCTCCAGCAGCCGAACATTGGGATTCTCACCGCTGGTATCGTCCTCCAACGTGATGGCGTTGGTCTTGCATAGCTCCAGAATGGCCAAAAACGTTGCCACCACCTCGGAGCGGGTCTTGTTGCCCCGGAACAGGCTCTTCAGCCGCTCCACGCCCCGCAGAAGCAGCTGCCTGAGCACCTCGCCGGACTTCCGGGCCACAGGATAGGGCTCCTTGCCCACGATGCCCTTAAAGTTCTGGGTTGGAGGCGGCAGCTGGCGCTGGCTGCGCTCGGAGATCATTTCCAGGGCCCGCAAAAGGTCCTTCACATCGTGCTGATACCGGTAGCCGCCCACCTTTTTCAGGGGCTCCGGCTCCTTTGTAAACAGGCACCTGCCGATTTCATTTCTGGGCTCCAGTTCTGCCACAGCCAGACGAATCTGCTCCATGGCCTCCCGGCGGCGGCGCTCGATCAGTCCCTGACGCAGCAGGTCCAGCTCATCCTCTGCCTCCTGCTGCTCGGCGGCGGAGAGAAGCATCTTTGTCTTGATCAGCATCAAGTGAGAGGCCATGGTGATAAACTCACTGGCGATCTCCATATCCAGCCGCTTCATCTCATCCAGGTAGGCAAGGTATTGCTCCAAAATGGCTGTAATGGAGACATCCTGGATCTCGATCTTATTCTTGCTCAGCAGCAAAAAAATCACATCCAGAGGCCCCTCAAAATCCTCCCGCACCTCTGTGCGGGTATGGACAATGCCCTCCAGCCTGTATTGGGGTTCCGACATACTTCGATTCCTCTTCCTTCAAACAGCCTTTCCCCGGAAAAGGAACGCACGCAGAGGCTTTCCAGGCTGTTTCAAACAAAATAGTATACTTTAGGGGTATTATACCATTCCTTCATCCACTGCGCAAGGCATAAATAAAAAAATATACAAATTGTATCAAAACGATTGCAATTTACGACAGAGTGTGATAAGATACCTCTAGAAAATGTCCGTTGGAGGGATGGTTCGTGGCCAAGAAAAATCGGTATCGTGCGTTGGAAAAATTGATGACGGAAGTTCTTTTGGGAGATGCTCTCGTTTTTATACTGTTTTTGATTTTCTCCTCCAAGGGGCTGAATGTGCTCCGTGTCATTACGGCTACCCTGTCGATCCTGGCCTCCATTCTGTCCGTTGGCTGGCTGTTTATCACGGGGGAACTGCTGCGCAGAAGAAGCTTCTGGATGGTGACAGGCTTCATAGGGATTTTCCTGTGCCTGATCGTCTCCCTTCTGCTCAAGTATCCCTGCCCGCCCATTGTTTGACGGAAAATTTTTGCCCGGCTCTGCTTCAGAGCCGGGTTATTTTTCGCCCTTCATGAACCTTTTTGCCTTTGCCGCCGTCTATATAAGTGAAACCGGTTTTCTATTTCAAAAACAGGAGGTGAATACATGGAATTGTTTGAAGCACTTTTGGCGCAGGAACAGGTCAGCATTGAGCGGTTTGTACGCTTTCGGATCGACAGCCCGGCAGATGCCGAGGACATCCTGCAGGAAACCTATCTGACAGCCTATCAGAAATTTTCACAGCTCCGGAATCCGGACGCTTTCAAGGCATGGGTTCTCAGCATTGCCCGGAACAAATGCACCGACTATTTTCGGCAAAAAGCCCTTCGGCAGGAAACCTCCTTCGAGGCTCTTGCGGAATCGGCAGACAGCCGCTATGGCGCATCCGATTCAGCTCCCGTCCGGGAAACCTTCGACACACTTAGGGAAAAGGACAGGCAAATTCTGCATTTCTTCTTTTGGGAGGAGCTGACTCAGGAGGAGATTGCGAAAAAGCTGGGAATCCCCATTGGAACTGTGAAAAGCAGACTTTTCACAGCGAAACAGAATTTCAAAAAGCAATATCCATATATTTTCACGGCAAAGGAAGGAGCAGCATCCATGAAAAAATTTCCCGATTTTCTCCCCGAATATACCATTGCTGCCAGCGCAGAACCGCCTTTTGCTCTCCGTTGGGAGGAACTGGCAGGGTGGTTCCTGATTCCCAGATTGGGCGAAAAATGCTCCTGGGGTATGTATGATATTCCATCCCGGAAATGCAGCAATCTATATCACCTGCAGGTCACCGGGAAAGCCAGAGTGCACGGCATTGAGGGCGTAGAGCTGACCGCAGAGGAGGACCCGCGCTTCGGCAAACAGGACAGCATCCGCAGAAGCTTTGTGGCTCAGCTCACAGACACCCACTGCCGCTATCTCGCAGTGGCCAGGACAGAGGAAGGCGTACGCAATTATATCACCTTTTTGGATGGCCCAGAATTCATGCTGAACTGGGGATACGGTGCCGACAATTGCGGCAAGGAGATCGCTATGGCCCAGAAGGGCACCATCCGGCGGGAAGGTGCCGTCGTAACCACGCAAAATGCAGACTTTCTTCTGGACATTGTCGGAAGATACACACTCACCATTGGCGGCAAGGCCTATGAGACCGTATGCGTCATGGACATTGAGCGCCCCGGCTGCGATGTCATTACAGAGCAGTTTTTGGACCGAAGCGGCAGGACAATCCTGTGGCGCAGGTTCAATCGGGACGACTGGGCCTTGGACCGCTATGGCGCACCCTGGACCAAGCAGCTGCCCAACAATGACCGCCTGCTCGTCAACGGCACCACCTATGTACACTGGTACGACTGCATAACGGACTATATCCTTTAATCGCAAATCGGAAAGAATTTCTCCCGGTTTTTCCCGCCGGATGCGCTTTTGAAGGGATTTTTGCGTATTGAAAGGTACTCGCAAAAGAGGCATTGCCCAGAATTGCGGGCAATGCCTCTTACGCATTTACGCTATGAATATACTTACGCTCTCAGTTCATCACATTGGCCGCTCTGTTGGGATCACCGTCTTTCCGTTCCCGATCCTCCGCAATATCCAAACGCCTGCCAGTGACAGCATCGTTCCCGCCAGTACCGAAAGCAGCACCAGTGAAAAGCTTCCGGTCCTGTCGACGATCACGCCCGTCATCATGGAAGCAATTGCCATGACCGCCTGATTGAGTCCGTTATGAAGCCCGATGTAGTGTGAATAGGTTTCCTCTCCGTAGGCCTCCATACAGCATCTGGACACGGATATGGTCGACAGCGAATAAATACTGCCAAACAGCAGCGCCGCGAAATAAAGCGGCCCCAGATTCTGTCCGAACAGCAGGAATATCAGCGTTCCGGCAGCCACGCAGCCCAATCCCAAGGCCGTCGTCTTCCACACACCGATCCGATCACACAGGAATCCGTAGAGAAACTTCCCCGCCACATTGCCCAGCATCAACGCCATAGTCAAGCTGGCGCCTGTCGATAAGGGGTAGCCCTTGCTCTGGGCAAAAATGCTCAGATTCATCGCCATCTGGAAACCCAGGCTGCCGCAGACAAAGACCATTGCAACCGGAATGCAGCGCTTCCAGGCAAACGTGCCTTTTCTTTCCCATTTGACCGTCCGTACGGTTTCGGCAGTATCCTTTTTTCCTCCCGGGAACAGCAGCAAAGCTCCAACCAATGTAAACAGCAGGTCGACCAGGCACAGAATAGCCATTGCCCGCCGCAGCCCGGCTGCCGCGATCAGCCGGGCGGTCAAGGGATTGAACACCGCACCCCCGATGCCGCTAAAGGCCATGGCGATGCCCGTAGGCGTTCCGGATCTCTGCGGGAAAACACGGCTTAACATACTCGGAACGGCCACGACCCCCAGGCAGCCGGATACGCCCACCACAGCGGCGGATATATACCAGGCCATCCCGTACGGCTGAAACACCATCAGCAGATATCCTATACACATCACAGTCTGATTGATGATCAGCGCGTATTTCTGATTTCTTTTAAAGAATAGCCCAGTCACCAATGCCGAAAGCAATGCACCGACTATGCCCTTCAATGTGTTGTATGCCGAGATCTCCGTCATCGGGATTCCGTTTTCCATACGGAGCTGCGCCAAAAACACGCCTGTGCAGTTCACCAGGATCCCAAGCATTGCGCACTGCAGCAGACAGGCTCCGATCAGTGCCTTCCACTGCCGTTTCCCATACTTTATCAGCGTCCCGTTCCCCGGCTCCACGCGGCCCGGCTTTCTCAAACGTACAGCCATTTTCCCGATTTATTCCACAAGCTTTCCGCAGTAATACAGCTCCCCGTTATCTCCCCGGGTAAATTTGGCCATATACTGATCGTAGCTGATCCAGCTTTCCGCCGGGTAATTGGCATGGACCATGTGATCCACCACGCCTGCGACGAACATGGGGATGCCCTGCTTGTTGGGATAGGAATACCAGGTAATAGGATACGTCTGCCAGGTATCTACATTGTTTTTATCCAGGCCTTCTCTCGCGAAGCGCTCCTCCACCACAGGAACAAAGGCAGTAGACACCGGGAAGGGAAGCCCCGGCACCCGGTCGTTGCCGCCAAAGAGATTATCCTGATCACCATAGAGGATCACGGTCGGCATCTTATAAGGCAGGCGCTGCCGGTGCAGATACTCCATGGGCGGGCAATTCAGGCCGGACCAGGCCACGCAGGCCGCAAACAGGTCACTGGCATACTGTCCCAGCGTGTCGGTCATCATACCGCCGCTGCTCTGGCCGCAGGCATAGATCCTGTGCCTGTCTACCTGAACGCGGCTCTGGAGGTCTTCCAGTATCTTTCGGATGAATTTCACGTCATCGATGCCCTGGCCGTCCAGTTGTCCCTCCCAAAGCAGCACGTTGCGCAGGCCCTTCTTTTTCTGCTGGTGTACGCTGGCCTGGGGCACCACCGCAATAAATCGCCGGGCGTTGGCAACCTGATAGACATTGCTGATATCAAAGAAGGTTTCCGCCGTTCCACCCCGGCCGTGCATCAGCACCACCACCGGCCACGCCTGATCCGGCGTGCAGCAGGGCGGCACATACTCATACCACGTCCGCCGGAAACCATCCAGCTCCATGGTATGCCGACTGCCTCCAAGCGCCACCGGCTCCTTGTAGTAGCGCAGATTTTTCTTTCCCTGTCCTCTGTGCCGACGGGCAAGTCCAATATAGCTCCATGCCTTCTCCAGGAACGCCTTTGTCAATGCCGCCTGCCCCTCTGTCACACGGACCTGGGCAATGGTCTCCTCGTTGACATCGCATAGCTCGTGCACATAGGGCGGCATCCAGATATAGTCGGCGCCGTCTCCGGACAGCGGGGCCTCCTGGCTGTGATTCTGCTCTCTCCAGTATGCCGCCGTACCGGCATTGCTGCCTTCAAGCCTCGCAACGCCCATCCAGACCGGCACCTGGGATCGCTCTGCCGCGATCTGCAGCTCTCCGTTTTCGCCCAGCCCCGCCTTCTCGGCCTCCAGCACCTTCCGGGACAGATCCACGCTGAGATCGCCTACCGTCAGCAGTCCGCTCCATTCGCTGCTGGAGGTCATGACCGCCTGGTGGGCCACATCCGCGCCATTTCCGAAGCCCAGCGCGTAGAAATTGTCCTGCATGGTAATATAGTGGTCTCTTGCCTGAGCCGCCACATAGACCGCGTTCATATAGGCGGCATCCTTGCCGCTCAGATCCCATTTCCCGTCTTCCGCTTTCAGGAAAAACAGGAACAGCTGTTTTTCTTCCGCAAACTGCCGCAGACCGGAAGACTCCAGAAATTCCGGGATATCCGCCTGTGCGGGCGGCGCGATCACCAGGCACTGCTGGTCATACTCAAGGTTTTCCGGGATGAAGGTATAGAAGGGGCGCTCTCCCTCCGCCGTTTTGGCCTTTTCCTCGAACAGGCCGCTGAGCAGCACCCGATTCAGATTTTCCGGGTCTACGGGGAGCTGCTCCATCTCCTCCGGGAAGTGACGAATTGTCAATGTCTCCATAATATAAACGCTCCTCTTTCATCAGTAAGGCGGGAAGAACAGGGCGCACCACACAACGCCCACCGCGCAAATCAAAAGGCCCGGAAGAATTCCGATCTTCACGCAATCCTTCAGGCTGTATCCGCCCGCGTCCATGCACAGCGGGATCCCGGGGTTCGCCATGGGCGTCAGATAGGAAGCCGTGCAGGCAATGTTCACGCAGCCCATAATGCCCACAGGATTCATATTCAGCCGCACGCAGACCATCAGGGCCAGCGGCGTAAATACCTGCACGCACGCCGTATTGGACAGGAATTGCGTTGCAACAAAGCACACCAGCGTGAACACAATGGAGATCACCCAAGGATTCGTGCTGCCGCCGATAATGGCAATAATGGCATCCGCGATCACATCGCTGGCACCGGTTTTGGTCAGTGCGGTTGCCAGAGGCAGGATACCCGCAAACAGGAACAGCATACCCCAGTTTTCGGAAGCGAAGGCCTCACGCTCGGACAGGATCCCCAGCAGGGCCATCAGCAGAGCGCCGCCGGAAGCGATCAGGAAAGTCTGAAGCTTCAGAGAAGAGGCGAAAATCATCAGCAAAACCGTTCCGCCGGCGATAATGTAGGCGGCAATCTCTTTCCAAGCTACCAATTTTCCCTTCTGGACCTCTCTGCCCAGGTCTTCCTTCGTCTCCAATGTGGAAGTTGCAGGACAAAGCTTCGGCAGAATAAAAATGCAGAACAGTGTTGTCAGAATCACGCCGGGCAGCCGGACAAGTGTCATGTCAAAAATTCCGAAGGTGAACTCGCTGCCATAGCTCTCCAGATAGCCGTTCATCTGCGCGTAGGTCGCCGCGCCCGGGCCGATGGGCAGCCAGAAGATAAAGGTCAGCGCGATGATCATAACCGGATAGATGACCTTCGTCTTGGGTATCCTCAGCTCCTTGCAGGTGCCGCCGATCAGGGGCAGCAGGCAGGCAACCGCCAGGAATGCGTTCATGAACTGAGCCATAAAACCGGCAATCAGGCCAAATCCCGCGATCAGTGCCGCCTCGGTTTTTCCGATCTTATTGACCAGACCGATGGCGTGCTCGATCAGTCTTGTTTTCATCAGGCCCGCACTGATGATCGTCATAGCGAACATGATGACTACGTTTGTGTTGGCCAGTCCGGACAGTGCCTCGGCCGGCGTAAGGATGTTCAGCAGGATCAGCGCGACAATTACGCCGCCGCCCACCACGCCATAGCCGAACTTGCCGCTGAGAAGCGCAACAAACACGACCAGCAAAATTAACAGGGTCATTGCCAATGGTGACATAGGATATCCTCCTTCTTTTTTCAGAGCTCTCGGCTCTTTGTGTCCCCATTGTACCTCTGTTTTTTTCGCTTGTGAAATATCCGTTTCTTATTCCACTATTCCTTTGGTTTATGATTGTGCACAGTTTGTATATTTATTCCCAGCCCGTTTTGTACACTTTTAACATATTCCGGGTACTTCCTTCGTATATACTCCACCATCTTCAGGAGCTGCACCGGGTAGGTTCGGTCCTTTCGATAGGCGATCCCCAGCCGAAAACGCAGCGGCGGGGACACAGGCCTGCACACCACCCCCTGCATCCGTCTGGCCGCATGCTCCGGCATGAAGCTGATGCCGTAGCCCCGCCGGATCAGCGCCGTTGCGATCTGCATATCCGGATGGTAGCTCTGCTTGCTGAAAAAGCAGTTCGCCGTAAAGCCGGCTTCCCGGCACCTCTGGTTGACCAACCTGCAAAGCGCGGTCTTTCCTCCGTCCATATCTCCCAGAAAGCGCGCGTCCCGCAAATCCGCAAAGGTCAGGACCTCCAGCTCCGTCAGCGGATCATCCGGCGGCATCAGGCACAGAGCCTGCTGCTCCTCCAGCGGGATAAACTCCAGCTCCGGCGGGATATCCACTTCCATTACAATTCCAAGGTCAAGCTCTCTGCGCATCAGTCTGTCCAAGGTTTCTATACTGCTTCGGGTAACGATATTGTAAAAGAATCCCTGATCCACAACATCATCCTCGCGCAGCATTTCGTCTACCAGGATACCGGACATGGGAGAAACACAAACGGACAATGGCCTATGGCTGTTTACCTGCTCCGCCGCTTCCGCTGCCGCATCCTCCAGCCGTCTCAGGATATCCTCAACTCTTCTGTAAAACCGTTCCCCCCGCTCCGTCAGCCGCAGGGGCTTTACAGTGCGGTCGATCAGCTGTGTTCCCAGCTCTTCTTCCAACCTCTGGATGGATTTTGTCACCGCAGGCTGCGCCACATGAAGATTCTCCGAAGCCTTCGTGAAATTGCGGACCCGACACACCTCAGCAAAGTATTCAAGCTGTCTCAATTCCATTTCTGTTTCTCCTTCCGATTTTCTTCAAAATACCTGAAAAAGCCAATTAAGGTCAGAGCCCCAGTCTCCCGCCAAATACACCCGGCCAGGCATTGGCAGTGTATCGGCTTTCAAACGGTCTATTGCCGATCTATCGAATCCATTATAGCACGGGTTCCCCCTATGTCCAGCACAAAACGTTCTCATGCCGCGCGCATAAAAATGTCATTGGGAACCAGTCTAAGGACCGGTTCCCAATGACAAATGTTCTGTTTTGACGTCTTTCCTATTTTGCGGCAGGCCCATTCCATTACAAAAACGTCACATACCTTTGCAGGCCCTTGTTCTGGCGGCGGACCTCGGCCTGGGCGGCCTCGATGGGGTCTGCCTGGTCAGCCTGGGCCCAGGCCCGGGTGACCATGTTTCCTGCACAGTAGGCACCGCCGCGGCCCAGACGGTCGAAGGCCAGGGAGACGTTTTTCAGATTGGCGCTGGGATAATCCAGCCCATCTGCCAGCAGGAAAAGATTGGTATATTTTCCCCGGAGATTTTTCAGGCTCTCCGGTGCCCCGGCAGAGGCAGCCACCCCCACCCGGGCATAGCCAAACTTCCCTGTCAGGTTCTCCGCGTAGCGGGAGATGCGGTCTGCCGCAGCCATATGGACCAGGCGGCTGCCCGTCAGCAGGTCCTGCAGCTCCGGGGCCGTGCGGTTTGGGGTTCTGGCCGTGACAAAAACATCCCTGCGGGCGGTTTCACAATCCGGAAGGAAGGGCTCTAAAACATCGCTGCCCGCATAGAAGGGAATCTGCACACCGTCGCAGCCATAGGAAGCCGCAGTTCCGGCGCACAGCTCCGCCATTTCCCGGCAGGAGAGCTCCGGGGCCTCCAGCAGCACATAGTAGCCCAAATCAGCGGCGGCCTTCAAAAGCTCCGGCAGAATGCGCAGCATCCCGCTGCCCAGCAGCGCAAAGGCGCTGAGCCGGAAGCGGACGCCGGGAACGAGCCCTTTCAGGCCCTTTAATAGCGCCAGAACATACTGCTTGTATCCATTTTCGAAGCACTCCCCTGCCCAGTGTTCCGGCAGCTGCCCGGGGTAAATTGTCATATCCACAATCAGCGCCGATTTGCGCTTTCTGATTTTTTCCTGTAGTGCGTCTATCGACATAGCCAATCCTCCCGCGTTCTCTTTGGATTTATTCAGAGTTTCCTTGAGTATAGCATAGTTTTTGTCGGAAAGAAAGAGGAGAAAAAGCTTCCAGTCTGTTTTTTCGATTCTGGGGCATACTAACGCCATCCTGCAAAAAAGGAGGAATGGAGTATGAACGCAAAAGGCTGGGCGATCTCCGCGGGACTGGGCGCTGCCGCCGGTATGGTGGCCGTGCTGATGATGCCCCGGAACAATCCCACCCGGAAGCTGGCAGCAAAGGCCGCCGACAAGATGGAGGACGTGGCCTGGAAAATTTCGGACACCCTGTCGGACAAATTTGAGGATATGTAAAATTTTCAGCGGCACGCCCGGATTTCGAGCGTGCCGCCAATTTCTTATGTTTCAGGTTTCCTGAACGTCGAGCTGGATCGCTCCATCCTCCATTCGGGCAGAAATGCCGGAAATGGGCTTCTCGAAGCTGTCGATGACCGCCTCGCTGATGGGATCCTCCAGCTCTTTCTGGATGGTCCGGCGCAGATTCCGGGCACCGTAGACCACGGAATAGGCCTTGTCCACCAAGTGCTGCCGGACCTGGTCCGTCCAGGTGAAGGTCAGGCCACGGTTTTGCAGGCTGCTGCGCAGCTCCTCCAGCATAATATCCGCAATGCCCAGGAAATCCTCCTTGGTCAGATGGTTGAAAGTGATGATCTCATCTACCCGGTTCAGGAACTCCGGCCGCAGGAAGCTCTGGAGGGCCTTCATGGTCTTCTCCTTCACCTGATCCGTATCCGTGCGGCCAAAGCCCATACCGCTGACACCGCCCTCGGAACCGGCGTTGGTGGTCATGACGATGATGGCATTTTCAAAATTCACGGTTCTGCCCTGAGAATCCGTAATGCGGCCGTCGTCCAGCACCTGCAGCAGAATGTTCATCACGTCCGGGTGGGCCTTTTCGATCTCGTCAAAGAGCACTACGCTGTAGGGCTTCCGGCGGATCATCTCCGTCAGCTGCCCTGCCTCGTCATAACCCACATAGCCGGGAGGCGAACCGATGAGCTTGGAAACCGTATGCTTCTCCATATACTCGGACATATCCAGCCGGATCAGGGCATCGGTGCTGTCGAACATATCGTTTGCCAGGCACTTCACCAGCTCGGTCTTGCCCACACCGGTGGGGCCGGCAAAGATGAAAGAAACCGGGCGGCGCTTGGGGGAAATGCCAACGCGATTGCGCCGGATGGCCCGGGATACGGCCTCCACGGCGTGATCCTGCCCAACGATATGGGCTTTCAGCCGCTCGTCCATGCCCCTGAGCTGCTTGTATTCCTGGGCCTTGATCTTGGCAGCAGGAATCTTCGTCCACAGCTCAATGATGCGGGCCAGATTGTCCATGGTCACTGCGGGAGCGGGGACCTTTTCCAGCTCCTCGATTTCCCCGGCGATCTGGCACAGCTTGCTGCGGATGGTGGCAAGGCGCTCAAAGTCCGTATTCTCTGTATCCTCATTGAGCATTTTCAGCTCCAGCTCATAGTCATCCCGCTCTTTTTTCAGCTCTGCAAGCTTGGAAATCTCCTTGCTGCGCAGATTCACATCGGAGCAGGCTTCATCCAGCAGGTCAATGGCCTTATCCGGCAGGAAGCGGTCCGTAATATAGCGCTCGGAGAGAATCACGCACTGGCGGGCAATCTCCGGAGAAATGGAGACCCCATGGAACTGGGCATAGGTCTTGGAAATGCCCTGCATGATCTGGCAGGCCTCCTCAATGGTGGGCTCCGCCACGGTCACAGGCTGGAAGCGGCGCTCCAGGGCCGCATCCTTCTCGATATACTTGCGGTACTCATTGAAGGTGGTGGCACCGATAACCTGAATTTCCCCTCGGGACAGGGGCGGCTTTAGAATATTGGCGGCATTCATGCTGCCCTCGGCATCGCCTGCGCCCACCAGATTATGAACCTCGTCAATGACCAGGATGATATTGCCGCAGGCCTTGATCTCCGTGATCAGGCTCTTCATGCGGCTTTCGAACTGGCCCCGGAACTGGGTGCCCGCCACCAGAGCAGTGAGATCCAGCAGGAAAACCTCCTTGTCCCGCAGCTTATAGGGCACATCCCCCGCCACAATTCTCTGGGCCAGGCCTTCTGCAATGGCTGTCTTGCCAACGCCGGGCTCGCCCACCAGGCAGGGATTGTTCTTCTGGCGGCGGTTCAGAATCTGGATGACCCGTTCCGTCTCCACGTCCCGGCCGATGACCTTGTCCAGCTTGCCCTCCCGGGCCCGGGCTGTCAAGTCCATGCAATAGTTATCCAGAAACTTATGCTTGCTCTTTTTTTCCTTTTTCGGCTCCTTCTCCTTGGTCTCGGCATTCTCCGGCTGCTTGGCAGGCTTCGGAAATCCGCCGCCAAAGAGCTGATTCATCAGCGGGAAGGTTGCGGTCTGGCTATCCACCTCGTCGCTTTCGCCCTCGCTGTCGTCCTTCTGGCCGAACATACTGCTCATTTCATCGGAGATCATATCTAAGTCCTCTTCGGAAATGCCCATCTGTTTTACGGCCTGATCGATTTGGGGAATGCCCAGAGTTCTGGCACATTTGATACAATAGCCCTCATTCAGGGTAACGCCGTTCTCCACCTTGGTGATGAAGATCACGGCAACATTCTTTTTGCATTTGCAACACATTTTTGGCTGCATTCTATTCACTCCTTTGCAGGGTTTGCCCTGCCGCAAGGTTCCAAAATGGAGTCCTTGCGCATTCTTTTGCATGTACTATAGCACATAGCCGTAAAAAAAGGGAAAACAAATTGTGAATGGAAAACAGCAAGGGCGGCCGTGACCACGCCCCTGCTGTTTGAAAACACGTTATTCCTCCTGGAAGGTATCCCGGCAGGAGCACTCGAATTTGTCTGCCCCGTCGTCATACCACAGGTGGGTCATGTACAGTCCCCCCGGCGGCACCGTCGGGCCCGCTGCCGTGCGGTTGCCGGAATCCAGAATGGCACCGATCTCGCCGGGGGCAATCTTCCCCTCTGCGGCATAAACCACGGTTCCGGCCATGGCCCGGGCCATGTTGTAGAGGAAGCCGTTGGCACAGACCTTCAAAACCACCAGGTTGCCCCGCCGCTCCACATTGTAGTAGTAAACCGTTCGAACGGTGGACTTCACATCCGTCCCCACCGAACGAACCGCCGCAAAATCATGGGTTCCAACGAACTGGTCCGCCGCCGCCTGCATGATGGCTTCGTCCAGGTGCCGGGGATAAAACCATGCCCGATCCACATAAAAAGGGTCCTTTAGTCTGGAATTGTAAATCTGGTAGGTATACTCCTTGCGGACGCAGGAGCCGATGGCATTGAAATTTTCATTCACCTCAAAGGCCTTGGTCACCACAATGTCACAGGGCAGATGGGTATTCAGCGCATAGGGAAGCCGCTCCACCGGAATGGTTGAAGTCGTTCGGAAATTCGCCACATAGCACCGGGCGTGGACTCCCGCGTCCGTCCGGCCGCAGCCGGTCACGTGGACGCTGTGGCCCACCACCTGAGCGGCGGCCTTTTCCAGGGTTTCCGCCACGGTTGGCAGATTCTTCTGGACCTGCCAGCCATGGTAGCGGGTGCCGAGATAGGTCAGAAATAAGGCAATATTGCGCATTTCTTCCTCACAGTCCGAAGCCGGCCAGGACAGCAATCACCGCAATCAAAGCAGCCAGTCCGCCGAAGGCGAAGAAGTCATTGCGGCCATAGCGCAGCAGCTTCATTTTTGTGCGGCCCTCGCCGCCCTGGTAGCACCGGCACTCCATAGCCGTGGCCAGCTCATCCGCCCGGCGGAAGGCGCTGATAAACAGAGGCACCAGCACAGGGATCAGGGCCTTTGCCCGGTCGATAATGCTGCCGATTTCAAAATCCGCGCCTCTGGCCTTCTGGGCGTTCATGATCTTGTCGGTCTCCTCAATCAGTGTGGGGATAAATCGCAGGGCGATGCACATCATCATAGACAGCTCGTGGACAGGCATATGGAGCTTTTTCAGGGGGCCCAGAAGGCTCTCCAGGCCGTCCGTCAGGGAGATGGGGGACGTGGTATAGGTCAGCAGGAAGGTGCCGGAAATCAGCATCAGAATACGGCTTGTCATGAGGATGGCCCGCTTCAAGCCCTCTGTGGTGATGGTCAGCTTCCAGAGCTTCACCAGCACCACGCCGCCATCGGAATAGAACAGATTCAATACGCCCGTGAACACCAGAATGATCACCAGCGGCTTCATGCCCGATACAATGGACTTTGGCGGGATCTTCGACACGGAGATGGCAAAAATCAGAAAGCACAGCACCACCCCATAGGAAATCCAGCTCTTGGCCAGAAACAACGCCACAATATAGAGAATTACGCCCAGCAGCTTCGTGCGGGGGTCTAAGCGGTGAATCACAGAGGTTCCGGGGAAATACTGCCCCAGGGTAATGTCCTTCAGCATATGCCCTTCCCCTCCTTCAGCCGCAGAAGCTCAGCAACCGCCTGGTCAATGGTATAGACATTCTTCACATCCACGCCCAGGGAGCGCAGCCGTAAAAACACTTGGGTCACCTCGGGAATGCTCAGGCCCATATCCAGCAGCTCCAGCACGTGCTCGAAAACCTCTCCCGGGGCGGCATCCATGGCAAGGCGGGAGCCGTTCATAACCAGCAGCCGGTCTGTCAGTCTGGCCACATCCTCCATGGAGTGGCTGACCATGAGCACCGCCGCATTCTTAGCTGCCCGATAGGCCCGGATGTTGCCCAGGATCTCCTCCCGGCCCACAGGGTCCAGTCCGGCGGTTGGCTCGTCCAGAATGAGCACTTCCGGCTCCATGGCGATAACGCCGGCAATGGCAACTCTGCGCTTCTGCCCGCCGGACAGGTCGAAGGGCGAAACCTCCAGCTGCTTTTCCGTCAGGCCCACAAAGCCCGCAGCCTCCCGGACCCGGCGGTCGATTTCTTCCTTGGAAAGGCCCATATTGGTTGGACCGAAGGCGATGTCCTTATAGACCGTCTCTTCAAAGAGCTGATACTCGGGATACTGGAAGACCAGCCCCACCCGGAACCGGGCAGCTCTTGTAAGCTTCTTATCGGACCAGATGTCCTGGCCGTCCAGCAGCACCCGGCCGGAGGTGGGCCTTAGCAGGCCGTTGAGCTGCTGCATCAATGTGGATTTTCCGGAGCCGGTATGGCCGATGATGCCCACAAACTCTCCGGGATTTATGGAGAAGGACACCTGATCCAGAGCCTTATGCTCAAAGGGGGTGCCGATGCTGTAGATATAAGTCAGGTCTTCCACCTGCAAAATTGGTTTCAATGTCAATTCCTCCCACACGTCAGGCCTTCAGCCAATCATAAAGTGCCTGCGCGCATTCTTCGGGGGTCAGCGCATCCAGAGGCAAATCAAAGCCCTTTTGCCGCAAAGCCCAGCACAGCTCCACACTGTCCGGGGCCGCAAGGCCCAGCTTGTGCAGCATCTCCACCTGGGCAAACACCTGCTTGGGCGTTCCGTCCGCCGCAACCTTGCCCTTGTCCAGCACAATAACCCGCTGGGCCTGTGCCGCCTCGTCCATATGGTGGGTGATGAGCACCACGGTGATTCCCTTTTCCCGGTTCAGCTTTTCCACAGTATGCATCACATCCGCCCGGCCTCGGGGGTCAAGCATGGCGGTAGGCTCGTCCAGTACAATGCACTTGGGTTCCAGGGCAATGATGCCCGCAATGGCCACGCGCTGCTTCTGCCCGCCGGAGAGCAGATGGGGGGCGTGCTCCCGGTATTCGTACATACCAACCTGCTTTAAAGCCCTGTCCACCCGGCGGCGGATCTCCGGGGCTGCCACACCCAGATTCTCCGGGCCAAAGGCCACGTCCTCCTCCACCACGTTGGCAACGATCTGGTTGTCCGGGTTCTGGAAAACCATGCCCACGCAGCGGCGGATTGCCATAATTCGGTTCAGGTCGGAGGTGTCGATGCCGTCCACATACACCTTTCCGCCGGAAGGCAGCAGGATCGAATTGAAGTGCTTTGCCAGAGTGGATTTTCCGCAGCCGTTGGTGCCTAAGATCGCCACAAAGCTGCCGCTTTCAATGGTAAGATTTAAGTTTTCGAAAACCTGGGTCCCTTTCTGCCCGTCCAGGTCCGGATAGGCATAGGCCAGGTTTTCCACAGTTATAATATCTTCCAAAAGTGGATCCTCTTTTCTCGGGATTTTGTTTTCTCAGGGCGTCCATCTGCCGGTGGAACCGCAGGGCAGGATCAGGCCGGACTCCTTCACGGGAAGGCCCAGTTCCCCTGCCGCAGTCTTTCCGCCGTGCTCCGGACCAAAGACCACATCCGAGGCATAGCTCACCGCCGAGGGGGCAAGGCCCGTGGTATAGGAGTTGATGATCACGAACAAGGGGTCGTCCGTCAGGAGCTTGGCCGTCTGCTGCAAAAACGGGAAGAAGCTGGTTTCCATTTTCCAGATCTCGCCGCCGGGTCCCCGGCCATAGCTGGGCGGGTCCATGATGATGCCGTCATATTTCCGGCCCCGGCGCAGCTCCCGCTGGATGAACTTGCCGCAGTCGTCCACGATCCAGTGGATGGGACGGTCTGCAAAGCCGGAAGCCACAGCATTTTCTTTGGCCCAGGCTACCATGCCCTTGGCTGCATCCACATGGAACACCTCTGCCCCGCCGGCCGCAGCTGCCAGAGTTGCGCCGCCGGAATAGGCAAACAGGTTCAGCACCCTTACGGGGCGGCCCGCAGAGGCCACCCTTTCCCGAATAAAGTCCCAGTTGGCCGCCTGCTCCGGGAACACGCCGGTGTGCTTGAAGTTCATGGGCTTGACATTGAAGGTCAGATAGTCCCTGTACTTGATCTGCCAGCGCTCCGGCAGATGATGGTCCGACCAGTGTCCGCCCCCTGTAGAGGAGCGGATATAGCGGGCATCCTGCTTTTTCCACATCGGATTGCTATGAGGGGTGCTCCAGATAACCTGGGGGTCCGGGCGAACCAGGATGTATTTTCCCCAGCGCTCCAGCCGCTCCCCGTCAGAGGCATCCAAAACCTCATAATCCTTCCATTGATCCGAAATCCAAAGCATGGTTTCTCTCCTTTATTTCTCTCTTACCAGATAAAATCGTCGTCAGAACCGTCACCCGTGCTCCAGCCGCCGTTGTCTCCGGTGTTTCCACCGTCATCCGGGTTGCCGTTGTCCTGACCGCCAAAGTCCATATAGGACTGCTGGTTGTGAACCGGGCACACCACGTAAGGGGTATCCGCACCGGGGTTGGCATCCCCCCGGAAGCCGTGCCAGGCAATGGGATTGCCGTCGTTGTCCACCAGATAGACATAGCCATCCTGATAGTATTCCGACTTCAGGCCGGAATTCATAGCCGCCTTGATCTCATCCACCTCACTCTGGGTCAGCTTCACCAGAGAGCGGGTCTCGATGACTGCATCCGGGAACAGGCTGCAGAAGGGCGTTGCCACGCCCCCGCCGGTGACGCAGTAATCTACGGTCACGTGCTTGTCGCAGTATTCCGTAGGAGCATCTTCGGGATAGCAGTTTACCGTAGCCACCCGGGAAATGCCCCGGGCATCGGCAGAGCAGGCCGCCGTGGCCAGCTTGCCGGAATCCAGACAGACAGTCACGCTCTGGAAGGACGCCCCGCTGTAGAGGGGCACGGCAGGCTTCCCCTCATGCAGAGGCTGCATGACCATCTTCCACAGACGGGCGGCGGGGTTACCGTAGTTGCCAGTCAGATTGATCTGCTCCGGCTGGTTATAGCCACACCACACAGCTGCGGTGTAGTAGCCAGTGTAACCGCAGAACCAGCGGTCCCGGTTGCTGGAAGTTGTGCCGGTCTTACCGGCAATGTTCTGGCCCTGGAAAATGGCTGCGCCGCCGGTGCCGTAGTTGGCGGCATTGTACAAACAGTAGTTCATATATTCCACGGTCTTCTCCCGCAGGATCTGGCGGCTGTCCTGGGTATTGTCCAGAATCAGCTGACCGTCGGAATTATAGACCTTGGTGTAGAGCCGTGCCTCCCGATAGGTGCCGTTGTTGGCGAAGGTGGCATAGGCCGCGCTCATTTCCCTTACGGTGGAACCCACGGTCAGCGCGCCCAGTGCAAGCGGTGCCACGCCCACGTCCGAAAGGCTCTGGCCGTTGGACAGGGCATAGCTGCTGGTCAGGGAATCCTGACCGAAGTTGTATTTTGCAAAGCTGTAGCCATAGTCCGTGCCAATGGCCGTCAGAGTATTGGCAGAAATGGCGTTGACCGAGGAAACAATGCCGGAGAAGATGGTTCTGGAATAGTTGTATTGCCGGCTGTCGTTTCTGGGGAAGGGTGTTCCGTCGTTGTACATCAAGGGCATATCCTTAATGACCGTTGCGGGGCTGAAGCCGCCCTTTTCAAAGGCAGGAGCATACACGGAAATCGGCTTCTGAGAGGAGCCCGTCTGCAGCTTCGCCTGGGTGGCCTTGTTGTAGGCGAAGAAGTCCGTCTTCTCTCCCACACCGCCGGACAGTGCCACCACATCACCGGTCCGGTTGTCGATAACCACAATGGCAGACTGGAGCTGCTGGGTGGAGCGGGTGGTGGGGATATTCTCCAGATTGGTATAAATGGTATCCACCTGGTTCTGCACGTTCATATCCAGGGTGGTATAGATATGGTAGCCGCCCTTCTGGATGCGCTCCAGGTAGTAGTTCCGGGTCTTCTCTCCGGCGCTCTCCCAATCCACGCCATCCTGGGCTGCCAGATCGGAGGCCACGTCCAAAATGGCCGCATCCACAAACCAGGAATACACATTTTGAGAGGCGTCCTGGTTGACAGAGGTCAGGCTGCCGCAATTGGGGCAGTAATAGTGGCTGCCCTCCTGGTGGAAGGTGCTGACCGTGCCCGCATAGCCGCAGCTCTCGCAGACAGCCCAGCGGTCCGCCGCGTCGATGCCATCCTTAAAGACCATCTCCTGATTGACGGCCTCATCATACTCCTCCTGGGTCAGGTAGCCCTGGGAGAGCATTTCAGAGAGCACATTTAGCTGGCGGTAACGGTTCCGGCCCGCGCCGTCCCGCATCTCGCCCTTGTACTTGAAGACATATTCGGAATAGGGATTGAACAGGGACGGGTTATTGGTAATGCTGATGAGGCTGGCGCACTCTGCCGTGGTCAAACTCTGCAGCTCCTTGCCGAAGTAGGCAGCAGCCGCACTCTTCACGCCGTAGCAGCCCTTGCCCAGATAGATACGGTTCAGGTACTCATACATAATGAGGTCCTTATCGTATTCCTTTTCAAACATCTGGGCCCGGAAAATCTCCATGACCTTCCGCTGCACCGTAATGCTGTTTTCCTGGGTGACATTTTTGATCAGCTGCTGGGTAATGGTGGAGCCGCCGAACTGAGAGTCTCCGCCGAAGAACATATTCATGCAGGCCTTGACCGTGGTGATCCAGTCCACGCCCTGATGCTCATAAAAGCGCTTGTCCTCAATGGCCACCGTGGCATTGATCAGGTCCTGAGGGATCTCGTCCAGAGTGGCAATCTGCCGGTCCGTGGTGGTATAAATCTGCTGCAGCTGCTGAATATCGCCGTTGCTATCCACATAATAAAGGAAAGAGGTCTTTTCCAGATCGTAGTCATCAATAGACCAATCCGAAGCTTCCTTCAAGATATCGTTCTGCAGATAATCCCCCAAGGTGCCCACAAAGACCACGCCGCAGATCAGCAGAATCAGTGCAACCGTCAGCGCCGCGCCAATGGCGATCTTCACCACCGACAGTGCCGTGCTGCCCAGGGTATAGAGGGTCTTCAGCGACCAGTGGGGATTCCACTCCTGCCGCAGCTTCTTTCTCCTTTTTTTGGAATTTTCATTTGCCATGCGTATAACCTCCAATGCCGCTCTGGGCGGATTGTGCCTTTCTGTTGAGTAAGACAGAGCTTTCCGTCATATCATCCGCAAATTATACCATATTCCTGCCAAAAGGGAAAGCCCCAATTTCTGAATAATCCGTAAAATTCCTGTCGGCACAAAAATCGAAATGCGATCAATTTCTATAAGTATTCCCGAAAAAGAGTTTGAATTATCGTTCTTTTCCCGGATATAATATAGGGAACTCGCCTCTTCCGGAAGGTGCCGGAAAGGGGAAGCATATTTTCCTCTTGATTTTTCCGCCGTCTGGTTGTAGAATACAGACAAAGAGAACCCATATTCAAAGGAGCAATCTATGGAAGATCAATATGGATCCGACTTTATCACCATCGTGGATGAGGACGGCAAGGAATATGAGCTGGAGGTTCTGTCCACCCTGGAGTACAACGGTGAAACCTATATGGCCGTAATTCCCGCCGATGCCGGTGAGGAGGGCGCAGAGCTTTCTCTGGAGGTGAGCATTCTCAAGTCCACCGAGGAAGACGGCGAGCCCCTGCTGACCGCCATTGAAGATGAGGAAGAGCTGAGAGCCGTGTACGACCTCATTATGGAGGAGCTGTACGCGGAGGACGAGACGGAAGAAGAGGACGAATGATCCTTTCTTTCCCTGCTTGGTGCGTGTTGTGTCCTTTTGGACCCACATTTTTGAATTGGGAAGTTAGACTTCCCGGCGGGATTGCAGACCTCCCGCCCTCGCTTCGACGTAGGGTGGACGCTGGGAGCAGAGAACGCCGGGAGCGGCAACCCACCTGCCGTTTCGTGCAGGTCATAATTGGATGCAGTACGGCTAAAGCGGGGTGCCCGGAGGACTTCGGTCCTCCGGGTTTTTCTGTTTCTTTGTAAATTTCCTTTTTTCCTCTTGAAACCCTGAAAGTTTTCCGCTATAATAACCGGGTCTATCTGCAAAACCCACGCAGAATCGTCAGACCTATGAAAACGAGAGGAAATGATACCATGAGTGCATCCAGCAAGAAGAAGCTTCATGCTGAAGAAGCCAATGCCAAGCTGACCGAAAAGCAGCTGGCTCAGCAGAAGGAAGACAAGAAGGTCAAGGCCTATACCATCGCCTTCGCCGCTGTGCTTGTCGTCCTGGTTCTGGCAGCCGCTTTTGTCGGCATTAACCGTGCCGTCTCCAACAGCGGTTCCCGGGAAAAGAAGACCGTAGCTCTGACTCTGGGCGATACCACCCTGAGCAATGCCGAGCTAAGCTACTATTTCATCGACACCGTCAACAATTTCTACTCCCGGAACGGAACCTACGCCGCCCTGTACGGCCTGGACACCACCAAAGCTCTGGACCAGCAGGTCTTTGATGCCGACGCAGGCACCACCTGGGCAGATTACTTCCTGAGCTCTGCCGAGCAGAGCGCCCGGGCCACCTACGCCATCGCCAAAGAAGCAGCTGCCAACGGCTACGAGCTCAGCGAAAGCGACCAGTCCCAGCTGGATTCTCTGGAGTCCACCCTGTCCCTGCACGCTTCCGTCTATGGCTACTCCAAGCCCGAGGCCTACCTGAAGGCCATGTACGGCAACGGCGCAACCCTGGACAGCTACAAGGAATACTACCGTGTGAATCTGCTGGCCAGCGGCTATCAGACCGAGTACCGGGACAGCCTGACCTACACCGACGAGCAGGTAGAAGCTAAGGACGCCGAGGACCCCGCCGTTTACAACTCCTACAGCTACAACCAGTATTACCTGAGCTCCAGCCGCTACCTGGATGATGATGCCACCAATGCCGAGAAGGCCGCAGCCGCCGAGGCAGATGCCAAGAGCCTGGTAAGCGATGAGATCAACTCTGTGGAGGCTCTGGATGCCGCCATTGCCGCCCTGGAGGTAAACGCCGACACCACCGCTTCCAGCTCCGCTATGGACGACACCCGCTATACCTCCGTCAACTCTGTAATTGCCCAGTGGATCAGCGACAGCAGCCGGAAGGCCGGCGACAAGACCTATATCGCCAACACCTCTACCACCACCGATGACGACGGCAACGAGGTGGAGACCATCTCCGGCTACTACGTTGTGTATTACCGCTCCAGCAGCGACAACAGCACTCCCCTGGTAAACGTGCGCCATATGCTGGCAGGCTTTGAGGGCGGCACCACCGAAAACGGCACCACCACCTACTCCGACGAGGAGAAGGCAGCTGCCAAGGAAAAGGCCGAAAGCTGGCTGCAGACCTGGGAAGACGGCGACGCCACCGAGGAGAGCTTTGCTGCTCTGGCAAACGAGAATTCCACCGACACCGGCTCCAAAACCAACGGCGGCCTGTACGAGAATGTCTACCCCGGCCAGATGGTCAGCGCCTTTAACAACTGGTGCTTTGACGAGAACCGCAAGGCCGGCGACACCGGCATCGTGGAGACCTCCTATGGCTACCATGTGATGTACTTCGTAGGCCAGTCCGATGAGACCTACCGGGAGTATCTGGTCAAGAACGATCTGACCAGCGAAGACTATACCAACTGGTACAACGCTCTGGTGGACGCCCTGGATATGACCGTGGGCGATACCTCCTATATCCGCACCAATCTGGTCATGAAGGCCAATTGATCGCAATTGAATGAATGGCACCTCCTTTGGGAAAGCTTTCCGAAGGAGGTGCTTTTTATGTGGAATTATCTGCTGGCCGGAGCTGCTGCCGGAAGCATTGCGGGGCTGTTCGGTGCGGGGGGCGGTCTGGTTCTGGTGCCCCTGCTGCGGCGGTGCCAGGGTTTGCCCGACGAGGCCATTTTCCCGTCATCCGTGGCAACCGTTCTGCCTATCTGCATTGTGACCATCCTGGTCTCGGCCAGTCAGGGGGCGCTACCGGTCCGGGAAGCCCTTCCCTATCTGGCAGGCAGCGCCGCAGGAGGGCTCCTGGCGGGCATTTTCGGCAAAAAAATTCCGGTGCTCTGGCTGCACCGGATCTTGGGGATCTTCATTCTCTGGGGAGGCATTCGAAATCTGTGCAGAGTGTAGCCGCCATTGCCGTCAGCACCGTTCTTGGCTTTCTCTCCGGGCTGGGGGTTGGCGGCGGGAGCCTGCTGATGCTCTGGCTCACCGGCCCCCTGGGCTGGCCCCAGGCCCAGGCCAGAGCCCTCAATTTGCTGTTCTTTCTCCCCGGAGCAAGCCTCGCCACCTTTCTGCGGCGAAAGCGGATCCCCTGGAAACAGCTGCTGCCGGGAATTGCCGCCGGATGCCTCTTCGCATGGCTTGCCTCCCTGCTTCAGGGACAGCTTTCGCAGGTGTGGCTGCGCCGGGCCTTCGGCATCCTGCTGATCTTCACCGGGATTCGGGAGCTGCGGTACAAGGTCCGGGAATAATCAGCGAATCAGCGCTTTTTAAACGCCAGATAGCCCTCCAGAATAAGAGACGCTGCCACGGCATCCACCGTATTTTTCCGCTTTGCTCCATGATAATTGTGGGCGGAGAGGATATTGTGGGCCTCCACCGTGGTCCGGCGCTCGTCCCACATGGCCACAGGCAGATTCGTTGCCGCTTTCAGCTCCTCGGCAAAGGCTCTGCACAGCTCCGCACGGGCCCCCTCCGTGCCGTCCATATTCTTAGGAAGCCCTACAACGATCTCCCCCACTTCGTTTTCCTTTGCCAGACGGACAAGGTCCGCCATCAGCTTTTCATGATTCCGGCTGGGGACCACCGTGGTAGAGCCCACAATGGAGCACAGCAGATCGGAGATGGCCACACCGGTGCGGGCATCTCCGTAATCGATTCCCATGATTTTCATTTCTTTTTCCTCCCGGTTTGTTTTCTCTATTCTACCCGAAGCGGCACAAAAACGCAAGGGTGAAAGGCAAATTTGCAAAAGACGCTTTTCTTTCGGAGCTTCCCGGAATTCCATCAAAAAAGCAGGAAAAAGTGAAAATAATTGTTGACATCGGCCCTCCCCTATGCTAGAATGATTTTACCTGTGAAAAAGGGTTCTTTTTTTGTGCGCCTTTTTCAGCCCCGGAGCGATTTCCATTGTAGTTTATCGCTTTCTAAATCTTTTTTCTAGCCGGGTGTGATACAGGGAGGCAAATTTTAAGGAGGTGCCGTTATGCGCGTGAAAGTCACTTTGAGATGCTCTGAGTGCAAGCAGAGAAACTACAACACCATGAAGAACAAGAAGAACGACCCCGACCGTCTCGAGATGAAGAAGTACTGCAGATTCTGCAGAAAGCACACCACTCACACTGAGACCAAGTAAGGAGGACGCCCCATCATGGCAGAAGCGAAAAAGGAAAATTGGTTCAAAAGAACCTGGGGCAAGGTCTGCAAGTACTTCCGTGAGCTGAAAAGCGAGCTGAAGAAGGTAGTCTGGCCCACTCCCCAGCAGGTGCTGAAAAATGCAGCCATTGTTGTCGCCTGCGTCATCTGCGTCGGCGTTTTCATCTGGCTGTTTGACTTTGTATCTCAGGTTGGAATCGACGCCCTGATCGGTGTTTTCCACTAAAGGTAAGAAGTCATGGCAGAAACTGCAAAATGGTATGTGGTGCATACCTATTCCGGGTATGAGAACACCGTAAAAGCGACGATTGAAAAAACCGTCGAGTCCCGTAAGCTGCAGGATCAAATCCTGGCCGTTTCCATTCCTCTGGAAACCGTGACCGAAATCACGGAGACCGGCGCCAGCAAGACCTACGACCGCAAGGTCTACCCCGGTTATGTGCTGGTCAAGATGGTTTACAGTGACGATACCTGGCATGTCATCCGGAATGTCCGCGGAGTTACCGGCTTCGTTGGCACTTCCAGCAACGATCCTACGCCCCTGACTGACGAGGAAGTCTATGCCATGGGCGTGGAAAAGAAGGAGATCATCGTCAACTATTCCGTGGGCGATACCGTCCGCATTATGGATGGTCCTCTGAGCTCCTTCACCGGCACGGTGGAATCCATCGATGTCGACAGCAACTCGGTGAACGTGGTCGTTTCCATGTTTGGCCGGGAGACCACCGTCGAGTTTGAACTCGATCAGGTTGAGGTCGTTTCCCAATAAACGCATCGGGCCGTTCTTTTCGGCCGGAACGTGGGAGGGGCTTTGGGCCCCGAAAGGAATGCGCAGTGCGCATCATTACCACATCTTATTCAGGAGGTGCTATTCATGGCACAGAAAGTAACTGGCATTATCAAACTTCAGATCAACGCCGCTAAGGCAACCGCTTCTCCCCCTGTCGGCCCTGCTCTGGGTCAGCACGGTGTGAATATCGCAGCATTCATCAAGGAATTCAATGCACGGACCAAGGACATGGAGGGCTACAAGATCCCTGTTGTCATCACCGTCTATGCAGACCGCAGCTTCACCTTCATCACCAAGACTCCTCCTACCCCCATGCTCATCATGAAGGCAATTGGTCTGGAGAAGGGCTCCGGTGTTCCCAACAAGACCAAGGTCGGCACCATCACCAAGGCACAGGTTGCTGAGATCGCCAAGACCAAGATGCCCGACCTGAACGCCACCACTCTGGAAGCCGCTGAGAGCCAGGTTGCTGGCACCTGCCGCTCCATGGGCGTCACCGTCGTCGACTGATAGAATGTTGATCCGGAAGCAAGTTCCGGAAATGTGGGAGGATTTTTCCGCATCACCACTTTAAGGAGGATAATTACATTGTTTAGAGGTAAAAAGTATAAGGAAAGCGCGAAGCTGATCGATCGCGCTGTTCAGTATGAGCCTGTTGAGGCTCTGGGCCTGGTTGTCAAGGGCGCTTCTGCCAAGTTCGACGAGACCGTCGAGCTGCACATCAAGCTGGGCGTTGACTCCCGTCACGCCGATCAGCAGGTCCGTGGCGCCGTGGTTCTGCCCAACGGCACCGGCAAGACCCGCAAGGTCCTGGTGTTCGCCAAGGACGCCAAGGTTGCCGAGGCTCAGGAAGCCGGCGCTGACTATGTCGGCGGCATGGAGCTGGTTGAGAAGATCACCAAGGAAAACTGGTTTGACTTTGACGTCGTTGTCGCTTCTCCCGACATGATGGGCATTGTTGGCCGTCTGGGTAAGGTTCTGGGCCCCAAGGGTCTGATGCCCTCCCCCAAGGCCGGCACCGTGACCCCCAACGTTGGCGCTGCCGTCAAGGAGATCAAAGCCGGTAAGGTCGAGTACCGTCTGGACAAGACCAACATCATCCACTGCCCCATCGGCAAGGTTTCCTTCGGCGCTGAGAAGCTCAGCGAGAACATGGACACCCTGCTGAAGGCTGTTGTGAAGGCTAAGCCCGCAGCTGCCAAGGGTCAGTATATCAAGTCCTGCACCGTCGTGTCCACCATGGGCCCCGGCGTGAAGGTCTCTACTGCCAAGTACCTGTAAGCTGAAGATGCTTTTACCCCCGAGTGCGGAAGCGCTCGGGGGTTTTGTGTTTTAGGTTGATTGCGTAAACCAGAAAGATAAAAAAGCTTTTCTGAAATAAATGCACTGATCAGATTTCTCCGACCGATGCTAATAAACTGCTATTCTATTGAGATTTACAAACTGGAAATTGTCACTCCAAAATAAATGGAAGCATAATCATAATAATTCCAAATAGGGCAAATAAAGCACCACCGATTTTTGTGGCTTTCAAATAGAACTCAGATGGTTCATCTGCACGATAAGATTTCCATTCTTCTGTTAATTTCCATATTAAGCCCGGCTTTAAGAAGATAAACATACCTAACGCAAAGATTATGGTTCCACCACCAATAGACCACCACATATTTGCCATCTCCTTTATCAATATGAAGTTATGGCTTTAACTTTTTCCAAATAATCAGCTTTAGGATAATACATACGACCACCGCAACGACCACCATGGCACCATCCAACAGTAACTCTGTGTACCACGGTGCAGACTGCATGGCATATAAATTTGGATAAGTTTTAAAGTGCCAAAACTTATAAATTCCGTACCCAATAAAAACTCATATAAATGAACCAATACCGATGTTTAAAAAACAATTCAACTTTCTCAGCATGGCAGTGCACCCCTTTCCAAATTCCGATTTGTACTTATTTCTTAAACAGCTCAGAATGTGAACCAAGTCGGTAGAGCATCAAAACAAGGACATCTCCACGAATCTCATAAATGAGCAGCCAGTCAGGTTCGATGTGACATTCACGAGTACCTTTGTAGTTTCCTGTGAGGTCATGATCTCTGTATTTTGCATCCAGCGTACCGCCATTCGCCAGAATATCGATTACCTCAAACAGTTTATCCAGATTCTTGTTTTGCTTTTTGGCAAGCTTCAAATCCTTTTTAAACTGATTGGTAAACAGTATATCATATTTCATACTTCCAATGCCGCTTTCAGCGCATCCATACTGGAATATCTCGGTGCGGAAGGATCCGACATCATTTTTCTCCCTTCCTCGATTGCCGCAGCCGTTGTTTCATTTGGCACATCCAGTTTGAGTTCAAAAGGAATGCCGTGTTCGCGGATAGCAGTTCTCAGGAAGATATTTACAGCGGTTGTCATATTCAGACCAAGTTCATTGAAAATTTCTTCAGCCTGATCTTTGATAGCTTTATCTGTTCGGATATTCAAATTTGTTGTTGCCATACAGAACACCTCCACTTAAATATAGTATATCGGGAAATTCGTTCGTTGTCAATACACTGTCATTATATCCATCTTTTTATTCCTATAAATTCCCCTACATTTATTCCTATAAATTCCCCTAAAAAACTATTGACAAATCTCCATTCCTGTGCTATCATCTAGGAGTTGCCAAAGACAGCAGGTACAAACCTAAATCCTGCCGAGGTGCGTTGAATAGATTTTCATCGTATCTTTCTGCTCTTTGGCAGGAAGATATTTTTATTTTATTCGGAGGTGAAAATTATGCCTAACGCAAAGGTTCTTGAGAGCAAGAAGGCCGTTGTTGCCAACCTGTCCGGCAAGATCAAGGAAGCCTCTTCCGTCGTCTTCGTCGACTACAAGGGTATCACCGTTGCTCAGGATACCGAGCTGCGTAAGCAGTTCCGTGAAGCTGGTGTTGAGTACTCCGTTGTGAAGAATACCCTGACCAATTTCGCTGCCAAAGATGCTGGCTACGATTTTGCTGAGATTCTGAACGGCACCACCGCCATGGCTTCCACCACCGGCGACCCCATCGCCCCTGCTCGTATCGTCTGCGAGTTTGCCAAGAAGAACAAGAACACCCTGTCCATCAAGGGCGGCGTCGTGGAGGGCTCTGTCCTGTCCGCTGACCAGCTCAATGGCTTCGGTGAGCTGCCCAGCAAGAATGCTCTGGTTGCATCCGTTCTGGGTACCTTCCTGGCTCCTATCTCCAGCCTGGCTTTCGTCCTGGACCAGATCCGGGAGCAGAAGGAAGGCGGCGCTCCTGCTACCGCAGAAGCTTAAGTTCGTAAGCTAACACACACAATCTAATCTACATTTTAGGAGGATATTACAATGGCTAGTGAAAAGATCACTGCTCTCGTTGAGGAAGTTAAGGGCCTGACCGTTCTGGAGCTGTCCGAGCTGGTTCACACCCTGGAGGATGTTTTCGGCGTTTCCGCCGCTGCTGCTGCTGTTGCCGCTCCCGCTGCCGGCGCTGCTGCTGAGGTCGAGGAGAAGACCGAGTTCGACGTTATCCTGAAGAGCGCTGGCGCTTCCAAGCTGGGCGTTATCAAGGTTGTCCGTGCCGCTACCGGCCTGGGCCTGAAGGACGCTAAGGATCTGGTTGACAACTGCCCCAAGACCCTGAAGGAAGCCATCTCCAAGGAAGACGCCGAGAAGCTGGTTGCCGAGCTGAAGGAAGCCGGCGCCGAGGCCGAGATCAAGTAATTTATCTCGAAAAGGCATTTTACCTCCGCCGTTTTCGGCGGAGGTTTTTTCATCCTGTATAGGTTTTCCTCCCTTCGGGCAGAATCTATGCGCATCTCTTCGAAAGGGTATCTCTATGGAACTGGATCTCAATTCTATTCTCACTGCCGCCAAGGACTTCCTGCCGGACAATTGGAGCGACATTCTGAAAGGCGCTGTATCGGCCATTCCCGTGTCCTTCGACATCGGCGCTTCTTTGAAATTCATCCTTGTGTTTGTTGCGGCGCTTCTGGGTGTGGGCGTGTTGTTCAAGCTGATCTTTGGCAATAAGTCCGACTTAAACCATGCGCTGTCCTCCTCGGCGGGTATTCTGACTGTGTATGTGCTGACCGTTGTGGTCTATGCCTTCCAGCCTGCAGGACTTTCCAAGCTGCTCTCTCCCCTGCCCTTTGTGACCTTTGTGCAGGACTATCTGTTTGTCCTGCCCTTCCATGGCACGGCCTTTGAGACACTGTGCAGCCAGATTTTGGCCCTGATCCTTCTGTCCTTCGTGGTCAACTGCATGGATGCCCTGCTTCCGGACGGAGACAATCCCTTTACATGGTTCCTCTCCCGCTTTTTGAGCGTCATTCTGGCCATGGGGCTGCACCTGGTGGCCAACTGGGCCATTGAAAAGTATCTGCCCTCAGCGCTCGTCTACCATGCCCCCGCTGTGCTGCTGGTGGTTCTGGTCTGCTTTCTGCTGCTGGGACTGCTTAAGCTGGTGCTGGGCATTTTCCTGACGGTGGTCAACCCCATTCTCGGCGGGATCTATACCTTCTTCTTCTCCAATCTGATTGGACGGCAGGTCTCCAAGTCTGTGCTCTCCACGGCCATCCTCTGCGGGGTTTTCTACGCCATGGATCACTTCAATTTCCTGATCATCCACATCAGCCCCGCTGCCCTGCCCGCCTATCTGCCGCTGCTGCCCGGATTTCTGATCATCTGGTATCTGCTGGGCCACGCGCTGTGACATCAAAATATCATCTCCCGAAACCATGTTTTCGGGAGATTTTTTGTAAGGTTTCCCCTCTGTTTCCTGTCTTATAGGGTGAAAGCGCTTTTTATCCCGCAAGGAGGTGTTTCTATGGAAGACAGCCAGATCATAGAACTCTACTGGCAAAAAAATCCCGATGCAATCGCGGAATCAAGCCGAAAATACGGCGCCTATTGTTTGCGGATTTCCCAAAATATTCTGCACAGCAACGAGGATGCGGAAGAATGCCTGAATGACACCTGGCTTCACGCCTGGAACGCAATGCCGCCGCAGCGGCCCGCCCGCCTTCGGATGTTCTTTTCCAAAATCATCCGCAATCTGTCACTCAACCGATTCCATGCGCTGAACGCGCAAAAAAGAGGCGGTGCAGAACTGCATCTCGTTCTGGATGAGCTGGCGGAATGCATTCCCGGCGAGGAAGACGTGGTATCTTCCTATGAAGCCGCAGAACTGGGACGATACATAGACCGTTTCGTAAGGCAATTGCCGGAACGGGATGGTAACGTATTTGTCAGACGCTATTTCTTTACGGAACCCGTTGCAGCCATTGCAAAGAGATACGGTCTGACGGAAAGCAATGTGTCCGTCATTCTCAACCGAACCCGCAAAAAGCTGAAACACGCACTGATCAAGGAGGGATACGTCCATGAATTGTGAAATTCTGTATGCTGCTTTTGGAGAAATCGGCGAAGATCTTCTGGAACGCAGTGAATATTTGAAGAAGGAAAAGAAATCTGCCCGGCCACGATGGGGGATCGCTGCGGCTTGCCTGATTCTGCTCATCAGCACGCTGCTCACAGCAGAGGCCGCTACCGGTGCCGTCAGCTACCTTCTGGCCCCTCTGCTTGGGATGGCACAGACGGAAATCGTCGACAGCATTGGTGTGCCCATCGGCGTTTCCGCGTCCGTCGATGGATATACACTTACCTGCGACGCGATCATTGGAGACCGATACAATGTTGAGATCGTTTACACCCTATCCCGGGACAATGGGCAGCCCATTCCGGAGGGCGTAGGCTTTGCATCCGGCCGCACAGCTATTCTCCCCGGCAGCTCCGGCGGAAGCAGCCAATCCAGATTACAGCACCTGGATGATCCCAGCAAGGTGTATTTCACCGTGAAATGCTCCTATAGCGTCCCTATTCTTGGAAGATTGGCTTCCGCGTCCTACGGCCAACTTGTATGTGACAATGGCAGCGGCGGGAAAACGGTTCTGGCATACGGGCCATGGGAATTGCAATACACACTGCGCTGCAAGGATTCCACAAGGAAGGTAACCCCTGCGCAGCGGGATGTAACAGATCTCAGCGGGAAGCGCTACCGCATCGATAAGATTCTTCTCTCCCCCATTGGGTTGCACATCGACTTCAAATGGAAGGAGCCAAAATCCTTGGCAGTCGGAGAAAGCCTGTGCCCCAATTTCGAAGTTTCCCTCAAATTTGCAGACGGAACCACGTATACATTGAAAGACCGCAACATAAGTGGACATTACACGGAGGGTGCCAAGACCGCCGCGCTTGATTATTCCGTTGCCTTCGATCTTCCCATCGACCTGGATGCGCTGCAATCGGTCATCATCTGCGGCTGCGAATATCCCATTTCCTAAGGCTTGTTCACATGGAAGCAGAAAAGACGGCGTGAGACAAAACACGCCGTCTTTTCCGCTTTCCTCGAACCACTCATTCCGGGAAGCTTTATTTTTTATTCCACGCTCCGCGTCTGTAGAAAATCACAGACAGAACCATGGCAATCGTCCAGCCGATGGGCCAGGCACACCAGATGCCGAGCGTTCCAAAGGGACCGGAAAGGACCTCTGCAAGGACCACACGAAGGATAAGGTCCGTAAACGTCGCAACCATGAATTGCTTCATCATTCCTGCTCCCCGCAGGATGCCGTCGGACACCAGCTTTGCAGACACCACAAAGTAGAAGGGCGACAGGATGCGCAGGAATTGAATGCCCACCTGCATGGCCGTGCCTGTGGTATCGTCCAGAAAGATCCGCAGCAATACGCCTCCTGCCAGCAGATACAGCGCCACCAGAGGCACACACAACAGCCACACCAGCTTGAGCCCGGCCCCGAAGCCCTGACGGACACGCTCCGGCTTTTCCGCACCTATGTTCTGGGCGGTATAGTTGGAAATGCCGTTGCCAAGGGTGGTGAAGGAGGTGATCACCAGATTGTTCATCTTCACCGCGGCAGAATAGCCCGCCATAACGCTGGAACCGAAGGTATTGATAACGCCCTGGATGACGATATTGCCAACGGAAATAAAGCTCTGCTGCAGAATGCTGGGAACCGCCACAACGGCGATTTTCTTGAACAGCGTCCAGGAGAACAGCGCCGGTTTTTTCTCCGCTTCAATGGTCCGGAACCGCCGGAACACCACAACCAGCGCCAGCACGCAGCTGACGCCCTGGCACAGGAAGGTTGCCCAGGCCACACCTGCCACGCCCATTTTGAAGGCCGTCACAAAGAGGATATCCACGGCGATATTGGAAAGGGACGATGCTGCCAGAAAATAGAAGGGCGTTTTCGAATCTCCCAACGCGGAGAAAATTCCCGTTGCCACATTGTAGTAGAACACAAAGGGCAGACCCAGAATGTAAATATCCAGGTAGAGCTTGGAGTCCGGGAGAATATCCTCCGGGGTGTTGATCAGCTGCAGAAGATCCGTGCACAGCAGCGTGCCCAAGCCCATCAGGAGCAGACACACCACGCCGCTGGAAATCAGGGTCGTATAGACGGCGGTTTTCAAATCCGCCATCCGTTTTGCGCCAAACAGCTGGGAGACAATGACGGAACAGCCAATGTTGCAGCCGAAGGCGAAGGCGATAAAGATCAGCGTGATCTCATAGCTGTTGCCCACGGCTGCCAGAGCGTTTTCACCAACGAATTTGCCTGCCACAAAGCTATCCGCCAGGTTGTAAAGCTGCTGGAAAATGATGCTGCCGAACAGCGGCAGGCAGAACCGCCACAGCACCGACTCAGGCTTCCCGACCGTCAGATCCTTATTCATGGGTCTTCGCCTCCAGTTTCTTTTTCAGCAGCGCCACGATCATATCCGCGCAGCCTTCAATGCCCAGGGCGCTTGTGCAGAGCATGGCATCATAGCTCTCCGGCTTGCCCCACTCGGTCATGGAATAGAAATTGAAATAATGCCTGCGCATCCGGTTGATGCGTTCCATCCGCTCCCGGGCTTTCCGCTCCGTCAGGCCGTTGCGCTGGGCGATTCGCGCCACACAATCCGCTTCGTTTGCATACAGGAAAACGGAGAGCGCATTTTTTCGATCCGAAAGAATGGAAGAGGCGCAGCGGCCAATGATCACCGCAGATTCCCGGTCCGCAATGGACACAATTGCCTGCTTCTCAGCGCCGTAGGCATTCTCTCCGGCAGAATAGAACACACCGGCCATATTTGCCTCGTCTGCAAACGTGTTTCCGCTGAAGGGCAGCAAAACCTCTGTCAACCGCTCTTCATTGTTTTTCAGAAAGGTTTCGTCCATGCCGCTCTTCCGGGCAGCCTCCTGAATCAAAAGCTTATCATAGCAGGTGACACCAAGCTTCTCAGCCACCAGCGCACCAACCTCCCGGCCGCCGCTGCCGTATTGACGTCCAATGCAAACTGTATACTTTTCGTCCATATTTCTCTGGCTTCCTCTCTTTTTTGTGTCTCTTGACACCCATTTACCGGTGTAGTATAATCCTCAAATAGAAATATGTAAAATACATATATTAGATATCAGAAATACTAAATTGACATGGAGCAACCAATATGGAAATTTCTCTCGACTACTACCGCGTGTTCTATCATACCGCCCGATGCGGGAGCATCACCCGTGCCGCAGAGCTGCTCTACTCCAACCAGCCCAATGTGACCCGGGTCATCAAGCTGCTGGAAAGTGAGCTTGGCTGTCAGCTGTTTTCCAGGACCAACCGAGGCGTACGGCTGACACCGGAGGGGGAACGGCTCTATGCCCATGTAGAGCCCGCCATGGCTCACCTGGAGGCTGCCCAGCGGGAGCTTACCATGGAACGGGAGCTGCAAAGCGGCACACTCTCCATCGGCGCCAGCGAGGTGGCTCTGCGGTGCCTGCTGCTGCCGGTGCTGAAGCAGTTCCGGCGGCGCTATCCGGGGGTGCAAATCCGTGTATCCAACCACTCCACGCCCCAGGCCATTGCCGCGCTCCAGGAAGGTCTGGTGGACTTTGCACTGGTGACGACCCCCTTGGAGCTTGGAAAGGATATGGCTCTGCAAACGCTGAAAACCGTGCAGGAGGTTCCGATCTGCGGCCCCGGGCTGAACTGCCCGGACACCCTGTCGCCGGAGGACCTGTGCCGGTATCCCCTGGTCTGCCTGGGCCGGGACACCATGAGCTACCGGTTTTACGAGGAATGGTTCCGCAAGCTCTCCCTCCCCTTCCAGCCCGACATTGAGGCAGCAACGGCAGACCAGATCCTGCCCATGGCTGCCAGCGATCTCGGCATAGGCTTTGTGCCGGAGGAATTCCTGGCAGGGAACCAGGATGTCCGCATATTGTCCCTATCCGTCCCCGAACCCCAACGAAATATCTGCCTGGTCAGCCGGACCGGACAGCCCTTGCGCATCGCCGCCCAGGAATTCAAACACATTTTACAGGAACATATATCCCTATAAAAGGAGTAGGAAAATAATGCTTGACAAACGAGCCTCTATCGTGTATGATGTTGTCAGTTAGCAAAGGCTAACTTGCATATACCAAGGATGGGTCCCCCATCACGAACACAGGAGGTTCGACTTATGGAAATCTTGCAAACACTCTCCGCTGTCAACGCACTTACAGCGATTACACTCATTTTTGTTGGTGCTGTTTTTACCCGACATACCCTGCGTCGGATCGTCCTGCACAAGGAGACGCACCATGTCTGAGGAGCTGTTGGTGCGCAATTGCGCCCCTACCCTCGCAGGGCTGAAAACGGCCAGTCTCTTCAACTGTCCCTATGAAAGCCGGGAGGAGCTGCTGAGCTCTCTTCGGCAGCTGAACCGCCGGTTGGGTCCAAAGGGCGTCCGGGCGATCCCGCTGCGATTTTCCGAAAAGCGGGCGCTGGTCTATCTCTACCGCCCTGCCAGATTGGAGCAGGACCTTTCTGCCAACGCCAGTGCAGCCCTGCTCCGCCAGTGCGGCTACACCAGCTGCCAGAGTGGAAAATGCCTGACGTCTCTGGCCCGGAAGCTCCGGCAGCAAGGAGAATTTCCCCACGAAATCGGCCTGTTTCTCGGCTATCCGGCAGCAGATGTCCGGGGCTTTCTGGAGCAGCGGCCCTGCAAATGCGTGGGCTGCTGGCGGGTATACGAAAACGAGGATCAGGCGCAGAAGACCTTTGCTCTCTACAGAAAGTGCACCGGCATCTACTGTCAGCAGCTTGCAAAAGGCACAAACATTGAACGACTCACCGTAGCCGGTTGAGTGATAAGAAAGGATTTGAAAAGAATGAAAATTGCAGTTGTTTATTGGAGCAGCACCGGGAACACCGAGGCCATGGCCCAGGCCGTTGCCGAAGGTGCGCGGAAAGCAGGCGCTTCCGCCGAGCTGTTTACCGCCACGGAATTTGACGGCGGCAAGGTGGATGCCTTCGATGCCATCGCCTTTGGCTGCCCTGCTATGGGTGCGGAAGAGCTGGAGGACAGCGAATTTGCCCCCATGTTCGAGAGCTGTGAAAGCAAGCTCTCCGGCAAGAAAATCGCCCTGTTCGGCTCCTATGGTTGGGGTGACGGCGAATGGATACGCACCTGGGAGGATACCTGCCGGAATGACGGTGCAAGTCTGGTCTGCGACAGTGTCATCTGCCAGGAAGCCCCCGACGACGACGCTCTGAACGCCTGCCGCAGCCTGGGTGAGGCTCTGGCGTAAAGATGCTAAGCACTCTGTGATTGGACACCTATTGCCGAAATACCTCCTAATATTTCTTTTCTGTTGCCATATTGCAGAGTTTTCTCTCGGCTGCCCTGATCCCCGGGCAGCCGATTTTTGAACCATTCAACGAACGTTTTATGGTTTTTTGTTCAAAAATAGCTGTGCATCCGTATTTTTCTGTGAAAAAGGCAAAGAATCTTTGTGCAATGTGCTGTGCTATGCGTCGCTTGACTGCGGATTTTCTCTTTGATTCTCCAATTTTTTGAAAATCGTTGGAAACTCTTATTCTTTTTACTTGATTTCCTAACAATTATCTGTATAATGGTAGAAAGAATCGCCAATGAAAGGAGGCTTGTTCCATGAAAAAGATCATCTGCAAGAAAGAGTACGATACCGAAACCGCTACCCTGATCCATAAGTTCACCAGCGGTGCTCTGGGTGATCCTGCCGGTTACGAGGAGAACCTGTACCAGACCGAAGGCGGCCTGTACTTCCTGTATGTTGCCGGCGGCGAAGCTTCTCCCTACCCCAATGAGGACATTCTTCGGCTGGCGAAAACCAAGGTCAAAGAGTGGACCGAAAAGCACTGATCCCAGACTCTCGAAGGCCCTGATCATCAGGGCCTTTCTTCTTAGGTATTTTTATGAAAAAAACAAGCATTTTCCTGATTTCACTTCTGTTCTGCCTCTCTCTCGGCGGCTGTGCCGGGAAGCCGGAGGCAACCGACATCGCCGCCACCACCCTGCCGGTCTATGAATTCACCCAGGCCCTCTGCCACGGAACGGACCTGACGGTTGGGCGGCTGATCTCAGAGCCCGTCTCCTGCCTGCATGACTACTCCCTGAACGTGAACCAGGTCCGTCAGGCAGAGAGTGCCGATCTCATCATCCTCTCCGGTGCAGGGCTGGAGGAATTTATGGAGGACATCCTCGCCGGGAAAACCTCTGTAGATGCCTCTCAGGGAATTTCCCTGCTGGAAGGGGAAGCCCACGACCACGACGGACATGATCATGGAGAGGACCACACCCATGAGGCCCACGAGGACGAGCACCACCACGAGGATGATCCCCACATCTGGCTCTCCCCTGCCAATGCCAAAATCATGGCCGCCAACATCTGCACCGGTCTGTCCGATCGTTACCCCCAATGGAAAACGGTTTTCTCCACCAATCTGGACGACCTGCTTTCCAGGCTGGATGCCCTGGAGCAATACGGCCAGGAGCACCTGTCCCAGCTCTCCTGCCGGGAGCTGATCACCTTCCACGATGGCTTTGCCTACTTCGCCCAGGCCTTTGACCTGGAAATTCTGGCGGCAGTGGAGGAGGAATCCGGCAGCGAGGCCTCTGCCAAGGAACTGATTGAATTGATCCGTCTGGCCCGGGAGCATCAGCTTCCCGCTATCTTTGTAGAGCAGAACGGCAGCACCTCCGCCGCCGACATTCTCTCCCGGGAAACCGGCGCAAAAACCTATGTGCTGGATATGGCCATGGCCGGAGACAGCTATTTTGAAGCTATGTACCGCAACATCGACACTGTCAAGGAGGCTCTCGGATGAGCGAACTGCATTATAATGACTGCGGCCATGCCTGCTGCCTGCGGGTGGAGAATCTGGCCGTCACCATCGGCGGCAGCCAGATCCTGAAGGACATGAATCTGCATGTCCACTGCGGCGAAATGGTGGCCCTGATTGGCCCCAACGGCGCAGGCAAGAGTACCTTTCTGAAAGCCATTCTGGGCCAGCGGGCTTACACCGGCGTGATTGCCTTTTCCGAGCCCGGAAAGCGCAGCCACAAGCCCCGCATCGGCTATGTTCCCCAGAGCCCTGCTTTTGCCCCCAGCGAACCGCTGAGCGTTGCAGATCTGTTCGCCTGCTGTATGTCCAAGCGCCCCGCCTTTCTGGGCATTTCCAAGGCCATGGATGAAACCATCCGGGTCTGCCTGGACAGGGTTCACGGCGTTGACCTGATTCACAAACGGGTAGGCACCCTCTCCGGCGGCGAATTGCAGCGGGTGCTGCTGGCCCTGGCCCTGGAGCCCATGCCCAATATTCTGATTCTGGACGAGCCCCTGTCCGGCGTGGACGCCGAGGGCATGACCACTCTGATGGACATGCTGGACGAGATTCGGAAAAATTATGACCTGTCCATCCTCATGACCACCCATGACTTCTCCCTGCTGCCCAGATATGCAGACCAGGTGGTCCTCATCGACGGCGGCATCCGAGCCAAAGGAACCGCCCAGGAGGTTCTGTCCTCGGATGCCTTCCAGGCCATTTTCCATATGAAAGGAGGGTCTCTATGAGCCTCTGGTACGCCATCTGTGACGCGCTCCCCCTGGAAATGCTCCACTGGGACTTTATGAAAAACGCGCTTCTTGCCCTGCTGCTCATGGCACCGCTGTTCGGCGTTCTCTCCACCATGATCGTCACCGGCCATATGAGCTTCTTTTCCGACGCCCTGGGGCACTCCGCCTTTACGGGCATTGCTCTTGGGTCCCTCTTCGGCATTGCCGCGCCCACCTGGGCCGCGGTAGCATTCAGCGTCTTCTTTGCCCTGCTGTTTTCCTATCTCCGCCGGGACAGCAACCAGGCGGCGGATACACTGATTGGCGTCTTCTCCAGTGCCGCTGTGGCTCTGGGCATTCTGGTTGCCACCATGGGCGGCGGCAGCTTCACAAAATACAATAAGTATCTGGTTGGCGATGTGCTGTCCATCACCCCCGGTGAAATTGGGATGCTGGCCATTGTCCTGCTGGCGGTTCTGGTCTTCTGGTGCCTGTACGCCAACCGGCTGACCCTGACGGCAGTGCACCCCCAGCTGGCCTCCTCCCGGGGCATTCCCGTGGCGCTGTCCCAAACACTGTTTACCGTAACCATTGCGGTTGTGGTGACCCTGTCCATTTCCAGCATGGGCCTGCTGATCCTCAATTCCCTGCTGGTGCTGCCGGGGGCGGCCTCCCGGAATATCTCCCGGAACCAGAAGCAGTACCATCTGTATTCCGTGCTCTTTGCCCTGGTGTCCGGTATTGTGGGCCTGAGTATCTCCTACAGTTTCGGCTGCTCTGCAGGCGCGACCATTAGCCTGGTGCTCACCGTTTTCTATGCCCTTACCTTTGCTTTTCGCGGGAGAAACGCCTGATGGAGACCATGGAAATGCACCCGATTGCCCATATGCGCAGCGATTTTCCCACGAAATTCGGCATTCCCAGGCAGAGCGGACTGGTGGAGGAGCTGCGGTCCATGATCGTCTTCGAGCCGGAGTATCGCAGTGAGGATGCTCTGCGGGGCATCGAGGACTTCTCCCACCTGTGGCTCATCTGGCAGTTTTCCCAGGCAGTCCGGGAAGGCTGGTCTCCTACCGTGCGGCCCCCCCGGCTGGGCGGAAACACCCGCATGGGCGTCTTTGCCACCCGGTCCCCCTTCCGGCCCAACAACCTGGGGCTCTCCTGCGTCCGTCTGCTGGAGGTGAAGCACACCCAGCAGTACGGGACGGTGCTCATTGTCGGCGGTGCGGACCTGCTGGACGGCACCCCCATCTTCGACATCAAGCCCTATATTCCCTATTCCGACAGCCGCCCCGAAGCTGCCGGCGGCTTCACAGACAGGGTAGGCGATTTTCTTTTGAAGGTGGACTTTCCCCAGGAGCTGCTAAAAAAGCTGCCCCCTGACAAGCAGGCAGCAGCCATCGGTGTCCTCTCCCACGATCCCAGGCCTTCCTATCAGAATCAGCCCGGAAGGGTCTACGGATTGAGCTTTGGAGGATTTGATATTCGGTTTACGGTGGAGGAAGAAACCCTCACCGTCCTGAATGTGGAGCCCCTTTAAGTCCCCAAAATACCTCCGGTCAGCAGCGACAGGGCCGTTCCCAGGGGCCCGCAGCCCAGAATGACCGCCCAGGGCGGCAGCTTCTTTCTTTTTAGCAAAGCGTAGGCCGCAACAAGCAGCACGAAATGCAGAGGCTCAAAACCATGAATGTTCAGCTTCCGCAGCGTGGTTCCAAACAGTGCCGTGCTCAATTGGTCAAATGTGGTGGCGACGATCAAGGCGATCACCGCCGGGCGCAGGAATGAAAGCACCCGCTGGACCACTGCCCCGCCCCGCAGCCGACCGTAAACATAGGACAGGGCAACGCAAATCAGCACCGTTGGAAAAATATAGCTCAGCGTACACACGATTCCCCCCGGGACCCCGGCCAGCCGGCAGCCTACAAAGGTTGCGGCATTGATGGTCAGCGGCCCGGGGGTCGTTTCTGCTATGACGAACAAAGTATTAAAATCCTCCATGGTCATCATCTGCCACACATCCACCAACTGGACCTGGATCATCTGGATGGCCGCATAGCCACCGCCGATGCTCAGGCAGCCGGTTTTGATAAAGAAGAGGATGGCATTCCAAAGACTGGGCATCACTCTACCTCCTTTTGCGGCTTGTGAATCAACAGATCCACGGCCCCCGCCGCCAGGCAGAAGAGGAACAGCTTGGTAACGGAGATTCCCCAAAAAAGCCGCCCTGCCAGACACAGCAGCATCATTAAAATGGGGATGGCCTTCTTGGCCTCCAGGAACTCCCGGGCCATGCCCCCGCAGATGTCCACCAGGTAGGCCGCCATGCCGATCTGCATAAAGCGCAGCACCATGGAAAGGAGCTCGATCTGCCGTAGCGCGTCATACAGCGCCGAAACCACCATCAATAGCGCCATGGGCGGGATCACCGAAGCGGCCGCGCAAACCAGGGCCCCGGGCAGGCCGCAGATCCGATAGCCCACCATCACTGCCGTATTGCAGGAGCTGGGGCCGGGAGCCGCCTGGGCAATGGCGGTAAGGTCCAGCATCTCCTGGGGGTCCAGCCAATGAAGCTCCTCCACAAAGCGACGGCGGATCATGGCCGTGATCGTCAGGCCCCCGCCAAAGGACAGGCAGCTGATGGAAAGCTGGGACAAAAACAGCGTCCAAAGCTTTTGAAGAAGCATATACATCACCTCTCCCCAAGTATACCGAAAACCGGCATTCAGAGCAAGGCGTGGCCGTTAAAAGAATCATGAGTATAATTCATGGTTCGCCTTGAAAAAAACACAATGCGGCCCGCATTGACTTTCCGCCCAAGGCGGGTATAATAAACACATACTTTTTGAGTGCCTTCTCAGGACCTATCTGAAAACCGTAAACATGCCCAAGCAGCGGTGCTTTTCCGGTTTTCAGACAGCCCATAGGAAGGTTAAAAGGGAATCGGGTGAAAATCCCGAACGATCCGGTCACTGTAAACGCGGAGCAAGCCGTAGAAACCATTGTTCTACAGAACGAGAAGGTGCGGCAAGCCTGGAGGCGTAAGTCAGGAAACCTGCTCAAAAGGAATGATGTGTATCTTCCGAGAAAAGTACCGCATCTGAGGCAGGACCAAACCGTACTGTTTTAGGCCACTTTTCCTTTGGAAAAGTGGCCTTTTTGCGTCTATCTCTTGATCAATGCCTGTTCCAGTGCCTCGATTTCCTCCCGCAGGAAGGAAATGTACCTCTGGGCCACATCCGTCAATTGGTGCCCCTTTTGGCAGATATAACCAATATGCAGATAGGATTGCTCCTCTGCCAGAGGAATGGCCACAATTTCCTGCATGCCGGTGTGCATGGCCCCGGCGCTGCTGTTCGGCAGGTCCGGCCCGATGCTGAAGCAGTTGTTGTTCCGGATCAGGGAGATCTTGGTACACCGGTCCGTTACATGGATGTTTTTGGACAGGCGGTTGTAAAACACCGGCTCCTCCGAAAAATAGGTGGCATCCGCCTCCTGGTCGTAAGTAACAAAGGGATACTCCCGCAGGTCCGTAAAGGTGACGCTGGCCCGGGCTGCCAGAGGGTGGGACCTGCGCAGGAACACAAAGGAGGCCAGCTGGTTCAGCTCGTGAAACACCAGGCCGTTGGAGTTGAGGGAGCGCTGGATCAGGCGGAAGTTATGGGGCTCCGAAGCCAGAACTCCCAGCTCACTTTTGCCACTGGCCACATCGGAAATCACATTGCTGGTGGGACATTCCCGCATGGCTACATCGTAGCAGTCCCAATCAATGCTTTCCAGCAGCCGGTTGAAGGCCCGGACAGAGAATGCCAGCCGTTGGGCAGATACGGAAAACCGCATGCCCAGGAGCTGACGATGCAAATAGTATTCCTCCAGATTTTTGGAGCGGTCCAGAATGTCCTGGATCCGGGTCAAAAAATCCGTTCCCTCCTCCGTCAGCTCAATGCCCTTGTTGCTGCGATCGAAAATCGAAATGTGCAGCTCCGACTCCGCATCCTTGATTGCCAGAGACAGGGTGGACTGGGAAACAAACAGCGCCTTGGCCGCCTCCGAGTAGGAGCGGTACCGGGCGACCTGGGTGATATAGTACATCTGCTGGAGGGTCATGGCAATACTTCTTTCTATTGATTTTCCCCTATTATACCCCCTGTGTTTGATTTATTCAACCATTTTCTTTTGGAGGCTTTTATCTATGAATCTTGCGTTTTATGGAAAAGGCGGCATCGGCAAATCCACCGTCGCTTCCAATATTTCCGCCGCCCTGGCTCTGTCCGGGAAGCGTGTGCTGCACATCGGCTGCGACCCCAAGGCAGATTCCACCAGACCGCTGACCCAAAAGAAGATCCCCACCGTGCTGAACCAGCTCAACACCCTGGCAGAGGATGTCCGTCGGGAGGATCTGGTGTTCCCCGGGAAATGCGGCGTTTCCTGCATTGAGGCAGGAGGCCCCCAGGCAGGTCTGGGCTGCGCCGGTATGGGCATCACCGCCATGGAGGAGACCCTGCGCCGTCTGGGCATTCTGGAGGAAGAATGGGACACGGTGGTCTATGATGTGCTGGGCGATGTGGTCTGCGGCGGCTTTTCCGTACCCATGCGCAAGGGCTTTGCGGACCGGGTCTTCGTGGTGACCTCCGCGGACTATATGTCCCTTTACGCCGCAAACAACATTCTCAAAGCCATCCGCCGGTTTTCCAAGGCAGAAAGCTCTCTGATGGGCGGCCTGATCCTGAATCACTGTCAGACCGAAGTGGATCGGGAGATTCTCCACCGGTTTGCCGCACTGACCGGGACCCAGGTGGTCCTGTCCCTGCCCCAGTGCCGGGAAATCCCGGTGGCAGACTGTCGCCGGCAGCTGGTGGTGGAGACCTTCCCGGACTGTGAGGCCGCAAAGGCCTTGCGCCGCTTTGCGGACCATCTGGAGCAGACCGCCCCGGCGCCTCTTCCTGCCCCGCTGGACGAGGAGGACATGGAGCGCTTCGGCCAATGGGCCAGCGAAGTTCGGGAGGCTGCCCTATGAGTAAAGCACCCCAAATACCCGGAATGCTGTCTCTCCCGGAACGAATTTTCCAAAGGCCTGATCTGGCGCTGGTCGCCACCGGCTCCCTTTCCTGCATCCGCTCCCTGTATCAGGAGGCGGTGCGGCTGGAGAAGACCCATCAGTTTTTTCCCTGCATTCAGCCTGCCCAGGCCTATGCCGCCGGACAAAACGGCTTGGGGCTGTCGAAAACCCTTCGTCAAGTCCTGACCATCCCGGAGGTGGGCGGTGTGATCATCTACGCCTCCTGTCTGGATGTTCTCAGCCAGACGGATTTTGACAGTATCATAGAAGGCCTTGAAAATCCCCGCTCCGTTCCCATCCGGGTCCTGCTGCGGGGACCCATGGTGAAGCGCTACCGGCGGCCCCGGGAGGATCTGGAACGGATGCTTGCCGAGATCCCGGAACGCGGAACCGCCATTCCCCGGGAAAAACGATGGTTCCCCCCTCCCAGGCCTGATTTTTACTTTGTCAGCTCCGCCCTGCAATATATGCCTGCCATGCCCGTGCTGCTCACCGCCGGAGGCTGCGGCGGTGACCCCGAAAGTGACAGCGGCGGAAGACCCGACTACCGCCTGGGCCATACCCGATTCAACGATATTCAGCTCACCCTGGGTGCCGAAGCCACGGCAGCAGCGGCAGTCATTGAAGAAGCCACAGCACAGCCGGAGGTCCACCGGGACCGAAAGGTCTATCTGCTGAGCAGCGCCGTGCCCACCTTTGCGGGCCTGGACCGGAGCGCCGTTGGGGATGCCGTATCCCGGAAGGGCTTTTCTGTTCAGGACCTGGGCTGTGACGGATTTACTGCCGGGGAACCGGCCCTTGCCCGGGCGCTGACCACGCTGACAGACCTGTCTGCCCCGGGGCCCGCACAGCCCGGCAAGGTCGATATTCTTGGATACTGCGGCGCAGTACTGGGAAAGGAGGCCCTTCTGGCCCACGGGCTGGAGCACCTTCTGAAATGTGGCTTTGACGCCGGATTCTGGGGGGCAGAGGGGCGGCAGACCAATGCCGCTCAGCTGAACTGGGTCGTCTCCGCATCGGGCCTTCCCCAGGCGGAAAAGCTGAAAAAGGCCCTGGGCATCCCCTATTTGGCGGGTATTCCCGTTGGCGCAAAGCAAATGCGACTCTGGCGGCAGACCGTCAACAGCATTTTGGGCCATGAGGAGCAGCTGCAGCAGATGCCTTTGGGCACGCCTCTGCTGCAAGGAAAACGGGCCCTTGTCATGGGAGAACCGCTGCTGATCCAAAGCATCGGCCGGTATCTGACCGACGAGCAGGGCTGCGACCATGTGACTTTGGCCGTATACGCCCCCAGACCGGAGCAGCGGCAGTTCTACCGTAGATTGTTTCCCCAGGGAACCTATTCTTTCTTTGAATCGCCCCAGGAACTGCGGGCTTTGACACAGAATGCGGATCTTCTGCTGGGTGACCCGGAATTTGACCTTGGAGTGCTGCCCCTGGTGCCCATTCCTGATCCCCAGGTATCCGGCAATCGGTACGCACACATTCCTTACGAGATTTTTGGCAAGAAAGGCGCTGCCTGGATCGCTGAAAATATAAAAACCATCTTTTATAAAGGAGAGACTGTATGAACATTTTCAAGAAGCTGCTGGCGCTTACCATGGCCGGGGTGCTGATCTGCGGCGCCGCCGCCTGTTCCAGCGCCGGTAAGACAGAAAGCGCCCCTGCAGAAACCACCGTCCAAACCGTCGCCCCCCAGGCGCCTGCCACTGAAGCCACTGCCGCCGCGGAAACCGGTATGCGCACCGTGGTAGACGCAACCGGCGAAGAGATTCAGGTACCCGCGGACCCCAAGGCCATTGTCATTATCGGGCCCGTTTTCCCCAACATCGTCTTCGCCCTGCAGGGCCACATGAAGAACGTAGTCGCCATGCCCAAGAGCGCCTACACCGCCTGGGAGCGCTCTTTGATGCGGGAGCTGGCACCGGAGCAGGAGAACGTGAACACCACCGTCGTCAGCGGCAGCGGCGTTAATATGGAGGAGCTGGTGAACCTGAAGCCCGACCTGGTGCTGTGCTGGGCAAGCTCCACAGACACCATGACCCAGCTGAAGGAGCTGGGCATTCCCGTAGCCGCTTTTAAAAGCGCCACCGACATGGCCTCTCTGGAAAGCCTGATCTCCATGATGGGCGATGTGCTCAACCGCCAGGAGCAGACCCAGAAGCTTTTGGCCTGGTACCATGAGATTGAGGAATATGTGGATTCCAAGCAGGATCAGGTCGCCGCGCTGACGGAGGACCAGAAGCCCAGGATTCTGAACATCACCCTGTCCGACATGGGTGTCAGCGCCACTGGCATGAACGCTTGGATCACCAAGAAGGTCGGCGGCCAGGACATCGTTCTGGAAGGCGCCTCTGCCGAGAGCTCTACCCCCACCATGGAGGAGATTCTCAAATACAACCCCCAGATCATTTTCCTGAATGGCTGGGATGACTGCACGCCCCAGGATGTATACGAAAATCGCATCGACGGTCAGGATTGGAGCAATGTAGATGCGGTCATCAACCATCGGGTTTACAAAATTCCCCTCAGCCTGTACCGTTGGTCCCCTCCCAACACCGTTGAAAAGCCCCTGTTCTACCTGTACATGGCCTCTATGATCCAGCCGGAGATCTTCTCTGAGGTGGATATGCGCCAGGAGGAACGGGATTTCATCCAGGAGTTCTTTGGCGTCACCCTGACGGAGGAGCAGCTGGACAACGTTTTCCATACGGAACTTTATCAGTAAGCGCCAATGAACGGAAATGAAGAAAGAGCAAACCAGATGAGCGGGCGAACCATGAGCGACCGTAAGTATCGGATTTTTCTACTCACGTCGATCCTCTGCCTGATTGCCTGCGCTCTGCTGGCCCTGTGTACAGGGCGCTATACCATCCGGCTTCGGGATGCAGTGCTGGTGCTGTTTTCCGGACTCCGGCAACTGCTGGGGCTCTCCCCGATGCCCCAGAGCTGGGATGCCATGGCCGAAAATGTGATCTACACCCTGCGGCTTCCCCGGGTCGCCGCGGCAATTCTGGTAGGCGGGTCCCTGTCCCTGTCCGGCGCTTCCTACCAGGGGGTCTTTAAAAACCCCCTGGTGAGCCCGGACCTTCTGGGCGTCTCCACAGGCGCCTGCGTAGGTGCGGCCATTGCGATTTTGCTGCACCTGAACGCCACCGGCATCCAGCTTCTGGCCTTTGGTTTTGGACTTCTGACCGTTCTGCTGACGGTGTCCATCCCCCGGCTGATGCGCAATGACTCTTTGACCATGCTGGTGCTTTCCGGCGTGATCGTCAGCGGCATCATGGGCTCTATTATGGGTGTCATCAAATATGTTGCAGACCCAGAAACGGAGCTGGCCAGTATCACCTATTGGCAGATGGGCAGCTTGGCAAAAATCACCAACAGCGATGTGCTGTCCGTCTCCCTCCCCATACTGGGTGCTATGGCTCTGCTGATCGGCATCCGCTGGCAGATAAACCTTCTGTCCCTGGGCGACCGGGAGGCGAAGACCCTGGGTATCCGAATTGGGCTGACCCGGAATATCATCATCCTCTGTTCCACCCTGCTGACGGCCTGTGCGGTTTGCCTGTGCGGAACCATCGGCTGGGTGGGCCTAGTGATCCCCCACCTGGGCAGGATCCTGGTAGGGCCGGATAACATCAAATCCATTCCGGTCTCCTGCGTGCTCGGCAGTATTTTCATGCTGCTGATCGATACCGTGGCCCGGGCCGCCACCACCCTGGAGATTCCCCTGAGCATTCTCACCGGTCTCATCGGTGCGCCCTTCTACCTGTATATTCTGGTAAAGCAAAGGATGAAAATGACATGATCCTGGAAGTGCAAAATCTCACATTCTCCTATCACAACGGCAGAACGATTTTTTCAGATGTGAATTTCTCCGTGGATCATGGGGAGGTACTGACCATTCTGGGCCCCAACGGCGCCGGAAAGTCTACGCTTTTGAACTGCATCACCAATTTGCTTCCCCCTTCCTCCGGAAAGGTCCTTCTGGAAGGGCAGGATATCCGGCAGATGCCCTTGAAGGAGATCGCCAAGGTCATCGGTTATGTGCCCCAGACCCATACCCCCGCCTACGGCTACAATGTACGGGATTTCGTGGTCATGGGCCGGGCCCCCTACCTGGGGATGTTCCAAAAGCCATCGGAGGAGGACTACAGCCTGGTAGACCAGGTGCTGGACTCCATGAACATCGCCCACCTGGCTGACCGGCCCTACACGGAAATCTCCGGCGGCGAGCGTCAGCAGGCCAGCATTGCCCGGGTCATTGTTCAGAAGCCGAAGATCATCATGTTCGACGAGCCCACCAACCACTTGGACTACGGCAACCAGCTGCGGACCGTAGCCATGGTCAAGGAGCTGGCAGACAAAGGCTATGCGTGGTCATGACCACCCATATGCCGGACCACGCCATCTTGCTGGGGGGTAAGGCTGCGGTGCTGGACCGAAAGGGCAGCCTGACGGTGGGCTCTGCCGAGGATATTTTACAGGAACCGCTGCTGCGGGACATTTACCAGAGCGACCTGCACATTCTCTATTTGGAAGAGCTGGGCCGGAAGGTCTGTGTGGCAGGGTCGCTGAAATAAGGAAACTCTGCCCAGTCTAAGTCTTTGTAGGGATACACCCGCTGCCAAACGCCGTCGTTTTTTCGGTAGCTGCTGCGGTGGGTGGACAAGAGCTTGACGATCTGGTAGACATCGATCCAGATTTCGCTGTCGCATTCCTTTTGGCTTTCGTCGAAAATCAACTGCATCCCAAAATGGAGATGGACCGTTTCGATGTTGTTGACGTTTTCCTTATCTGAATAGCCGGTACGACCCATGAAGCCCAGGAGTTGACCGGCCTCTACCATGTCCCCTTCCGCCAACCCAGGTGCGAAGGGGACGTCTTTTTGCAGGTGGGCATAGTAATAGTACCGCTTCCCGTCAAAGGAGCGGATGCCCACCCGCCAGCCGCCGTAACGGTTCCAGCCCATGGCTTCCACGATTCCGCCTTCCACAGCTACGATTGGCGTTCCCAGGCTGCCCATGAGATCATTGCCCAGATGCTTGCGCTTGAAGCCGAAGCTTCTGCCAACGCCAAAATCATCGCAATGGCTGTAGCCGTAGCCCGCCGCAATGGGCGAAAAGGTCTTCAGGCCGTATTGCGGGACCCATTGGCCATCCTTGAAAATGGCGTAGCTTCCAACCAGCCCACCCAGAGCGGCGGAGTAGGCCTCATAATAATAGGCATAGTATTTTCCCAGCTCCCCTGCTGCCTCCTCGGGGGAAACATCCCCTTCCAGGTCCTTTGCGGCCTTTTTTACGGCAGACAGCGGGCATTTTCCCCCTGTGCGGCAGGCAGCCAAAGCCAAAATCTCGATCCAGCTCAGGTGCTTCTCCTGCTCTGCCGTGCGGATATCCTGCTGCATGGCATAGGCCATGGATTCCGTGCTCACATCAAAGTCCACCCAACGGATGGGTTCTGCCCTCACGGGCAGGACCAAAGCAAGGCCCGCCAAAAGGCATGCAAAAAGCCGTTTCACATCTGTCACCTCTCTTGGCTAGGATGTGAAACGGCGCTTTTCTTATCCGCGCATTTTACTGCAAATCTCTGGAAATTTCCTTGGCGACCCGGTAAATATCCTCCATGGTGGTCAGAGAAGAAATCTGCTGCTTATAAAATCCGCTATGGCTGACACCCCGGAGATACCAGGCAAAGTGCTTCCTCGCCTCCAGACAGGCTACGTGCTCCCCGTGATCCTGCTCCGCAAGCTGAAACTGCTCCACCGCTACGGCAATGCGGTCTCTCAAAACAGGCCGCTGGGGAATCTCCTCCCCGGCCAAGGCAGCCTTCACCTGCTGGAAAATCCAGGGATCTCCAAAGCAGCTGCGGCCGATCATCAGCCCATCGGCCCCGGTCCATTTGGCGCAGCGCAGCGCAGCCTCCGGACCAGTGATGTCTCCGTTGGCGATAACGGGAATGGACAGCTGGGCCTTGACCTTGCGAATCATATCCCAGTCGGCAACGCCGGAATAAAGCTGGCTGCGGGTTCTGCCATGGACCGTCACCATGGCGGCCCCAGCGTCCTCCATCCGTTTCGTAAACTCCAAAACGTTGATGCTCCCCTTATCCCAGCCCAGGCGGCATTTTACCGTCACCGGCACGTTAACAGCCTTTACAACGGCCTCCACAATTTTCTGGGCCAGCTCCGGCGTGCGCATCAGGCCGCTGCCGTCGCCAGAATTGGCGATTTTCGGCATGGGACAGCCCATGTTGATATCCAAAAAGTCGCAGCCGGAAATTTCCAGCGCCAACCGGGCTCCCTGGGCCATGATTTCCGGGTCGTTGCCAAAAATCTGAGCGCCGCAGAGACTCCCCTCGTTTTTTCGCAAAAGCTTGGCCGTTTTCTGGTCCTTATAGACCAGGGCCCGGGAGGAGACCATCTCCGTCACCGTAACCCCAGCTCCCAGCCTTGCACAGACCGTCCGAAAGGCCCAATCCGTCACCCCTGCCATAGGGGCAAGAAACAGCGGGTTTTCAACCGATAAATTTCCGATTTGCATAGATTCTCTCTCTTTCTAAGGGATTGCTTATCTCAGAATGGCACTCAGCGCCCAGGCCGCACCTGTCAGCAAAGAGCCGCAGAGCGCCCAGAAAAGGGCATACAGGGGTCTATATCGCTTTCTGCCGCCACGCATGACCTGGCGAGCCTCTTTTAGCAGTGCCTCATCGCTGACGCCTTCTGAAACAGCGTTGTCTTTTAAAATAAAAATTGCCTGGTCAAACAGCTCCGTGCCCGGTCCGGGCACCAGGATCACCTGGCGGGAAATGCCTTTTACCATATTGCTTCCTCCTTTTCATGACGGAGAAAGCTTTTCCCTTTTTTCTGGAAATTATTCCCTTGTACCTTATTCCTGCTCCTTTGGCCGCTTGTAGCGGCCGTGGGGCTCCCAGGCCTCCAGGGGGTAGCGCTGCATGGCACCAAAAATACGCTCCTTCAAATCCGGATAGGTCTTCGCCAGATCGTATATCAGATCCTTGATTTCCTCCCGCTTGGTGTGTTTATCCACCGGACAGCGATTCTGAAGTACCGGCAAGTTCTCCCGCTCAGCAAAGGCGGCTACGGTCTTTTCGTGGATGTAGAGCATCGGGCGAATCTGGGTAATTCCGGTTCTGTCCAGATGGGTGACCGGCTGGAAGCAGCTGATCCGGCCCTCGTAAATCAGACTCATAAGAAAGGTTTCCACGGCATCGTCATAGTGGTGGCCCAGGGCAAGCTTATGAAAGCCCTTATCCACCAGCGCCTGATTCAACGCGCCCCGGCGCATTTTGGAGCACATAGAGCAAGGGTTCTTTTCCTTCCGATAGTCGAAGATAATGGGGCCGATCTCCGTTTTCACAACGGTATAGGGCACATCCAGTTCTTTGCACAACTGCGCAATCTCCGTATAATCCATGCCAAGGCCCATATCGATGGTGATTGCCTCCAGCTGGAAATTCTTATTATGATAGCTCCGCAGTGCCGCCAGAAGCTTCAAAAGCACCAGAGAATCCTTTCCTCCGGAGACACCTACGGCGACTTTGTCTCCGTCTTCGATCATGGAATAGTCTTCCACGCACCTGCGAACCAGGCCGACAAGTTTCTGCATTTTTGAGATTTCCTCCTAAAACAGGCAAATTAGGTAAGTTAGCATTTAAGAGAATTCAAGAGCATTTCAGCGATTTTGAGAGATTATATCGCATTGCATAAAAATCTTCGAAAAAGGTGTTGACATTTGAATTTTCTTATGGTATAAATGCTAAGCAGTTTGAAGATATTGTACTTCAAACACATGAGAATGTCAAAATATTTTACCAAAAAATTGGAGGAACCCATATGTCCACTACCCTCGCCAAGAAGGAGACCGTGGTGCGCAAGTGGTATATCATCGATGCAGCCGGCAAGCCCCTGGGCCGTACCGCTGTGATCGCTGCTAACCTGCTGCGCGGCAAGCACAAGGTCGATTTTACTCCCAACGTTGATTGTGGAGACAACGTCATTATCATCAACACTGACAAGGCTGTTCTGACCGGCAAGAAGCCCGAGCAGAAGGTCTACTATCGCGTGTCCGGCTGGATCGGCGGTCTGAAGGAAACCAAGGCCCGCACCATGATGGAGAACCGTTCCGACTACGCTATGGAAGTCGCCGTCAAGGGCATGCTGCCCAAGAACACTCTGGGCCGCAACTGCATGACCCGTCTGCACCTGTACAAGGGTGCTGAGCATCCTCATGCTGCCCAGAAGCCCGAAGCCTGGACTCTGGACTAATTGGAGGTAACACAGAATGTACGAGAGCAAGAAGAAGTATTTTTACGGCACTGGCCGTCGTAAGTCCAGTGTTGCCCGCGTTCGCGTTTACGAGAACGGCACCGGCTCCATCATCATCAATGGCCGCGACATCAATGACTACTTCGGTCTGGAGACCCTGAAGCTGGTCGTCCGTCAGCCCCTGGTCACCACCGAGCTGGTTGACAAGGTCGACGTGGTTGTTTCCGTCTGCGGCGGCGGCGTTTCCGGCCAGGCCGGCGCTATCCGTCACGGCATCGCCCGCGCCCTGCTGACTGTCAACCCCGAGTACCGCGCTTCCCTGAAGGCCGCTGGTTTCCTGACCCGTGACCCCAGAATGAAGGAAAGAAAGAAGTACGGTCTCAAAGCAGCTCGTCGCGCTCCGCAGTTCAGCAAGCGATAATCGACTGCTCAGACTATATCAAAATGGTTCAAAAAGC
>OMED01000040.1_pt1 | contig 85887 bp, 82 predicted proteins | sample 1673411 | NCBI WGS metagenome assembly OMED01 (sample SAMEA103958110, study PRJEB25191) | human gut metagenome | reverse complement strand
GGCAGACTGCAAAAACTTGTCGGAAAAGCCCGTAAGGGGTTTTTCGACAGCCTGATGGCTCCCCTGAATGGGGAGCCATTTCGCATTTCTATAGCTCTTTTCCGTTGGTTTTTGCCACATGGGCGTACCAATCAGCGCTGTCCTTATAGATGCGCGTTCCGGTGGGAAAATCCACATACACCAGGCCAAAGCGCTCGCCGTAGCCGCTGTGCCATTCGAAGTTGTCCGTCAGGGACCAGTGGAAGTAGCCTCGCAGGTCCGTGCCGTGGGAGAAGGTGTTTTTCAGGCACAGGAGATACCGGTGCAGGAAATCCTCCCGGTTGGGGTCGTGGACCTGGCCGTCCAGGCTTACCACATCGTTGCAGCTCAGGCCGTTTTCCGTGATGTAGCAGGGCAAGCCGTACCGCCGCCAAAGGAAAGCCACGCCCCAGTCCAGAACCTCGGGCGTTACGGGCCATTTCAGAGCCGTTCTTGGGAAGCCTTCATAGCGGGGGATGAAATAGGGCGCACCCTGGGCTTCCCGGACGCACCAGCCGTTGTAGATGTTAAAGCCCAGGAAATCCGGCTTCTGGTGGATGATCTCCAGCTCCTCCGGTGTGACGGCAGCCATCAGGTCCCGGAGCTGCCCCAGGGCGCAGTCCTTGGGGAATGCGCCAAAGCAGATGGGATCCAGGGCCATTTGATGGGTGAAAAGCCAGTCGTTGTCGAAGACCTGGAAGGTGGCCTTCTCTGCGGCGGCAATGTCGGCTTCCGTCTCCGGATAGCACAGCCGCCCGGTGGTGGCAATGCCGATTCCGGCCCTACCGTCCACGGCCCGGATGGCCTGAGCAGCCAGACCGTAGGCAAGCAAAAGATGCTTCCAGACAAGGAAGACCTTGTCCATGGGCTCCTGCCGCCCGGGGGCGTGGATGCCGTTTCCGTAGCCCAGGGCAGCCACGCACTGGGGCTCGTTCAGCAGAAAATAGTGCTTTACCCGGCCCCGGAAGTGCCCGGCCATCATCCCGGCGAACCGGGCAAAGGCCTTGGGGGTCTCCGGATTCAGCCAGCCGTCCCTGTCCTCCAAGGCCTGGGGCAGCTCCCAGTGGTAGAGGGTCATATAGGGCGCAATGCCCGCCTCCAGGCAGAGATCGACCAGGCGGTCATAGTAGGCAAGGCCCTTTTCATTCCAATTTCCGTCCCCTTCCGGGTCGATTCTGGCCCAGGAGGTGGAGAAGCGGTAAGCGGAAAGGCCCATGTGCTTCAAATTTTCAATGTCCCATTCCGGGTGGGCATAGCTGCGGCAGGCGGTGTCGCCGGTGTTGCCCTCAAAGGTCTTGCCGGGGGTGTGGGAGAAGGTATCCCAGACGGATTTTCCTCCGCCGTCGGCCAAGGGGTCTCCCTCAATCTGGTAGGCACTGGAGGCAGCGCCCCAGACGAAATTTTTTGGAAATTTGCTCATCCCAGGGTCACCTCCACGATGACGCTGCTGCCTGCCGGGGCGACGGGCAGCACATTGCCGGTGATGGGCTTGCCGTCTACGGTGACGGCAGCCACGCCCTTCTGAACCCCCTTGGGGTTCTCCACATGGACGGTGTACTCCGCCCCCCGATAGCGGCGGTGGAGGGTGAAGCGCTTCCAGTATGCCGGGACGCAGGGGTCAATGCGCAGACCGTTCAATGAGGGCTGCATACCCAGAATGCTCTGGGAGATGCTCAAAAACGTCCAGGCAGCGGTGCCGGTGAGCCAGCTGTTTTTCGCCTCGCCGAAGCTTGGGGCGTCAATACCGGCCACCATCTGGCTATACACATAGGGCTCGGTCCGGTGGATCTCGCTGATGGCTTCCGTATAGGCGGGGCAGGTGCGCTTGTACACCTGGAAGGCCCGGTCCCCGTGGCCCAGCTCCGCCTCGGCGCAGACGATCCAGGGGTTATTGTGGCAGAAGATACCGGCGTTTTCCTTGTATCCGGGAGGATAGGAGCTGATTTCGCCCAGGTTCAGGTAGTATTCCGTATAGGCAGGCTGCAGGAGCACAATTCCGTATTTGGTGTCCAGCCGGGCTTCCACGCTCTTGAGGGCCTTGGCGGCCTCGCCGGTTTCCTTGCCGATGCCCGCCATGACGCACATACCCTGGGGCTCGATGAAGATCTGGCCCTCCTTGCACTGCCTGCTTCCCACGGGAGCGCCGTAGGCATCGTAGGCCCGACGGAACCATTCCCCGTCCCATCCGGCAGTGAGCACGGCCTGCTCCATGTCGGCCACGGCAGCGGAAATCTTATCCGCCTCCTCCGTATGGCCCAGGTGGCGGCAGAGCTCGGCATAGGCTGCGCCATACTTGACGAACATGCCGCCGATGAAGACGCTTTCGGCCACGGGGCCCTCGCTGGGGCCGGTGATTTGGAAGCTCTCGCCGGGGTGGGCAGAGAAGCAGTTCAGATTCAGGCAGTCGTTCCAGTCCGCCCGGCCGATGAGGGGCAGCTTGTGAGGCCCCAAGTGAGTCATGGTGTAGGTGACGCTGCGGCGCAGGTGCTCCATCAGGGGCTGGGACAGGCTCTCGTCATTGTCGAAGGGTACCTGCTCCGTGAGGATGGAGAAATCGCCGGTTTCCTTGATGTAGGCATCCGTACCGGCAATGAGCCACAGGGGGTCGTCGTTGAAGCCGGAGCCCACGGCCAGATTGCCCTTCTTGGTCAGGGGCTGGTACTGGTGGTAGGCGCTGCCGTCCGGGAACTGGGTGGCAGCAATGTCCAGCAAACGCTGCCGGGCCTTTTCGGGAATCATATGCACGAAGCCCAGCAGGTCCTGGCAGGAATCCCGGAAGCCCATGCCACGGCCCATGCCGCTTTCAAAATAGCTGGCGGAGCGGGACATATTGAAGGTCACCATGCACTGATACTGGTTCCAGATGTTCACCATCCGGTCCACCTTTTCGTCCCCGGTTTCGGCGGTGCAGCCACTGAGCAGATCGCCCCAGAACTGCCGCAGCCCCTCCAGGGCCCTGTCGAAGGCGGCGGGGGAGCCGAATTTTTCCATCATGGCGTGGGCTTTTGCCTTGTTGATGACCCCGGGGGAGACGAATTTTGCTTCCTGGGGATTTTCAATATAGCCAAGGCCCAGAACCAGCTGCTTTTCCTCGCCGGGGGTCAGCTCCAGGTCAAACTCCATGGCGCCCACCGGGGCCCAGCCGTGGGCGTGGGAGCCGGTGCAGCGGCCGTTTAAGACCGCTGCGGGTTTTGCGGGGCTGCCGTAGACCCCAAGAAATGCATCCCGGGCGGTGTCGAAGCCATCGTAGGGCCTGTCGGACCACAGGAATGCATAGTGGTCCCGGCGCTCCCGGTACTCGGTTTTGTGATACAGGGCGTTCTTTTCAATTTCCACCTCTCCTGTGGAGAAATTCCGCTGGAAATTGGAGCTGTCGTCCATGGCATCCCACAGGCAGAACTCCACATAGGGGAAGAGGCTCACTTTTTGCGTTTCCGCCGATTCGTTGCGGACCGTCAGCTTCAGCAGCAGGCAATTGTCACCGTTTGGCACCAGCATGGCCTGCTCTAAGGAAATGCCGTCCTTTTTGCCCTGGATGACGGTATAGCCCAGGCCGTGGCGGCAGCGGTAAAAGTCCAGCGCCTGCTGGGTGGGCTGCCAGCCGGGGTTCCAGACCGTTCCGTCCGCCATGCGGACATATACATGGAAGCCGTCGGCATCCAGGGGGCTGCCGTTGTAGCGGTAGCGGGTAATGCGCCGCAGGCGGGCGTCCTTATAGAAGCAGTAGCCTCCCGCCGTATTGGATACCAGGGCGAAGAAGTCTTCGCTGCCCAGATAGTTGATCCAGGGCAGCGGCGTCGTGGGGGTATCGATCACATACTCCCGGAGCGCATCATCAAAATGACCGTACTGCATAGGGATCCTCCTTACATCTTTTCAACTTATTCGTTTTCTGAAAACGTTTAAGTTAAGATATTCTCTTTTTTAGGATAGCGCATCTTTGCAAAAAACGCAACTTATCTTTTCAAAAACTTTGATTTTCGTCAATTATGTCCAAGAGAGAACGCCCGTTTCTGTGCGATTTTGAAAACAGGGCGAAAAATGCGAAAGTTTTACGTTGTCAATGTGCCCAGATTTTCGCTGTGCTTTTGTGGAAACCATTCAAATTTCACGTTCTGGTCAAAAAATATGAAATTACCTCTTGCAATTTTAGGAAAATTGCGCTATGCTTTGGTTACGAAAACGATTGAGGAAAATCGTCGAAAGGAGTGGAGCCGATATGGTCAGCATGAAGGACATTGCCCAGCGCTGCGGCGTTTCCGTTGCCACGGTGAGCAAGGCCCTGAACGGCCAGCCGGACATTGGCCCCGAAACCAGAGACCGGATCTGTGCAGCCGCCGAGGAGATGGGCTATGTGACCAACTCCGCCGCCCGGGCCCTGAAGGCCAACCGGACCTACAACATCGGCATCCTCTTCGTGGACGAGCAGAACAGCGGTCTGACCCATGAGTATTTCTCCTCCGTGCTGGAAAGCCTGAAGGTGGAGGCCGAAAGCCGGGGTTACGATGTGACCTTCATCAACCGCAATGTGGGCCGCCGCACCACCTATTTGCAGCACTGCCGCTACCGGGGTGTGGACGGGGTGATCATCGCCAGTGTGGATTTTTCTGATCCCCAGGTGCTGGAGCTGGTGGATTCCGAGCTGCCTGTGGTCACCATTGACCATATCTTCAATAATCGTCTGGCCATCGTCTCCGACAATGTCCAGGGCATGGAGGCCCTTGTAAAATACGCCTACAGCCAGGGCCACCGGCGCATCGCCTTTATCCACGGCGAGCGCACCGCCGTTACCGAGAACCGGCTTACGGGCTTCTACCGGGCCTGTGGGGAGCTGGGCTTCCGGGCGGATGAGGCCATTGTCCGCCAGGGCCTCTATCACGAGGCCAATACCTGCGCGGAGATCACGAAAGAGCTGCTCTCCCTGCCCAACCGCCCCAGCTGCATCTTCTTTCCGGATGATTTTTCCGCCCTGGGCGGCCTGAACGCCATCCGGGAGGCGGGGCTGCGAATCCCGGAGGATATTTCCGTCATTGGTTACGATGGGATTCCTTTGGCAGACATTCTCTCCCCACGGCTTACCACCTACCACCAGGATACGAAAGCCATGGGAACGGCGGCCGCCAAAGGCCTCATCGATCTCATCGAGCACCCCAAGACGACGCTTTTAGACCGGATCGTCATTCCGGGCAGCCTGCGGATTCGGGAATCCGTGGCAAAGCTCAGATAAATTCGGTGTTATCCGCAGAAGCGGTACACATAAAACAGTTATCAATTTAAGGAGGAACATACAATGAAAAAGGCGCTATCCATGATTCTTGCGCTGGCCATGGTCTTTGCACTGTGTGCCTGCAGCTCTCAGCAACCCGCATCCACCACCGCGGCCGCAACCACTGCCGCACCTAAGGCAGACGATACCCAGACCGAAGCTCCCGCCGAAGAGTCCTCCGAGGGCAAGGTGTTCAACATCTATGCCTGGAACGAGGAGTTCAAGGGCTTCTTTGAGAAATACTACACCGTTCCCGAAGGTGTCACCGTCAACTGGATCATTACCCCCAGTGACAACGGCGCATACCAGGAAAAGCTGGACCAGGCTCTGCTGAACCAGGAAAATGCCGCCGCTGACGACAAGGTGGACCTGTTCCTGGCCGAAGCTGACTACATCCAGAAGTACACCGGCTCCGACTTCACCCAGGATGTCACCAAGCTGGGCGTTACCGACTTCTCCAATACCTATGCTTACACCGTGCAGTGCGCTTCCGATGCCAACAGCGTCGTCAAGGGTGTCTCCTTCCAGTGCTGCCCCGCCGCGCTGATCTACCGCCGCTCCATCGCACAGGATGTCCTGGGCACCGATGATCCCGCAGAAGTCCAGAAGGCCCTGTCCGACTGGGACAAGTTCAATGATGTTGCCGCACAGGCCAAGGCCAAGGGCTACATGATGACCGCTTCCGAGTCCGCTACCTACCGCGTATTCTCCAACAACGTTGACGAGCCCTGGGTGGACGCCGACAACAACCTGCAGATTCCCGAGGCAATGAAGACCTGGATGGCACAGGCTAAGGACTTCACCGACAAGGGCTACACCCAGACCTGCGACATCTGGTCCGACGAGTGCACCGCCCAGATGTTCGGCGACGGCAAGGTCATGTGCTACTTTGGACCTGCCTGGTACTACAACTTCTCCATGGGCAACGCACAGGATGCCGAAAAGGGCTGCTATGGCGACTGGGCCATCTGCGAAGGTCCTCAGGCCCACTTCTGGGGCGGCACCTGGCTGCTGGCTCCCACCGGCACCGATAACCCCACCATGGTTGCTGACATTATGAACCTGTTCATCAACGACGAAGAGACCTGCTCCAAGCTGGTTTCCGACGATATGCAGTTCTCCAACAACCAGGCCGTCAACGCCAAGTTCGCTTCCGATCCCGACTTTGGCAACGCTTTCCTGGGCGGCCAGAACGACACCGCGATCTATGTAGAGCTGGCAAAGAACATCGTCTTTGAGAACCACACCATCTACGATCAGCTGATCAACGAAGATATGCAGAAGTGCTGGCGTGAATACTGCGACGGCGATGTGAGCGAGGAGCAGGCAATGGCCAACTTCTACGCCATGGTCTCCGAGAGCTATCCCACCATCGTCACTCCGTAACCTTCATTCTCTTTCTCCTCTCCGGGGCAGGGCCTGCGCCCTGCCCCGGGAATGCTTTCCGGCGTTCCGGGTGGGGAAACCTTCCCCATCCGGAAGACCGGAAAAAAATACGCTCCAACCGTCCCTGCGGGAAGGTTGAGAAAAAAGCTTTCCCTCCGGGGGAGCTGGCTCGCGACAGCGAGACTGAGGAGGGGCGTAGCGGGCGCGAGTGGTGCAAAAAATGCACAGTGCTCTCGCTGGTAAGGCCCCTCTTCCACCACCGCCTACGGCGGCGGTCCCCCTTCCCCGTGGGGGAAGGTTTTAGAGGAAACGCTCTACACGTAAACCAACCAAGGGAGGAAAATCATATGCAAACAACCGTAAAACCCGCCTGTGTCAAGGGGAAAAAGGGCGTAAGCTACGCCAAATGGGGCTACATTTTCATTCTGCCCTTCTTCGTGACCTACTGCATCTTCTCCCTGGCACCCCAGGTGCTGACCATCTACAACAGCTTCTTCGAGAACTACCGGGAGGGCCTGACCCAGGTGGGGCCGAAATTCGTGGGCTTCCAGAATTATGTAAAGCTCTTTACCCCGGATAAGAACGGTTCCATCAGCATCCTGAAATTCACTGCCAACACCCTGCTCATGTGGATCGAGGGCGCGGTGCCCCAGGTGCTCATCGCCCTGCTGCTGAGTGTGTTCTTCACCAGTTACCGGCTGAAAATCAAGGGCCAGCAGTTCTTCAAGACCGTTATCTATATGCCAAACCTCATTATGGCTTCTGCCTTCTCCATGCTGTTCTTCACCCTGTTCTCCAACGTGGGCCCTGTGAACCAGCTGCTCGTTCAGCTCGGCTGGATCGACGAGGCAATTCCCTTCTTCGACAAGCAGATCACCGTTCGGGGCCTGGTCGCCACTATGAACTTTCTCATGTGGTTCGGCAACACCACCATTCTGCTGATGGCGGGCATTATGGGCATTGACCAGAACCTCTTTGAGGCCGCCAATCTGGACGGAGCCAACTCCCTGCAGGTCTTCTTCCGGGTGACCCTGCCCCTGCTGATGCCGGTGCTGGTGTACACCATCATTACGGCCCTCATCGGCGGCTTGCAGATGTTCGACGTACCCCAGGTCCTGACCAACGGCGCGGGCACCCCCAACAGAAGCTCCACCACCCTGATCATGTATCTGAACAACTTCCTGAAGACCAGCAAGAACTACGGTATGGCCGGTGCGGTCTCCGTGATCATCTTCATCATCACGGGCCTGCTCAGCATTCTGGTGTTCAAGAGCCTGACCAAGGACGACAACTAAGGAGGTGTCATCATGAAATCCAATTCTTCCGACAGCCGCAGGGCCAAGGCCATGCTGACACTGAGCAGGATCGTGGTCTACATCATTCTGATCTTCCTGTCCATTCTGTGCCTGTTCTCCTTCTATATGCTGATCATCAATTCCACCCGCACCAATGCGGACCTGCAGGGCGGCTTCAAGTTCCTGCCCCAGGGGAATTTTCTGACCAACTTCAAAAACGCCTGGAACGACGCCTCCATCAATATCCCCAGAGGCATGGCAAACAGCTTCTTCGTGGCCGCCTGCACCTCCATCCTCACCACCTATTTCTCCGCTTTGACAGCTTACGGCCTCCATGCCTATGACTTCAAGCTGAAAAAGGCGGCCACCACCTTCATTCTGGCGGTGATGGTCATCCCCAAGCAGGTCAGCGCTTCAGGCTTTGTCCAGCTGTGCTACAAGTTCGGCCTGACGGACAGCTACATTCCGCTGATCCTCCCCGGCATTGCCGCCCCCGTGGTCTTCTTCTACATGAAGCAGTACATGGCGTCGGTGCTGCCCATGGAGATCGTAGACGCTGCCCGGGTGGACGGCTCCGGTGAGTTCTACACCTTCAACCGCATTGTCCTGCCCATGATCAAGCCCGCCATTGCCGTGCAGATGATCTTCTCCTTCGTGGAGTCCTGGAACAACTACTTCCTGCCCGCGCTGCTGCTGAACAAGAACGAAATGAAGACCGTTCCGATCATGATCGCCCAGCTCCGGGCGGCGGACTATTCCAAGTTTGACCTGGGCAAGGTGTATATGTTCATCCTGCTGGCCATTCTGCCCGTTCTGGCCGTATACATCTTCCTGTCCCGCTTTATCATCAAGGGCGTCACCGCCGGCTCTGTGAAGGGCTGATACAAAACACAGCACCCCGCGTTCCTGTTCCGGAACGCGGGGTGCTTAAATTACACCGGCTCACCCAGATATTCGGAGAGCCTATCCAGGCAGTTCAGCCCCTCGGTGTAGCCCTGCCAGTACAGGGCGCCCAGCTTTTCCGGGTCTCCCTCCACCCGGGATACCCGGATGGGCTTTTCCGGAGCCAGGACAAAGATCCGGCCCTGCTGCTCCAGGGTGTCCAGGCGGTCACACAGGCCATTGTAAACCGTGGGAATTCGGTCCACGTTCCGGGCGAATTCCGGCCAGCGGCGGTATACCGCTTCGGCAGTGGCCCGCTCCTTTGGAGGCTTTCGATAGCCCCGGTGCCGGGTTCGGATGACCACGATTTTCTCGTAGCCCTGGCCCAGGGCCCAGTCAAAGGGAATGCCGCAGCTGCACCCGCCGTCCAGACAGGGCACCCCGTCCACATTCACCATGGGGGTCACAAAGGGCATGGAGGCCGAGGCCTTGGCGGCGGAGAAAATGTCGCACTGGCCCCGCTCCCAGAAGACGGCCTCTCCCGTGCGGCAGTCCGTGGCCTCTGCCAGGAAGCGGCGGCGGGGGTCATGGAACCGGGCCTCATCCAGGGGTTCGATGGCATTGTAGTCGTTCAGCAGGAAGTCCAGGCGGATGAGGCTTTTGCTTTTGCGCAGGGCGTCGGTGCCGATATAGGCCTTGTCATGGCGGTGGCCCAGGTTTGCCCGGGCGGACCGGCCGATCTGGCCGCTGACGTAGCTCACCCCTGCCAGCGCCCCGGCGCTGACGCCCAGGGTGCATTGAAAATTCAGCCCCCGCTGCATCCAGGCATCCAGAGCTCCCTGGGTATACATCCCCCGGAAGGCCCCGCCCTCCAGCACAAGGCACCCCTCTACGATCCTGTCCGGTGCGTACCCCGTGGGGATACTGCCCAGCTTCGAATAGATTTCCTGGCCCATACAGCCGCTCCTTTTCCTGTGGTTTTTCCTGCATTTTATCAGCTTTTTTTCGAAAAATCAAGGGAATATTGAATCACCCCGGCCGGTTTCGGTCGGGGTGATCCTGCGTAACAAAGAACAAACAAAATCCAGGCGGCAAGGGGGATCGAACCGCACAAGATGTAGGTTAGCCTCTGCTAACTATTATAGCGGAGAATAACGTTTTGTCAAGAGGGAATTTACGGAAATCAAGATAAATTGTACGAACGATTTTTTATGAATAGCTTCGAAAAAAGGCCGATTGAGGCATATCAGCCCAAAATCGACGAGCGGGACGACTTAACAGAAAAAACGCCCAATTTATTTGACAAACCAACAGAATCCTGTATAATAAAACGTAAGTGGAAGCCCACCGTCCGAGTCGAGTTTTTTCCTCCTTTGTAGACGGTGTGCGGTAAAAGACGGTTGCCTGTCATCCCGCGAAGGCGGAATGGAGGCGTGTATACAGCCCTCGCGGGAAATCTATCTCGGGGAGGCAATATACATATGACTGAGGCTATTTTGACTGCCCTTGGAGCCCTTGGCTCCATTGCCAGCATTGTGTCTCTCGTGCTGTATCTGCACGATAAAAAGTGAGCCGTCTGCCGCAAACAGACGACTCACAGTTTGAGAACTAAGTTCTCATCCAGATGACCGTATATGTAGCGGCAACCGTCGGGTTCCCACCACGGGGAGATGCTTGTTACCCGCAGGCATCTCCTTGTTTTTATTATAGCCCCAACTTATCGGAAAGTCAAGGCCGTACCGGGCCGGTAAAAAACCTTATTCCCCGTAGCCCTGGGGGTTCTTGCTCTGCCAGTTCCAGGAATCCCGGCACATGTCGGCCAGGGTCTCCTGTGCCTTCCAGCCCAGGATCTCTGCGCTCTTGGCGGGGTCTGCATAGCAGGTGGCGATGTCGCCGGGGCGGCGGTCGGTGATGACGTAGGGCACATTCACATGGTTCACTTCCATGAAGGTGTGCACCATATCCAGCACGCTGTAGCCCGTGCCGGTGCCCAGGTTGAAGACCTCGCATCCCTGATGCTCGGTGACGTATTTCACGGCGGCCACATGGCCCTTGGCCAGGTCCACCACATGGATATAGTCTCTCACGCCGGTGCCGTCGTGGGTATCGTAGTCATTGCCGTAGACGCTGAGTTTCTCCCGGCGGCCGATGGCTACCTGGGTGATATAGGGCATCAGGTTGTTGGGGATACCTCTGGGGTCCTCGCCGATCAGGCCGGACTTGTGGGCGCCAATGGGATTGAAGTACCGCAGCAGCACCACGCTCCATTCGGGGTCGGCGTGAGAGATGCCGGAGAGGATCTGCTCGGTCATGTACTTGGTCCAGCCATAGGGGTTGGTGCAGCCGCCTGTCCGGCTGGTCTCCCGCAGGGGCATTTCGTTGTCGGCGGTGTAGACCGTGGCGGAAGAGGAGAAGATGATGTTCTTCATGCCCACTTCCTTCATGACCTTGGTCAGCACCAGGGTGGTATTCAGGTTGTTATCATAGTATTCCCAGGGCTTTGCAACGCTTTCACCCACGGCCTTCAGACCGGCAAAGTGGATGACGCAGGAAATCTCGTTCTCGGCAAAGATCTTCTTCAGCAGGGCCTCATCCCGGACGTCGCCCTCATAGAATTTCAGGGTTTTCCCGGTGAGCTTCTGAACCCGGTTCAGGCTTTCGGGATTGGAATTGCACAGATTGTCAATGACCACCACGCCATAGCCGTTCTCCAGCAGCTCCAGGCAGGTGTGGGAGCCGATATAACCGGCACCGCCGGTCACCAGTACGTTCTTCATGTTGCAAGAACCTCCTTATATTTTCTGCCTTCATTTTAGTACACAAAGGTGGAAAATGCAATGATTCTTTTTGTAAAATATAGTTGATAAATTGGCATAAAAAGGGGCTGTTAGAAAACGCTCTGTCTTTGCGAACCAGCGCGCACGCTGGTGTGGCAATCCCCCGGATTTTCAAACATCTTAGTTGCAAACCTAAGCTGTTTCCATTCAACCGGGGGGCTGCCACACCAGTGACGTCGGTCACTGGTTCGCAGCGACATACTTTTCTGACAGCCCCTATATCATTCTGCGCTGAACAGCATCCGGTCGCTTTCCACGTGGAAGGCCTTCAGCAGGTCCTCCGGGGTCATATTGGCCCGCTGCGCCCCTGCCAGCTCCAGGATGATGCGCCCGTCCTTCATCATGACGGTTCGGTTGCCGAGGGCCAGAGCGGAGGGGACGTTGTGGGTGATCATCAGGCAGGTGATGTGGTTTTCGGCCACGATTTTTTTCGTCAATTCCAGCACCTTTTCCGCCGTGGCAGGATCCAATGCGGCGGTGTGCTCGTCCAGGAGCAGCAGCTTCGGGGTCACCAGGGTGGCCATCAGCAGGGTCAGGGCCTGTCGCTGTCCGCCGGAGAGCAGACCTACGGGGTGGTTCATCCGGTCCTCCAGGCCCAGCTCCAGGGCGGCCAGGCGATCCCGGAATTCGGCCCGGTCCTTTTTGGTAATGGTGGAGAAGGGGGAGCGGCCGTGGCCCGCCCGGAGATAGGCCAGCGCCAAATTTTCCGCAATGGTCATGCTGGGGGCTGTGCCCCGCAGGGGGTCCTGGAACAGCCTGCCAATGCACTTGCTGCGCTTGTAGTCCGGCATATTGGTGATGTTCTGGCCGTCCAGCACCACGGTGCCGGTATCCGGCCGGAAGGAGCCTGCAATGGCCCCGAACAGCGTGGATTTTCCCGCGCCGTTGGAGCCCAGCACTGTGACAAAATCTCCGGCCTCCAGATGCAGATCAATGCCGCACAGGGCCTTTTTCTCATTGACCGTGCCTGGGGCAAAGGTTTTTTGAATATTCGTAAGGGTCAGCATCTTATACCGCTCCTTTCTTTTCCGCCCGCAGGGCAGGCAGGCCGATGGCCAGCGCCACGATGACGGCGGAGATCAGCTTCAGGCATTCGCTGGGCAGGTCCAGCCGCAGGGCCAGGGCGATGATAAACCGGTAGAGAATGCTGCCCAGCACCGCCCCGAAGGCTTTGAGACCTACGCTGCCCTTTCTCGTCAGGGTCTCGCCGATGATCAGGCTGGCCAGGCCGATGATGACCATGCCCGTGCCCAGGTTGATGTCCGCCGTCTTCTGGTACTGGGCCAGAATTGCGCCGGACAGGGCGGTCAGGGCATTTGCAATGCACAGTCCCACGGTGACGGTAAAGGCGGTGTTGATGGAGCTGGCCCGGACCATATCCGGATTGTCGCCGGTAGCCCGGATGGACAGCCCCAGCCGGGTCCGCAGGAACAGCACCAGCAGCGCCGCTGCCAGAAGGGCCAGCACCGCAGCGGGAACCAGGCGGTAATAGGTCCCCAGCAGGGGCTTGAGGGCGGTGAAGACGGTGTCCGCCTTCAGCAGGCTTACATTGGAGGAGAAGCCCATCACCGCCAGATTGACGGTGTACAGCCCCGTATTGGTGATAATACCTGCTAAAATAGAGGGAATCCGCATTTTTGTCTGCAAAAATGCGGTGATGTACCCCGCTGCGGCTCCCGCAGCCATGGCTGCGGGAATGGCAAGAAAGGGATGCCCGGCAACGGCAACCGTCGCCGACACGGCGCACCCCAGGGTAAAGGCCCCGTCGGTGGTCATATCGGCGATATTCAGGGTTTTGTAGCTCAAAAACAGCGCCAGGGCAACCAAAGCATAAATACACCCCAGCTCCAGAGCACTGAGAATCACGGCGGATGAAATCATGAAATCGACTCCCTCGGTTATCTAAATGGATTTGTAAAATGAAGCCTGCGAGGGGACGAGTTGACAATTGACAGTGAACAGTTGACAGTTGTGGTGTCCCTTCGGGACGATTTGAAATTCGTTTGATTTATTTCCGAAGGAAATACCTTAACTGTCAACTGTCAATTGTCAATTGTCAACTCATTTTCTGCTGACTTCATGTTTTACGAATGTCTCTCACTCCTGCGTTGTGACTTCCTTCACCGTACCCGCCATGTCCTTGAAGACGCCATAGTCCAGGCCCAGGGTCTTGGCGGTGTCGGTGTTGACGGTGATGATGCCGCCGTCCATGACATGGTATTCGGGAACCGCGCCGCCCAGAAGAATGTCGACGGCCATATCGGCGGTGTAGGTGCCCAGCTCCGTGTAGTTCACACCGCAGGTGGCGAAGGCACCGGCAGTGACAAAGGAGTCTGCGCCCGTGTAGTGGGGAATACCGGCCTCGTTTAGAATTTCCGCAACAGCGGATGCGGCAGCCATGACCACATTATCCGTGGGGGTGAAGACGGCCTGCACCCGGCCCACCATGGCGGAAGCGGCGGTGAGGATCTCGTCGGTGGTGTTGCCGGTCTTTTCCAGATAGGCAATGCCCTTGCTGTCCAGGTATTCCTTGGCCTCCCGGATGGGGGTCACGGAGTTGGCTTCGCTGTTGGAGTACAGCAGTCCCACGGTTTCAATGTCGGGATTTGCTTTCAGCATCATGTCCAGGATGAAGGCGGTGTTCAGTGCATCAGAGGTGCCGGTGATGTTGGCAATGCCCGTCAGCTGGGCCTCGCCCGGATCGGAGATGGCTGCATAGATCACAGGGATCTGATTGTCCTCGGTGGCCGTAGCCATGGTGGTGGCAGCCAGAGTGGCGATGGGAATGATGGCGTCGTAGCCATCGGAGACCACCTGGGCGCCGATCTGGTTCAGAACGGTGGCGTCGTTCTGGCCGTTGAAATCCTTGTAGGCAATGGCTATGCCCTTCTCTGCGGCCTTGGCCTCCAGCTCGGCCTCAATGGCCACCCGGATCTCATCCAGGGAAGCGTGGTCCAGCTGCTGGACGATGGCGACCTTGTATTCCTTGCCGCTTTCGGCAGCAGCAGTGGTGGATGTGGTGGAGGATGCGCCGCAGGCGCTGAGAGAAGCGGCCAGAAGGGAGACGGCAGCGATCATAGACAAAAACTTTTTCATAGTAATAACTCCTTTTATAGGGTAAAATCAGATTTTTAGGGTGAAAAGCTCTGAATTCACCATCGTCTGCCCGGGTTTCTCATAAAAATGCTCCTTTCGCGGAAAAACAAAAAAGTCCTTGCTCCCCCGATTGGGGGAACAAGGACAGAACTTACAAATTCTGCGGTACCACCTTGTTTGCCGTTTGCAAAAACGACCGCTCTGCACGGTGCCAACACACCGCCTGCCACATAACGCCGGCATTGCGTCAGAGGATACTTGGGAACACCCGTTCTCCCTGCCCTCGGCGGCCCATTTGCTGCTCCGCTTTTCGCCCCGCTCTCAGCTCTTCGGGACTCTCTGTGGATGCGCTGGCAGCTTTACTTCCGCTTCTTCGGTTTGCCTTTTGAACTTGGAACCTTTATACACCAGAAAAGTCCGTTTGTCAAGAACTTTTTTCCGTGGCAGGAAGATTCTTTTTGATTGCCCCAGGAAAATCATTTTCAGTATTCCCGGACAACGCCCTTTACGAGCCCCAGGATCTGGGCATGGGTGCCATCGATGGGGGCATAGTTCTCGTTTTCCGGCATAAGCCAAATCTCCCCGTTCCGGCGGCGCAGCCGCTTAACGGTGGCCTCGTCATCGATCATGGCAACCACGATCTGTCCGTCATCGGCGGAGTCCTGGGGGCGGACAATGACCTTGTCGCCGCTGAGGATACCGGCGTTTATCATGCTGTCCCCCCGCACCCGCAGTGCATAGCAGGTGGGGTCCTCCCAGGGAATGGTGCCCTCCTGGTTTTCCACGGCCAGAATGGGCAGACCTGCGGTGACAACGCCAATGACCGGGATCTGCCCCGGCCGGGCCCCCGTCACCAGGGCGCGCTTGCGGCCCTTGGCCTCCGGAGCCTGAAATACGCCCTTTTCCTGCAAAGCCTGAAGATGGTAGCTGACGGACGCGGTAGACCGCAGCCCCACCGCCTCGCCGATCTCCCGGACAGAGGGGGAGTAGCCGTTCTCCGCGATAAACGCATTGACAAATTCCACGATCTTTTCGGCTTTGTTGCTGGTTCTGGGCATAAAAGCACCTCCATGAGGATTTTTTCTTTATTATAGCACATATGATTGAAAAAGAAAAGGGGTAAAAAGAAAAAATGCCTCCCATGAAAGGACAATGGCATCAACTTAGGGATTTCCCCGCAGGGGCCGATGTGGCCATCGGCCCCTACGAGAAATGGGTGAATTTGCCTTGCGTTGATGACATTACCCGGAGGGGAAGCTTTTTCCCAGCCTACCCTTCCGCGAGCTTTGCTTCCAGTCTTTGGGGGAAGGACTCCGCATCCCGGTTCCAGGCTTCATAGGCCGGGTCTTGCCTGTGGTCCGGCAGGGCGGTGTGGTCGGTCAGCCAGGCGCCCAGCCATGCCGTGACCTTGGCGGCGCCGTAATAGTTCAGGTGGTCCCCCCGGTCGTAGGTGTCCGTCTGCCAGTCAATGGCAAGGGGCAGCAGATTGCCGTCTAAGTAGGTGCACCCAAGGGATTCCGCCAGGTATGCCATGGTGTTGTGCCGGGCCATGCTCCAGTTTTCCGGGCTGGGAATGCTGAAAAGCACCAGCTCGGCCCCGCTTTCTTTGCAGAGGGCGGCCATGGTCTCCAGAGAGCAGAGATTCCGCTTTGTCAGGTCTTCCCGGGCCTCGGTGGGGACCATATAGCCTGTCAGGTCGTCCAGAGGGTCTGCCCGGGTCAGCAGGTGGTAGCCCCGGTCGGGATACTCCCCCGTAAAGTCCGGAGTGGAGAAGAGCTCCTGAGCGGAGTACGTCTTCCAGTTGCTGTGATACCGCAGCACGGGGAAAAGTGCTTGCAGCTTTGGCACCAGCAGGTCCTGGGTGGAGTAGGCCCGGTAGAGCACATTGGTCTCCAGGACCACCACCTTGGGACTTTGATTTTTCAGGGCTTCCCGCAGGAAGTCTTCGGTCTCATAGGGCTTCTGGTCCACGCTGGCGCAGACGAAGGAGGCAATGCCGGTGTCCTTCCAAAGCGCCATGGGCACGAAGCCGGAATAGGCCTCGCTGTCCCCCAGAAACAGCACATCCAGGCTGTTTTCCGGCTGGGAGCTGACGGCCAGGGGGTCCGTTTCCAGCATTCCGCCGGAAGCGGTATTGTTCTTGGGCCGGAACAGCAGCCCAAGCAGCACCGCCGCCAACAGCAGCGGCAGCAAAAAGCAAAGGGAGCGGGTGATGTGTTTTCCCAAGGGTCGGCCTCCTTACAGCGGGCTCTGCTTGATCTTTGCGTAGCGCCGGGGGAAGCGGGCCGGGGTGGGGGCGATCTTTTTCAGCAGGATCACGGCGTGATCCGCCCCGTCCACGTCAAAATGGGTGACGGACTCCGTCCTGAGGCCCAGCAGCTTGATCGCATTTTTGCATTCGTCCAGCTCCTCCTGGGCGGCGGCACCCTTCAGCGCCGCCACGTACCCCCCCACCTTTACATAGGGGGCCAGCAGTTCCAGAAGAATATTCAGTCTGGCAACGGCCCGGCTGGAGGCCACATCGAAGCTTTCCCGGCAGGAGGCCACGGCCTCCTCGGCTCTGGCCGTGACGCAGTGGGCGGAAATGCCCAGCTCCGGCAGGATCTCCTCCAGCCATGCCACCCGCTTGCCCAGGCTGTCCAGCAATGTCACATCCGTATCCGGGCAGGCAATGGCAATGGGCACCCCGGGAAAGCCCGCCCCGCAGCCCACGTCAATGAGCCGCTTGCCCTTCAGATCCAGGCACCGGGTCAACGTCAGGCTGTCCAGCAGGTGCAGCTTGGCCACCTGGACAGGGTCTGTAATGGCGGTGAGATTCATGACCTTGTTCTGTTCAATTACCGCCTGGCCGAAGGCGCAGAGGATATCCGCCGTGTGGTCCGGCAGCACCGGCTGAAAGCCCGGCAGTCCGGCTTTCAGCGCCGTTTTCATTTTCTGATCGATTTCCATGCCGTCTCCTTTAACCGTTGGCGTCCTGGGCTGTCCACTGGGCATTGACGATGCCCGTCAGATCCACCTGGGTCTTGTCCAGAGGATCGAAGGGGGTCTCCTCTTCGGCCATGCTGGGCAGCAGGACCTGCTGAATATGCCAGCTCACCAGAAGATCGCATACCTCTCCATAGGAGGCCAGGCCGGAGGTATCCCCGCTGGTCTGCAAATAGGTATTGTTCACGGTGTCGCCCACCTTGGTGGCGGTTTCATTCTTGTGGGTCTGATAAAAAGCGTCATACTGGGCCATGTCGTAGCGCAGATAATCGCTGGCACCCTCCGTGACCCGTGTTCTGGCCTCCAGGGCGGCCTGACCGGACACGGAGCTCAGCGCTGCAATGCAGTACCGGTAGGCCATAAAGTAGGCGGAATACCGGAACTGCACATCGGAATTGGCAGATGCCGCCAGGAATGCCGCAAAGTTGGCATCCCGCTCATAGGCGATGCACATTCTGTGGGCCATCTCGTGGCACATGGTGAAGGGCAGGCTCACATCCGGGGCATTGGGATTCACGGCGGCCTCGCCGGTGAGCGCGAAGGTGAAGCCCGTAATGCCCATGGAGGTGTACATATCGGACCAGCCCAGCTTCTTCACCGGCAGGGTAGACCCGGCGAAGACGGGATAGTGCCTTTCATAGGTCAGCGTATGGAAGCCGTCGCCGGCCATTTGGGAGAGCTCTTCAAATGTCCGGAAGCTCACCGCACCGGTGGAATCCCGGGGCACCTGGGTGGCCAGGGTATTGGCCTGGTTGCGGTAGTACTCCGTAGCTTCCGTCAGCTCCTCCAGGGTATAGGGAGAGGTATCCAGCCGCAGGTCCTCGGCGATGGGGCCGGCATAGTAGTTCAGGCCGTACAGAGCGGTATGCAGGCAGTAAACGCAGCAGCCAACGGCCAGCACCCAGCCGAACCACTGGATGGGGTTCCACTTGAGCACGATCATCAGCACGATACTGGCCAGTACCAGCACCCCCAGCGCCACGGCCAGCAGCTGCCAAAGGCAGAAATTCACCTGGCCGCTCCACTGGGCCAGCATGGTTTGCAGAGTCCGTGTTACGTAGGGGTAGATCATATCCACCAGGGCAGAAAACCGCTGCCCATAGGCCATGAGCACACCGGTAATGGCGGCAAAAATACCGGCCGCCAGATATCCGCGTAAATATTTCAAAGGGAAGTCCTCCTTATAGGGGTCATAAGCGTCTTTTTCTACTTAGTATCATAGTATATCACATTTGTCATGGATTGTCTTCCCTTTATTTTTTAAATTTTCTGGAATTTCCAATATCCAATGCCATTTTCGCAGGATTATTTCTGTTCCGTTTCTTAAATTCCCGTCCAAAGGGTAGAAATTTTCCCGGAACTGTGGTAAAATGTCCATAAGTATACCATATGGAGAGGATCACTATGCTGGAATTGTTGGCCCCTGCGGGGTCTATGGATGCGCTGCGGGCAGCGGTGCAGAATGGGGCGGATGCTGTCTATCTGGGCGTGGGGACGTTTAACGCCCGCCAGAGCGCCAAAAACTTTACCGTTGACTCCTTGCAGGAGGCTCTGCGCTATTGCCACGTGCGGGGGGTGCAGGTCCATCTGACCCTGAACACCCTGGTGACGGACCGGGAAATTCAGCCGGTCCGGGAGTTGATCCGGGCTGCCGCCCAGGCGGGCGTGGACGCCTTCATCGTCCAGGACCTGGGCGTGGTGCAGTTGTGCCGCCAGATCGCGCCCCAGGTGAGCATCCACGGCTCCACCCAGCTGACGGTGCACTCCCTGGCCGGGGTGCAGATGTGTGCAGCCATGGGCATGGACCGGGTGGTGCTGAGCCGGGAGCTGAACCGGCAGGAAATTGCCTATATCTGCGCCAACTCCCCCATTGAAATCGAGATCTTCGGCCACGGCGCACTGTGTATGTGCTATTCCGGCCAGTGCTATCTTTCCGCCATGATCGGCTCCCGGTCCGGCAACCGGGGCCGCTGTGCCCAGCCCTGCCGCCAGAGCTACGGCTACTCCCGCTGGGAGAACAAATACCCCCTGAGCCTGAAGGACAACTGTCTTGTGCAGTACGTCAAGGACATTGAGGCCATGGGCGTGGCCTCTTTGAAGCTGGAGGGCCGGATGAAGCGGCCGGAATACGTGGCCGCCGTGACCCAGGTGTACCGCCAGGCCATTGACGGTGCGCCGGTAACCCAGGAGATGATGGACACCCTCTACACCGCCTTCAACCGCCAGGGCTTTACCGCCGGATACTACCAGGGCAAGGTGGACAGAAAGATGTTCGGCATCCACGAGGATACCCCCGAGGACCAGAAATTCCTCCAGGCCGCCCGCCAGAGCTACGAAAGCGGCGAAGCGCCCCTGGTAGACCTGAAATTCCGGGCCGTGGTCACCGTAGACGGCAGCAGTCTCACCGCCACGGACAACGAGGGCCACATGTGCATGGCCCAGGGGCCCATGCCGGAGCGGGCCGTGAACATGCCCCTGACAGGCCAGGCTCTGGCCGCCCGGGTGGCCAAGACCGGCGGCACTCCCTTCCGATGCGTGGAGGTGCGCACCCAGGTTGAACCGGGGCTCATGCTCCCTGCCTCTGCCATCAACGCCATGCGCCGGGATGTGCTGAATCAGATGACCGCCCTCCGGGCCCGCCGGGAGGACAAGCCCGTCCGCCGGGCCAAGGAGATCCCCTATTACCGGGGCCCTGCCGGTCAGCCGGGGCTGACGGTACAGATCATGACAAAAGAGCAGCTGACATCCCGCCTGCTGAATTCCGAGACCAGCATGCTCTATGTTCCCTTGCACATTTTGGCCGACGACCCCAAGCTCTGCCAAAAATTAGCCGCCCGGGGACGAGTGGCCGCCGTGCTGCCGCGGATCGTCCACGACGACGAGCTGCCCAAGCTCCGCAACCGCTTGAACCAGGTCCGCAGCCTGGGAATCCGGGACGCCCTGGTGGGCAATCTGGGTCTGCTGCTGCCTGCCAAGGAGGCGGGCTTCCGGCTGCGGGGAGATTTCGGGCTGAATATCTTCAATTCCGCCTCTGCCCAGGTGGCCCGGGAGCTGAAGCTGGCCTCCGCCACGCTGAGCTTTGAAATGACCCTGCCCCAGATCCGGGACATCAGCAAGGCCGTGAACATGGAGCTCATCGCCTATGGCCGCCTGCCTCTGATGATCACAGAGCAGTGCCTTATCAAGAATAAAACCGGCGAATGCGCCTGCCAGACCGGAGTCCCCGTGAAGCTGACGGACAAGACCGGCGCAGACTTCCCCGTCATCAAGGAAGCGGACACCTGCCGCTCGGTGCTGCTCAACGGCAAAAAGCTCTACTGGCTGGACCGGCAGAATGACCTTGCCAAGCTGGGCCTCTGGGCCATTCGCCTGAACTTCACCACGGAAAACGCCAGAGAGGTAGACCGGGTGCTGGAAGAGTACCTGGTCCCCACCAGCTTTGACCCCGGCGCCTGCACCAGAGGGCTGTATCTAAGAGGAGTGGACTAAAAAGGCTTCCCCTGGGGGAAGCTGTCGCGGCCCTTTGGGCCGTGACTGATGAGGGGCGGTAAAGAGTATGGATACAGAACAACTTATGCAGTTACAATTTCTTCAAAGAAACGAAAGATTGCTTTGGCTCTGCCGTGCTTCTCCTAATGCCGCCCCTCATCCGCCCCGCCTGCCGGCGGGCCACCTTCCCCCAGGGGAAGGCTTTTCTCCCATCCCGAAATTTACTTTTTCTTCAAATGCAGTTCGCATTTTCAGCATATCCTCACTGTGAAAGGAATTTATAGCTTATGCAAATCATTTTAGCATCCGGGTCTCCCCGGCGGCGGGAGCTCATGGGGCTGTTCGGCAAGGCCTTCATTGTGCGCTCGGCGGATATTGACGAAACCATGGACCCCCAGAAGGCCCCCTTTGACGAAGTAGCCCGGGTCAGCCGGTTGAAGGCTCTGGCCGTGGAGCGGGGGGCCGAAGATGTGGTCATCGCCGCAGATACCATCGTGGTCTGCGACGGCACCGTTCTTGGCAAACCCCATACGGTGGAACGGGCCGTGGAGATGCTCTCCATGCTCTCCGGCCGGGCCCATCAGGTCATGACCGGCGTTACCGTGGTCCTGGGAGACAAGGTAGAAACCTTTACCGAGGTCACGGACCTCCACTTCCGCCCCCTGACCCAAAAGGAGATCCGCCGCTATGCCGAGAGCGGGGAGCCCCTGGACAAGGCCGGTGCCTATGGCATCCAGGGTGGGGCCGCCCTGTTCTGTGAGCGGATGGAGGGAGACTATTACAATGTAATGGGTCTGCCTGTGTGCCGCCTGGGCCAAACCCTGAAAGCCCTGGTTCCCGGCTGGGAGGAGGACGCATGAAGCAGCTGTTCAATACCAAGCTCCGCATCATTCTGGTCGTCGCCGTGCTGGTGACGGCGGGTCTTTCCGTTCTGTCCGGCCTGACCAACCAGAGCATTCCGGACCTGCTGGTCCAGGGCGCGCTGACCCCCTTCCGGGCCGTGGCCACCAGTCTGACCAACACCGTAGAACGCTACTACAGCTACATGTTCAAATATGAGGCTTTGGAAGCGGAGAACGCCGTCTTGAAGGCCCAAATCGCCGAAATGGAGGACACCACCCGTCAGGCGGCGGCCATCAGCCGTGAAAACGAGCGTCTGCGGGCCCAGAATAAACTTCTGGCTACCCACGAGAGCTACGTCATGACCGATGCCTATATCATCGGCTGGAGCTCCACGGACTTCACGAACGTGCTGACCATCAACCGGGGCACAAACTCCGGCATTGACGTGAATATGTGCGCCGTCACCGCCAACGGTGAGGTGGTGGGCCTGGTGACCCAGGTTGGCCCCAACTATGCCGAAGTGAAAACCGTGCTGGACTCCACCCTGGAAATCAGCTCCACCATTTCCGCCTCCGGCTACAATGGCATGGTGTCCGGCGGCTATATCCGGGGCAATGACAAGCTGCTGCGGATGAACTATCTGCCCTCCGCCGCCATCATTCGGAACAACCAGCAGGTGGTTACCTCCGGTTCTACGGTGTACCCCAGAGGCCTGGTGGTGGGCTCTGTTGTGGACGCAGGCTTTGAGGCCACCGGCGTTGCCAAATACGCCCTGCTGGAGCCCGCTGCGGACATCAACGCCCTGGAGCAGATCTTCATCATCACCAGCTATACCACCGATACGGGCACTACCATCGCTTCTTCCACTCTCACCGACGCCACCACCGACGCCACCACCGATGCCTCTGCCGAAACCACGGCGGAGACCACCACCCCGTGAGGCCCGCCATGGCAGAAGAGCAGAAGAAAAAACGCCCAAATTCCAAGGCCGCACCGAAGACCCGCTCCGCTCCTCCGCGCCGCCGCAGGCGCCGCAGAGGCAGCGCCTTCGCCCGGTGGCTGGTGGACACCGTGGACAAGATCCAGGCAAGTCAGGCCGAATTCCAGCCGGATAAGCAGCGCTCGCCCTTTGTGCGCTCCCTGCACTTTACAAAGCAGCAGCGCATGAATCTTCTGCGCTGGGTGCTGCTGATTCTTAGCTGCATTCTATGTCTGGTCATCCAGGACTGCGTCATGAGCCGCATCAAGCTCTTCGGCGCAACAACGGACCTGGGTGTGGCCGCCATTTTGCTGGTGGGCTTGCTGGAGGGCACGGAGACCGGAAGCATTTTTGCACTGCTGGCCTCCACCGTCTACTATTTTTCCGGCTCCGCCCCCGGAGCCTACTGTGTGGCCCTGATCACCGTGCCTACCATGCTTTGCGGTCTGTTCCGGCAGAAATACTGGCGGCGCAGCACCGGTTCCATGCTTCTGTGCAGCAGCATTGCCATGCTGGTGTATGAGCTGGGGCTTTTTGGCATGGCCGTCTTCACGGGTGTGACCCATTTGGGACGGCTCCCGTATTTTGCAAAAACAGCGGTGTATACCATCGTGCTGATGATCCCGCTGTACCATCTTTTCTATCGCATTGGAACCATCGGAGGTCATGTATGGAACGAATGACACGCCTGCGTGCGAGAATTCTGCTGGGTCTGTTTGCCTTTATCATGGTGCTTTATGCCATGCGGCTTTTCAACCTGCAGATCATCTCCACAGATGGCAACACCGACAACACAACCTATTACACCACCGTCACCACCGTCCGGGCCGCCCGGGGCGATATTCTGGACCGGAACGGCAAGGTTCTGGTTGGCAACCGCGCCTCTTACGACCTGGTTTTCAACCATTTCGTTATCAAATCCGCAGATAACCGCAATGAATACCTGTATACCCTGCTGAAAAAGTGTGAAGAGCTGGGCGTTGAGCACCAGGACCATCTGCCTGTGACCACGACCCGGCCCTTTGAATACACCCTGTCCGACTACTCCACCGCCTGGCAGGGCTACTACCAGAACTATATGTCCGACCGCAGCTGGGACCCGGACGTAACCGCCCCGCTGCTGATTGAAAAGATGCGGGAACTCTACAAAATTCCCGCGGGATGGACCGAGGAGGAGGCCCGGGCCGTTATCGGTCTGCGGTACGAATTTGACCTTCGCGGCGTCACCAAGCTGCCCAGCTACGTCTTCATCTCCGACGTGGATTCCGAGAACCTGGCAGCCATTCTGGAGCTGAACACCCCGGGCCTGATGGTGGAATCCTCCACCGTCCGGGAATACCACACCACCTATGGCGCTCATATCTTGGGCTACATGGGTGCTATGACGGATGCCGAGTGGCAGGAAAATCAGAAGCTGGGCTATTCCATGGATGCCGACGTGGGCAAATCCGGCTTTGAGCAGGCCTTTGAAACCTACCTCCACGGCATTGACGGCCAGCGTCTGGACAAGGTCACCAAGGAAGGCACCATCGTCTCCCAGCAGTATCTGGAAGGCAAGGAGCCCGTGGCCGGAAACAATGTGGAGACCACCATCGATATCGACCTGCAAAAGGTGGCCGAGGACGCCCTGGCCAAGCGCATGAAGGAGCTCACCGACCCCAATATCAATACCGGCGGCGAGGGCGAAGGTATTGATGCCCAGGGCGCAGCCGTGGTGGTCATGAAGGTGAAGACCGGTGAAATTCTGGCCTGTGCCAGCTATCCCACCTTCAACCTGGCCACCATGAAAGAGGACTGGGACGCCATCAACAGCGACGACCTGAAGCCCCTGTTCAACCGGGCCTTCGGCGCAACCTACGCCCCCGGCTCCACCTACAAAATGTGTACCCTGGTGGCCGCCATGGAAAACGTCTATGGCCCCACCAACCCCAAGGCCGGGCAGCCCATTTATGCCCCCGGCGAGACCATCTATGATACGGGCGTGTTCAGCCACGACGACTTCCCCGATTTCCACCCCACCTGCCTGTTCTATTCCAGCAGCTACGGCAGCCACGGCGACCTGACCGCCCAGGATGCTTTGAAGGTATCCTGCAACCTGTTCTTCTACGAGCTGGGCTACCGGATGACCATCGACATGATGGATGAGACTGCCAAGGGCTTCGGCCTGGGCGAACCCACAGGCATCGAGCTCACCGAGAAGGTTGGCTGGCGGGCAAACGAGGCCAGTAAGAAGGCTTCTTATAAGAACAGCGCCGATGCCGCCTGGAACGGCGGCGACCGGGTGCTTTGCGCCATCGGCCAGTCCGAGAACCGGTTCACCCCCCTGCAGCTGGCCGTCTACACCTGCACCCTGGCCAACCAGGGCACCCGCTACCGGGCTACCTTCCTGAACCGGGTCACCTCCTCCGACTACCGGACTCTGGTCTACTCCAACAGCCCCGAGGTGGTCAGCAAGATGAACATCTCCGATACCACTTACAACACCTATGTGGACGGTATGCGCCGAGTGGTCACCATGATCGGCGGCACCGCCACCACCTGCTTCGGCGGCCCCAAGGACGAGGACAACACCCAGTGGCCCAGCAAGATCACCGTCTGCGCCAAGACCGGTACTGCCCAGCACTCCTCCGGCGGCTCTGACCACGGCGTCTTCGTGTGCTTCGCCCCCATGGATGATCCCCAGGTTGCCATTGCCATCTTCGGCGAGAAGACCGCCCACGGCTCCTCCATGGCCCCTGTGGCCGAGCCTATTCTGAAGGCCTACTTCGAAATGGTGGACGCCAGCGAGGTCTACACCTACGAAAACGGACTGAGCTGAAAAGCAGGAACGGCCTTCCCCTGCGGGGAAGGTCGTTCGTTATTTTATACGATCGGGTGCTTCAGCGCCCATTCTCTGCCGTATTTTGCCAGCTCATCCTTTTCGATGGCGTCGTTCCAGGGACGGAAGCAGATGCCGTTGGGGATGCCGGGGTAGAATCTTCCGGCAGGGCAGTAGGTATCCACCGCCCGGCGGACCTCCGCCCGGATGGCCTCCTCCGTAATGTCTTCAATGTCGATCTTCGGGCCGTCAATGCCGCCTACCATGGCGAGCTTTCCCTCCGTCACCCGCTGGATCTCCACAATGTCGTTCTGGGCGATCACGCCCTGCCAGATGTCGATGCCGATCTCCACCATATCCAGCACCAGGGGCTGGCAGATGCAGTCCGCGTGATGCATATAGAGCATGCCCTCTTCATGGATCGCATCGGCAATTTCCTTCTGCAGCGGTTTGATGATCTCCCGCCACACTCTGGGGGGCAGAAACACATTCTGCTTGGAGCCCCAGTCGTCATGATAGAAAATGATGTCCGGGTGGATCTGCTTACCCATTTCGTGGATATAGTCGATTTTATAGTCCGCGATCACCCGCAGCAGCGCCGCCATCTCCTCGGGGTATTCCAGATAGCTGCACAGGGCGTTTTCCATGCCCATCAGATGGTGGCTCCGCTCAAACAGGCCGCCGCCAAACATAACGCCCACAAATTTTTCGCCCCTGTCCGTGGCGTCGGCCACCTGTCTGGCCGCGGACCAGTCCAGCCCTTTGGCAGGTGGCACCACCAGGGAGTCCTGCCAATGGGTAATATCCTTGATGACGGCATTTTCGGCAGTGACATGGGGATGCGGGCCGGGGGCTTCGGGCTTGTAGATATAGACGGTCCCCCAGGGGTCCTTGTGCTCCAGCCCGTCCTGGGGAACCATGCCGGACATCAGCACAGGGTCCGGCACAAGCTGGATGGCATCCATCAGGTCAAAATAGCGGTCCGGCTGCTGCCGGTTGTAGATCGCCATGGCGTTCTCACGCGGGGTCATCATAGAAAAGCCTCCTCACATTTAGGATGCTCTCATGATAGCATATTCCCTTTCAAAACGGAACGGACGGGAAGTCCAAAAGCTTCCCGTCCGTTTTGACGCTTTTTGTACCTTTTATTCCCGGATCCTGGGCAGGTTCCACCGATAGTGTGCCGCCAGGCACCGCAGGGCGATAACCAGGGAGAAGCCCAGGATCATGGCCGTCCGCTCCCCCAGAGGCAGGGTGAGCACCAGCAGGATGCCTCCCGCAATGGCGGCTACGGCATAGATGTGCTTGAGAAAAATATCCGGAATGCGGCCCGCCAATACATCCCGCAGCGTTCCGCCCCCCACTGCGGTGAGAAAGCCCAGAAACGCCAGCAAAAAGGCATTGCTTTCATAGCCGCAGGAGATGCCCACCATAATGCCGTCCACCGTAAAGGCCGCCAGGCCCAGGGTATCGAACCAGAAAAGCATCCTGTCGTACAGCGGGCCTGCCCACTTGGGCATTTTCCGGTGCCAATAGCACAGGAAGAAGACGATCACGGCCACCACCGCCGCAATGGACACATACAGAGGATTCCGGAACATATTGGGCGGGATATTGCCCACCACAATATCCCGGATCACGCCGCCGCCGCAGGCCGTGGACACCGCCAGTACGATCGTTCCGAACAGGTCCATTTTTTTGCCCACCCCCACCAGTGCCCCGGAGATGGCAAAGGCAACGGTGCCGATGAGGTCAAAAAGAATAAGCAGAAATTCCGTCATTGCGTTTGTTCCTTAATTTCAGCCCGGCGCTTTCCGCGCCGGGCTGATGTTTTATACTTACTTCACGGGGTTGGAAGACCGCAATGTCACATCGTGGTAGCCGCCCTCTACGATGGAGACAGAGGACACCAGCGTCAGCTTGGCATCCCGCTGGAGGTCGGGGATGTTGGTGACGCCCACGTTGCACATGGTGGACTTGACCTTGTACAGGGAGGCCTCCACATTGTCGTGGAGGGGGCCGGCGTAGGTGACGTAGGAGTCTACGCCCTCTTCAAAGCTCAGCTTGGTGGCGCCGCCCAGGTCGTAGCGCTGCCAGTTCCGGGCCCGGTTGCTGCCCTCGCCCCAGTATTCCTTCATATAGGCGCCGTTCACCATGATCTTGGGGGTGGGGCCCTCGTCGAACCGGGCAAAGTACCGGCCCAGCATCAGGAAATCCGCACCCATGGCCAGAGCCAGGGTCATATGATAGTCGTGGACAATGCCGCCGTCGGAGCAGATGGGCACGTACACGCCGGTCTCCTGGAAATACTGGTCTCTTGCGGCTGCAACCTCGATCAGAGCGGTGGCCTGGCCCCGGCCGATGCCCTTGGTTTCTCTCGTAATGCAGATGGAGCCGCCGCCGATGCCCACCTTTACGAAGTCCGCACCGGCCTCAGCCAGGAACCGGAAGCCGTCCCGGTCCACCACGTTGCCGGCACCGATCTTCACGGTGTCGCCATAGGTCTTGCGCACCCACTCGATGGTCTTCTTCTGCCAGCAGGTGTAGCCCTCGGAGGAGTCGATGACCAGCACGTCCACACCGGCCTCCAGCAGGGCAGGAATTCTCTGCGCATAGTCCCGGGTGTTGATGCCCGCACCCACCAGATAGCGCTTCTTTCCGTCCAGCAGCTCCTGGGGGTTGGCCTTGTGAGAGGCGTAGTCCTTCCGGAAGACGAAGTACAGCAGGTGGTCGTTTTCGTCCACGATGGGCAGGCTGTTCAGCTTGTTCTCCCAGATGATGTCGTTGGCCTCTTTCAGCGTGGTCTCCGCGGGGGCGGTGATCAGCTTTTCCCGGGGGGTCATGAAGGAGGCAACCTTGTCCGTAGGCTCCATGCGGGAGACCCGGTAGTCCCGGCTGGACACGATGCCAAGGAGCTTTCCGTTGGCGGTGCCGTCATCGGTGATGGCCACGGTGGAGAAGCCGTTCTTTGCCTTCAGCGCCAGAACATCTGCCAGAGTGTTCTCCGGGGTCAGATTGGAAGCGGAGGTGACGAAGCCGGCCTTGTGGTGCTTGACCCTGGAGACCATGGCCGCCTGGCTCTCAATGGACTGAGAGCCGAAAATGAAGCTGATGCCGCCCTCCTTCGCCAGTGCAATGGCCAGGGTGTCATTGGACACGGACTGCATGACGGCGGAAGTCAGGGGAATGTTCAGGGAAATGGCGGGCTCTTCCTGGCCCTTGCGGAACTTGACCAGCGGCGTCTTCAGGCTGACCTTATCCGGGATGCAATCCTCAGAAGTGTAGCCGGGCACCAGAAGGTACTCGCTGAAGGTGTGGCTGGGTTCGGGATAGTAATAAGCCATGGTTTCTTTTCCTCCTTAGTAAACTATATCAGTTGACACATTAAAGGCTTCCCCTGGGGGAAGCTGTCGCGGCCCAATGGGCCGTGACTGATGAGGGGCGGTACGAGGTATCGATGACAGCCCGCCCATGCAGTTTTTCAATCATTAAATTTGAGAAAGTCTTACCACAGTTACGTCTGTGCCGCCCCTCATCAGTCTCGCTTCGCGAGCCAGCTTCCCCCAGGGGAAGCCTTTTTTATACCGTCTTCCCGTCGCCCTGGTCCAGCACCGGGACGACCTCCTGGCCCTGGCGGGAATAATGGCGGAAATTACCAACGACCTCGTTTACCTGGCTCATAATGGCGAAGGTATGGGGATACCGCTCCACCACGCCCGAAAGGGCGGCTACCTGGCTGTTATTGACCACGCACATAACCACATCCACTTCCTTGCCATTGTACATTCCCTTGGCAGGGAATACCGTGGCCGTATGGTGGAGCTTGGTTATGATTTCCCGGGAGATCTCCTCGGGGTAGTTGGTGACGATTTCAAAGCGAACGGCGCTGCGGCCGTTCTTCAGGAAGCGCTCCGCCATGGTGGTGGTGGCAAAGGAATAGAGGATGCACAGCAGCACCGGCTCTACCTTAAAATCATACACGAAGTAGCTGGCCACGGCCACCATGGCATTCATAATGAAGCTCAGGCCGTACACACTCTTCTCCGGGTACTTGCTGTGAATAATGGCCGCCACAAAATCCGTGCCGCCGGTATAGGCGCTGGCCTTCATGAGAATGGCATACACATAGCCCATGATGATGCCCGCAGTCAGGGGCCCCAGAATGCGGCTGGTTCCGTTCTTGGTGGAATAGGCAATGGCGGACAGATCCACCTTGTCCAGAATCAGCAATCCTACGGAGAACACCACCACATAGACCATGCTTCTGACGGCAACGGGCTTGCTGACCTTAAAGAAGACCAGCAGTGCCAGAGGAATATTGATCAGCAGGCTCATATAGCCTACGCTGATGCCGCTGACATACTGGATGATGGTGCAGATACCGTTGAGCCCCGAGGGGGCGAAGGAATTTGGAAAAACGAACAGCTCATAGTTCAGCGCCGCCAGCATGGCCACGGCGACAATGACGAGATAGGTCCAGACCCGTTTCAGATTGTGCATTTCTCCGTTTGTAACCTCTTTATGTAATAGTTTTCGGCCAATTGGCTGTGGATAACTTTCTCCCCTCCAATTTGACCGAATGGTTTTTCTTTGATACAATACTATAGCATAGGGTTTCGCCCCGGTCAAGAGGGTTTTTTCCCGGGGCAAAGGCAAAGATTTCCGGAAAACGATGGCGCATTTTGTTCATCCTTTCCATACAATGCCTGTGGAAAAGTGGTTGTAATCTGTGGAAAAATGTGTTACAATAGAGGATGAAATAGTATGCCTCTGCATGGGTTTTCCACACGGGTCTGTCCGCAACGTTTTTCTGTGAAATCCATATAAACCTGTGCAGACGTTGGGAAACTCCGGACGAATTGGCAAGCGCTGCCGGCAAGAGATTTCGGCTCCTGGCAAGGAATTGCAGCATGGGGGCAGAAGCTCTGCCGCTCAGCCGCAGACAATTTCTTCAGAGCTTCCCATAGAAAAAAGATAGAGAGGAGCAAGCCATGTATTCATCTGCCTATGTCTGGGCAAAGATCCTCAGCCATATGGAGGAGCGGCTGGGGGCCGTGACCGTGTCGGCCTGGTTCGATGACGCGGAGGTGGTGGAGCTGAACGAGAATAACCTGATTCTCTACTCCCCTTCGGACTTCCGCCGGGAGATCATCCGCCGCCGCTGCACCGACTATGTTCAGGATGCCCTGAAGGAAATTTTTAATTCCGATGCCAAATTGCTGGTTTTTGGAGATGAGGAACGGGAAAACTATCTCAATAAGGGAAAAGCTGCCGCCCCCTCCATGGACTTCAATCCCCAGTTCACCTTCGATAACTTCGTGGTGGGCCCCTCCAACCGGTTCGCCCATTCCGCAGCCATTGCCGTTTCCAAAACCCCTGGACAGGTGTACAATCCCCTGTTCATCTATGGCCCCGCCGGTGTGGGCAAAACCCACCTGCTCTACGCCATTGCCAACGGCATCCGCAAGCAGAATCCCAATGCCAACATTGTCTATATCAAGGGCGACGAGTTCACCAATGAGCTGATCGCCGCCATTGCCAACGGCAAAAATATCGAATTCCGGAGCAAATACCGGGAAAGCGACCTGTTCCTTATCGATGATATTCAGTTTATCGCCGGTAAGGAATCCACCCAGGAGGAGTTTTTCCATACCTTTAACAAGCTCTATGAGGAGCACAAGCAGATCGTCATGACCTCCGACCGGAAGCCCAGCGATATGCTCACCCTGGAGGACCGGCTGCGCACCCGTTTTGAATGGGGTCTGCTTGCAGACATTCAGCCCCCGGACTATGAGACCCGAATGGCCATCCTGAAAAATAAGGCCAAGAGTCTGGGCCTCACCCTGTCCGACGATGTGCTGAACTACATCGCCGTCAACGTCACCAACAACGTCCGGCAGCTGGAGGGCACCGTCAAAAAGATTCTGGCCTATCGGGACCTGAACAATATGCCCCTGGACCTGCCGAACGTGTCCCGGGCCATTGACGATATGTTCAAATCCGAGGGAAACGCCCTGCCCACCCCCAGCCTGATCATCAGCCAGGTCTGCAAATTCTACTCCGTGGATGAAAACGTGCTTCGCGGCACCCTGAAAAACAAGGGCGTAGCCGAGGCCCGGCAGATGGCCATGTACCTCATCCGGAAGCTGACGAACCTCTCCCTGCCGGACATCGGCAAGGAGTTTGCCAAGGACCATTCCACGGTGCTCTATGCCATCCGCAAGGTGGAGGTAGCCCTGAAAAACGGCGACAAAACCATCCAGGAGAACATTCAGACCATTACGGCCAATATTAACGCCTGCCTGTAAAATGGCTTCCCCTGGGGGAAGCTGTCGCGGCCCAAAGGGCCGTGACTGATGAGGGGCGGTACAGACTCTTGGGCGGAACCGCTGAGCAGTTTGCCGCGCGGAAGCAGAAGCATTTCATGCGGAAGCCCTGTCCGTATTTCGGCTGGGTGCCTCCGGCGGCGGTTTTCTTGCTTCTGCAAGAAAATCGATAAGAAGCAGCCGGTCAGCGCCTCCCTTAAGCCGCATTCTTTCCCCCTTTCTTGGCGGGACAAGAAAGGGGCCGCCGGAGGCACCCCGCCGAGATGCGGACAGGGCTTCATTTCAAAAAAATCCATCCCAAATCCCCCACCCATCCGCACCCCAAATTTTCTCCACAGCCCCTGTGAAATGTGAAAAGATAACCTGTGGAAAAAATCCGGACAAAAATTCCGTTCACAGGCCCTGTGGAAAGAATTGAAAGTTTCCACAGTCGGGTGTGGACAAAAAACAGCGCCGCCTCTAGGAGATTCCCCGGTTTTCCACATAAATTTCCCCTACTGCGGCTGTTACTACCTAATATCCTGTAAATAAATATATATCTTTATCGTAATACAAGAAAGGATGAACGCGCATGCGCTTTACCTGTGAAAAAAATCAGCTGCTTCAGGGACTCAATATCGCGTCCCGTACCGTAGCGGTCAAAAGCTCTCTGAGCTTGATCGAGGGCATTCTGTGCAGAGCCGGAAACGGTATTTTCCTCACCGGTTATAATATGGAGACCGGCATTACCTATGAGATCGATGCCGACGTCAAAGAACCCGGCGAGTGCATCCTGCCTGCCAAGCTCTTCGGCGACATTGTCCGCCGCCTGCCGGAAGGGCCTGTCACCGTGGTGGTTGACCCTGCCTTCAAGGTCTCCATCCGGGCCGGCTTCGCCTCCTTCACCATTTCTGCCGAGGACGCCGAGGACTATCCGGAGCTGCCGGACGTCAACGACGGCCGCCCCATTCAGATCCCCCAGAGCAAGCTCAAGGAGTTGATCTCCGGAACCATCTTTGCCGTGGCCGACAACCAGGCCCGGCCTATCCACAACGGCGTAAAATTTGAGGTATCCGATACCGCCGTCACCACCGTGGCAGTGGACGGCTTCCGTCTGGCCCGGCGGACCTACCACCCCGAAGAGGGGCTGGCACGGCAGATGGATTTCGTGGTTCCCTCTCAGGGGTTGAAGGAGCTGGAAAAGATCCTGACGGATTCCGAGGAAATGGCCTCCTTCCTGCTGGGCAGCAAGCACATTCTCTTCCAGGTGGGTGCAGCAACCCTGGTCTGCCGCCTGCTGGAGGGTGACTTCCTGGATTGGCGCCGGGTGGTGCCCACAGGCAGCCCCATCAAGCTGGTTGCCAACGTCAGCGATCTGGCCCAGAGCGTGGAGCGTGTGGGACTGATCGTTTCCGAAAAGAACAAGAGCCCCGTGCGCTGCATCTTCTCCAACCAGGAGGTCCAGATGCGAACCTCCAACACCTTGGGAGCTGCGGAAGATAAGTGCTCCTTTGCCGGTGACGGCCAGGAAACGGAGATCGGCTTCAATGTCAAGTACCTTCTGGAGGCCCTGCGGGCTGTTCCCAGCGAGGAGGTCACCCTGGAGCTAACCAACGGCCTGAGCCCCATCGTCCTGACCCCTGTAGACGAAAAATATGACTTCGCCTACATGGTCCTGCCGGTACGGATCAAGGGATAAAAAAGCTTCCCCTAGGGGGAAGCTGGCTCGGCGAAGCCCTGACTGAGGAGGGGCGTTTCCCCACCTGAGCGGCAAGAAAAATCGGAAAAAGAATCATTTTGGAAGTGAAATCATGAAAGTAACCGTCAAGAAAAAGGATGAAAGCAAGCTCCTGCCCATTGAGACGGAGTTCATCAAACTGGATGCAGCACTCAAATACGCGGCCCTGGTAGCCACCGGGGGTGAGGCCAAGGAGGTCATCGCGGAAGGAATGGTCACCGTCAACGGCGAACCGTGCACCATGCGGGGCAAGAAGCTCCGCCCCGGCGACAGCTTCTGCTTCAACGGCGAGAGCTATAAGATCAGCGGCCATGCAGCTGTGTGAGCTGAATCTGCGGGGCTTTCGGAACTACGACGACCAGCATTTTTCCTTTGATCCGGGGGTAAACCTGATCGTGGGCCGCAATGCCCAGGGAAAGACCAATCTGTTGGAATCCATCGCCTTTTTGGGCAGCGGAAAGAGCTTCCGGGCCCAGAAAACGGCGGAAATGATCGGCTTTTCCCGGGACTTTGGGGAGCTGGAAGGAGTGGTTCTGTCCCAGGACCGGGAGCAGACCCTGCGCTGGGTGCTGTTTCCCGGGGGAAGACCCCGGCAGCTGTGGCAAAACGGGGTGAAGAAGAAAAGCGCTTCCGAGCTCACGGGGGTGCTGCCCACGGTGCTCTTCTGCCCGGAGGATCTGATGATCCTCAAAAGCGGCGGCGCTGCCCGGCGGCGGTTTGCGGACCTGGTGCTCTGCGCCCTGCGGCCCAACTACGAGGCGGCCCTGACGGAATACGGAAGAATCCTGGAGCAGAAGAGCCGGATTCTGAAGGACAGCGCCGAGGATATCCGTTTGCTCTCCATATTGCCGGACTACAATATCCGGCTGTGTCAGGTGGGGGCGCTGCTGATCTCCTACCGGGCGAGGTTTTTTGAGGCCCTGGGCAAGGAAGCAGCGGTGTTTCACGACCGGTTTTCCGGGGGCAGCGAGGTGTTTTCCCTGGAATACAAGACCGTTTCCACGGTTTCGGACCCCTTTGCGCCGGTTTCCAAGCTGACGGAGGACTTAAACGCCCATCTGGAGGCCCACTACCGGGCGGAGCTCCAGTCCGGCCAATGCCTGACGGGCCCCCACAAAGACGACTTTACCATCACCCTTTCCGGCATTGATCTGAAGGCCTATGGCTCTCAAGGCCAGACCCGCACCGCAGCCATCAGCTTGAAGCTGGCTCAGAGAAAGCTCATGAAGCGGGAGTTTGGCGAAGAGCCCCTGCTGCTGCTGGACGATGTCCTGTCCGAGCTGGACGAAAAGCGGCAGGATTTCGTGCTGAACCAGATCTCCACCGGCCAGGTCTTTATCACCTGCTGCGAACCCGGCAGGTTTACCAAGCTGGGGAGGACGATGGAGATATCCAACGGGGAAGCGGTATAAATTGACAATTGACAATTGACAATTTTTTTAGTTGACAGTTGACAGTTGACAGTGAATGTGTCCCTTCGGGACGGATTTTAAAACAAATTTGATTTGGAATTCCGGATTATTTCCTGGGATTCCGTTCAATATTTCATTTTTTCAAAACATTTCCGCAGGAAATACCACAACTGTCAACTGTTAACTGTCAACTGTCAACTGATTCAGGTTTTCTCCTAATTTATATATAACACGACAGCGTATTATCGACACAAAACGTTAAAAAATGGAGGACAACATGTCTGACGAAACAAAAGTGACTCAGGAATATGGCGCGGAGCAGATCCAGGTGCTGGAAGGGCTGGAAGCAGTCCGCAAGCGGCCCGGTATGTATATCGGCTCCACGTCTTCCTCCGGTCTGCATCATCTGGTCTACGAAATCGTGGACAACGCCATTGATGAGGCATTGGCCGGATACTGCAAGCATATTACCGTGACCATCAATCCCGGCAATTCCATCACCGTCACCGATGACGGCCGCGGTATCCCCGTGGATATCCAGCCCCAGACCGGGCGGCCCGCATTGGAGGTCGTGTATACCGTGCTGCACGCCGGCGGCAAGTTCGGCGGCGGAGGATACAAGGTCTCCGGCGGCCTGCACGGCGTGGGCGCGTCGGTGGTCAACGCCCTGTCCGAGTGGCTGCGGGTGCGGGTGCATAAAAACGGCAACATCTATGAAATGAAGTTCGCCCGGGGCCACATCACCCAGGAAATGAAGATCGTGGGTAAGACGGACCACACCGGCACGGAGGTCACCTTCCAGCCGGACCCCGAGATGTTCGATACCCTTGTATACGACTACGAAATTCTCCACGAGCGGATGCGGGAAGAGGCCTTCCTGAACGCCGGTCTTTCCATTGCCATTACCGATGACCGGGAAGAGGAGAAAAAACAGGACGTCATGTGCTTCGAGGGCGGCATCCGGGAGTTCGTCCGCTGGGCCAACCGGAACAAGACACCCGTCTTTGAGGACGTGATCTACATGGCGGGCTCCAAGGGGGACGCCAGTGCAGAGATCGCCGTGCAGTACAACGACGGCTACAACGAGTTCATGATGAGCTTTGCCAACGATGTGCGGACGCCCGAGGGCGGCATGCACGAGACGGGCTTCAAGACCGCCCTGACTCGGGTGCTCAATGCCTACGGCGTAAAAAACGGCATCATCAAGGGAGACGACAAGGTCTCCGGCGAGGACTGCCGGGAGGGCATTACCGCCATTATCTCCGTCAAGCTGACGGATGCGCAGTTCGAGGGTCAGACCAAGGCCAAGCTGGGCAACGCTTACATTCGTACCCTGGTGGACCAGGTGGTGAACGACCAGCTGACCACCTATTTTGAGGAGCACCCCCAGATCGCCAAGCTGATCCTGGACAAGGCCATGATGGCCAACCGGGCAAGAGAAGCCGCCCGGAAAGCCCGGGAATCCATCCGCCGGAAGACCGGCCTGGAATCCGGACAGATGCCGGACAAGCTCCAGGACTGCAACGAGCGTGACCCCAGCCTGTGCGAAATCTACATCGTGGAGGGCGACTCCGCTGCCGGCTCTGCCATCCAGGGCAGAGACTCCCGATTCCAGGCGATTCTCGCCATGTGGGGCAAAATGCTGAACGTGGAAAAGGCCCGGGCCGACAAGATTTACGGCAACGACAAGCTGTATCCTCTGATCGTGGCCCTGGGCGCGGGCATTGGCGAGGAATTCGACATCAGCAAGCTGCGCTATCACAAGGTCATCATCATGGCCGATGCCGATGTGGACGGCGCTCATATTCGAACGCTGCTTCTGACCTTCTTCTTCCGCTATATGCGGCCCCTGATTGAAAACGGCTATGTCTATTCCGCCGTGCCGCCTCTTTACAAGCTGACCCGGGGCAAGACCACCAAGGTCGCCTACTCCGACGAGCAGCGGGACCAGGTTTCCGCCCAGATGCGCGCGGACAATCCCAATGCAAAAATCGACATTGCCCGGTACAAAGGCCTTGGTGAAATGGACCCCCACGAACTGTGGGAGACCACCATGGACCCCGAGCAGCGGTCTCTGCGCCGGATTACCCTGGACGACGCCGCCCGGGCGGACGAGATTTTTACCGTCCTTATGGGCGAGCAGGTAGAGCCCAGAAAAGACTGGATCGAGCGCAACGCGAAGTATGCAGTCAATCTTGATTTCTAAGGAGGTGACGTATTATGGCACATAACAGAAGCTACAAACCTGAGGATATTGCTTTTCCTGACCAGGTGATCACCGAATCCCACCTGGTGGAGGAAATGGAGAAATCCTATATCGAGTACGCCATGAGCGTCATCGTTGGCCGGGCCCTGCCGGATGTGCGGGACGGCCTGAAGCCGGTCCATCGCCGCATTCTCTACACCATGTACGAATCCGGCCTGACCTCTGACAAGCCGTTCAAAAAGTCGGCCACCTGCGTGGGCGATGTTTTGGGTAAATACCATCCTCACGGAGATGCCTCTGTATACGACGCTATGGTGCGTCTTGCCCAGGACTTCTCCATGCGCTACCTTCTGGTGGACGGCCACGGCAACTTCGGCTCCGTGGATGGCGACCCCCCTGCCGCCTACCGTTACACGGAGGCGAGACTTTCCAAAATCTCCAACGAGATGCTCCGGGACATTGACAAGGACACCGTGGACTGGGACCCCAACTTCGACGAAAGCCGCAAGGAGCCCCGGGTTCTCCCCAGCCGATTCCCCAATCTGCTGGTGAACGGCTCCTCCGGCATCGCCGTGGGCATGGCCACCAATATCCCACCCCACAACCTGAAAGAGGTCATCAACGCCTGCATCTGCGTGCTGGATGACCCGGAATGCACGCTGGCCAATCTGATGGAGCACATTACCGGCCCCGACTTTCCCACCGGCGGCATTATCATGGGGCGCAGCGGCATTCGGGCAGCTTATTCCACGGGCCGCGGCAAGGTGGTCGTCCGGGCAAAGACCGAGTTCGAGGAATTCGGCAAGGACCGGACGAGAATTATTGTTACCGAGCTGCCCTACCAGGTGAACAAGCGTCAGCTGATCAAAACCATTGCCGACCAGGTGAAGGACAAGCGCATTGACGGCATTTCCGACCTCCGGGACGAGACGGATCGGAACGGTATGCGCATGGTCATTGAGCTGAAAAAGGATGCCAATCCTCAGGTGGTGCTGAATAATCTCTTCAAGCAGACCGCCCTGCAGTCCAATTTCTCCATTATCATGCTGGCCCTGGTGGACAACCAGAAGCAGCCGAAAATTCTGTCCCTGCGGCAGATTTTGGACGAGTATCTCAAGTATCAGGAGGAAGTCCTGACCCGCAGAACCCAGTACGATCTGCGCAAGGCCCAGGAGCGGGCTCACCTGTTGGAGGGCCTGCTCATTGCCCAGGACAACATTGACGAGGTCATCCATATTATCCGCTCCTCCTATGACAACGCCAAGCAAAACCTGATGGACCGGTTCAATCTGGATGACGTCCAGGCCCAGGCCATCTGCGATATGCGGCTCATTGCCCTGCAGGGTCTGAACCGGGAAAAGCTGGAGGCCGAATACAAGGAGCTGGAGCAGAAGATCGCCTATTATCAGGAACTTTTGGCAGACGAAAGCAAGCTGCGTGCCGTTCTGCGGCAGGAGCTGGTGGAGATTCGGGACAAGTTCGGCGACGAGCGGAAGACCGTTATCCAGGACATTGAGGACGAGATCGACATTGAGGACCTGATCGACGAGGAGACCTGCGCCTTTACACTTTCCAATCACGGCTACATCAAGCGGATGCCCGTGGATACCTACCGCACCCAGAGCCGGGGCGGCCGTGGCGTGAACGCTCAGAATTTGAAGGAAGAGGACTATGTGAAGAGTCTGAACATTGCCTCGACCCATGACCATATCCTGTTCTTCACGGACAGGGGCAAGGTCCATCTGCGCAAGGGCTATCAGATTCCCGAGGCAGGCCGCACCGCCAGAGGCACGGCCATTGTCAATGTGCTGCCCCTGGATGCGGGCGAAACCGTCACCGCTATGGTGGTGACAAGAGAATTCCATGAGGATGAGTATCTGCTCATGGCCACCCGGAAGGGCGTGGTCAAGCGGCTGCCCTTCATTGCCCTGAAGACCAACCGCAAGGGCGGCATTCGGGCGCTGACATTGGAGGAGGACGATCACCTGATCAACGTTCTCCGGACCAACGGCAATGACAACATCATTCTTGCCACTGCCCAGGGCATGGCCATCTGCTTCAACGAAAACGATGTGCGCTGCATGGGCCGGGATGCCGCAGGCGTAAGGGGCATCAGCCTGAACGAGGGCGACTATGTGGTTGGCGCGGAAAAGATGGAAGAGGGCAAGACCCTGCTGACCCTCACCGAAAACGGCTACGGCAAGCGCACCGCCCTGCCAGAATACCTGCGCACCGGTCCCGACGGGGAGAAGATCCCCCAGAGCCGGGGCGGCAAGGGCCTGAAAAACTACAATATTACTCCGAAAACCGGCAATATTGCCGGCTGCCGCGTGGTGGGCGACAATGACGATGTGATGATCATCGAAAATGGCGGCGTCATTATCCGGGTTCCCGCCGCCTCCATCAACGTCTACAAGCGGGATGTCCAGGGTGTCATCGTCATGCGTGTGGAAGAGGGCAACAAGGTCGTCTCCCTGGAGCGGGTGGAACAGGACGAGGAGCCGGAGACTCAGGAGACTCAGGAATGAAAACCGTGACCCTTTATACCGACGGGGCCTGCTCGGGAAACCCGGGCCCCGGCGGCTGGGGGGCCATCCTCAGCTATAACGGAGTCCGGAAGGAGCTCTCCGGCGGCGAAAAGAGCACCACCAACAACCGCATGGAGCTCACCGCCGTCATTCGTGGCTTGCAGGCCCTGAAGGAGCCCTGCATTGTGGAGCTCTATTCCGACTCCAAGTATGTCATCGATGCTTTGCAAAAGGGCTGGGCCTGGGGCTGGAAGAAGAAAAACTGGGTAAAAAGCGACAAAAAGCCGGCCCTCAACCCGGATCTGTGGGAGGAGCTTTTAAAGCTCACCACGGTCCACGAACTCCGCTACCACTGGGTCAAGGGCCACGCCGACAATCCTATGAACAACCGCTGCGACGAGTTGGCAGTGGGAGAATGGAAGAAGCTGAAATAATGTACCTATCCATTGGCAACGACTTTGCTGTCCGGGACAAGTCCATCATCGGCATTTTCGACCTGGACAACACCTCCTATTCCAAGCGCACCCAGGCTTTTCTGGAAAAAGCAGAACAAAACGGCCAGGTCGTCCCCTGTGACGACCTGCCCAAAAGCTTCGTCCTCACCGCCGAGTACGGCCTGAGCCAGGTGCATCTGACCTCCCTGAATGCCTATACCCTGGAAAAACGGTTGGGGAAGGAAAAATAAGCATATACTGTTTTAGAAAGGAGCAGCCATTATGATTTATACGATTGACGAGATTTCCCGTAGAATTCAGCCGGTTGCTTCTGCGTATGGCCTGCGGGCTGTCTACCTTTTTGGCTCCTATGCCAGAGGAGAGGCTACGGAGAATAGTGACATTGATTTGCTGATCGACACATCCGGAACGAATCTTCGCTCCCTGTTCTCTCTGGGAAAACTGTATTGTGACTTGGAATCGGCGTTGGAAAAGAAAATAGATCTGATCACCCTGTCGTCTCTGGAACAGACAACGCGCCTTCCCAGCGATGAACTGTTTCGCAGCAATATTGAAAAGGAGAAGGTGAAGCTCTATGATGTCGCCTGATTTGCAGAGAATTCTTAGAATCCGCGATTATTGTCTGGAAATTCAGAAAACCATCTCACGATATGGAAATGATTTTCAAATTTTTGACAGCGATGGAGATTATCAGAGAAGCATTGCTTTTTCTATCCTACAGATTGGAGAGCTTGGCGGTTCCCTTTCTGAGGCATATCGGAAAGAAACCTGCAATCGTATCCAGTGGGGCCTCATTAAGGGGATGGGCAATATGGTCGCCCATAGCTATGGAAGCATGAGCCGGGAAATTATATGGGAGACAGCCGCAATGGATATTCCCGTTCTTCTGAATTTTTGCGAAGAACAGCTGAAAGAAACCTAATTTGTTTCGTTTCCGTTTCGTTTTTCGGGGTATACTATCCGAAAAACGGAAGGGATGCTTTTTTATGTGTACTGCTGCCACTTACAAAACGAAAGACTTCTACATGGGCCGAACTCTGGACTATGAGCGGTCCTATGGGGACAAAATTACCGTTACTCCCCGGAATTTCCCACTGCGGTTTCACTGCCTGCCGGAAATGAAGCGCCACCATGCGATCATTGGCATGGCGGCGGTGATGGAGAACTACCCACTGTATTACGAGGGCTTCAATGAAAAGGGCCTGGGCATCTGCGGGCTGAATTTTGTGGGAAACTGCGCCTATTTCCCGGAAAAAAATGAAAAAAATAACCTTGCCCAGTATGAGCTGATCCCCTATCTGCTTGGAAAATGCGAAAACGTGTCCCAGGTGCGGGAGATTCTGGAAAATGGAAATCTGCTGAATATCCCCTTCCGGGAAAATCTGCCCCTGGCCCAGCTGCACTGGATGATCGCGGATGAGACGAGCTGCATTACCGTGGAATCCATGGCGGACGGGCTGCATATCTATGACAACCCCGTGGGGGTCATGACCAACAATCCGCCCTTCCCCTATCAGCTGTTTGCTCTGAACAATTACCGCTCTCTGGGCGTAGACACCCCGGAAAATACTTTTGGCACGGACTTAAACGCCTATAGCCGGGGCCTGGGCGGTTTGGGTCTGCCCGGGGATCTTTCCAGCCAGTCAAGATTTGTGCGCGTGGCTTTTACAAAGCTCCATTCTCTGTCCCCTGACGATGAGCTGCACTCCGTCAGTCAGTTCTTCCACATTCTCGGCAGCGTAGACCAGCAGCGGGGACTGTGCCGTCTGAAGGAAAAGGAATATGAGATCACCCTCTACACCTGCTGCTGCAATGTAAGCAAGGGAATTTACTACTACACCACCTACGATAACCACCAGATCACCGCCGTAGATATGCACAAGGAGAATCTGGATGGCGACAGCTTGATCGTTTACCAGCCGATTGCGGAACAGCAGGTGCGGTATCAGAATTAAAATAAGCCCGGCGCGGAAAGCGCCGGGCTTTGCAATTTAGTTGCCCATGAGAATCTGGGCCAGTTTGCTGTCTCTATCCAGAATGACGGTTTTTTCGCTGCCGGTCAGGCTGGCTTTCAGGGCATCCAGGGCACGGGTGAATTCATAGAATTCCTTTTGGTCCTGGGTCTGGTAGGCACTTGCCAGCATCCGCATGTATTCGCCCTCGCCCTCGGCCTCCAGCTTGGCGGCCTCGGCTTTGGCATTGGATACGATGATGTTTACCTGCTTATCCACATTGTTGCGGATAATGGAGGCTTCGTAGTTGCCGTCGGCGGTGTATTTTTCCGCAATCTGGTTCCGTTCGGAGATCATCCGGTTGTACACGGCGTTCAGGTTGGATTCCGGCAAGTCAAACTGCTTGATTTTCACATCCTCCACCCGGATGCCGTAGGTCTGGGCCAGGGCGTCCACGTCGGTGGCAATGGAATTGTAGATGTCGTTCCGCTTGGCACCGTCCTCCATGTTCACAATGTCCGCCTGGGCCAGGGTGCCCATTACGGTTTTCAGCTCGTTATAGGTCAGGGCGTCCAGCCGCTGCTCGGCATTGGAGGTGGTGCCCAGCCGCTGATAGAAGAGCTTGGGGTCTCCGATGGACCAGAGAATGTAGCAGTCCACGGTCATATTCTGCTTGTCAGAGGTCAGCACCTCGGAGGGCGGAATGTCGTAGAGCTGGGTGGCTTTGGTGAAATATTTCACGGAGTCCACAAAGGGCAGCTTGAAGTGCAGGCCGGCATCGGATGTGGTGGCAATGATCTTGGAAAACCGGACGGTGCAGGCGTATTCATCCTCCCGCACGGTGAAGAAACAGCCGGACAGCACGATCACGGCCAGAATCACTACGGCAATCAGGGTTACGGTTCTTTTTTTCACTGCGTTTCTCCTCCTTCGCTGCCTACCAGAGTTTCCAGAGGCAGGAGCATCTGCATGTCGCTGCCGGTGCCGGTATTGATATACAGCTTGATGCCCGGCAGGATATCCGAAATGGCTTCATAGTACATTCTTGTTTTGGTGACCTCGCGATTCAGAGCATATTCCTGATACATGGCGTTGAACATGGCCACCTGTTCGGTTGCCTCGTTGATGCGCTTTTCCTTCAGGTATTGGGCGTTCTGAATCAGCTTGTCTGCCTCGGCCTGGGCCTTGGGCAGCTGGGCATTTTCGTAGGCTTTCGCGTCATTGATGACGGTTTCTGCCTGCTGCTTGGCGGTTTCCACATTTTTGAAGGCTTCGATGACCTCCTGGGTAGGGGGCTCGGCATCCTGAATTTTCACATCCACCAGAGCAAGGCCAATGTCATATTGGGTAAGAATCTCCGATACCAGGTTTTTCACCTGCATCTGGATGTTTTCCTTGCCGGTGGTCAGCACGGAATCCACGGTGGAGGAACCGACCACGTTGCGCACCTGGCTCTGAACCAGATTGCGCAGGATCAGCTCCGGCTCATTGGAGGAATAGAGGTACTGCACGGGATCGGAGACCTTGTATTCCACAAAGAAATCCACGTTGACGATGTTGTAGTCGCCGGTGATCATGGCACTGTCCCGGTCGTTCACATTGTAGCCACTGATCCCCACCGGGTCATAGCCCAGGGTGATCTTCTGATAGACGTTGACGTCTACTTTCTGGACCTTTTGAATGCCGAAGGGCAGCTTCAGGTGCACGCCGGCATCGGTGATGTCTGTCACCCGGCCAAAGGTGGTGACCACAGCCTGCTGCTTGTCGTCCACGGTGTAGTAGCAGGTGGAGACCAGCAGCAACAGCACAAGGATCACGATGACCGAAAGGACCGTATGTTTTACTTTTTTCCAGTTGGGCTCCTTCTTTTCTTTCGGCGGGGCCCAGCGGTAGGTTCCGTTTTCTTCCATTGTAATTACTCCTTTTCCAGGTTTTCCATCAGTGCATCTGCCCGGTCCCGCAGAAATGCGGCACACCAGGCATAGAGCATGATGGAAAGGGCTTTTTGTATTTTCTGATTTGCACCGGGAATCCGCTCGGGAAGCTGCCGGACGCTTTTTTCAATGCCCTCCTCCAGTGTACCCTTGCGCCCATAGACCTGAGCGGCCAGGCTCACCAGAAGAAAATAAAGCTCGGCATCGTCAATCAAATCGTCCCCGCTTTCATCCAGCTGCCCATTGACATAGCTCAGAAGGTCACAGACCTTATCAATGGACATGGATTTTCGAAGCAGATTGATGGTGAGAATGCGGCAGAGCTGATCCAGGGAGTATTTTTTTCCCTGGGAGTTGGAAAGATATTTTCTGCGCACCCAGTTCTGAATCATATAGGGCTCCAGCCCGGAGATGGCAGAGACCTGGCTCAGGCTGATGTTCCCGGCCAGAAAAAAAGCGTTGAATACGTCCCGAATCTTCTCCGCGTCCTCCGTCTGTGCGGCGAGGACGGTTCCCGGTATTGTCCACTGCATGTGGGATGCTCCTTTCTTTTTTACTGTATCTAGATTATAACACATAATCATACGATTGTCAATAAGAATTATGTGACTGTGTGCAAAAGCTCCCACTGTGCATTAAGAGTTTGTAGGCCCCAAGCGGCCAATATCCTCTATCCCTTTCAGGGAAGCCTGACAGCATTTTTTAGGAACCACGCTTGTACGCAAGGGCCCTCTTCTATAAATTATGGTATAGTTGCCACTGGCAGATATGGAGAATTAGATTTGCTCTGCGACGCACCGTGTAGGAGATGAATTTTTCGTTTTCCCCTCTTTACGAATCCATATTTCTGTTGTAAAATAAAGCAATCAACGATTAATAAGGGGGGAATGGAATGAACTGTCTGAGATGCGGGGCTGAGGTCGCGGAAGGAGAAAGCTTTTGCGCGTATTGTCTTGCGGAGATGGAAAAATACCCTGTTCCGCCGGATACCTATGTTATGATCCCAAAGCGGTCCGCCCAACGACCTTCCGTTCGGAAGACGTCTCTGTCTGATGATGAAAAGCTGCGTATTTTCAATTCACAGCTGAAACGGGCGCGGATTTGGATTGCGGTGCTTCTGATCGTCATAGCCGGGCTCAGCGCGTTCTGCGTTTGGCTTCTGCTGCGGGATCAGCAGCCCGTTGTTGGACAGAACTATTCCACCGTCTCCCCCACTGCCTCCACTTCCGGACCCTTGCCCACTGAAAAGTAATGTTTCACGTGAAACATTACTTTCCGGAAAATGCGGCATCGGAAGATGTTTCACGTGAAACATTCCGGTGCGGAGAATGAGAGGAGCGAAAAATGGGAAAAATCATAGCCATCGTAAACCAGAAGGGCGGCGTGGGCAAAACCACTACGGCGGTGAACCTGACGGCGGCCTTGACGGATCTGGGCAAAAAGGTGCTGCTCTGCGACTTTGACCCCCAGGCAAATGCCACCTCCGGAATGGGCGTGGACAAGCGAAAAATCAAATATTCCTCCTATGATGTGACCATCAACGGCGTCAGCATTGAAAGCGCCATTCTGGAAACGAAGTTTGGAGATGTGGTCCCCTCTTCCGCAGATCTGGCCGGTGCAGGCGTGGAGCTCATCGGCTCCGATGATCGGGAGCACCAGCTGAAAGCAGCCTTGGAAAGCGTGAAGGACAAATATGATGCCATATTCATCGACTGCCCGCCCTCATTGGAGCTGCTGACGCTGAATGCCCTGTGTGCAGCGGACGGAATTCTGGTTCCGGTGCAGTGCGAGTACTACGCACTGGAAGGCCTAAGTGATCTGATGGCAACCCTGCGGACGGTGAAAAAGAAGCTGAATCCCAAGCTGGAGATTTTCTGCGTGGTACTGACCATGTATGACGGCCGGACGAACTTCTCCGCCCAGGTGGCGCAGGAGGTAAGACGGCACTTCCCGGGGAAGGTGCTGGCAACGGTGGTTCCTAGAAATGTCCGCCTGGCCGAGGCACCCAGCCATGGCCTGCCCGTGACCAGCTACGATAAATTCAGCCGCGGCGCTGCTGCCTATCGGGATATGGCAGAGGAAGTCGCCAAGAAGCTATAAGGAAAGGATGATTTCATGGCATCACAGAAGGGCCTCGGCAGGGGCCTTGGTGCGCTGCTGGGTGACTTGACGGAAGAACCGGAAAGCACCGGCGGTCTGAAAACACTGCCGCTTCATAAAATCGAACCCAATCCCAACCAGCCCCGCCGGGATTTTGACGATGAGGAACTGGAAGCTCTGGCAGAGTCCATCCGGCAGCATGGCATTATTCAGCCCCTGACCGTTCGGGAAATGCCCAATGGGTATTACCAGATCATTGCAGGCGAACGCCGCTGGCGGGCTTCCCGTCTGGCAGGCCTGGACGAGGTGCCGGTTGTCATCATGGAAGCCGACGACCGGAAGGCTATGGAGCTGGCGCTGATCGAAAATCTGCAGCGGCAGGACCTGAATCCGGTGGAAGAGGCCCAGGGCTACGATGCCTTGATCAATCGCTTTGGGATGACCCAGGAGGAGGCCGCCGAGCGGGTGGGCAAATCCCGTCCCGCCGTGACAAATGCTCTGCGGCTGCTTACCTTAAGCGAGCCGGTGCTGGAAAAGCTGAAAAACGGAGAGCTGACTGCCGGGCATGCCCGGGCCATTTTGCAGCTGAAAACCGAAAAAAAGCAGCTGGAAGCAGCCCAGAAGATTGCTGCATTGGGCCTCTCCGTCCGTCAGGCGGAGCTGCTGTGCAAGAACATGAGCCAGGAAGCGCCGAAGAAAAAGGAGATCATCCTGGAAGTGGACTATGTAGCCGAGTGCGAGCGGAACCTGAGCAAGGCGCTGGGCCGGGGCGTGAAAATCGTCAACGGCAAACGCAAGGGTCGCTTTGAGCTGGAATTCTACGGTCAGGACGATCTGCAAAATCTGCTGGACGCCCTGATGAATCTGAAAAAATAAGTCATTAAGAAAAATCAACCAAGAGAGGTAATTGTCATGATCGATATCAAGCGAATCAAGGAAAATCCCGAAGCCATCAAGGCCGGTATGAAGGCCAAGGAAGTGGACTGCGACGCCACCATTGACCGCATTCTGGAGCTGGATGTCCAGGTCCGGGGCCTGAAGACCCATACCGAGACCAAGACCGCAGAGAAGAACAAGCTTGCCAAGGAAAACGGCAAGCTCTTCGGCCAGAAGAAGGGTGCAGAAAAGAAGGGCGAGGATACCTCCGCTCTGGAAGCCCAGATCAACGCCAACATGGCCGCTTCCGTGAAGATCGACGAGGAAATCGCCGAGGACAAGCAGAAGCTCAAGGAACTGGATGACGAGCTGACCACCTGCATGCTGTCCCTGCCCAATATGCCGGACCCCGATCTGCTCCCCGGCGGCAAGGAGAACAACCAGCCTCTGCGCTACATCGGCGAGAAGCATTCCTTTGATTTTGAGCCCAAGCACCATGTGGACCTGTGCCAGAACCTGGGCCTCATCGACTACGAGCGGGGCGTCAAGCTGGCCGGTGCCGGCAACTGGATTTATACCGGCATGGGCGCTCGCCTGGAGTGGGCTCTGCTGAACTACTTCATCGACTGCCACGTGGCTGACGGCTACGAATTCATCCTGCCGCCCCACATGCTGGAGTACCAGTGCGGCCTGACTGCCGGTCAGTTCCCCAAGTTTGCAGATGAAGTCTACAAGATCGCCAATCCCACCGACGACCGGGTACACTATATGCTGCCCACTGCCGAGGCAGCGCTTGCTTCCGTTTACCGGGATGAAATCCTCACTGAGGCCGATCTGCCCAAGAAGTTCTTCGCCTATACCCCCTGTTTCCGCCGGGAGGCCGGTTCCCACCGCGCCGACGAGCGGGGTATGGTCCGGGGCCATCAGTTCAATAAGGTAGAGATGTTCCAGTACACCACCCCCGAGGGCTCTGATGAGGCCTTCGAGGAGTTGGTGCACAAGGCGGAGAATCTGGTTGCCGGTCTGGGCCTGCATTTCCGCACCGTGAAGCTGGCCGCAGGCGACTGCTCCGCATCCATGGCCAGAACCTATGATATTGAAATTCTGATTCCCTCCATGAACGGCTACAAGGAGGTCTCCTCCGTGTCCAACGCCCGGGATTACCAGGCCCGCCGGGGCAACATCCGCTTCCGTCGTGCCGACGGAAAGATCGAGTACGTCCACACCCTGAACGGCTCCGGTCTGGCTACCTCCCGTATTTTCCCTGCCATCGTGGAGCAGAACCAGCGCGCCGATGGCTCCGTGGTCATCCCCGAAGCCCTGCGCAAGTACCTGGGCGGAATGGAAGTTATTGAAAAGAAGTAAAGTATCGGTAAAAAGCTTCCCCTCCGGGGAAGCTGGCTCGCGTAGCGAGACTGAAGAGGGGCGTAATGGGAGAGGGTGGCAGGAAAAATTCAAAAGTTCAACCACTCTACCGTCTGGGGCCCCTCTTCCATAAATTGTGGGATAGCTGCCACTGGCAGCTAGGATGGATTCCGTTCGCTGCGCGACGCACCGCCTCTGCGGCTGTCCACCTTCCCCCAGGAGAAGGCGAAAAAGCAAAAGGAGAGTACATCATGGATAAGATCAAAAAACCCAAATGGTGGAATGAGTTCACGGCCTTTGCCATCAAGGGAAACGCCATGGCGCTGGCTGTCGGTACCATTATCGGCGCGGCATTCTCCACCATCACCAAAAGTCTGACCGATGACATCATCATGCCCATCGTGTCCATCTTCATCGGCGGCGTGGATTTCTCCGAGATGAAGCTGGAGCTGCCCCGGCTGTTTGCGGAAAAGTATGATGATGCAGGAAATCTCATTAAGAATACCCTGAACTACGGCAACTTCATCTCCGCAGTCATCAATTTCCTGATTCTGGCCCTGGTGGTTTTCTTCCTGGTAAAGGGTCTGAACAAGCTCTCTGAGCTGGGCAAGAAGAAGGAAGAGGAAGCCAAAGCGGAAGAGCCCCCCAAGGAGCCCGAGCCCACCAAGGAGGAGCTGCTGCTCACAGAGATCCGGGACCTGCTGAAGGAAAAATAAGCTTTTTTATCCACAGGAAGTTCACTTCCTGTGGATATTTTCTTGCAAAATAGTTTGACAAATGGAGCCTTAAAGCCTATAATAAGTACAATGGGAGCGATTGGGGCAAGGATCGTGCCGCGGCGCTTTCAATGTATGCAAAATGCCGGAAAACAGGCATTTATGATTCCATAAATTCATAAAAGGATGGATCAGATCATGTACAAAATCGTGCGTAAGAAAGAGCTGAATGATTCCGTCACTCTGATGGAGATCGAAGCGCCCTTCGTTGCTAAGAAAGCAAAGGCCGGGCAGTTTATCATCTTCCGGATCGACGAGAAGAGCGAGCGCGTGCCCCTTACCATTGCCGGTTACGACCGGGAGAAGGGCACCGTCAGCATTATTTTCCAGAAGGTTGGCTTCTCCACCAAGGCCCTGGGCGCTCTGAATGAGGGCGACTATATCCGGGACTTCGTGGGTCCCCTGGGCAAGCCCACCGATGTGGAGGGCAAGAAGCGGGTCTGCGTGGTCGGCGGCGGCGTTGGCTGCGCCATTGCTCTGCCTGCAGCCGTGGCCTTCAAGGAGGCCGGTGCCGAGGTCGATGTGATCATCGGCTTCCGGAATAAGGACATTGTCATTCTGGAGGATGAGTTCCGGGCCTGTGCCGACCATCTGTACCTGATGACCGATGACGGCTCCTACGGCGAGAAGGGCTTCGGCACCGTAAAGCTCCAGGCTCTGCTGGAGAGCGGCGTGAAGTATGACGAGGTTCTGGCCATCGGACCTGTGCCTATGATGAAGTTCGTCTGCAAGACCACCGAGCCCTTCGGCGTACACACCATGGTGTCCCTGAACCCCATTATGGTGGACGGCACCGGTATGTGCGGTGGCTGCCGTGTCACCGTGGGCGGCGAGACCAAGTTCGCCTGTGTGGACGGCCCCGAATTCGACGGCCATAAGGTGGATTATGAAGAGCTGATGAGCCGGAACGGCACCTACCGGGAGCGGGAAGCCGAAGTTGCCAGAGACCATGTCTGCCGTATGGAAGCCATGGGCAAGGCACTGATCAAGTAAGGGAGGAAAGAAAAATGGCAAATATGACTTTGACCAAGACCCCTATGCCTGAGCAGGACCCCAAGGTTCGTGCCCGCAATTTCAAAGAGGTTGCCCTGGGCTATACCGAAGAGATGGCCAAGGAAGAGGCAGGCCGCTGCCTGAACTGCAAGAACCCCAAGTGTGTCGAGGGCTGCCCTGTCAATGTGCGCATCCCCGAGTTTATTCATAAGGTAGCCGAGGGCGATTTCAAGGCTGCCTACGAGATCATCACCTCCACCAATGCCCTGCCCGCTCTGTCCGGTCGTGTCTGCCCCCAGGAGAGCCAGTGCGAGAGCAAGTGCGTCCGGGGTGTTAAGGGCGAACCTGTGGCCATCGGCCGTCTGGAGCGCTTTGTTGCCGACTGGTACCGGGAGAACGTGAACACCAAGCCCGAGAAGGCCCCCTCCAACGGCATGAAGGTGGCTGTTGTCGGTTCCGGCCCTGCCGGCCTGACCTGTGCCAGCGATCTGGCCAAGAAGGGCTACCAGGTCTCCATTTTCGAGGCCCTGCACACCGCAGGCGGCGTGCTGGTTTACGGCATCCCCGAGTTCAGACTCCCCAAGGCCATCGTTGCCAACGAGGTGGAGAATCTGAAGGCCCAGGGTGTAGAGGTCATGACCAATATGGTCATCGGCCGTGTTCTGACCATCGACGAGCTGTTCGAGATGGGCTATAAGGCCGTCTTCGTGGGCTCCGGCGCAGGCCTGCCCATGTTTATGCACATTCCCGGCGAGAGCCTGAAGGGCGTTATGTCCGCCAACGAGTATCTGACCCGTACCAACCTGATGAAGGCCTATGACGAAAGTTCCGATACCCCCATCATTAAGTCCAAGGCTGTAGCCGTCGTTGGCGGCGGCAACGTGGCCATGGACGGCGCCCGCTGCGCCATGCGTCTGGGTGCGGACAAGGTGTACATCGTCTACCGCCGCGGCGAGGCCGAAATGCCCGCCCGTAAGGAAGAGCAGCACCATGCCAAGGAAGAGGGCATTGAGTTCAAGACTCTGTGCAACCCTGTGGAGATCCTGGGCGACGATACCGGCCGTGTCTGCGGCATCAAGTGCGTCCGCATGGAGCTGGGGGAACCCGATGCTTCCGGCCGCCGCCGTCCCGTGGAGATTCCCGGCAGCGAGTTCGTGCTGGATGTGGATACCGTCATCATGGCTCTGGGCACCAGCCCCAATCCCCTGATCCGCTCCACCACCCCCGGCCTGGAGACCAACAAGAAGGGCGGCCTCATCGTCAATGAGAACGAGATGACCACCCGCGAGGGCGTCTTCGCCGGCGGTGATGCCGTCACCGGTGCTGCCACCGTCATCCTGGCCATGGGCGCAGGCAAGAAGGGCGCAGCCGCCATCGACGCTTACCTGCAGAGCAAGTAACAAACAGATACCTGCAAGCTACAAATCCGTAAATTTATCCACAGCTGTTTCCACAGCTGTGGATAAATCATGTGGAAAAACGGTTGCAGCCTGTGAAAAAAGCAGAAAATCAACCTCAAAGGGGCCGAAACCCGGGAAAAACCCGGCGCTCGGCCCCTTTCCTGTTTTCCACACCCCCTGCCCTGCTGCAAAAATGTTTCCACAATGTTTGAATAGCCTGTGGAGAAATTCCGGGAAATGCGAGAGAAAAGCTGGGTTTCAAATGCCAAAGAAGGGGTAAAAATCGCTTGAGGAAAGGAATAGACGGGAAAAACTCCACAGACAGTGAAAGTCCTGTGGAGTTTTTTGGATTGACGTGTGAAACAAGCACATAGAAAAGCAATGCTTTGGTGGAATAGGGATTCTTTTTCACAGATATTGAAAAGAATGTGAAAAAAAAGAAATCTATAGAGAACATAACAAGATTACAATAATTATAATAAAAGGAGGACTCTCCAGTAGAATTGGCTCATGTCAGCGAGACGAATGAGGGGATAATGGACGAGAGCAGCAGGAAAATATGTACAGCTCTCGTGCGCAACGCCTCTCTTCCAAAAATTATGGTACAGCTGCCACCGGCAGCTATAGAAGATTCAATTCGCTGCGTGACGCACCACCCGTGGTGGAAGGTAAAAAGCTTCCCCTCCGGGGGAGCCGGCAGGGCGAAGCCCTGATTGAGGAGGGGCGTTCCGTGCGAGAGCGGTTGGCGTAATGCGCCTATAGGGGCCCCTTTCATGGGAGCCTGGAAGTAAATTTCGGTAAAAATTATCAGAAAATCTCCACAATTTATGAAAAACCTGTGGAGTAAAATAGGATTCTATAGAATTAACATAACAAGAAGACAATAATAGAAATAGGAATAGAATTACATCTTCCCTATTGACAACCCTATATGACAATGATATAATGCAAACTGACAAGGATACTTGTCACAACGACAATGAAATATGTCACATGGAGGTGGACTATGACACTGGGAAATCGCCTGAAGGAGCGGCGGGCGGCATTGAATGTAAACCAGCAGGAGATGGGGCGGCTGTGCGGGGTGTCCCGGCAGACCGTCAGCCTGATCGAGCGGGGGGACTACTCCCCTTCCGTGACCCTGGCCCTGACCATTGCAAAGGTCTGCGGCGTAACCGTGGAGGATGTTTTTTACCTAAAGGAGGAAGAAGAAAATGGAAACTGAGAAGATTCAAAAGGCGAACCGAAAGGCGATGCCCAAATTCATTGCGCTCATGGCTGTGAGTCTGCTTGTAGGCGGCAGCATCGGCTTCTGTGCTGCGTTTTTCGGCTTTAATACATTTGCCGGAAAGCTGGCTGCTGCCGGGGCGTTCTTTGCGGGCCATATGGCCCACTGGTTGCTGCTTGCACTGGCCTTGTTGGTGCCTGCCGTTTGCCTGCCCGTCTACAATCAGAGCAGAAGACTGGTGCAGAGCTGGGACGGTGAGGATAACGCCGTTGCAGAAAAAGCAGAAGAAAAGCTCTCAATGGTTATGTGGATCAGCGGTGCGGCCATGATTCTGGGCTATTTTTTGATTGCTGCTGCCTATATGGCGGGAAATTCGATTTTCACCGGCAAGGACGTGCTCTTTGGATTTTGGCTGAGCATTGTGGCGTTCGTGGCGCTGATGGTTGAAAATACGCTGCTGCAGCAAAGGAGTGTGGACTTGACAAAGCGTCTCTACCCGGAAAAAACAGCGTCCGTTTACGATACCCATTTCCGGAAAAAGTGGCTGGACAGCTGTGATGAGGCGGAAAAAATCATGATCGGCCAGTGCGCCTACAAGGCCTATATTGCAGGAAATCAGGTTTGCCATGCCCTGGCGGCAATTCTGGCCGTTTCCGCCCTGCTGTTCCGTACCAGCTTCCTTCCTTCTTTGGCTGTCTGCGCAGTGTGGATGGTCATGCAGTGCGTTTACAGCCGGGAGGCGATGCGGCTTTCCCGGGCTGGCAGCCAGATCACGGAGTGACCGGAAAAGGCACCCTGTTCACAAATTGCCCCGGAAGTCTTAACAAAATATTCACCCATGCTCCTCTATTTCCGTTATAATAGCAAATATCAGAAAGAATAGGCCCTGCGGGGCTTTTGAAGGAGCGGATGAACAATGGCTGTATCTGTACTGATCGTAGAGGATGACCGCAATATTGCGGAATTGCTGCAAATGTATCTGGAAAAGGAAGGCTACGCCGTGACCGTGGCTGCGGACGGTGGCCAGGGGCTTGCAAAGTTCCGGGCCATCAAGCCGGATCTGGTGCTGCTGGATGTGATGATGCCGGTGATGGACGGCTGGGCAGTCTGCCGGGCCATCCGGGCCGAGAGCCAGACCCCTGTTATCATGCTCACTGCCAAGGGCGAGACCGACGACAAGGTGGCCGGTCTCAAGAACGGCGCGGACGACTATATCACCAAGCCCTTTGAAATGAAGGAGGTTCTGGCCCGGATTGAGGCCGTGCTGCGCAGATCCAATGGCTCTGCCGCAGAGAAAAAGGCCCGTCGGCTTGTGTTTGACAAGCTGGTTATCGATATGGATGCCTTTGAGCTCACCGTGGACGGCAAGAAGGTGGATACCCCGCCCAAGGAGATGGAGCTGCTGTACTACCTGGCCTCCTCCCCCAACCGGGTCTATACCCGCAACCAGCTGCTGGACGAGGTATGGGGCTTCGACTACTTCGGCGACTCCCGGACGGTGGACGTCCACGTCAAGCGCCTGAGAGAAAAGCTGGAGGGCGTCTCCGACCAGTGGAATTTGAAAACGGTCTGGGGCGTTGGCTACAAGTTCGAGGTTTTGCAGCAGTAAATAGTGGCCCCGCCGGTCAATCCGGCGGGGTTTGGCATTACAATCGTGTTTGGTGTCAGCACCTTTTTTGGCTGAAAGTTGTAAACTTTTTGTGCTTTGCTTGAAGAAGCCTATATTGGGTGCTATAATTTTACCAGGAAAAAGAGCAGCCGGAGCGTGAGCGGGGTGGAATATCCGCTCATTTTTTCTCCGGCGGGAAAGAGAGGAAAATGCCTATGAAATCCTCCTTCGGCCGGAGCTTTTCCGTGTTTGCGGGGATTCTGCTGGTGGCGCTGACGGTGCTGGGCGGGTCCTTTCAGATGATGGTGCAGAACTATCTGACGGAGACCTCTTTCACAAGACTGGAGCAGGACGCGGCGATCATTCAGAATCTTGCGGCCTGCCTGGACGAAAACAGCATGAGCAGCCGGGAATTTCTCATGAATCTGGATGTGGCCGCCAAGGTATCCGGGTCCGATGCGGTGATCTGCAATGCCAAGGGGAAGGTTGTCATCTGCTCCGATGGAACTGCGGATTGCAGTCATAAGGGACTTTATGTAAACAGGGATTACCTGAATAAGGTCATCGAGCAGGGCGGAGACCGGGCAACCGGGATCATCAAGGGGCTCTACGAGGACGAACGCTTTCTGGTGTCCAGCCCTATTACCAACGAGGATGGACAAAATCTGGGCATTCTCATTGTCTCCTCTCCCCTGGCGGGCGTTAATGCGGTGCTGACCAAGATATCCAATATCTTTCTGACCATAGCGGCCTTTGTGGTGCTGGTTTCCGTGGCGGCGGTGTCTGTCTTCGCCCGGCGGGAGAGCAAGCCCCTGCAGGAGATGGCCAAGGTTGCCAATGCCTTTGGCCACGGCAATCTGGAAGCCCGGGTCAAGATCGAGGAGAGCTACTCCGAAGAGGTGGAGGAGCTGGCCCTGGCCTTTAACAATATGGCGTCCAGCCTGCAAAAGAGCGAGTACCGCCGCCAGGAGTTCGTGGCCAATGTGTCCCATGAGCTGAAAACCCCCATGACCACCATTTCCGGCTATGTGGACGGAATGCTGGACAAGACCATTCCGGCGGAAAAGTGGCCCCATTATTTGCAGATCGTCTCCGACGAGACCAAGCGCCTGTCCCGATTGGTCCGCAGTATGCTGGATATCTCTCAGCTCCAGACCCAGGAGGGCATTCCGGAGGAGAAGAAGGTTCAGTTTGACCTGGAGGATGCTTCCAGCCAGGTGCTGCTGACCTTTGAAAAGAAGATCGACGACAAGCACATCAACGTGGAGGTGGATATGCCGGACCATCCGGTGTTCACCTTTGCCAACGAGGACTATATTACCCAGGTCATCTACAACCTGATCGACAATGCCGTGAAGTTCTGCCCGGACGGCGGTACCCTGGGGCTGAAAATCAAGGAGGGCGGGGCCAAGGCCTATGTCTCCGTCTCCAACGACGGCGACACCATCCCTCCGGAGGAGCTGCCATTGGTCTTCGATCGGTTCCACAAGCTGGATAAGAGCCGCTCCAAGAATCGGGACGGCTGGGGCCTGGGGCTGTACATTGTGAAAACCATCGTCTGCGCCCACGGTGAAAACATCAGCGTCACCAGCCGGGACGGCAAGACAGAGTTCACCTTCACCATGCCGCTGGTGAATTAAAAAAAGCTTCCCCTTCGGGGAAGCTGGCTCGCGTAAGCGAGACTGAGGAGGGGTGTAATGGGCGAGAGCGGCAAAAATACGCACTTCTCTCGCACGTAAGGCCCCTCTTCCACCGCTGCGGCGGTCCCCCTTCCCCGATGGGGAAGGTTAGGGGGTCGGTCGGCGGGGCACCTTCCGCCAAGGGACGGCTGAGAATGAATTCGGAAAGGAGCAGCGTATATGAACGACAGAGGGTTTCCCTTTGACAGCGGATGGGACGACGGGGTCTACGGCACCGGGTCTACCCAGCCGCCCAAAAGCCACAGAGCGCTGCTGGCACTGCTGCTGGTGATCATCATTTTCCTCGGGGGCATTGCCACGGCCCTGAGCATTCTTAATATCCGCCTGTTTCATGAGCTCCATCAGAGGGAGGACGCTCTGACGGTGGCCTACGCCGTCCAGAGCCAGACCGAGGCCGAGGCGGAGGTGGACCCCACCTTGGCCGAGACCTATCCCAGAGAAAAGACCACCGTGGATTTGCAGCAGACCCCAGATGGGGACTCGCGGGAGGGGGAAATGAGCCTCCAAGAGATCTATGAGACCAACATTCCGGCGGTGGTTTCCATTTCTGCCTCTACCGGTTCCGGCAGCTCCACGGGCACCGGGGTTGTCCTCTCTGCCAACGGATATCTGTTGACCAATTACCATGTGATTCGTCAGGCTCTTTCCATCAATGTGACTTTGACGGACGAGCGGGAGCTGCGGGCTACCCTGGTGGGAGAAGATCCTGTGTCCGATCTGGCGGTGCTCCGGGTGGATGCGGAGGACCTGACCCCCGCCCAATTCGGAGATTCCGACGGCGTGCGGGTGGGCGACAGCGTGGTAGCCATTGGCGATCCCCTGGGCGTGGAGCTCCGGGGCACCATGACCGACGGCATTGTCTCCGCCATCAGCCGGGATGTGCAGGTGGACGGCCGGGTCATGAATCTGATTCAGACCAATGCCGCCCTGAATTCCGGTAATTCCGGCGGCCCCCTCATCAACCGCTTCGGCCAGGTCATCGGCATCAACACCATGAAGATCGGCACCTTTGCGGACAGCTCCGGGGTGGAGGGTCTGGGCTTCGCCATCCCCAGCGCCACTGTGCAGGAGATCGTCAACCAGCTGCTGAGCCAGGGCTATGTGTCCGGCCGCCCCTGGCTGGGGATCGAGGGAGAGAGCTTCTCCACCTTCTACCAGCGGTTTTACCGGATCCCCAAGGGACTGTATGTGACGGATGTCCAGGTGGGCAGCCCTGCCGAGGCCGCAGGCCTGCGCATCGGGGATATTATTCTCACCGCCGACGGCGGCTCCGTGACGGATATGGATGCCCTGAATGCCCAGCTCTATACCCACGCCCCCGGGGACAGTATGCGCCTTTCCGTATACAGAAACGGCCGCCAGGGAGATGTGACGGTGGCGCTGACGGAAAAGCATTGATGCGGCCTGCCCACGGGCTGCGGACCGATGAGAACATCGGCCCCGTGAAAGAAAAACGTGGATCGAAACCAACAATTGCAAAAGAGGTATTATGAAAATGGAACCGGTATATACCCAAAATTATGAGATCAAGGACAATATGGTGGACTGCTTTGGCAATCTTCGTCCGGGCCAGATTCTCTTCATCGCCCAGGATATGGGCACCCGGCACTGCCAGGAGCTTTCGCTGAGCTATGATGTGCTGGCAAGCCACCGGCTGTTCTGGGCCGTGACCCGGCACCGGGTGCAGATCACGCGGCTTCCTAAGTCCGGTGAGACCATTCGTGTGGAGACTTGGGCCATGCCCACCACCCGGGTCGCCTACCCCAGAAGCGTTGTGGCCTATGACGAAAAGGGCCAGGAGATCTTCCGCTCCATTACCCTTTGGGTGCTGATGAACATGGATACCCGGGCTATGATCCAGCCGGGCCAGAGCGGCATTGAGGTCGTGGGCACAGACCGGGGTCTGGAGCTTGCCTCCCCCAAGGGCATTGTTCCCCGGGATATGGTCAATTCCAGTCCCAGAAGGGTGTGCTTCACGGACCTGGACCGGAACGGCCACATGAACAATACCCGCTATATGGAGTGGGTGGAGGACCTGTTCCCCAGCCGCTTCCACCGGGAACACAAGCTCAAGGAGTTCACCGTATGCTATCTGGCGGAGTGCCGGGAGGGACAGACCCTGGATATGCACTACGAAATCATGGAGGGGGGCACTGTCCAGGTGGATGCTCACCGCACAGAAAACGGCGAGGACCACCGGGTGTTCTCCGCAAGAATGCTGTATGTGTAAAATTTGTCGGCAAAGCTCCGTTAGGGCTTTGCCGACTGCTTTTTGCAGGCGCTGCGGGCCCACTGTTCGCCTGTGGAGCACAGGAAGAATGGCTGTGTTTTTGACAGCCCAAAAAAGTGGAAAAGTGGATAACTGGGTGTTCTGTCAACCGAAAATCTCCACAGCTGTGAAGGATACTGTGGAGATTTTTTCACAGTTTCCCAAAAAATGCAGGAAATAACAGGCTTTTCCACAGCTTGTCCTGTGGAGAAACCTGTGGAGAATGTGGATAACTTCTGTGAAAAACCGGTGCGTGGCCTGTGGAAAGAAAATTTATGTTCCGCGAACAAGTGTATGAGAATGAAATCACAATGTGGTAAGAATGTTCGCAGCTTTTTTCCGAACAAAATATCCCCCTGGGGGGCTTCAAATGCCGTATCTGAATCGATATAATAAGAACGAAATCTCGAACCAATACATCGGGGAACTGAAAAAGAAAGGAAAAGAAAATGAAAATGAAAAAGACCTTGGCAGCATTGCTGGCAATGGTCCTGGTATTTGGCCTGACAGCCTGCGGGACCAAAAATGCGGGAGAGACTACGACTTCCGTGGAAACTACAGCTGCAACAGAAGCCACTCCGTCTACGGAAACGACAGCCGCTGAGCAGGAGGCTTCCCAGACGCGCACGATCGTAGACGGAAATGGCCGTGAAGTCGAGATCCCAAGTACCGTGGAAAGCATTGTCTGTGTCGGCGTGGGAGCTTTGCGTTATACCTGCTATGTTGGCGGGGCAGATCTGGTTGTCGGCGTGGAGGACTACGAGACCGACGAGTCCGGCAGTGTTTTCCGCCTGTATAACTATGTCAACTTCGATAAGTTTCGGGATCTGCCCGTTACCGGAACCAACGGTACTCCCTTTGAGGAGAAGATCATCAAAGTAGATCCCCAGGTGATCGTCATGTCCGCATATGCAAGTGTGGATGCCGATGAATTAGAGGCTAAAACCAACATTCCCGTTGTGGTTGTTCCTGGCAGCGATACAACTTTGGACGACAAGGCCTATGAGACCATCCGTATTCTGGGCGAGCTGTACAGCCTGGAAGACCGTGCAGCAGAGCTGACCGCTTATCTGAAAGGCGTTGAAGAGGACCTGGATTCCCGTACCGCCGGTGTAGCCGAGGCGGACAAACCAACGGTTTATGTCTGCGGCGTGTCATTCAAAGGCAGCCATGGTTTTGAGGGCACGGAGGCCTACTACGGCCCCTTTGAGCTGATTCACGCGAACAATCTGGCGAATACCACCGGCCAGACTGGCGCATTCGACATCGATACCGAGCAGGTTCTGGCGTGGGACCCCGATGTGATTTTTGTGGACTTCAACGGCATGAGCTTGATTAAAGACGACTATGCCGCGAATTCCGCATTCTACAACAGCCTGACCGCAGTGAAGGAAGGTAAGGTTTATTCTCAGATTTCCTTCCGTTATTGTGCTTCCAATCTGGACACCGCTCTGGCAGATGCTTATTACGCTGCGACGATTTTGTACCCCGAGCAGTTTGCCGACGTAGATCTGGAGGCGAAGATCGGTGAAATCTATGAGCACTTGCTGGGCAGCAATCCTTATAACGATCAGAAGGAAGCCGGATATGCGTTCAGACCAGTTACCATCGGTGAATAACAGCGCGGAAGAAGATCTGCGAAAAAACAAAATCAAATGTGTCAGCTTCCTTTCAGTGCTGTTTGTACTGCTGGTTGGTGTAGCCCTGCTCTCCTTGCGGGCAGGCTCCTATAATACGCCGGTAGCAGAACTCATCAAGGGTGTGTTTGGCAGGGCAGAGAATGACAAGATCAACATCATTGTGCGCAACAACCGCCTGCCAAGAATCTGCACGGCGCTGCTTGCAGGGGCGGGGCTGGGCACTTCCGGCGCGGTCATGCAGGCAATTCTGCACAATCCTCTGGCGTCGTCTTCTACGCTGGGCGTGTCCCAGGGCGCCAGCTTTGGCGCAGCCTTTGCCATTATTATTCTGAATATGGGCACTGTCGGGGCTTTGGGCAATATGGCAATACCGGTCTGCGCGTTTGTTGGCAGTATGGGTGTGGCGTTGGTGATTCTGGCACTGAGCCGCATCCGACAGATCAATGCCCAGGGCATCGTCCTTGCAGGAACGGCAATCAGTGCCATGTTCTCCGGTGCTACGACCTTGATGCAGTACTTTGCCAACGAGATCGAATTGACAACACTGGTGTTCTGGACCTACGGCAGCCTTAGCAGTACGGATTGGGGAGATGTAGGCGTTATGGCGGTGATTCTGCTGCTGGTATCTGTCTACTATGTACTTCATCGCTGGGACTACAACGCTCTGCTCAGCGGCGAGGAGATAGCGGTTAGCCTTGGAATCAATGTCAAACGCTTGACAATGTCTAATATGGTGCTGTGCTGCCTGATCTCCTCTGTTATTGTGTCATACGTCGGACTTATCAATTTCATAGGCTTGATTGCGCCGCATATTGTCCGGCTAGTGGTCGGAAACAACCACGCTTATTTGATTCCCGGCTCTGCCATGGCTGGTGCGCTGATTTTGCTCCTGGGCGACCTGTTCTCCCGGGTCGTGATCAGCCCGGTGGTCCTGCCAATCGGAGCAATCACATCCTTCCTCGGCGGTCCCATGTTCCTGTATCTCCTGTTCAAGGGAGGAAAGAAGGAATGCTAAAGGTTGAGAAACTGTGTTACCATTACAAAAATGGACCGAAAGTTTTGAAAGATGTGGATTTTGCCGTGAAGGATGGGCAATTTATGGCCATTCTCGGCAACAACGGTGTGGGCAAAAGCACAATGCTGAAGTGTTTCAATAAGATCCTGACCCCGGATGGGGGCAGAGTCCTGGTGGACGGCGAAGATCTGCTGAAAATGCCAGGGCGCGAGATTGCAAAGAGAATTTCCTTTGTTGCGCAGAATGTGCCCAATACCCAAATGATGGTTCGGGATATGGTTATGCTGGGTCGAAAGCCCTATATGAAATGGGGATTCTCCACAGAAGATATGCAGATTGTGGATGAAGTCATGGAGCGGCTTAGCATTACGCATTTGCAGGGCAGGTATCTCAGCCAACTCTCCGGCGGCGAGCGGCAAAAGGTTATGCTGGCGCGGGCACTAGCGCAGAGACCTCGCATCCTGCTTCTCGATGAACCAACCAGTTCTTTGGATATTCAGAACCAATACCAGGTTTTGCAGATCGTTCGGAATATCTGCGATGCGGATGGGTTGACTGCCATTGTGGTTATCCACGATTTGAATCTGGCACTTCGATTCTGTGACTATTTTGTACTGCTGAAAAACGGGCAGGTATACCGCAGCGGCAGCCGGGAGATTCTGGGTCGGCAATCGCTGAAGGATGTTTATCGGGTGAACGCCCAGGTAACCAATGTTCAGAGCCAAAACATTGTTTTGGTTGACAGAGATTTTGGAGGAAGCTTTAACCATGAAGAATTACGATGAGAATAAGGAACTCTGGAAAAAATGCGCCGCATTTCATGGCCATGTCTGCGGTGGCCTGACAATCGGCTATAAGGCGGCGCTGTACGCAATGGAACTGTTGGAGATGGAGTTTTCCGAAGATGAACAGATCGTCTGCATTGCTGAAAATGACGCTTGCGGTGTGGATGCCATTCAGGTCATGCTTGGCTGCTCTATAGGAAAGGGAAATCTGCTGTTCCATATGCGGGGCAAGCAGGCATTCTCCTTCTACAACAGAAAGAACGGAAAGTCTGTCCGCCTGGTGCTGAAGCCGAAGCCGGACGGAATGACCCGAGAACAGTCCTTTGACTATTACCAGTCTTGTCGGCCTGAAGATATGTTTGATGTAAAAAAGGCGGTGATTCAGCTGCCGGAGAAAGCACGGCTGTTTGATTCCTACACCTGTGATTGCTGCGGCGAGAGCACAGGCGCAAATTGGATCAGGCTTTCCGGCGGAAAGAAATTGTGCCTGGACTGCTACCAGACCTACGACCGCTTTGACGTATAACATCGAAAACCATGGAAACCCCCAATGCCGGGCAGTCCGGTATTGGGGGATGACTTTTTTGGGGGATTGTATTTGCGCAGGGAGAAGCGAGCATTGTGTCAGGAAAACAGGTGAAGAAAAGCTTCGTTATGTTCCAACATCACAAAAAGTCCCATCCCCTGCCCTCTGCTTTTTGGGTTCCGGGACCGTGGCACAAACATGGGAAAGCCGTTACAATAAAGCTATAAAATGTGGGGGGAACCACATTTGCGAAAGGAGTTATTCACATGGCAGTTGGACAATTTATGAAGCGGGCCGCAGAGCGGGATTACAGCAAATTCTGGGCGGAGGAAGGGAGCTTCCCCTGGCTATTCCAGCAGGCCCTGCCGCCGATCACCGGGCGGCCCATCAGCGTCCGGGAGAACTACGCCCGCTGCGTCCGGGGGGAACAGCCCTACTGGATGCCCAATTATTTTCTGGAAAAGAATATCCTCTGGCCTGATGCCGTGGAGGAGCACCCTGTGCCCGAAAAGAACGGCTTCGACTGGTGGGGCGTGGACTGGTACATGGAGCCGGGAATCGGCGGTATGATCACAAAGCCCGGCACCCGGGTAATCTCCGACTTTGCCGAATGGAAAAACGAGGTGGAATGGCCGGACCTGGGCTGCGTGGATTTCGCCTCGGACGGCAAGAAGCTCCAGACCCGCTTAGACCCGGACCGCCCCCATATCTTCGAGTGTACCGAGGGCGTGTTTGAGCGGCTCCATGAGATGATGCCCTTTGACGAGAGCCTGCTGGCCTTCTATGAGGAGCCGGAGCTGCTGGAGGAGTTTTTCCAGAAGATGGCGGATTACAAGATCGAGGTCTGCCAAAAGGTCTTTGAAAACTACGGCGTGGTGGATGGCGTGCTCTATCACGATGACTGGGGCACCCAGCGGGGGGGCTTCTTCTCCAACGAGATGTTCCGGGAGCAGATCATGCCGGCCACCAAGCGGATCATGGACTATATCAAGTCCCAGGGCAAGTTCATCGAGCTCCATTCCTGCGGCAAGAACATCCAGTATGTGCCGGAGATGATCGAGCTGGGCATCGATATGTGGACGCCTCAGGTGGGCATCAACGAGCCGGACTTCCTGGTGGAGCACTATGGCGACAGAATGACCTTCGCCTTCGATATGCCCATCGCCCCCGATGCCACGGAAAGCCGGATTCGCCAGCAGACCCGGGATTTTGTGGACCGCTTCGGCGCCAAGGGCCGGGTCATGTGCTGGATCATGGGCACCCCCGAGCAGTCCGCCATCGCGGGCGACGAGCTGTATACCTATTCCAGCGCGTACTATAAGAAGCTGTATAACCGGTAAAACGACCCGGGGCGGCAAACGCCGCCCCGGAATCTTTTTGGATGGACACGGAAAGAAAATTATGATAAAATTGTGTATATATACAGCATGATCCAGCTGAAACGGTGGTGTGCCGGGGGAATGTCTGCGGTGTGGAAGGGGCAAATATGGCAATGGGGAAAGAAAATCTGGAAGATATCTATGCAGAGCTTTTGAACAGCCCTGTCACCTCAAAGACCAATTACATGCAAAGAGACGAGACCAAGCCCTTTGTCAGGTCCTTTGAAAGCTACTTATCGGATACGAAGACAAAAAGCAGTCCGATTCGGGGCGAGATGGACTATTTTGTGTCCAGAAGTCCCGAATTTGGCATCAATATCAGCTGGGTGTCCAGTCAGACTGAGGGATTGACCTACGACTATTGTACCTTTGTAGCCCCGGGCGGAAGCAGCCAGCTTTATCATGCGCAGCTCATGGTGCCGGAACCGTTGAAGATGTATCCCCATCGCCATGACTATTTCGAGCTGGTGTATGTGCTCTCGGGGCGTTTCCAGCAGACCATCGGCAATCAATGGGTGACCATGGAACAGGACGACCTGCTGCTGCTGGATACCAGCACGGTACACACGGAGTATATTGCAGAGGACGGTGTGGTTCAGTATCTCCAGATCCCCAAGGCAGTCATGGAGGCAGTATTTCAGGAAATCACCAGATCCAAAGATCTGGACGAGTTTTTTGCAGCCAGTATGCTGAAGCAGAACAGCAAATATCGGTATATATCTTATGCAAACTGCGGAGCGTATCCCAGGGCCCTTTTGGAGCAGATGCTCCGGGAGAAGGTCGCAGGGGAGCCGGGAAACAGGTATGTGCTGTTTGCCCTGCTCATCCGGCTTATGGACTGGATCGGCCAGGCACCGGCACAGCACCGCAGCTCCGTCACAAAATCCACCTATGGGGACGGCAGGGTCCTGGGCCAGCTGCTGCAATATCTGGAGACGAACAATTGGCGTGTGGACAGGAGCGCCATGGAGCGGGACCTGCACTATACGGAGAGCTATCTGAATAAGGTCCTGCGAAAATCCACCAATATGTCTCTGACGGAATACTGCATCGAAAAGCGGCTGGAATATGCCGTCACGCTGCTGACAACCACCAGTCTCAGCATCGGAGAGATCATCGCCAGGTGCGGTTACCAGAATAAGACCCATTTTTACAGAATGTTCCAGGAGAAATACGGGAAGACACCGCTGGAGGTGCGCAGAGATCGCATGTAAAAGATACATATGTTTTTTTACAGAGTCGGAATTTCCGGCTCTGTTCTTTTTTAGAAAATTAGCAAAATGCACAAAATGAGAGTGACATATATGCGGAATAAGACGAAAAATGACGAAAAATGATACTCGTTTTTTCGCGGAGTTCCTTTGCGGTCATTGAAAATCGGGCGAAAAACCGATACCATATTTGCATGAGGTTGAAAAACAATACCCCAAATGACCGGCTGGGCCGAATAATTCTTGGATACCCGATCAAAGGAACGGAGGAGCGTAATGGAAAGAGAACTGATCCTGGCTGCACACAAGGTGTGTAAAGCCTTTGGCCCCACACGCGCACTGATCGATGTGGATGTGGAGGTTCGGAAGGGCGAAATTCGCGGCCTCATTGGCGAAAACGGTTCCGGAAAATCTACATTTTGCTCCATCGTTGCGGGAGCTCTGGAGATGGACAGCGGTGAACTGGAGCTTCACGGTGAAAAATACGAGGTCAAGAGCATGGTGGAGGCCCAGAATCACGGTGTCGCTATGATCGTTCAGGAGGCAGCCACCTTCCCCGGACTGGATGTCGCCTCCAATATCTTTGCCGGACGGTTGGAGCAGTATACAAAGTGCGGCTTCCTGGACTGGAACACGATCTATGCGGAAGCGGACCGTATCCTGGAAGATATCGGCGTTCCGGAGATCAAGGGCCGGATGAACATTGAACAGCTGAATTTTGAGGACCGGAAAATCGTGGAGATCGCCCGGGCCATGGTGAATAAGCCCGAGATCCTGATCATTGACGAGACCACCACCGCACTGGCAACCAAGGGCCGCAAGCTGATCTATGCACTGATCGAGCGGATGCACAAGGAAAACAAGGCGGTGCTGTTCATCTCTCACGATCTGGATGAGCTGATGGAGCGGTGCAATACCATCACGGTGCTGCGGGACGGCCTGATCATTGATACGCTGGACCGGGAGAACATGTCCATCGAGCGGATGCGGTCGCTGATGATCGGCCGGGAGCTCCAGGGGGACTATTACCGCCCGGATTTTGACGGGAGCTGCAGCGAAGAGGTGCTGCTGAAGGCAGAGCAGGTAACGCTGCGTCCGTATTTTAAAAACATTGACGTTACCCTGCACAAGGGCGAGATATTGGGCTTCGGCGGCCTTTCCAACTGCGGTATGCACGAGCTGGGCCGGCTGCTCTTCGGTCTGGAAAAACCGCTGACCGGCAGTGTGACGCTTTATAAGGACGGGGAGCCCGTCCAGATCACATCCCCGTCCGTGGCGGTGGACCGGGGCATGGCCTACGTCTCCAAGGACCGGGACAAGGAATCCATCGTTCTGCAGGCCAGCATTCAAAGCAACATTCTGATGCCTGCACTCAAGCGGCTGAGCGGTGCACTGGGCTTCATCTCTCCGGCAAAGGAGCGGGCACTGACCAATCAGCAGATCAAGGTGATGAGCATCAAGTGCAGAAACGGCAGCCAGCTGGTGAAGGAGCTGTCCGGCGGCAACAAGCAGAAGGTGGTCTTTTCCAAGTGGCTGGGCACGGATTGTGATGTGTTCATTCTGGACTGCCCTACCCGCGGCATTGACGTAGGCGTCAAGGCCGATATGTATAAGCTGATCATGGAGCTGAAGCGGCAGGGCAAGGGCATTATCATGATCTCCGAGGAGCTGCTGGAACTGATCGGCATGAGTGACCGGATGATGATTTTCAAGGACGGAAAGGTGTCGAAGGAATTTGCCCGCAGCGCCGACCTGAAGGAAAACGACATCATCGAGTACATTATTTGAGGAGGGCACACCATGGCAGAATCCAGTAGAACCAGTGAGCAGAATCTTCTGATTCAGGCGCGCCTGGATAAGCAGGCAGCCAGGAAGCAGGTCATCGGCAGGATCGTCCCCTATTTTGGCCTGGTGTTTCTGTTCATTTTCTTTACCATCGTTACAAAAGGACTTTTTATCAGTAAGAAAAACCTGACGAATATGGTGGAGCAGTGCTTCACCATGTGTATCGTGGCAACCGGCGCGGCCTTTGTCTATGCCCAGGGCAATATGGACTTCTCCATCGGCTCTGCCTGCGGCGTTGCCCAGATGTGCGGTGCAATATTGCTGCTGCACAAGGGCTGGCCCATGCCCCTGGCGATGGCCGTTACGATTTTGGTTCCCGTGCTGACCTGCAGTCTGGTTTCCACCATCGCCGTTGTGTTCCGGGTCCCGGTGTTCATCGGCTCCATGTGTGTCCGCTCCCTGCTGGCGGGTCTTCTGACGATCGGCGTTGCAAAGGCAGAGATCGTGATCCCCGTGAGCAATTGGCCCATTATGACCAACGGTGTATTTAAGGCCGCCGTGATGCTTGCGATCATTGCCGTCGGCGTCTATCTGTTCCATTTTACCCGGGTGGGAAAATGGGCCAAGGCCATCGGCGGCAACCGTAATACCGCAAAGCAGGCGGGCATTAAGATCGTCCAGCAGCAGTACCTGGCCTATATTCTTCTGGGCATCTGCGTGGGCATTGCAGGTGTGTTCCAGATGTTCCGCAATTCCACGGTCTCCACCGCAGCCGGAACCGGCATCGAGTTCAACATCATGCTGGCAGTGGTCCTGGGCGGCTTCCCCATGTCCGGCGGCGATAAGGCCAACCTGCCTGCCGCAGTCGTGGGTGCCATCACGGCGACGCTTCTGACCAACGGTCTGGCAATGTGGGGTCTGGAGCCCAACCTGGTCAACGGCGTCAAGGGCATTATCTTCGTTATCATGGTCGGCTTGAGCTATGACCGCAGTGCGGGCAAGCTGGTGACCTGATATATGTATTCCGTCGCAAACAGCGTAAGCTGAAAAAAGTGAAAAAGGAAGGATAAAAACATGAAAAAGATCGTTTCTCTGATCCTGGCGCTGGCGTTGCTGCTGGCTCTGACCGCCTGCGGCTCCGGCACCTCTGCCGGTACTGCCGAGACCACCGCCCCTGCCTCCACCGTGGACGACAGCAAGGGTACCCAGATCGATGCCGATGGCAGCGTCATCACCAAGTATGACAAGGCCACCGTCAGCACCGACAAGGAGCTTCCCCATTTCAAGATCCTGGTCCTGTACAACAGCTTCACCGATAAGCTGGGTTCCCAGTATAAGTCCTCCATGGAGTATATTGCCGAGCCCCTGAACATTGAATTCACCTTCCTGGAGACCGGCAGCAACGCCGATGAGGCAACAGCCGCCATCGAGGCCGCTCTGGTCAACGGTTATGACGGCTGCATCGGCACCGTCGCTACGGAAGCCCGTGCCGCCCTGTTTGACAAGGCCGGCGTTCCCTATGTGGTCTGCGGCGGCATGCCCTCCAGCGAGGAGCAGGCCAAGACCATGGCTACCTACGGCGCTTACCTCGGCAGCGTTGTCGTGGACGACTACGGCGCAGGCTGGGCAATGGCAGAAGCACTGTATGCAAACGGCTGCCGCAACGTCATGTGGGACGGCCTGTCCCGGGGCTACTCCGGTCAGCATGATGCCCGTGCCGCCGGCTTCTTCGATGCCGTGGCCACCCACGACGATATGAAGATCATTGTTGAGAACTGGGACTACACCCAGTGGGCAGACGGCATTGCAACCGCTGCTGCCACCTATCCCGAGCTGGACGGCGTTGGCTGCACCTGCCTGATGGCCAATATCTACAATACCATCGAATCCGAGGGCCTGGTAGGCAGTGTCCTGCTTGCCGGTATCGACGTTTCCGAGGGCACCGGCCGCGCATTTGAAAACGGCTCCCTGGCCTATATCGCCGGCGGCAACTATGCCTGTGAGCAGATCTGCTTTGCCGTGCTGTACAACTATCTGCTGGACGGCACCCGTGTGATCGCCGATCCCGCCGTGAACCTGGCTATGAACAATATCAACCTGAACAGCCTGGATGATTACAACAACTATATCAAGTATCTGGACTCCGCAGTCCCCGCCTACACCGCCCAGGAGCTGCTGGATATGACCCACTATGTGGATGAGACCTTCACCGCCGAGAAGATGGTCGAGGTGTGCAAGACCTATTCTCTGGAGGATGTCATGGCCCGCCATGCAGATCTGGTTCAGTAAGTTTTATCGGTAAATTAGAAGCGGCCATAGAATACGGCCAATGGAGGTATTACCTTGAAACATCAAAATAAACTTGCCGGAAAGCTGCTGGGGCTTGCCAAAACGCTGGTCATTCCGGTTGCCGTTTATGTGCTATTCGGAATTCTCTCCGGCGGCCGTATGTTTAACTCCCGTGCAATTCTTACGGTATTGCGTCAGGCGATCCAGCCGTCCATCATCTGCTATGCCCTGCTGCTTGGCATGAGCATCGGCATGATGAACTTTGGCGCGGGCTCCTTCGTGATCTGCGCTGCCATTATCGGAAACGGCCTGTCCAATATGCTGGGCTGGGGCCTGCCGGGACTGGTGTTCTTTGCAATCCTGATCTCCCTGATCTGCAGCGCCATTATGGGCCTGCTCTACAATTGGCTGCGGGTCCCCTGCATGGTGCTGAGCCTTGGCATGATGCTGGTCTTCGAATCCATGCCCCGGGTATTTTTCCCCGGCGGCGCCGTGATCGCCACGGAAAACGCCTTCCTGGCGCGGCAGCCCTGGTGCTTTGTGATCATGGCTGCAATGATGGCGGTCTTCTACATCATCTACAACAAAACGCCGTATGGCCACAACATCCGGGCAATCGGTTCCAATCAGTCCGTTGCTCTGGCGGCCGGTCTGAACCTGGATAAGATCAAGTTTACCAATTTCATGGTAGGCGGTTTCTTCCTGGGCGTTGCCGCAGTGCTCTATATGTCTGCGCAGGGCAAGGTGCAGAACGTGAGCGCCCTGGGCTCCATGGCTGTTATGATGGATGGCTTTATGGGTGTGTTCCTTGGTATGCTGCTGGCCCGGTGGTCGGATCCCAGCATTGCCGTGTTCTGCGGTGTGCTGACCATGAAGATCCTGGCCAATGGTTTTGTGGCGGTGGGCCTGGAATCCACCTGGAAGGATGTTGTGACGGGCCTGTTTATGCTCATCATCATGGCCGTATCCGAAAATGCAACGCTGCCCGGCAGGATCAAAGCCGACAAGGCCTTCGCCGCAGAGGCTATGGCTGAGCGCGCATCCTGAATCGTGTCAAAATCAAGGCCAGCACTGCGCAATCCGTCTGCGGAGGACGGCGGCTTTTTCCGCTGCCGCTATCTGCCGGACCGCGCGGTGCTGGCCAAAAATGAAAACGGAGGTGTTCCCCTATGCAGAAAAGCAGTTTGAATCAACACTGGAAATTATCTCACCATCTGGGCTCTCTGATGGAAAGCATCAGCGGCGGCACGGATTGCCCCGAGGAGGTCAACCTGCCCCATGATGCCATGTTGGCCATGAAGCGAAGCCCGGATTCTCCCTCCGGCGCCAATACGGGGTATTTTGAAGGCGAAAATATTTGCTATATCAAGGAATTTACCGTTCCTGCAGCCGAGAAGGATAAGGTGCATTATCTGTACTTTGACGGGGTCTACACAAATCCTTCCTTTGTGATCAACGGCGCATTTGTGAAGAAATTTCACCATGGCTATGTCCCCTGCTGTATGCGCATTGACAAGTACATCCGTTATGATGAGCCCAATGTGCTGAAGGTTTCCATCCGGGGCACGGCGCTTCCCAACAGCCGCTGGTATTCTGGCCAGGGCATCTACCGGGATGCGTGGCTGCTCACCGGTGACAGGCTCCACATTTCCCAGGACGGCCTCCATGTGACCACTCTGGACTGCTCGGAGGAGCTGGCACAGATCGAAGTGACTGCGGATGTTTGGAACGAGGGCCCGTCGGCCAGAGAGGGCTATGCGGAGCTGACCGTATTGGATGGCAGCGGCAAGGTCGTCGCAGAGCGGAAGGCACGCTTCTATGCGGATGCCAACGGCAAGGTCCTGGTCCGGCAGCGTCTGACGCTGGATAAGCCGAACCTGTGGGATGTGGACAGCCCCAATCTGTATTCCGTGAAATGTCGCCTGACGGACCGGGGGACCGGGGAGACCGTGGACTGTGAGGAAGCGGCCTTCGGCATCCGGAAGCTCCAGCTGGACAGCAAATACGGCCTGCGGATCAACGGAAGGGTCGTCAAGCTTAAGGGCGGCTGCGTTCACCATGACAATGCCTTCCTGGGTGCCGTATCCGTGGAGGATGCAGAGGTGCGCAGAGTGCGCCTGCACAAATCCATGGGCTACAATGCCATCCGTACGGCCCACAATCCCCCCAGTACAGCTCTGCTGAACGCCTGCGACCGGCTGGGCCTGCTGGTGATGGATGAATTCACCGACATCTGGACCGAGGGAAAGACTGCCTATGACTATTCGGAGTATTTCCCCGAATGTTTCGAAGAGGATGTGGAGCGAGTCGTCCGCCGGGATTACAATCACCCCAGCATCATTCTGTGGTCCATCGGCAATGAGATCCCGGATACCGGAAATCCCATCGGGACCCAGTGGGGCCGGAAGCTGGTGGAAGCCTTTAAACGTCTGGATTCCACCCGTTTTGTTACCAACGGCCTGAATGTTATGCTTTCCGCTTCCTCCTGCATTGGTGAGATCATCCGGCAGCAGAAGGAGACAATGGCAGCGGACGGCGTCAATGATATCATCGGGGCTTCGAATATGATGGACCTGATCACCGGAAGCCCGCTGATCGATCCATATGTGGAGGAGTCCTGCGATATTCTGGACGTGATCGGTTACAACTACGCCAACGCACGCTATGAGCGGGAGCATCCGCTGCATCCGGAGTGGATATTCTTCGGCTCGGAGACCTTCTCCGGCGCACTGGACACGAACTGGGATACGGTTATGCGCAATCCCTACGTGATCGGTGACTTCTGCTGGACCTCTATGGATTATCTGGGCGAAGCGGGCTGCGGCCGGATCGCGGCGCTGGACGAGGACGCCGGCGCATTCTGCGGGGCCTATCCCTGGATTGCCGCAGCGGACGGGGATTTTGACCTGACAGGCTTCCGCAGACCCATGTCCTACTGGCGGGAGATCATCTGGGGCGGCGGCAATCACCAGCCCTACCTGGCCGTCCACAGAATGCAGAATGTGGGAAAAGAGCTGTATGTCAGCCGCTGGAATTTCACGGACGCCGTCCACAGCTGGACCTGGCCGGGCTACGAGGGCAAGCAGACGACCGTGGAGGTCTACTCGGATGCCCAGGAGGTGGAGCTCTTCATCAATGGGGTATCCCAGGGCAGGAAGCCTGTGGGGAATGATTTCCACCGGTGCTATACCAGCTGGGATGTCACCTATACGCCCGGTGCGGTGGAAGCAGTCGCCTATATGGACGGGAAAGAGGTTGGCCGTCACAGCCTGAAGACCGCAGAGGGCTGCGGAGTGTATGCCGCTGCCGATAAGACGACCCTCCGGGCAGGCAGCAGCGACCTGAGCTATCTGGAGATCGAGCTGCGGGATCCGGAGGGAGTCATGGTGATGACCTCGGATAAGACTGCGTCCGTCCAGGTCACGGGACCGATCCGTCTGGCAGGCGCGGGCTCCGGCGATCCGAAGACCACCGAGTGCTACCTCGACAATACCCACCGCTTCTTCGAGGGCCGTCTGCTTGCTATTCTGGCGGCGGAGGAGCACCCCGGTGAGGCCACTGTCACGGTCACCTGTGAGGGCCTGGAGCCGGTCACGCTGACCTATACCGTCGTATAACATATCGGTTTTCTTCCGAAAACGCATAAAACAGCAAGGCGTTCCGTTTCCCTGCAGGGGGGCGGAATGCCTTGCTGTTTGTGCATAAGATCCTTGGAAGGCCTTTATTCCTTTTCCAGTGCCATGACCTTAACGATCCGTCTCTGGTGCCGAGGCTCTCCGGAGAAGGGGGTGGAGACCCAGGTGTCTACGATCTCCAGGGCCAGGTTTTCGCCGACGATGCCCGCACCCAGGGCCATCATGTTGGTGTCGTTGTGCAGCCGGGTCAGCTTGGCGGACAGCACATCGGACAGCAGGGCGCAGCGAATGCCCTTGATCTTGTTGGCGGTAATGGACACGCCGATGCCGGTGGTGCAGAGCACAATGCCCTTCTCGCATTCGCCGGAAGCCACAGCCCGGGCGGCGGCGGCGGCAAAATCCGGATAGTCGCAGCTCTCGGGGCCGTTGGTGCCGAAGTCCATCACCTCGTAGCCCGCTTTGCGGAGATGGTCCGCAACCTTATTTTTCAGAAGATACGCGCCGTGGTCACAGCCCAGGGCAATTTTCATATTTCTTTCCTCCTGTATAAATTCAGGCAACACCGCACAATACGAATTGTCTTGTGCGCTGCTGCCTTAAATTGCAAATCCCCCATCTACGTTCAGCACGTTTCCGGTGATAAAATCGGCCTCTGCCAGAAATGCCATGGCTTTTGCCACGTCCTCCGGTGTCCCGTTCCGGCCCAGGGGCGTCTCCTGGGCCAGCTCTTCCAGGGTTTCCGGGTCTACCTGGGCGCACATATCCGTCAGGATCACTCCGGGGGCCACGCAGTTCACCCGAATGCCGCTGGGGCCCAGCTCCTTGGCCAGGGCCTTGGTCAGGGCGATGACGGCCCCCTTGGTGGCGGAATAGGCCGCCTCGCAGCTGGAGCCAACCCGGCCCCACATGCTGGAAACCGTCACGATGCTGCCGCGCTGCTTTTGCAGGAAGCTGGGCAGGGCGGCATTGACGCAGTTGTAAATACCCTTGACATTCACGTCAAAGATCCGGTCCCAGTCCTCCTCCTGCATGGACTGCATAAGCCCATAGAAGCAAATGCCCGCATTGCAGATGAGAATATCCACATCGCCGATCTGCCGGAAGGCGGCCTTCACGGCGGTGCTGTCGGCCACATCGCAGCGGATGGGGGTGGCGCCGGTTTTTTCGGCAACGTCCGTAGCGGCTGCGTCGTTCTTCTCATAGAGGAAGAACACCCGGTGGCCCTTCTGCGCGAACAGCTCCACCGCCGCCCGGCCGATCCCCCGAGACCCGCCGGTGATCACAACTGTTGACATAACATTCTCCTTGAAGGCTCCCCTGCAAGGGGAGCCCCAAATTTATCTTCTTCTGCTCTTGGTCCGGTGGTCGGAATACTGGCGGATGGAAGAGATCTTGCTGTCGGACTCGGACATGAAGGCCTTCAGCTTCTCTTCAAACAGCTGGTCTGCCGTCTTGGGGGCTGCGGGCTGCACGGGGGCGCGGTTGGGGCGGCTGTTCTGACCTTCCCGGCGCTGTCCGCCGTTGCCGCGGAATTCGCCTCTGGGCGCATTCTCCCGCTGGGGCTTGGGCTCCAGGCGCTTGATGGACAGATTGATCTTGCCATTGTCCAGGCCAATGACCATCACCTTCACATCCTGGCCCTCGGTCAGGTGCTGGTGGATATCGCTGACGTAGGCATTGGCAACCTCTGAGATATGTACCATACCGGTCTTATTCTCCGGCAGGGCGATGAACGCGCCAAAATTGGTGATGGACTTGACTTTTCCCTCTAAAACGGCTCCGACGGTTAACTCCATAGATGCTATGTTTCCTCCAAAATTATTTCAGGCGCAGCGGTGTGCTGCTGCCGGTTTTCAATTTCCGCTGCCGGGCTGGATGATGACCGCGTCGGGGTCTACAAGCCCCAGCTCGTCTGAGGCAATGGCCCGGATGGCCCCGTCCGACTCCATATCGGTCAGGCGCTCCTGCAGGCGGCGATTCTGCCCTGCGGTCTGAGCGGCCAGAGTCCGGGTGTCCGCGATCTGGGACTGTACGCTCAGCCTGACCCAGCTCAGGGCCGCCAAGGCCAGCATGGAAAATACCACCAGACTGAGGATCAGGACCTTCAACAGCGGCGTTGAGCGGTTCCAGACGATCCTGGTGCTGCCGATTTTTACGGACGACTCTTGCATTGGGTTTCCCTCCCCGGTTCAGCGAATTCTTCCGTCCTATTGTAACCCATTTTCCGGCAGATGCAAACACATTTTTTGCGATTTTAAAAATTTTTTTCGGGACAGACAAAAATACACCGGCCATGGCCTTCAGAAGAGACCAAAACCCATAAAACACCGGCTGCAGCACCGCACCCAGGCTTTTATCCGTGGCCCAAAAGCCGGGAAGCATCGCTGCGGCACAGCCAAGCCGCAGGTCTCCGCCGCAAACGCCAAAATTCAGCCAGCAGAGCCCCGCTCCCGTCATCAGCACAAACAGCGGGTCCCCTCGCTTTCCCAGGGGCCGCAGGAAGCCCCACAGCAGCCCCAGAGCCGCGCCAAGCAGAAAGGACGCGCCAAGCATTGTCCCCATTAGCCCAGCAGCCTTTGCAGGAAGGAGCCGCTCTGCCGGGGGGCCTCGTAGCTCAATGCGCTGATCGTGCCCTCCACCGTTACCCTTCCCCCTTCCACGGACAGCTCTTTCAACTGCAGCTGCTCGCCCTGGACCGTCAGCATTCCCATATCCGTCTGCAAAACCACCGCGTCCTCGTCAAACCGGACCACCTCCGTGACACCCGTAACACTGAGGCTCTTCCGCTCGGTCAGCCGCAGGCTGTGGCTCTCCTGAACCAAGGCCTCCACCCCCTTCCCGGAAGCAGTATATGCCCCCGCTCCCCTGCCCAGAACCGAACATTTCCTTCGGCAATCGTTGACAGGCCGGGCAAAACGGGGTAAAATATTTCTAGAAACGGAAAGGTGTGAGCGCTATGAAGAAAAAGGATGTTCAGAGCATGGTGCGGCTGATGCTGACGCCGGTGCTGATGGTGATCCTGGGCATTGTTCTGGTGGTACGGCCGGACTCTGCCTCGGCTCTTGTGGGCAAGGTCCTGGGCTGGGTCCTGCTGGTGGTGGGCATTGGCCTGCTGGTGGAATCCATTGCCGTGAAGGAGCTGACCACCAGCAGGATCCTGTTTGTGGTGGTGGCGGCTGCCCTGGGCCTGTGGCTGGTGCGCAATCCCCTGCGTCTTGCGGCTGCTCTGGGCCGGGTCGCCGGGCTGCTGATCCTGGTGCGGGCCGTACAGGATATCATCAACGCCGCCCGCTGGAAGTGCGGCATGAAGTATGCCCTGCTGTCTGCCATCATCGGCGGACTGCTGATCCTGCTGCCCATGACCACCTCCCGGGCGGTTTGGGTCATTGTGGGCCTGCTGGTCATTGCGGTGGGTGTGCTCATGGCCATTGACCGTCTGAAGCCCGGAAAGCTCCTGGGCGACGGCGGCAATATCATCGACGCCCAATGAGATACGCCTGCTGCTCTCTGGACGGGCGCGGCGGCCATGAGGCCGGTTGGGCCCTCCTGCGGCAGCTCTATCTGGAGGAGACCGGTCAGTCCCTGCCCCCTGTCCGGCTGACCAAACGGGGCAAGCCCTATTTTCCGGACAGCCCCTATCACTTCTCCATCTCCCACACCCGCCGCCATGCCGCCTGCGTCCTGGGAAAGCACCCCGTGGGCCTGGACCTGGAGGAGCTGAACCGCCCCATCCGGCTGGAAACCGCCAGAAGGGTGCTCTCCCCTGCGGAATACGCCCAATTCGAAGCCGCCCCAGACAAGCGCCGGGCATTTCTGACCTTCTGGGTGCTGAAGGAGGCCCGGGTCAAGTGCGACGGTACGGGGCTGCTGGGCTTTCCAAATCGGACGGACTTTACCCTCCGGGACCCCCGGGTCTGGGAATGGGACGGATGCCTTGCGGCCATGATCGTAGAGAAAGGATAGAAAAATGCTGTTTGATACCCACGCCCATATGGATGACCGGGCCTTTGATGCGGACCGGACAGAGCTTCTGACCACTTCCCTGCCCCAGGCGGGCATTGCACTGCTGATGAACCCAGGCTGTTCCGCCGCCTCCTCCGAGGCGGCGGCGGCTCTGACCCGGGAATACGACTACATCTATGCCGCCGTCGGCTCCCATCCGGACGCGGCGGACGAGGTAAACGACGCCGTGCTGGACCGCTACCGGCAGCTGTGCCGGGAAAACCCAAAAATAAAGGCCGTTGGAGAGATCGGCCTGGATTATCACTATGAGGACATCCCTCGGGATGTTCAGAAGAAGGCCTTCGCCGCTCAGATGGAGCTGGCCCGGGAGCTGAAAAAGCCTGTCATCGTCCACGAGCGGGAGGCACACCAGGACGGCATGGACATCGTCACCGCCTTCCCGGAGGTGACGGGGGTGTTCCACTGCTTCTCCGGGTCTGCGGAAATGGCAAAATGGCTGGTTGCCCGGGGCTGGTACGTAGGCTTTACGGGGGTGCTGACCTTCAAAAACGCCCGCCGCGCCCTGGAAGCCGCCGCAGCGGTCCCCCGGGACCGGGTGGTCATTGAGACGGACTGCCCCTATATGTCCCCGGAGCCCTTCCGGGGCAAGCGCAACGACCCCACCCGGCTCTACCGCATGGCCGAGGCTCTGGCGAGCATCTGGAGCGTAAGCCCGGAGGAGGCCCAGGCCATTACCTTCGAAAACGGGAAACGGCTGTATAGAATAGAAAACCGCTTCCCCTCCGGGGAAGCTGGCTCGCGTTAGCGAGACTGAAGAGGGGCCTAATAGGCGAGAGCGGCTGGCAAAAACGCATACAGGTGACACCCTGCTCTCGCGCACGGCACCCCTCTTCCACCACCGCCATAGGCGGCGGTCCCCCTTCCCCGTAGGGGAAGGTTAGGAATTTTGTATTGAAAACCTACGCAATCAATCGTATAATAGGGCACAAACCAACGACAGGAGAGAACTATGCTGAATCAATTTTCCAGATCGGAGCTGGTCTTTGGCAAGGATGCCATGGAGCGGCTGAAAAACGCCCGGGTTGCCGTGTTTGGCATCGGCGGCGTGGGGGGATATACCGTGGAGGCCCTGGCCCGGTCCGGGGTTGGGGCGCTGGATCTGATCGATGACGACAAGGTCTGCATCACCAACCTGAACCGGCAGCTCTTTGCCACCCGCAGCACCGTGGGCAAATACAAGGTGGAGGTTGCCAAGGCGCGGATCCAGGACATCAATCCCAACTGTCAGGTGACCGTGCACCAGACCTTTTTCATGCCGGACACCGCCGACCAGTTCGATTTTTCCCAGTATGACTATGTGGTGGATGCCATCGACACCGTTACCGGCAAAAAGGAGATCATTCTCCGGGCCCGGGCAGCGGGCGTTCCGGTGATCAGCTCCATGGGCGCGGGCAATAAGGTGGAGGCCTCGGCCTTTAAGGTTGCGGATATCTACAAGACCAGCGTGTGCCCCCTGGCCCGGGTCATGCGAAAGATCTGCCGCCAGAACGGCATAGACCACCTGAAGGTGGTCTACTCCGAAGAAAAGCCCATCCGTCCCCTGGAGGACATGGCAATTTCCTGCCGGGCTCACTGCGTCTGCCCTCCTGGCACGGCCCGCAAGTGTACCCAGCGCCGGGACATCCCCGGCTCCACGCCCTTCGCCGTGGCCGCCGCCGGCATGATCATCGCCGGTGAGGTAGTCAAAGACCTGACGGCCTTCGACCGGGGAGACCGCTAAGCACGAACGCATAAGAGAACAGAACCCCCCAGGGAACGTCCGCTCCTGGGGGGTTCGTGACGAAATGGCGTATTTTGAAGCCCCGGGAAATGCTGCACCAGCCAAGACACAGGGATGGACGTTGTACATGGGGACAACGAATGGGGCCGTTGGGATTTACGAGAAAGAAACAGTGCCGCCCGGTGGGCACGCGAGAGCGACCACCGGGCGGTGTGTCCGTTTGGGAGCGTGTACTCCTTTTTGACTGGAAAGTCAGGCTTTTCCAATCGCCGGATAAATTTTTCGCCAGTCGTCGGAAAAATGTTTCAGGTGATTGGTGAAGTTCACGAATTCCTGGAGAAATCCCGCTTAGTTCCATTGCATTGTCCACGACAAAACAGCCCACGCACCAATCATCCTTTGCCCCTCATCATACATAATTCCCCTTTTCCTGCAAATACTTCTACCGGAGTAAACAGCGCTTTGCGCTTCAAAGGAGAAAAGAATATGAAAGCAACAGGCATTGTACGCCGGGTGGACGACCTGGGGAGAATCGTCATTCCGAAGGAGATCCGCAGAACCCTGCGAATCCGGGAGGGCGACCCGTTGCAGACATCATTGACACGGTGGGAAGTGTACTGCTTTTCTATGTTGGATTTGGCCAAGAGGCGGGGGTGGTAGGGGTACATAGGGACAACGAATGGGGGCCGTAGGAATTTACAAGAGAAAAACAGCGCCGCCCGGTGGGTTCGCGAAAGCGGCCACCGGGCGGCGCTTATTTACAAGACGGCATAAATTGCTGCAAAGTGCAGGGGATGCGGTGTATATCCGCATTCTGTCATGTATTCCCTTTTTTCTGCGCGGCAGAGCCCACCGCATGGCCTACTGTATTCCGCCGGATCAGCGTTGTATTGGCGCAGATGCGCATGGGGGTATTTTCAACCTCATTGCGAATCACACTGACCAAAAGCTGCGTGGCGGCCCGGCCCAGGAAATGCTTGGGTACGTCAATGGTCGTCAGTTGCATGTTGACGAGATTGGACATGGCCGCATTGTCAAAGCCAATGACGGAAATATCCTCCGGGACGCGGTAGCCCCGATCCTGGAGGGCCTGAATGCAGGGGATGGCAATGGTATCGTTGTCCGCAACGAAAACAGTGGGGAGCTGGGGTTTCGTGTCCAGGTAGTCCGTCATTGTGGGGTAGACATCGCTGCCGCCTACAAAGACAGCGGAAACCGGAATTACCGACGCGGGCGTATCCGCAGAGCTCCGGTTGAAGGTATCAATGGCCTGATAGGCCCCTAGATGTCGCTCCTCGAAATTACGGATTCCCGTGTTGTTCCACAGGAATCCAATGCTTCTGTGGCCCATCTCCAGCACATGACGCACGGCCAGACCTGCACCCTGGGTATTGTTGATGGTTACGCTATGGAAGGAGGTGCTGTCAAAGGAATTATCCAGGACCACCAGGGGGAGCCTTAGCTTTTCAAAGCGAACGCCCTCATACTCCAGCATTTCCGTTGCCAGAAGAATGACACCGGAGCAGCCGCAGGCTTCAATGGCATGAAGCTGGTCGTCCCAGTCCTCATCATCCAGGAAATAGATAATTTGCAGTGCATAGTTTTCTTCCCGACAGGCGGTGCCAATGCTTTCAATGATGGCAGTAAAGAAGGTATTGTCATTGCAGATCCAGTGGTAGCGGCGGAAAACCACCAGGGCAATGGTTCCCTCAGGGGTGTTGCGCTGGCGGGGCTTCCGGAGGCCGTATTCCTGGGCCAGCGCAAGCACCTGCGCTCGGGTTTCCTCGCTGACCCCCTTGCGCCCATTCAGGGCCAGGGAGACGGCCGAGGGGGAAATGTTCAGCTTGGCAGCAATTTCTTTCGCAGTCATAGGCAATTCTCCAAACTTCATATATTTGCACTCATAATACTTCAAAAACTAAATTTTGTCAATCTTTTAGTAAAATACTAAATTACCTAAATATTGAGTAGAGAAATAGAGTGCGGATATTTTGAGAAATTTAGAGATGAATGTCCCAAAACAAAATAAGCAGACAGTTCTGAATAATCAATATGTACAAAATATAGACATAAATATTGTAAAAATGAGAGAAAACAACGGAACACTATTTACAAAGCACATAAAGCATGATATAAATTAGTCATCAAGGTTGAGCTAAAAATATATTTAAGAACTAAACGTGAGTTCAGAAAACTCAGCCTTAAAATTAGGAGGTAACCGAAATGAAAAAGCACACTCATCGTACATGGCTGTCCGTTCTCAGCATGGCATTTGTTTGCGTCTTGCTGTTCGGCCTGACCGCCTGCGGCGGCAAGCAGACACCAGCGGAAACCACTGCCGCCCCCGCTTCCGATGGAACAACCGCAGCAGCTGCGAAGGATGCACCGGCTGCCGGTACCCATGGCAAAATTGCCGTGCTGCGGAATATGCAGAACTCTGACCACACGGCGCAATTTTTTGCAGGCGCCATTGCCGAGGGAGAAGCACTGGGCTACACCGTGGATACCTATATGTCCGACCAGGACGATGTGAAGATGCAAGATCTGATGGCGCAGGCTCTGGAAAAGGACTACGACATTTGGATCGTTTCCCATGCCAATGAGGGCTACCAGTACGATATGGTTTCCAAGGCAGTGGAAAAGGGAATCAAGGTTGTCTGCTTCGACGGCGGCGGCGAGCATGTGCCCGGCGTGACCTATACCTCCCAGGAGGACACCAATCTGGCCAGCATGTCTCTGGATGGCATGATTGAAAAGCTGGAGCAGATGGGTGCAACGCAGCCCATCAAGTTCGCAGAAATCAATATTCTGGGCATGATCGTTCCCTTCGACACCCGTCATTCCGTCATTGAGGAATACGAGAAGGAAGGCAAGCTGTCCTCTGAGATCATCAGTCCGAACCTGGCAGGCGATACCTACAGCCAGATCTATACCGCTGTGACTAACTTTCTGAACAACAACCCTGGCAATGTGGGCATTTGGGCCGCCAGTTCCGGCTTCCTGGATGGCGCTGTGGACGCTGTGGCCGATGCAGGCCGCGATGACGTTGTGTTCACAGCTATTGACATTTCCAATACGGAGCTTGCCAGAATGGTGGCAACTCCTGCTTATTACTGCTGCGCAGCCGTGGACCCCTACGTCATCGGCATGGTGGATGTGCGTTTGGGCGTGCTGAAGACCCTGGGCGTGGAGACTCCCGAGGTCTATGCCTTCCCTGCTGTGAACGTCTACGGCGCAGACATCACTGATGCAGACAGTATGGCGACTCTTGGCGAGAAGTTCGACGACTTCGGCTGGAGTGAAGCCTATAATACTGAGGAAATTCAGGCTCGCCGGGCAGAGGTGGCCGGAAACTAAGCAAAGCTCTCATATTCACACAGCAGTGTGATGAGGTGCCGCCCGGAAGCATCGCGCGGACGGGCGGCACTTTTACAGAATCCGACAGAAAGGCGGTAAAGCAATGGCAGAAACAACGCTGATCCAGATGCGAAACATCGGCGTGGAATTCCCCGGTGTAAAAGCCCTTCAGAATGTGGATTTCGATTTTGAAAGCGGCCATGTAACAGCCCTGGTAGGCGCAAATGGCGCAGGAAAATCCACGCTGATGAAGGTCCTGTCCGGCGTTTATTCCCACTATGCATTACCACGTTCCCATTTGGATACAGCCTGACGGCTGAAGTCCTCTCCAAAGAAATCAGCCACGTCGTCTTGAGATAATCCCTTTTCCTCTCTTCGAGCTTTTAACTTCTCACCAAACATATCAATCACCTCTCTTTCTGATTACATTGTAAGCGATATGGAAGAAAAAATCAAAAATCTGAATTTGCATCTAGCAACTTAAAGTTGCGAGGCGCTATTCAAAACTTTTCCTCTATTTTGAAAAGAAGCTATAGTATCTCTTTTGTTAATCTGCCGTTTTCCACCTGGCAAGCAGTGTCCGTGTGCTACCCGGACGCAAAATTGCTTGTTGGGGAAATCCCCAAGCCCCTAAGATCAGAACTTCGTTCTGGCTGCGCATTTCAAGAAATGCTTCTTGAGAAAACTGGGAAGACGCGGATTTTCATGGGGCACTTACTTCCGCTTCTTCCGATTTCCCTTTCCGTGCACCATATACGGTACGGATTTTCCCCGCAGGTTATTGGCGCTTTTCAAATGTGCGGACTTTTTCAGAATGTTGATCTGCGTCACAAATTCCTCCTGGGTCAGCTTGTCATAGTCAATTCCCAGAGAGGCCAGGAAGATGCGGGCCTTTCGCTCTTCCTCCGTCCCCTCGTAGTGCATGGCGGTTTCCAGCTGCTGGTGGATGTCCATGGCGGGTGAGGCGGTATCGGCGGTGGTGGTGTCTGCCCGGTGGGCTTCCCGGATGTCGTGGAGAATACCGTCAAGATCCTGATGGATAACATGGGCGAAGTAATTCTCCTCTTTTACCTGGGCCAGCTCCAGAGTACGCAGGTACAAATCATTTTCACCGGGATTGTATTTCTCCATAATCTGCTGCCGGTTTGCTTCCAGGAGGGCGTTCATATCGTGAATCCGCATATCGGCAATGCGGTCAACAAAAATTTCGATATCCACCAGGAACCGCTGGAAATCCCTGTGCAGCGCCAGCTCGGACAGCAGCCGATTGTTGATGCTCCCGCTTTTCAGCAGCGCAATCATTTCATCACTCAAATGCAGATCCTGTAAATCTGCGTTTGGGTGATTTTTTGTTTCCGTCAAACCCAGCAGGTAGTCTGTGGAGACACCGTAATATTTTGCAAGGGTCGTGATGCTGAATGGGCTGATATCCTTGAAGTCGTCCGATTCATATTTGCCCAATGCAGATTTGGAGATGCCGGTTTCTGCGGCAAGCTGCTCTAAGGTCAGGTGCCGTTCAATACGCAAATCTTTCAGTTTTTCCTGGATTGTCAGCTTTACATTCATAATGGCGGCCTCCAAAATCGTTTTCTTTCATTATAGCATATCTGTCTATAAGCGTGGAAATTTTGTACTTCAAACGCCTTTTCCGTCCTCTGGGATATACGGGAAAGGCGTTTTCTTTTTTATAAAATAGCTTCACTGAATGAAATGCAGCTTGACAAGTAAATGACCGTCCGAAAGGGATATGTCCTCCGGGAAAAGCAGCGCCGAGACCCATCAGGCAGCGCACCAAGGAAGACGATACGCCGGGGAAAATCCCGGGCAGGAACCGGTTCGGGGGAGAACGGCGCACCTATCCCCATCCATCCCAAGCATCCCAACGGATAGATGGGATGGAACGGGATAGAGAAAATCAACATCACAAAATTATCAATAACATCACAACGCTGCCATCGGCAGGAGGAAACCAACCCGCATGAAAAATACAAATTCTGGAAACAATACCCGCAAAAGGGGGCACTGATATGGAAATTATTCGCGACGATGCCAAAAAGCTGGTGCAGGTCTGGCTGACCCGGCAGGAAGGGGAGGACAGCGCCGTGCAGGAACGCTTGCAGCCCATGTATGCCCAGTGGAAGCAGCAGAAGTATATGGTGGCGGTATTTCACTCCGGGCAGGAGGATTTGAAGGAGAACACCCTGGCACTGCTGGCGTATAACAAACGGCGCAGTGCGGAACTGGCGGTGCAGCGGGAGAAAAAGCAGCGGGCGGCTGGACTGGAACGCTGAATGTCAAACTCAGGCGGAGGGGAGAAATTTCCTCCGCCGTTTTTGGTTTTGTCCTTGCAAAGTTCGGGAACATCGTGTACAATATTATTCATACAAGCTAATGGATAAAAAGATATAATGGATATATGAGACACGAAGGGAATGGAGGCAAAAAATGAAAGAGCTTGCTCACAACGGAATTCAGCTTTTTGAGAATCAAAAAATCCGCGTGGCGTGGGATGAAGAACGGGAGGAATGGTATTTCTCCATTGTGGATGTTGTCGGTGTTTTGACGGATCAGGAAACACTCAGAGGTGCCAGTAACTATTGGGCAAAGCTGAAAGAACGCCTGAAAGCCGAAGGCGCAGATCAGTTGCTGACAAATTGTCAGCAACTGAAAATGAAGTCTCCCAAAGATGGCAAACGATATAAAACCGATGTTGCCAACACCGAGCAGCTTCTGCGTATCATTCAGTCCATCCCTTCCAAGAAAGCAGAACCGTTCAAGACGTGGCTGGCCATGGTGGGCCGGGAGCGAATTGAGGAGACCATCGACCCGGAGCAGGCCATTGACCGGGCGCTGGAAACCTATCTCAAAAAGGGCTATTCCGAGGAATGGGTACATCAGCGGTTGCTGGCCATCCGCATTCGCAACGAGTTAACAGACGAATGGAAAAAGTGCGGTGTGCAGAAGGGCAAGGAATACGCCATTCTCACAGACGAGATCACCCGTGCGTGGTCCGGCATGAGTACCCGGCAGTATAAGCAGCTCAAGGGGCTGAAAAAGGAAAATCTTCGGGACAATATGAGCGATTTGGAGCTGGTTTTGACCATGCTGGCCGAAGCGTCTACCACCGATATTGCAAAGGCCGAACAGCCCCAGGGGCTGAACGAAAATCAAAAGGTTGCCCGCCGGGGCGGCAATGTGGCCGGGATTGCCCGGAAAGCACTGGAAGCCGAAACCGGGCGGCCTGTGGTAACTTCGCAGAACGCTGAAAGCTTCCGCCAGCTTGTCATCGACATTGTGACCGACGCAGCGCAGCTGCCGGAACAGACGGAGGAGGGCACAAATGGGAAATGAACTTGCCAACCGTGGAGAAATTTTGCTGTACAGTGATGACAGCGGAAAAGAATTTATCAATGTGGTTTTCAAAGACGAAACCTTTTGGCTGACCCAAAAAGGCATGGCAGAACTGTTTGATTGCTCAACGGATAATATTTCCCTTCACTTGAAAAATATATACGCTGACGGCGAATTGGAACAGCCGGCAACTACCGAGAAAATCTCGGTAGTTCGCACAGAAGGGACTCGGGAGGTCAGCCGTACCATCGAACACTACAACCTCGATGCCATCATCGCCGTAGGCTACCGTGTGAACTCCAAAAAAGCCACCCGATTCCGTCAGTGGGCAACAAAAACCCTGAAAGAGTACATCCAGAAGGGCTTTGTTCTCAACGATGAGATGATGAAGAACGGCCGCCCCTTTGGCAAGGATTACTTTGATGAGCTGC